>JACCDR011703418.1_pt1 | contig 24651 bp, 24 predicted proteins | sample 7446431 | NCBI WGS metagenome assembly JACCDR01 (sample SAMN15323443, study PRJNA562643) | freshwater metagenome | isolation source: river surface water | place: USA:Blue River Watershed | collected 2017-08-17 | reverse complement strand
TGTCCGACCAGCGTGAAGGGGCTACTCCACGTGAGCGCCGATCCGGTGTGCGAGACGCTGGAACCGGATCCGTCGACATGGCTGAAGGTGGCCTGGCTGGAAGAGTCGCATCCCAGGGTCTTCCGGTCGTTGACGTTGGAGGGATTCATCACCTCCGCGAACACGCGTCCGCCGGGAGTGCCGGCGCTGAGGACGCCGGTGTACTCCACCTCTCCCTCGTGATTGATGAAGACACCCTGACCGGCCGGGTTGTAGTAGATCTCGGTGTTGGTGACGGCCGCCGACAGCGCGCCGATCGGCAGGAACGGCGGATACGCGTCGGTGTCCTGCGAGACGAAGACAGGCGCGGAGAGCTCCAGAATTCCGGCCGACCCATCGGCGCTTGCGAAGAACCGCAATCGGCAGGTGGCGGACGTGTTGTCCCACGTCGTGAAGGTGTGCTCGAAGCGCTGCCACACGTTCGTGACCGTGTAGTCGTGCGTTCCCTTCACGACGTCCGAGGCGTTGCACAGCGTGAGACGACACGTGTCCGAGGACGTGTGCGTGACGCGAGCGAACCACACCACGCGCACCGTGGTCGCCGACGTGACGGGGATGGAGATGGCCTTCAGAGAGTTGGTGAGCGAGTTGGTGCCCGACCACGTGACGGCACGCACCGTGCGCTCCACGTCCAGCACGTCGGTCAGAGTTACGCCGGAGTCGGGGACCCAATAGGTGGTGTTCCGAAGGTCCTGGCTGACCAGGAGGTTCGTGCGAGCACGCGGCAGTGCCAGGCCCGCTCCGCCCAGGGATGAGGAGTACGCCATGGCGATCTGCGCCGCCTCGTAGCGTGCCAGGCGAACGCCGAATTCATCGCTGGGCACGGGAACCGCGATGGTCCCGGTTCGGCTGTAGGTGGGCGTCTGGCCCGTGGGGTCCGAGCCGTAGCGGTAGAGCGACTGGACGTCTGCCACGGAAAGGGCGCTTCGCCAGGCCCACAGGGCGGCCACCTGCCCAGGGAGACAGGCCTGGGAAGTGGAGGCGCGACCGATCTGGAACCGCGCCGCGCTGCTCAGGCACTCGATCTCACCGAGCGGGGTGCCGCCCGTCGTGCTGACGGTGGTTGACGACAGATCGTTGACGACTGTCAGCTGGTTCGTGGCCGCGTTGTAGACGATGGCGGCCAGATGCAGTCCGCCGCGCATGGCGGCCGCACCGGTGGAGGCCGTCTTGGTGGTCGCCGTGCTGAAGAGCTGAGCCTGCGGTACGCCGGAACTGTTGAGAGACAGCGACCATCCGGTGGAACCTTCCTGTCGTCCCGCCAGGCCGCACGCCACGGCGAAGTTCTCCTCCAGGACGCGGTACAGGACTAGTACCGTGAACGACTGCTCCTTGCGGAAGTTCATCCACACGTCGTTCTCGGGAGCCTGCAGCGCGGACGTGGCCGTGGAAGCGCGCCGCAGCAGGTAGGCGGGAGCCGAGTAGCGATCGCTGCCCAGCGGAGCGACCAGCTGCGACTCGAACGAGTAGCTGTCCAACTGCGTGAGAGGCAGCTCGATACCAAGCTCTCCGACGGCCTTGCCGTTCTCCACGCGACCGGAGAACATGGCGTAGTCGGGCATGGGCACGCCCTCCCGACCCTGACCCAGGTACCACTCCACGCGGTTCGCGTAGAGAGGCTGCTCGGGCACGCTGTAGACCAGCGAGGTGCGGTAGCGCGGCTGGAGGTACTTGTGGACCTGCAGGTCGAGATCGTCAAACACCACGTTGAGAGCGGTGCCAGCGAGGCGGATGCCGCGAAGAGTGACCCGCAACGAAACAGCGTTGTCAGGGATCTCCAGAAAGACCGTCTCGCGAGTGTAGACGTTGAAGAGCGGAGCGACAGGGCTCGTCAGGGCCGTGGCCATGGCACTACCACCGCCGTCCAGCGCCTCCAGGATCATCTCCGCCGTGTCGGTAGAGCCCAGCAGGTCGGACATGTAGCTGCCTCGCAGGACCGCCGTAGCGCCCACAGTGAAGCCGGCGGGGATGGCCACGGTCTGCGTCAGCGTGGCCGAGGAGACGTTACCGCCGTAGAGCGCGTCGTTCCCTTCGTACGCACCACCGCCGATGAACCAGGAACCGGAGGCGACAGTCCAGCTGGCCGTGGTGCCGGTCTCGAAGCTGGGGTTGGCCAGCAGCGACGCCGACAGCTGGCCCACCTGCAGGCGCATCTCCGTCACGGCACAGCTGGGAATGACCGGAGTGTCGTCGCCGGTTCCCGTGCCCAGCAACGTGATCTTGACCCGCACCTTCATGGTGGTCGCCGGCAGATTCGTGAACGTCAGGACGTGCTTGAGCCAGTCCGACGTGGACGCCACGACGGGACCGTAGGTCTGCGTGCCCAGCACCGAGTTGACGGCGCTGAGCGCTTCGAAGTCGACTCGGATGGTGTCGTCGGAATCAGAGCTAGTGGCGCGGTCGTAGAACTCCAAGCGACCCGTCATGAATTCCGGAGACCAGCCGGTGAGGTCAACCACCTGCGACACGATCACGGTGGCTGCGCCGGCGGCTCCGGTCAGGTAGGAACCGGCGCCACCCAACGGAGTGGGAGTGGTCAGCACCTGCGGCGTACCCGCGTCCGTGGTCCAGCCGTCCAGACCGTCGGCGAATCGGTTGTTGCTGAGAAGGTTGCGCCACACCTTGGCGTCAACGTCGATCACGGCATCTTCTCGGCACGCCAGCTGCGAGATGGTGTCGAACGAGCGTGCTCCCACCTTCATGGGTCCGTGGCCGGCTGGCGCCAGGTTCACCTTCTGCGAGACCACGTCGGCCAGTGCGTACTGGACCACGTTGCCATCGGCCTGGTGCACAGGCGTGGACGTGGCGACAGCGCCGTGATGGATGGTGCCCACCAGCGTGTCGGACGCCTCGTCACCACGACGGATATTCGCCGCGGTCTTCTCCCGCTTGCGCCACGCGACATTCACCCACTCCTCTTGCAGTACGAGCGACTTCGCGGACTGCACCGTGACGTCGGCCGGAGGATAGGGGCGTTCCACGCGCCAGTTGAACGCGTTCCCCACGTCGAAATCCGGAATGAGCTCGTCGTCCAGCGTCTGCGATCCGAGTCGGGAGAGGAACTTCGCGTTGGGTACCTCGCCGTTCAGGATACCCGTGGAGCCGACGTACTTACGCAGCGAGGTGGCAGCTTCGTCGGACACCACGAAGAGAGGCTCGCCGGCCACGTGCGCCACGGTAGGCGTGTCCAGCAGGCCTCGCCACACGTTGTTCAGGCGGTACTGGCCGCCGCCCAGGTCGGTGAACGTCTCGTAGGCCATCAGCTCGCCGCCCAGGATGAAGAGGTTCTTCCCCTGCTCCCGGATCTCCGTGGCCGTAGCGCTCTGCAGCACCAGGCGACTGTCCCACGCGTCCAGTACGACGCCGGTGCTGGTGTCGTAGGGATCCAGCGTGCGCGCGTAGTCGGTGGCCAATACGCCCGCTCCGGGGTATGGACAGCCTCCCACGTCGGTGAAGAACTCGAGGTGGTTGAGCGTCAGCCAGGTGGAGAACGAGCTGCTGCGAGCCTGTTCCGGGTGAGCCAGGTACAGAGCCCGCCGGCTCTCCAGGTTGGGCAGCTGTCCCCGGTCCACCGCGCGCTGCGCCACCCAGCGAGGCGTCTCCCAGAGGAGGCGGGTGCGCAGCGGCAGCGGGATCTCGGCGGGTAGCGGCCACTCCACGTCGGGCTCGTAGATGGCGGCGTCCACTCCGAAGCGGTCCTGGATCAGATCCAGCGTTATGGCCTCATCGCCTGGCTGTCCCAGGTCGTAGCGCTGCACGCGGAACACCACCTCGTCCAGCTGGTATTCGGCGTAGGAGAGCTTGAAGACGTCTCCCGGCAGGAGCGAGTACGCCTTCCGGTTGACGCGGATGCGCGCCTTGGCCAGTGGCACGGAGCGGAAGTAGAGCTCTCGGGTGGCCAGCCGAGCGGCCTGCAGCTTGGTCTTCGTACCGATGAACTCAAGCGTGACCGAGCGCAGCTTGTTGTTCATCATCTCCAGGTTCGCGGCGTCCTGGGCCACCATCGTGCGGGTCTGATAGTCGGAGGCCCGATCCTGAAAGTTGACGCGCACCTCGTTCATGGTCTCACCCCACCCCGTGGTGGAGTACTCCATGTCCTCGATGTCATCCTCCGTGAGGTGTAGTAGCGTCCCGATCGTGTAGTCGTTCCTGATGAGCTTGAACTTGTACTCGTTCGTTGAAGGATCCATGAAGAGGATGCCGTTGGTCTCCTCCTGGATCTGGTCAATCAGATCGCGAGCTGTGTTCGGCTGGTAGATGATGCCGGAGAAGCCGTGGCGCTCGGTTCGCAGGATCTCGGCCGCCGCCTTGAAGGAGGGCTGATTGATGCGCGCCACCGGCATCCCGACCTTGCCCCATTGCGTCGTGATGAGATCCACCAGGACGCACGCCGGATTGGCGTCGCCACCAGCCACGGCAAACACGCGCCCTCCGTTCAGGACATCGATGTCCGACACGGTGTCCGACTGCACCTCGAACGAGTAGTTGTCCAGCGACAGGCTCTCGCCGATCATCCATCCCGGATTGTTCGGGTAGCCGGGGATGTTGGAGAAGCACACGGCCGCCTGCCCCACGTAGCTGGGCAGCAGCGTCGGATCCTTGCCGGACAGCTCGTACTCGTGAGCCAGCATGCCGAAGTTGATGCTTTGGTCGTCCAGTCCGCCCAGGAAGGCCATCGTCCCGGCCACTCCGCCGCCCTGACCACGAGAGCCGAAGAGGAACGGCTTCTTGATGATGACGCTCTGGCCGCTCTCCATCTCACCGAACCAGACCAGCTCGTCACCAATCCAGAACTTCAGCAGCTCGCAGCCCTGGAATTCCGAGTTGACACCGATGCCACTGCCGGGGATACCCAGCACCATATGCATGGAGACGCGGTACGCGTCACCGACGTCGTATCCGGCGTGATACTGCTCGGTGCGATCGAAGTTGCCGTACCACACCACCTGAGGACCGGTGATCTTGACGCGACCCCAGAAGAGCGGCAGCGGCACACCTTCCTCGGCGCGGGGTGCTCCGGTGTCGCCGAACTTCGCACGCTTCTCCGCTTCCTCCCTCGGCTTGGGAGTCATCAGCTTCTGGACGACGAACGCGGCCGCCCAGAGGGCGTAGATCTGCCATGCCATGGGATCACCTTCTACGGAGGAGGCTGCTGGCCCAGATGAACGGGTTTCGCTCGATGTTCGGATGCCCGCCGAACCGCTGCACGTTATCGAACTTGTCGCGGCAGGTGCGGACGCTCTTGTCGCAGCCGACGATGATCGTGACGCTATCCGTGATGTTTAGCGCGCGGAAGGGGAAGTTGATGTTCAACACGTTCCCCTTCTGCGTGGAGATCATGCGGACCTCGCCATCAGACACTCGCCTGATGCGGCCACCCTGGAACCAGTCGTCGGGCTGGCCGCCAACTGAGGTGACCGTGATGACGAGACCCGTGACTCCCGCTACCGTGGTCGTGTTCGTGAACCCGATCGGACTCAGGTCCTTCGCACATAGCCGGTTGCCCAGGGTGTGGTTGCACTGGCTCTGGAAGAAGGCCGACGGGACGCTGGTGTCCAGCGTCTCGGCCATGGAGGAAGGGGAGCGGACACGCGCGTTGATGCCCTTGGACAGGGCGAAGTTGGACACGTCGCCCTTCCAGATGACTTCGTGCGTGCCGCTGACGCGCTGCACGCGCCACACCTCCAGCGTCATGGAGCGAGGCATGATCAGGTAGGCGTTGTCCGCGACGATCGGATCGGTGGACGGCAGGTCAACGATCAGCTCGTCCGCGTCCTGCGTGGTTGCCCCTACGATGGAGCTGCGCATGGTGGGAACGGCGCGGTACGTCTGGCTGAGGTACACGAAGTCGCGCCGCTGGTTCGTCGTGCGATACGTCGTGGATGGGGTAGTCCAGATGTACAGCTCGACGGGAGCCGAGGCTTCTACGCTCTGCTCATCGTCAATGAACGCCATGGGGTCAGGTCTCCCGTATCACGAGGAAGGACAGCGTCACGACGGTGAGCGGGCCTTCGTGTTCGAACGGTACCTCCTCCGCGCTCAGGCGCACCGTCTCCAGGAACATGGCTCCGGTCGGTAGTCCCAGGGCGTCCTGCACGGTCTCGATCTCCACCGTGCTGGGGCCGACTGAGTAGGCCTGCGCTACGTCCACTTCCTGGGGCGTCGGGTTTCCCGCGTAGAAGAGCCATAGCTTGGTGCGAGTCGACCAATCGCCCAGGTAGTCAAACGAGGACGTCACGGTGAACTGCAGCAGGTTGCTACCGTCCCAGGCGACGAAGTTCGCGATGTCGGTGCGCCACGTCGGCAGGTAGAAGCGCTTCTGCGCGCCGCGGATCTCGTACAGGAACTTTTTCCAGAACTGGCGCTCTGCCTGCGTCCGGTACGAGTAGCTGAACACCCGGTGCATGTCCGATTCGGGCATCGCCCAGGAGATCGCGTGCGTTCCGCCGAACTCCAGCAGCGACAACCCCGCCACCTCCCGCTCCTGCGTGAGCGTGTTGTTCAGCGGATTGCGGTTCAGGATGTACCGCCCGTCCGTGCTGGTGGGCAGAGTAGCGCCCTGCCCCATGGGCACCGGCCCGTCCGAGAGCGCCCTGGCGGAGAATGGCCAACGCCCCGCGTTTACCGGGTACCTGCCCACGGGTTGGTTGTCCAGCAGGTTCACGGCGAACAGCGGGTAGACGCGACTGCCAGCCGGATACGTGGTTGGCGGCGAGGTGTCCAGCGCCATCACGGTGGGTCCTGGCGTGGCCGGGGTGAGCGACTGAACGACGCCGGTGTAGTAGGAGCCGTCCGGCGCCTCCACCATGACGCGACGGCCAGTCGTCGTCATCCAGTCGGAATACGTGGTGTCCACGGCGAACGTGGGGCCGGCGAAGGCCGCCCCGATGAGCAGCCCTTCGGGTCGCAGGGGCAGCAGGTAGACCGCGTTCGGCCGCTTGCGCAGGTGGGCGCGCAGCTGCTGCAGCTCTACATCGCTGGTGAGTAGAATTTCGCCCTCGTACGACTCACCAGGCATGTCGAAGAGAGCGATTCGCTGCTCCAATCCGCTGCGTGACTTGACGATGTTGGTCTGCCAGGTGAGGATCTGGCGCAGACGCTCCATCGGCAGTGGCAGGACGGTCCCGCTCGGCCCGATCGGGGTGGCCGGCGGTGCCGCTGCCGCATCCGGGCTGAGGAGTAGCAGGCTCACGGTCTACTCAGCGGTTGATGATCTCGAACGCGTCGGCGGCGGTCGGCGTCACGGCGAAGGCCGTAGCCAGCGTGACGGCCTTCGTGGAGCCGTTGTAGGCGGAGATGCGGTGCGCGGCGCCAACGTTGGCGCCCGCAGTGAACCGCAGGAAGCAGTCCTTCCAGTAGTCGGTGCCGGCCTCCGTCAGGTTGGTGACGAAAGAGCTCGCCGTGTTACCGCCGTTGGCGACGACCGCTCCGGTGGGGTAGATCAGCTTGTTGAGCGCGGCGCCCACGCTACCGGCGGTCAGGTGGCCGGACAGCGCCTCGTCGCACACGGCGTCCGCCAGGCGGGCGTCCAGATCGGTGGCCACCTTGGCGGCCGTGATGGCGTTGGAGCCGATGGCAGCCGCCGAGAGGACGCCGGACTGCATGGCCCCGACGGTAGCGTCGATTCGTCCGGAGATCAGGGCCGCCGGCAGCGGCAGTCCGAACACCGCTGACCACAGGTCGAGCGGCGTGACGAAGTAGAGCGCGACGAACGTGCGGCAGCCGGTCTTGACGACCTTCACCTTGTTGACGCCGGCGGTGTCGCACTCACCGGCCGCGAGCTCGTAGTAGTAGTGACCGACGCCGTTGCCAGCGCCGCCCTCCTCCACGATGGATCCGCCGGTGCCGTTGACCCAGCCACCGAACGCTTCCGAGACCTGCAGCTCGGCACCGCTCGTGGTGATGTTCGGCTCGGGCGTCTTGCCGTCCGTGTCGTCCACCAGGTAGATCGGAACGCGGCGACGGGCGGCGGTGGACTCGTTCAGCTTGATGAAGGTGATCATGAGAGACCTCCGCTATTGTAATCACCGAAGGAGCGAGCGAAGGGCCGCCGCGTTCCTCTTTGCCCACGAGAAGAGAACCTGCTCGCCGGCCGGCGACGCCATGGCGTCCACTGCCTTGCGTGGATCGTCGACAACGACGACCTTGTTGTTGACCACGGGTGGCGCTCCGCCACCGCCACCGTTCTTGCCGCCGGGGCGGGTAACCTCCCCGTGCTCTCCAGGCGTCGCCCGGCAGGCCACCACCTCGCTGTCGGTGCCACCGTTGCCGCCTACCGTGAAGCTGCCGCCCGTGGCGAAGCCGGGGAGCGGCGGACCACCGCCGAGAAGACTGATGCCGGACATGAGCGCCTGCCTTACCGCCAGGCGGGTCAGATCCGCCAGGATGCTGTCCACCAGGCCCTTGAAGTCGGCCTTGCCGTTGACCACCAGATCGACGATGGCATCCTCGATACCGTGGAAGGCGTTCACCATCGCCGACTCCACCTGGGAGCCGATGTCGAAGATCTCATCGCGCAGGCTGGTCAGGCCGTCGGACCATCCCTGCTGCGCGGTGCGCAGCTTGGACAGGTTGTCCACGGCCTTCTCGTTCATCTCCTCGGCTAGCGCACGCTCCACCAGCTGCGCGCGCAGCGCCTCGGTCTCCGCATCCGTCAGCTTGATCTTCTGGTCCAGAAGATCGTTCGTGATACGCAACAGCTCCACTTCGGCCCGTCGCTGCGGTGCGGTCACGCCCTGGCGCGCCAGCTGCGTGTCCAAGTTGAGCGACTCCGTGTCCCGGGTGATATCGCGCGAGACCTGGCTGACCGCCTTGTATCGCTCCTTCGCCTTGCGCGCCTCCTCCAGCGCAACGATCTCCTTCGTGATGGCCGCCACCTCCGCGTTCGTGGCCGTGATGCCGTCCTGTCGGAACCGATTCAGGATGCCCAGGAGGCGACCGGTCTCCTCATACTGTTCCTCGCTTCGCGACAGCGTGAGGCGCTCACGCTCCAGCTCGCTAAGAACGGCCCGAATCGGCTCCAGCTGGTCCTCCAGCTGCACACGCCGCTGGGCGAGCACTTCGTTGCCGCGCTCCACGGACACCTTGCCGGTGGCAATGGCCTGTGCGACGACCTTCTCCGCGTCCGCCATCTCGTTGAGAGCGCGCGTCACGCTGAACGCCTCCCCTTCCAGGGAGCGGAAGGCCTTGATGCGCTTGTCCACCTCCTTGGGGTCCAGGCCAGGAAGGCGGTTCTTCCCGCGAGCGTTCAGCAGGCCCTCGTCAATGTCCTTCTGCAGCTTCTCATTGACCGCCTTGATGTCCTTGGCCACGCTGTCCACGAGAGGCTTGAACCGCTCCTTCTGGAAGTTCTTCGCGATCTCGTTCATGGAGCGCAGTGCCGCGTCGGCCTGGCGCTCCGCGAACTTCTCCACGAGCTCGATCGACTCCATCAGGGAGGCGTCCATGTTCCGCTCGGCCTGGGCACGCGCCTCCTCCAGCGAGCCGTAGAGGGCGATCACCTGCTGAGCTTCCTCCACGCGAGCCACCAGGCGCGGATCGGAGGCCCGCTCCGCCGCCTGGGCGAGTGCCGGGGTGCGCTCGCGGGTCGCCTGCATCTTCTTCTCGGCAGCGCTGGCCTCGATGTTGTTCAGCTGATCGATGATCTCCTCGAGCTCATCGCTGAACTGGATCGCCAGAGCCAGAGCGGCTCCGATGCCCACCGCCAGTGCGGTGAACGGATTGGTGGCAGCCAGCGTGACCAGGCCGATGGTCAGTCGCTTGAGAGCCTGGCCGACGAACAGCGTGATGATGACCTGCGAGGCGGCAACCGCCACCTTTGCGATGGTGTCGAAGTTCTCCACGATCCCGCCCAGCGCGTCCGTGAAGCCCTTCACGATGCCGGTGCGCTGACCAAGCTCTCCGATGAACTTGATCGCCTCGTTCTTGATCTGGACGAAGCGCTCCTTGATGGTTGGCAGCGTCTCACCGAAACGCTTGCGGATGTCCTCGGTGCCGTTGATGAGCGCGCGGAACATCACGTCGGCCGTGATCTTGCCCTGGCGGCTGAGGCCGCGCAGCTGGCCGGTCGTGACCCCAAGCTCCTTGGCGAAGAGCTTCATGACCTCGCCGCCGTTCTCGGCCAGGGCCCGGAACTCCTCACCGCCCAGGCGGTTGGACTGTAGCGCCTGGGACAGCTGAAGCATGACCGACGCCGTCTCGGCGGCGGTGGCTCCGCTCAGCTTGAGCGCCCGGGCAAGGGTGTCGGTGAACTGGATCACCTGGGACTGGCTGGCTCCCAGATCCTCCGTGGATCGCTTCACGCGCGCGTACGTATTGGCCAGGGAGCCGAGCTCGGTGCGGGTCTCCTGGGCGCTCTTGAACACCAGCTCGCTGACCAGGTACTGCTCGCGTTGCGAGTCGGTCACCGTCTTGATGCGGTTCTGGATGCGGGTGTATTCGTCGGTCAGGTCGATCAGCTGGCGGCCGAAGGCCAGCATGGCGGCCGTCGCGAAGATGTCGCGCAGGGTACTGCCAAGCTTCTTGGACTCGTCGTTCGCTCGCTTGATGTGATCGATGAGGCGACGCCAGCGCCCCTCGGCACTGGCCGGCGGGACCACGGCCTTCTCGATCGCCTTCTGCGCCCGCCCTGCGCCCGCGACGAACCTTCCGACCGCGTCACGGGCGCGATCGGCCTTCTTGGCCACGGTATCCAGGGCGGTCCCCACAGGCTTGACGCCCTGGGCGGCCTTCTGCCCTTCCACCTCTACCGTGATCTTGAAGGTCTGATCGGCCATCTACTTCTCTTCCCGCCTCTTCGCTTCCTCAGCCTCCTGGCGCCGGTGCTCCAGGTAGTGCGCGTCCAGGGCGAAGACGATCTGGATGAAGTCGTCTAGTACTTCCGGTTCCAGCTGATGAAACTGACCGTACGCGACGATAGCATCCCACGGGATCGGGCCGATGCCCATAGAGAAGGACCGCGTAGTGGAGAGCTCGCGCCACGCGGCGATGTAGAACCAGGCCCCCTCAGGGAGGTCAGGCCCCTCCAGGAACCAGTCGGGAGGCGCCCTGCCCTTCTCGTAGCCGACTTCGACCGAGTAGCCGTCGCGCTGGTAACGCAGCTCCCAGTCGAGCCGGCCAATCAGTTTTTTGCGAGACCCTCGACGTCCGTCTCGCGGAAGTTGGCCGGCTCCTTCGCGAAGTCCCGCAGATCGTCCATGACGTCGAAGGGAAGGGCGTTGAACAGGTTCATCACCTGCTCCGGGGAGCACGGCACCGCTTCGCCGTTCATCATGACGTTCTCCCACCCGCGCACCACGTGCTGCGAGAAGAGGACCTTGTCCTCCTCGCGCTGCTCCGGGAAGGTGTCGTAGGTGATGCCGGCGGCGCCCCGCTTGCTGCGGGCGACGCGGTCGGGCTGCTTCTGGATGCGGAGCAGCGCGTTGAAGTACGGCTTGTTCGGCTCGCCGGCCTGCGCCAGGTGCAGAACGATGGGCTTGTCGGAGCCCGCCTTGATGCCGTGGAGGGTGTACTTGACGAAGTCGCGGGACGCCGTCTGGACCTTGATCTGCTCGAAGGGATTCGCCATCCGAGCATCCTACTAGGTGAGAGGCCGAGGGCGCCAGTCGCCAGGACTGGCGAGGATCCTGGTCAGTCGACGCCCTCGGCCCTCATGATCACGACGCGGGGATGTAGGGGAACGTGGAGAAGCCCACGACGAAGCCCAGGGACGGGTCCGGGAAGGCCGCCGTCTGCAGGTTCATCTTGATCGTCTCGTTGCGCGGGAACTCCAGGTCGCCGCCCTCCAGCGTCACGGCCGGTAGGTCCAGAACGAAGCCGCCGTTCTCGTTCTTGACGGCACAGTCGATCGCCATGGACGAGTTGTTGCGCACCGCGGTGAGCAGGTCGGGCGCCGTGAGCAGCACCTGCGTCTCCACGCCGACGACGAAGTTGCCGGTGTTCATGTACTTGGCGCCCAGCTGGCCGACGACCTTCTCGCCGTTCACGCCGTTCGCCAGGCTGAACGTCAGCGACTTGAAGTCGCTGAAGGCGCCGGTCTCGTCGTAGTTCATCACGCGGAGACGTCCGATGTCCGCGGTGGTGTTCATCACGGTGCTCTTGACCACGCGCACCGGGGTGGAAGCACCCGAGGCCCGCGAAGTGGTCGGAGGAGCCGTGTCGGTGCCCACGGTTCCGACGGTACACGTCGCCTTGTTGGTGAGCGGGACGTTGATGCGGAGGACGTCGTAGTAGTTGCCCTTCGCGTACATGAACGCGTCCGCAGGGCCGGTGGCGAGGTTCTTGAAAGCCGCCTCGAACTGGATGGACTGCTCCAGGTAGTCGGCGTGATCCACGGCGACGTCCCGCAGGAAGCGCCCGAAGAAGATGCGGATGTTCTTGCCGGTGCCGGTGTCCGACACGAACGCCTGCGACTTGCGATCGATCGTGCAGATGGTGGCGGTCCGGCTGCGCACGCGAGCGAAGCCGCGGTTGGCCGCGTTCGCGAACTGATTCACCGTCGCCGTGTCTCCGACGTAGATCCACTGGCCGTCCATCAGGTTGGACAGGGTGGACCAGTTGAGCGTGGTGGACTGGAGGTTGCCACCAGCGTTCACCGTGATGTCGGACGCCGTCCCCTCCACCCCGGCGATCTCCACCTTCACGTTCTGGGTCACCGGGCTGGCGATGGTCTCCGCCACCAGGCCGGAAGCCCTGATCTCGGTGGAGATCGAGGTGGTCACCACCTTGAGGCCGTTGTTCGCCGCGTTGGCGAAGCCCGAGCAGAAGATCAGGGTGCCCACCGGGAGGGCGCCACCAGACGCCACGGTGTAGCCGGTCGCGGTCACGGCCGTGGGCACGAAGGGTGCGGTCCCCTTCCAGACGCTCATGACGAACGTCGGGAGGATGTCGTCCATCAGCTCCATAGTCACGTCGTGGTCGAACTCGACGGTCGAGTCCAGATCCACGATGGTGCCCTTGAGGCGCTGGCGGGTCTTGGAGATGGGATCCCGAGCCACCTTGGTGATCTCCGCGCCATAGCGCGTGATCTCGTTCGGCTGCAGGGTCTTCCAGACGGTCCCGGGAACACCGAGGGCCGACTCGACCGCGTACTGAAGCGACAGGTTGTTGGTCAGTGTGCGAGCCATGACGGCCTCCTTTACTTCGTCTCTTGGTAGGTGAAGAGGGAGCGGACGGTAACGGTGTACCAGTGACCGTCGGTTCCGCCTTCCGCGATGTCAACCTGGAAGATGTTAAGGCCGCCTTCCAGCGTCACGCCTTCGAACAGATCACGCACGGCCTGCGCGTAGGAATCGGCGAGTTCCGTCCCCTCGTCGGAAGGGACGCGGATAGTAGTGATGAGTACGGCCTGTCGCTCCCAGCGACGAGAACCGATGGAACCGAGGGTGGCCTGCCGACTGGCGAGCTCTCTAACGATGTTGGTTACCCAAGGAGAGTCGACTGTACCCTCGACACCTTGCATGTTGTCGAAGACACAGGTGGGTCCCGTCCAGTTGTCGTTCCAGTGCTGATAGACGAGACGGCGCGCCTGATTGATACCGAGGAAGTCCAGGGGGATCAGCGGCGGGACTACCGTCAGATCGTCGTTTAGAAGAAGGAGCCCCACGGGATCATCCTACCCCAGCTTCGCCACGGCCTGCTGGAAACCGCGAGCGATGGCGGCCTGCACGAACTCCGCCGGTGCCTGCGGCGAGGAGCCCTTGTTCAGGTACTTGACGTAATGGACGTTATTGGTGATGAAGACACTCCCCTGACCCACCTTGTAGACGCTGACCTGCGCGATGCCCACCTGCTGGGCCACGCTGCTGACGGACGCACGAGACCCGTCGGGAGACGCGACCGGTGCGCCTACCGACGGGATCCAGTTGGCTCGGGCGAAGCCGGTGTCGACGGGTGTCGACTTCTGCAGCTCCGCCGTGACCTCCAGAGCGATAACGCGGACCGCCCGCTCCTGGGCCTCGCCGATGGCCACCAGGATGCGGTGGACCGTGGTCACCGCCGGCTCTTGGACTTGCCCTTCGGCTCGGGCTCGGCGGCGGGAGGCACCGGGTCGGGCTCGGTGGGCACCGGGTCGGGCTCGGTGGCCACCCCCAGGGCGTCCTCCTGCAGACCCTCCCGACCTTCCTGCTCCGCCTCCTCGCCGAGCATGTCGATGAGACGCTGCTCGTGCATGATGCGCAGGCGGCGCACGGACATCGGGATCTGGTGGGCGGGGAAGACCTGGCCGGGCTCCCAGGTGCGGCCCTCCCCCTTGAAGGGCCGCCGGACGACGAACGGCCCCTTGTGGTTGAACGCGCGACGTGGAATGCGAGCCATGGCGGACCTCCCGATCAGGCGATGACGTCGTAGAGCAGGGTGGCCAGGTCGGCGCTGACGACGTGGAGATCGTAGGCGCCCTCGGCCTCGACGCGATCGCTCGCGAGCGACTCCATGCGGAACTTCTTGATCCGCTGGCCCTCCGCGTTCGTGCCCGCGTAGCCGGTCCACCCGAAGGTGTAGCCGGCGGCCGGGACGCGAACGCCGGGACGCGGCGGACGGTGGAAGATGAGGGCGCGCTTGCCCCAGATGAAGTCGAAAGCGTCGGTGCCTCCCTCCACGCCGCTGTTGACCACCGCCGAAGCGATGATGATCTCGCGAAGGCCCATGAGGGCGGCGACCGCCTTCGGCGTGACGATGGCCGGGTTGTCCGGACCGGCCGCGTACTTGACGCGATCGATGATGTCCGGGTGCTCGGTGAGGATGTCCCACACCTCCTGGCCGATCGCCATGTAGCGCATGCGCACGCCGGTCGCCTTCTGGCGGCGGGTGATCAGCGACTTGACGTTGGAGATCGGATCCGAGGTCGAGTAGTTCGACCACTGGATCACCTGGATGCCGGTGGGGCCGGCGGCGACGCCCTGCGCCTTGTCGGTCCACGGCGCGGAGCCGTCGCCGAGGTAGTCCGTCTTGAACTGCATCTCCTTGCGGATGAGCATCTTCTGGGTGACGAACTCCATCGCGTCGGTGTCGCTGTTGAGGGGCGAGTCCTCGTTGGCGCGCACCTGGTCCGGGATGTCCGAGTGGAAGGCCCAGACGTCGCACGCGAACGAGCGGGTCTGCACCTTGAAGCCGGATCCGGCCGACTCGGCGTTGGGGCCGCGCTTCTGGGCCTCGTCGGTGAACCAGTAGCCGCGGGGGTACTCCCAGTAGAGGTCGCTCTGGTTCTTCGACCCGATGGTCTGGAAGACCTGGGTCGCGGCGTAGGCGTCCTGCTCCTGGATGAACGCCAGCGACATGTTCGTCAGCGGGCGGTTGACGTGGACTGAGCCGGGATCGGGCTGCGACATGGTCGTTGTCTCCTAGGTGGTGACGTTTGAGTGGACCCGGAGCCCCGGATCAGGCGAGGATGGTCGGCGGGATCTTGAGGATCTCGACGAGCTCGTTGGCGTTGGCGACCGTGGAGATCGTGATCCCCACGACGTGATTGGTGGCGGTGGCGGCGACGGCGAGGCCGGAAGCGTTGCTCATGACCTTGGTCCCCGCGGTGGCCAGCGCGGCACCCGCGATGACCTTGCAGATGCCGTGGTCGTAGAGCTCCGCCGCCTCGCCGGCGTTGGGCGCGTTGCCCAGCACGAAGAGGGCGGCCTCGCCGGCCACCGTGATGGTGACGCCGCGGGAGCCGGACATCTTCATGAACTTGAACTGGTGCGTGCGGAGGTCGGTCGCCGCGACCAGCGAGATGGCGGGAAGATTCGCCTGCGTGGTGGCCATTGTTGTCTCTCCTGTAGTGGTCTGGCTGGTCGCGCCGAAGCGCGGGGTTGATGATCAGTTGGCGACGGGGCGGGTCTTCTCGTAGGCCGCCTTGTAGAGCTTCTGGCCCTCGGCGGTCTTGCCGTAGTCCGCGGTCGCCTTGCCGAGGTCCTTGGCCTTGGTGATGTCGAGGTTGTTCGCCTTGGCGAACTTCGCGACGCCCTCGTCGAACGCGTCCTGCGCCGACTTGGTGACCGGGTCACCCGGGTTGATGCCGCTCTCCTCGAAGCCCTCGGCCTGCTTCCCGTCGTGAGCCTTGAGCGCCTTGGTCACGGCCTCGCGGACCTTCTCGTCCGAGATGGCGCCGACCGCCTTGAGGAGGGCGACGCCCGCCGCCTCGTCCAGCGGCAGGTGCTTCATCTCGGTGGAGAAGCGCTTCGCGAGCTCGGTGACCTCGGCCTTCTCGATCAGCTCGTTGTGGCGCTTGTGGTCCTCGTCGCGGTCCTTGGCCATCTTGACCAGGCGCGCGTCGTCGCTGCGGAGGTAGAGGGTGCCGTCGGCCGCCTTGTAGACGACCGCGTCCTTGAGCTCGGTGGCGCGGTCGCCGGCCGACTTGGCCAGGAACACGTCGCGGTCCGACTCGCGGAGTGCCTTGGCGTAGGCGGTCTCCTCGGCGGTGAGGTTGGTGAGGGCCGTCACCTTGGCGTTCGCCTTGGCGACGTCGCTCTCCAGCTGCTTGATGCGGGTCTCGGCAGCGGCGAGCTTGTCGGCGGTGATCTTGTCCTGGTCGGGCATGTTGGGCTCCTGGTCGTTGGCGTCGGGGGCCGCCGCTGCGGCTTCGTCCGGGGTGACTGGGTTCGGGTTCTTCTCGTCCTCCTCGTCCGACGGCTTGGCCATCTTGACGAGGGAGACCACGGCACCTTCCTGGGCCGGGCTGTCGACTCCGGAGATCTCGCGGATGCGGAGCTTCCGGAAGATACGCTTCTTCGGATTGGGCACGTTACTTGACCTCCTCCAGGTAGCCGGCGGGAACGAAGCCACCGATGGAGAAGCCGGTGAGATCTCCGCCCGCCTTGAACCGCTTGAGCATCTCGCGGTCGGAGGGGCGCCATCCGATGAGGAGGCCGGTGACGGTGTCGGGCCAGCCCTGGCTCTTGGCGAAGTCAGTGGTGTAGGGCAGGGCGAAGGCCACCTTGCCGACCACCTGGCCCTCGTGCATCACCTTGCCGTCCCGGTTCTTCTCCATGAAGTCCAGGGCGGCTTCCGCCATCACCGATTCGGGGATATGATCGCCATGAAGATCGTAGTAGTCCTCGCCGTTCACCTTGCACACGATGGCGAAGCCGTAGACGATCCCGAGAGAATCGTCCACCTTGCACACCGAGTGAGCGGAAGCATGCGAGAATTCCTGCACGACGTCAGGCTGGCACGACGTCCCGGCGACTTGCAAGAATCGTATCGTCTATGCGTACGTCGTGGCGACGAGGCAGCGACAGCGGGCTGTGTCCCGCAGCGGGGCGCGCGGATCGCACGGGTAGAGCAGCAGGTTGCCCAGGCCGCTGACGAACGCCTCGCCGAAGGGCCGCTTCTGACCGTGCATCGGTCGATGGGAACCGCGCACCCTCTCGTCTCTGGCGGTCAGCCATTCCCTCGACAACTCATCCGCCGACACCTGGCCGCTCTCTATGAGCTGACGCCATAGGTCCTCAGCGCCCTGGTGCGTGGCGCGCATAGCCTCCGTCAGCGCGATGTCCTCGCTGCGCTTCGCTAGCCACCGCTGTCGGTAGCGCTCCGTCATCGTGTCGATCTGCGCCTTCGTCAGCCTGCGACGCTCGTCGGCATACCGCTGGACCGTGCGGTCGTAGCGTCGGTCGCGCAGCGTGTTGCCCAGGGCGGAGGCGTCCCCCGCCTCCAGTTTGGCGCGGTAGTTATCGACGATACGCAGCTGGTAGTCCGTGAGACCGATGGAGTCCTTGATGACGCGCGCCATCTCTCGCGGATTGCGCCCCGCGGTCAGACCCTGCTCCAGCACGTATCGGATGACGTTCCTCTGGTCCTCCGTGACCTGGCGGATCAGGTCGAGCCGCGCGCCGCGCATGCGGTCCACGGCCCTCCAGTTGGTTTGGTCGAAGGTGGTGGTGCTTCGCACCAGCGGCGTTACGTGCTCCGCCACGGCCCTGGCCGCCTGGCTGTACACGGCGGCCACCTCCGCGGCGAACGCCGCGCCAGCGGCCTCCAGCGGCTCCAAGATGGGCTCCAGTCGGCCGCGCTCCAGGGCTCGCACCACCTCCGCCAGCACCATCCGGTCCTTCACCCGGGCCAGCAGCTCACGCAGGCGCCGTCGCAGGCGCGGCTCGGCCACCTCCAGGACCGCGATCAGCCTCTCCTCGTCGCTGCGCGGCACTCAGACCCCGCGACACTGGACGACGTAGACGGCCGCGTCCGGGTCCACGCTGTCCAGAGCGACCACGGCGTAGGTGCGACCACCGATCGTGATCCGGTCGTTCGGACCAGGCTCCACGTTGGGCGCCAGGGCCGGCTTGATCGTATCGCCCAGGATGGAGACCTTGATGTCGCCGCGCTTGATGGCCTCGCCGTCCACCAGGGAAAGCCGGTAGCTCTCCTTGAAGCCGCGCGCGGTGTGCGTAGCGGTGCTGGTGGTGCCAGGGCCGGTCGGGTTGTCGCTCAGGGCGGAGCGGGTCTTGCGCACCAGAGTGATCGGCATCAGATCGTCACCCATGGCGTCGGCCAGGTCCCCGGCGATGTCGGCTCCAAAGAGTCCGTTGCCCATCACGGCACCTTCACGGTGTAGCGGTCGGAGTCGTCGAACTGCGACTCGCCGCAGGTCCCGAACGCTTCCGTCAGGCCGACCGCGCTGGCCGCCGCGCCGAGGAACTGGCTCACCAGAGACAGCACCCGCGCCGGCAGGAGGCTGGGATCGGTGGGGCGGAAGTACTCGATCTCGGCGGATCCGGCCTTCAGGCGCTTGACGTTGCCCGCTCCACCCCGGCTCTGGTCCAGAGCCTTGGGGGTGGTGAGGTAGACGTAGGCCAGCTCGTATTCGGCCTGCACGATCTCGATCGGGTAGACGGTGGAGTCCACCGCGGTACCGTCGGCCCTCGTGACCCCGGCGCGCGGCCACGCCAACGCCTGGGCACTAACGGTCTTGGTGCCGGCCCAGGGGATGGCGTCCAGGTCGCGCTGGGCGCTGATGAGACAGCGCTTCCGCTCGTCAGCGTCTCCAACCGACCACACCGAGCCTGCCTTGGCGGCCAGGTAGACGTCGGCGCTGGGGCAGGGCGTGGGGTCGGGCGTCCCCGGATCGGAAACCACGTCCGAACCGTAGATCGCGTAGGTGTTACCGGAGAGCGTGAGGTTGGCCATGGTCAGGGGTCCAGTACGAGCACGTTCGTACCACTGAGCGTGGAGGACAGCAGCGTCGCTGGACCCTCGTTCAGCCAGGAGGGGAACTGGCCGGTCAGTCGATTGTTCGTGACCACCACGTCTCGGGATATCAGCTGCGAGCTGGTCTCCGCGATAGCGAGGGCTCCCAGCGTGTCGCGCCTGAACGAGTTGTCCGCGACGACGATGGCCTGAGCGCCGCGATACTGGAAGATGGGGCCACCCGTGTTCTGACGGGCCGTGTTGCCTCGGATGGACACGTTGCGTGGGTAGCCCGAGTTGTGATCCTTGACGGCGAACAGGGGTCCCGACACCCCATCTCTGGTGACCACGTTGTTCGCCACCACGACATCTCGCGCGTACTTGTGGATCCAGATCGTCGGGTCGATCCCCAACGCCTGATTGCGAACGATGTTTCCGCTGATCGCCAAGTACTCCGCGTTGAAGGCGTAGATGCCACGACTGCGGAAGACGTTGTTGCTGATCGTCACGTTGCTGCAGATGCCAGCGGTGCACTGGACCGCGATGGCGAAGTTGCCCTGCTGCCCACCGGAGAAGGTGTTTCCCGTGATGACCAGCCCGTCCACGCGACTGGTACCCGTGGCCTCCACGTCGATATCCTGATCGCCAGTGTCGTGGAAGGCGCAGCCCGCGACCACCACGTCCTCCACCTCGCGCTGTACCTGCAGCCCGGACCGATCGCAGTTCTGGAAGATGGACGCCGTGATGACCACGCGCCGTACCACCTGGGCGTCCGTGTTCCCTCCACCGAGGCGAATGCAGTCCCCGCTGGGCCACATGGTGCCGTCCGGACGGTAGCGCACCGGGTTGGACACGTGGACGGCCGTGAAGAGCACGCCGCTGGATGGCCCCGCCACACTGAAGGCGTGGGTCTGCTCCTCCGTGTCCCAGGCCTCCACCGTGATGGACAGCTCCCGCACCACGATGTTACTACCCAGCAGGCGAACGCCGGACCAGGCCCCGTTCCCACCGCTCGCCGTCATCACCAGGCGCGAAGAGGGGCCCTGACCGGAGAACGTGCGGTTGGACGGGACCGTAACCGAAACCTGGCCGTGCTTCCACAGGTGATAGTCGCCAGCCCGCAGGCACACGTCGCCGGCGGCGAGCGCGGCTGTCAGTCCCGGTGCGTCGTCCAGCCCGTCGTTGGGTAGTGCGCCGAACGCGGCCGGGTCGCAGGCGTGCGCGGCGCCGTGCAGACCGCAGAGCAGTGCGAGCGATACGAGCAGCTTCCTCATGGCTATCCCTCCCTCAGCGACAGTTCTCATGCCAAACGGAGCCCTGCTGCAGCGTGTTGCTGAGCAGTCCCTCGCGCTGGCTGGTGGTGGCGACATCGTTGTCGCCGTCATCATCGATATCGAAGCACATCGGGCGATCCAGCTTCTCGTGGTCGCCCAGAGAGATCAGGTTCCTGGTGGTGAAGGCGGGTCCCGTCAGCCAGACCAGGCAGGCGTCCGGAGGCGTGCAGTCACCATAGGTGACCACCATGTCCATCTGTGCGTCGCCGTCGATGTCGCATATGTCCGTTCCGACACCGTCGCCGACGTCGGACACCGCAGCCAGCTCCACCGTGCTCCACGAGGTCCACCCTCCGAGGTTCTCGGAGATGAAGATGCGATCGTAGGTGGTGCCGGATACCACTAGGATGATGTCCAGGGCGGAGGTGCCGCGGACGTCCGCGATCGTGAGGAACTTGGCCTCCTCCCCGGAAGCCGGAACGAAGATCGTCTGATTGGTCCAGACGCCACCTCCGTCGTTGCGCAGCCACCGCGAACCGCGCAGAGAATCCTGGCGATCGGAAATCACCAGGTCGATATCACCATCCCCGTCCACGTTCATCGGGATGAGGGACATGGCCCAGCCCATGTTCCCGATGGATCCCGTGGTGGTCCACGAACCGGCGGTACGCGCCGTGGCCCCACCCGGGTTGGTGAAGATGCGGATGGACGACGGCGACTGTGAGCGGCCGCCGCCGATGATCTCCAGGTCGCCGTCGCCGTCCATGTCGGCAGTGGCACCCGTGATCCACGAGTCCACTCCCGAGGCAGCCGTGATGGAGATGCTGGTCCAGTTGGCGATGTTCAGGTAGGTGGCCAGCGAATACGACGTTGGTGCGAAGGACACCCGGATGGAGAACGTGTTGTTCTGTCCGAACGTGACGACGTCCTGGTACCCGTCCTGATCGATGTCGGCCCAGATAGCATCCTCCGGTGCCGGAACTCCGGTAATCACCTGGGCGCTCGGCCACATCTTCTGAGCGTTGGAGCCGCTCGGCTTACGAGCGATGGACGTGGTTCCCGCCTGTTCGTTCGGGAAGACGAGCCATGTGAAGCCGCCGGTGTCGGTCATCCGGTTGATGCCGTCGGCACCGTCCTGACCTCCGACGATCGTGTGGAACGGCCAGGGAGTGGACGGTGAGAGGCCCGACACGCACCTAGTCGGCACGCAGTGCTGGCCTGGCGTGCACGGCACCCCGATGAGACTGCGCAGCGGACTGCGGTACGCGGCCTCCTCGGCCTCCGAACGTGCGATCAGCGCGAGCCTCTCGGCCGCCTGGTGGCGCAGACGTGCGCCTTCAACCGCCGACGCTACGTTGCCCTCCGGAGGACGCAGCGCCAGGCCGTGCGTTGCGAAGCGCACCCCCAGCGCAAGGAGTACCGACAGCAGGGCGAAGATCCAGACCGTCTTCAGTGAGGGGAGACGCATACGATCACCATCCCAGGCTAGTAAGTAGTCCGGCACCAGCCGCGATGGCAGTGTCGGCCGCGGCTCCGCGGAAGATGCCCAGCCAGACGACTTCGTGGGATCCAGTGACACCGCCAGGGTTGGACCCAACTCCGCACTCCGCGTCGGCCACGGAACCGCCGTTCGTGGCGTCGGTCACGACGCCCATGCTCGTGCGAAGGGTGCACAGGTTGCTGGGCTTGGAGATGGACAGGGCGAACGGGCGCACCAGGCCGCGGTGGTCCTGACCTGTCATGTTCGTGGTGACTCCGTTCACGTCGAGAACAGCGAGTCCGGCGGTGGACTCGCGGATCTGCAGGCGTCCGCCACCGGAGCCCATCGCGATGCCGCCCATCTGCCTGGTGGCAGCCACCGTGTTGAAGCGCATGTAGGCCAGCCAGAGGACGCTCTCGGTGGCCGGGTTGGGACCGAACATGGCGGCCATGGTGAACCGCGAACTGTTTCCCTGCGCGAAGATCAGCCCCTTGCGCACCCAATCCGTGATGGATGCCTGATACCCCGGTAGCGTCGGATTGCCAGCCGGCGCTAGGTTGATACCCCCGATCGAGTCCACGGCGTTTCCGCCCTCGTCCTGGCACTCGTAGAGGTGGCTGAGCGCCGGCAAGCCGAGAGCCGCCATGCACTCGTTGCAGTCCGGCACGTAGACGCCGGCTCCGGGACCGTCCTTGGGAACGACTAGTGGCGCTACCCCACCCTCGTCCACGCCGGTCGGGACGCCGTAGTTGCGGTTCAGACCACGATTGTAGAGGCCCTGGTAGTCCACGCCCCGACATCGTAGGGCGATCGGACGACCAGCGCAAGAACTCGGGTCAGTCGCCCAGGCCGCGGCGGGACGGCGCCAGGGCGCGCCCCGTATTCTCCTCGACCGAGACCGCGCGGTCGTCCCAGAGCTCGACCATGTAGCCGTCCTTCACGCAGGTCACCTCCAGCTCCTGGCCCAGGTGTTCCTGGCACCAGCGCCGGATGAAGAAGGCGGCCGTCTCCTCGCTGCCGTCGTCACGAGGCGCGGCCCGCGCGGTCATGATCTTGACCGTGCGTCCTTCCGACAGCCAACGCTTGACCCGCTCCACCATGGCGGGGATGGGCGCTCCGATGTGAGCCACGCCCCTCCACTTGTCGTAGTGAGCCAGGGTACCGTCCAGGTCCACCCCGATCCAGTCCCTGCGCTTCCTGGCGCGAGCGTTACTGCACTCCAGGCAAGGTCCGACGTACATGCACACGCCACGCGCGTCCGTGTTGGTGCAGCGGGGGATGAAATCGTCGTGTCCTCGGCGGTTCATCACGACTCCCTGACGCTGAAGCGGCCGGTCACCGCCCCGACGGCCTCGGCGAATTGGCGCCTGCCGCTGCGGAGCGGTACGTGCATGCGCAGTTGGGTCGGCGGACGGTTCCACAGCGACAGGTCGTTGCACGAGCACGACGCGTGGCCGCAGCTGGCCGGCATGCGCCCCAACGTGGTCAGGAAGGCGTCGTAGAGGACACCAGGGATGCTACCTGCTCTGATCACAGTTCCACCTCGCCTCGGATGTCCGCGATCTCCTGCGTGGAGAGGCGGTGGTTGTACACGCGCCAGTCGTAGAGACCACCGCGGAAGAAGTGAACGCCGTTGCGGGACCACAGGGTGAGCGGCGTCGGCTGCTCCTGCGGTACGATCTGGACTTCGTCCGGCTGGCCTACGTGGTAGGTGAACGTCCGCTCCCCGCTCTGCGCCTCCACGCCGTTCACGTGGAGCGCCACCTCCCGGGTGATCCAGTCCATCACGACGGCCACGTGGGTCCACAGACCCTGCTCGCGGGGCGTCGTGTAGCGCGCACCGCTGCCGAAGCCGCCCTGCGGGTTGAAGACGTAGGCGGCCAGCTGACCGGCGCGATCGCTGGTGCTGGAGTAGAAGCGCAGCGCGTACTCGCCGACCTTGGCGAACGGGTGCACGTAGTCCTGCGAGGACCCCTCGCCGGGGAACGTCATCACGTCCGGGCGCAGCCATCCCGTGTAGCAGATGACTCCGGTGGTCTGGATGGAGTAGCTGGCGTGGTGCTCCGCGAAGGCGTTCACCGTGCCGCTCGGGCCCAGCTTGGTGGCAGCCACGTCCCCGGGTCCCGCGCAGGGACGAACGGGTCCATCCACGCAGAACGGGCGCCGCGCCGGCGGGAGGGGGTAGCTGGGCAGCTCCGCCGGCCACCACTCGGCGAACCGACCGCTGTCCAGGCGCCAACGAGCGACGAGGCTCACGGCGTCACCTCCGCGGTCGGCTGGGCGGTCTGATCGTCCAGCGCTTCGATCAGGTCGGAGTAGAGCTTCTGGGCCTGTTCGGACGACTCACGAACGCTGATGATGACGTGAGTGGGGTAGATGCGGATGCTCTTGACGTTGTGCTTGGAGATCTCCCTGTGCAGCCACGCCAGGAGCCGGAGGTGCATGCCCCACTCGAAGGCGTGCAGGTAGGCAACGACGAGCCAGTGCGTCCTGTCCGGGCGATTGGCCGGCTCCTGGACGAGCCACACTCCGTCCTTGTAGGGTAGTCGGGCGTCGTCATCGTCCCGCTGTCCCCACGCCACCACGTCCACCAGTTTGGTGTCTTCCTCCACGACCTACCGCTCCCAGTCGTAGCGACCAGTGCGGACGATGTCCTGATCGCCGTCCAGGTCCAGGTCCATCACGCGATACTCCAGGCCCTGCAGCCGCACTTCTGGGTAGAGGTAGTAGCGCGTCCAGTCCGAATCG
>JACCDR011282876.1_pt1 | contig 24656 bp, 42 predicted proteins | sample 7446431 | NCBI WGS metagenome assembly JACCDR01 (sample SAMN15323443, study PRJNA562643) | freshwater metagenome | isolation source: river surface water | place: USA:Blue River Watershed | collected 2017-08-17 | reverse complement strand
ATGTAGTATTTGATTGAACCAACTGGTCATTTTTAGACCGTTTAAGTACTTGATTTTCCGTAAGTTAGCGCATTTTCACGCCTTTTTTGTTTTAGTACCTTATGTAGTATTCGTTTGACCCTTTATATATGAAAAAAATCACTGGATCACATTCAAACCTAACAGGTGCACTAGCCGGAAGTCTACTAGGGGCTGTCAGCTCGCTGATCCCGGCTGGTGCATGTTTTGGGGACGCAAATTGTCAGGCTAATCGGGCGGCACAGGCGGCTACGGAGCAGACGCAGGCTCAAGCACAACTGATTGCAGCACAAAACGCACAGAAAGCTACACAGAGCCAAATCACAGTAACTCTGATTATAAGTGGTGTGTTGCTACTGATAGCAGCAGTGGGTGGTTTTGTTTATCTCAAATCAAAAAACAAGGTGTAACTATGGCAGATGCAAATATACTCAATGCAGCCGTTGGGCTTACTCCTACGCTGTCCCCGGCTGAAAAACTCATACAGGATTATGATGCCCGCATTCAGGCTATACAGGTAGAAAAACTCTCCACCACGCAGCGGATTTCACAGCTTCAGCAGGAAATTATGCAGCTCGAATCCGACAGGCAAGGATGCAAACGAAAATTAATCGGCTGGGATAACGGCTGTCTGAATGACAACTCACGTGAACAGGACTCACGTAAGGCATTAGTCACCCAATTACAACAAAAATTGACACAGTTAGATGCTGATTTGGCAGAAGCTATGAAACAGAGAGATACCTCTGTGACTGCCTTTCAAAATGCACAGACTGCCCAGGCTCAGGCAAATCCGGAATTTCAGAAAGCAGCAGCCCAGGTTGCCGCAGCTGCCAGCGTACAAAAACAAAAACTCTACGTAGCTGCCGGAGTGGTGATAGTGGTCATAGTAGTAGTATTCGGTATGGTTCTTTTACTAAAAAAATCTTAAAACTATGTTTGAGCCTCCTTATGTGAACGAACACCATATTCATTGTGCGCAAGCTGAGAATCCGTTTGTTCACCCTCCTGCCCTGCCTATAGAGCCAGTCAGTCCGTCTGTAGTGACACCAGTCAGCCCTGTCAAAAATGAGCAGGTGATGCAGATGGTGATAGATACACATTTTGGCGGTCAGAAGCCCACTACCCCAGAGGGTGAAGCCAAAGCAAAAGACCTCTATGTAGCAACTATTGAAAAGGCTCAGGCCAATGGAGAACCCATTACCAAAGATTTTGTGGCTTCTGTATCTACTAACACAGTAGAAGCTAATCTGAAACCAACAGAAACAACGCCTCAATGTACTACAGCAAAAAAACACACCTTCTACATAGATAAAAAGGTGGTGAAAATACTAGCTGTGATAACGGTTGCACTGCTGGCTTTGGGACTTATTTTCAATACAAAAACTTCATAAAACTATGTGTCAAACTTGCGGATGTACTTCGTGCGGGTTTTCCAATCTGGAAGGGGAAAAGAAACTATTTGAATTTAGTCCGGGTATTCCAGATAGCTCTTTTTCCCGTCTGGAAGGAGTTGGCGAAAAGAAGCTATTCAGCTTCAATCCTGGAATGCCAGATGGCTCTTTTTCCCGTCTGGAAGGAACTATTCAGCCGATTCAGCCTAAAACCATTAGTCTGACTACACCAGAGATCAAACTACCCTCTGTGACAGTTCAGCCAAATACGACAACGGCTATCCCTGCGAAAGAAAGCAATTTCTCGAAAGTACTGGGATTTCTGGGGGACACGGTTAAGTCGGTCACAGGAACAGGTGCAGCACCTACTAGTGAGACGAACGATACGCCACCCCCTACTGAGTCCAAGGGAATCCCAGCTACAGTATGGGTGATCGGCGGCGTACTGCTGCTGCTGATTGGTGTATATGCCTATAAGAAAACGAGAAAATAATGACCAAAACGATTCGTACGTCACAGCCATTCACCCTTTCGGTGTTGATTTCGGCCAGTGTGCCAACTGTGCTATCCATTCAGATAGCCGACTCGAAACGGGTATATGCAGATCGTTTTTACGGCTCTGTCAATAGACCGTTTCAGGGCAAAGTTTGGCTGGATTTTCATTTTCCCGTTGTGCCCAAGGGGTTTACGGTTAAGGCAAAATCCGTAGATAAAAAAGGCAAAGTAAAGGTGGAAAAAACACAGGTCAAACCCCTGGTTTTCAAAACACCTACAGTAAGTAGCCAGGCTATGGATTTCTACGCATTTGCGTCAGAATTTGCTCTGTCTGCTGGGCAGTTAGAGCAAGGGGTCTATGCAGACGATAATGAAACGTTCGTTATCCGCTACATGGATGAAATCCGGGACAGCAAAGGGACGGTTCTCAGTACCTACGCCAGAATTAATCGGGATACGGGTCTGATAGAAGCCTACCGCCCTGGCTTTCGGAAAATGACCTATACCAATCGGGTTTGGGCATTACTCCACGAGTACTGCCACTATGAAATGTCTACCACCGACGAGTTTGCCTGTGATATGTACGCCACCAAACTTTGCCTAGATATGGGACACAATGCAACCGAGTGTCTGTATAGCCTAACAAAAATATTTGAATACAACGGGGACGAAGTTCCCACACTCAGACGGGAGCAGGAAGATCGTATCCGAGTGGTCAAGCAATTCATTGAAACCTATAAAAAGCTGAAATAATGGCCATTACACTCAATCCTGTAGATACTATTCCGAACCAATTTTCATCGGGTTCGGAATGGATAGGCTGGCACAAAGCTCTCCGAAAACGTTATGGTCGGGCTACGGCTAATCAATTGTGGCTCGAAGCCTGGAACAAGCGGGGGTGTGTTTCGACACTTGCGTATGATTGCAAGGCTAACACATCTGAACTCAGGGATTATCTGGCAGGTGAGAAAATCTCTATTGACAGAGGTGTATATGAATACGTAGCCGATACGGTGGACGATATAGAATCGTTTGCGTCTACTGCCTTTAATGTGGGGCTGGCTGTCTATGCCATTATCATACTGTTCATTGTCGGCCTTGTGGGGATGCTACTATGGAACATTGTCTCGAATAAGGAACTGGTGGGACGGGCGGCCAGTGCCGCTACTACTGCCGCTACACGTGGACTGGTTTAACTGAACAGATATGAAACTAGATAAAAATACATCCCTTATTCTGCTTGTAGTGTGTATAGCCGTTGGTATTATTCTGCTTATTAGGGGAAAGAAAAACAAGGCTATTAAGGAAAAAGAGGTCACTGACATTCGGGCCAGGATACAACAGGATGTGGGTAGTTTTGGAGTAGATGTCAATAGTACTGTCTACGGAGTTGCCCCCCAGCCAGGCTACAATGGAAAAGTGTATGCCGATAAGATCTATAATGCAAAATCAATTTGGAACGACGATGAAGATGCTATCTACACAGCCCTGTCTGGGAAAACCCGTGCGCAACTGGCCTCTATTTCACAGGCATTTGAGAGTGCCTATGGAATGACTATGGATGACTTTCTGATGGGATTCCTCTCAGGTACAGAGTACCAGAATGTGGTCAACATAATCCAAAAAGCAAAATAATCTGATACCATTAGACATTGGTGAAAATGGAATTTCTAAAGACACATAAACGACTACTTCTCATAGTGCTGGTGGCAATAGTCATTATTGCAGCGGCTTATTATTTCATACTGGGAAAAGAGGGTACAAGTAGTAGTAGCAGCTCTGGATTGGCTCTGCCTTTCAGCTCCAGTAACGGCAAAGCTAGTGGTAGTAACACATTTCCCCTTCTGTGGGGCGTGAAAAATAGCAATACCGTAGCCATACAGAAACGGCTCAATCAAACCATACAAGCCTATAAGAATGCTGGAAAAACGATTACTGGCTACCCGTCCATGCAGCTTCTGTCAGAAGATGGAATACTGGGTAGTAATACCCTTGCGAGTCTACAGGCTAGTTTCCCAAATATTGGGAGTAGTGTAGCAGCCATGAAACAGATTTCACAGGCTCAATATGAAACAATTGTTAACTCCAAGGTGTCAACCCCGTCTTAACCTACTGATATGAATACTCAAAAGAAAATACTTCTTATCACTGTAATTGTACTGGCAGCAGCCGTGATTGGCTGGATTGTCTACGATTCACGTCGAAAAAAAGCTGCCACTCCCGCTGCATCTAATGGTGCTGGAGATACTGCTGTAGACCCAAATCCACTTTCTACCCTTTCAGCTCTGGCTGGGAAAATGTTCTCCAATTGTCCGTCTGACAGTTTTCCATTGAAAAAAGGTTCGTGTGGCAAACGTGTCGAACAAATGCAGGTATGGCTTCTAAAGAAAAAAGGGGCATCGTTCTCCACTTGGGGAATTGACGGAAAATGGGGGGATGAAACAGATGCTATTGTCAAAAAATTCATTCTTAAAAACGAACCCTACTCTATCAGTGAAGACTATTTCACTAAAACGGGTATGGCTGCCATGCAAACGTCTCACTATAAATAATAGATACGGAAATGTTCAACGATTTAACGTCCGTGTTGGACGATTATAAAAAAAACGGAGTCCGGGTTTCTATCGAAATCCCCCAGCGGGAAGTCTGGAAATTATTCGCTCTGGCTGTTGGGGTGGCTATTGCCATTACCCTTGCCACTACACTGATTAAGAAAATTATCGAATAAAGCTATGGTAGTACAGAAAATACCGTCTGGCTTAGACCTGACAAACAACACATGGAACGTTCCCTGCGGGATTTACCATCTGTCTGTAGCCCCTGCCAGCGAAACTGATACATTCGATGTGCTGTACTTGGATGGCTCTAGCAACATGGGTATCAAGCAATCGTTTACCCTTTCGGGCATGATAGCTATGAAAACAAGGGAAGGCACGCATCAAATGAAGATTGTCGCAAACGGAACGGTTCATATTTCCTTTATGAAATAATTACTACTATGAGTGGAAGTGGATTTGGTGATTTACCTGTAGTATCTAATGGTGGTGTAAGTGTGCCACCCGCTGACCAGACGGAGACAAATCAGGGACTGATTAATACAAAATACGTCTCTCCTATCACGCTGAAAGGATGGAAAGATAGCTATTTGCCGACGCAGAATCTGAATTTCTTAGGACTACGTATCAATAGTCTTCTTGGGACGGGAAACCGTCTACCCCAGCTGTCTCCAAACGGAACGGTGCAGGATTCTGGTGTTTTGATAGACGTACTAGCAAGGGCATTTTTTTATACTACCAGTTATGTGAGTCCGTTTGGCAGTAATACAACCGCCCTCAGAGGGCGCATTGATCTACCATATCAGACCATTCAGGCAGCACTCAGTCAAGCACAGGTAGGAGATACGATTGTTGTCACAACAGGTATCTACAACGAAAATCTCGTATTTCCCTCGTTCATTGGCAATCACGGTGGCAACGTAGAATCGTACTTTCTCAATTTCGTATTGGCAGACGGGGCGGTGATTAACGGAAATCACACGTTTCCAACAAACCTAAATGCAGGGATACTGGTGAAAATCTTTGGTAGGGGTAGTATGACTGCTTCAGGAACACTGTTTTCTGTGGGGCTAAATTCTGGTAATGCAATACGTATATACGGTGCAAAATCACTAGAGTCTGGGGGAGATTTATTCAGCGGTTGCAGACTGGATCTTGTTGAAAATGTAGATATGATGATTGCGGCAGGGTACATGTTTGCGTTTTGCGAAAATTCACTGTCCTATCCATCCAACTTGATACGTCGCATTTACAATGTAGGTTACATGAGTGCAGGAGTAGCAATCTGGTATGGTAGTGACGGTTCCAGGCCCTGTTTTGACTTTGATAGGGTACAACTAGAAGCCCCCTATGTAGTATATAATCCGAGTGTATCTGGAGCTTGCAACTATTACTCACGGAAAATCCGTAATAGTATAATTTTCCTCTCACAGTCGTTTGGGGACGACTATCTTGGTCGAGTAGAAAACATAGAAAATTGTGAAATCACTACCAATCACCCAACAAAGCCTATCATCAATCTGTCTCGTCCAGCTGGGGTGACGGATGGGGTAGGATACTATTTCCTTCGGATGCGGAATACAAAACTGAAAACAACTAATAGTTCTCAACTGGCTGTTGCATCATCGGATAATAAAAACGTACTCGTTAGCTATTCTGAAACAAATGGAGTTTTAGGAACTGGTTTGTTAAATGATGGTATAATGGTTCAGGAAAATCTCAATGAAAATCTGATATGAAAACTAGAGTTACAAGGAATCTTTCGGATAATGAAGGGGTAATTGAGCATGCTGGTACGGCTACTAAATTCCTCTCGCTTATAGGAGCCGGAACACGAATGCCCCAACTGGGTGCGGATGGTGCGTTAGGAGATTCCGGAATACTGGTTAGTAGTATTGTCACATCCACCAACTACGGTAATATTCTCTATGTAAGTCCCAGTGGGAATAACGTAACCGCTCAAAGAGGACGAATTGATAAACCGTACGCTACAATTAATGCAGCCTGGAACGCTGCTGTTAATGGGGATGTAATAGCTATTTACGGAGGAACATTTTCAGAAACTGTTAGCAATCCAACACTAAACGATGGTATCGGAATAACCCTTGCTTTTTATGGAGGGGCACGGCTAATAGGGGATGTGCTGGTAACAGGACGATATGTGAATATCGTTTCTGATGGTACGGGTATACTGGATGGAAATGTGTTTTTACAGGTAGGAAACGACTACAGCGTCTATGTTTCAGGAATGAGGCGGGTGAAGGGGCTTAGATTTCAAAAAATACAGGTTTTTAACACCTATGAAATTGATGGAGATGTTCGAATAGTGGATGGCGGAGCAAATAGAATGGAGATTTCTAATGTAAAGCTATTTAACCATACGTCTACAATATCTGCCGGATACATATTTCTAAACAATATAGAACTATATACTTGGGCTAACCCCATTACTGTCAATGGCAGTCCTGTGTCTGTGTTTGCAAACAAGGTTCGCTTTAAAGGTACATCTACCTACCTTACTGATTCTCGATTTGGCAGAAACGAGTTTATAGATTGCGAAATCAAAGTTTCTGGCAATCAACCTTTTATTAACGATGGGTATACCCTGCAATCGCAAACTATACGTAGATGCAGTATTGATTGTGGGACGGCTGCTTCTGCATTTGTGTATTCTGGTGGACAAGTAGCACAGCTTGAAGCAGTAGATAATGTGCATTCTACCGCTGATCTGTACTCTACTCCTGTTGCACCTCCTTTGCAGAGTATGATAAGCAATAATAGATATTTCTCAAACTTTAACCTGCTATACTAAAATGGAAGTACAAAAAACATGGACGGTTCAACTTAGAAATGAATTGAGTTTGCCCGAAGGGGTAGAAATAAGGGTCTTATACTACGATGCGGAAGTTGGGTTTGTACTCTTGGAGGGGAAAAGATACGCTACTACTCCTAGTGGTGATAAAGTGTACCTAGAGGGGAAATACCAGCTCCGGGCTGACAACTCGATGCGTGTGCCTGTCTTGGATGCGGTCACAAAAGAGCCAAAACTGGATGAAAATGGTCAACCTATGACTATTGGAGAAATGGATGCGTGGCTGCTAAAGTATCACCCAATATTGAACGTAGACATTACGGATTCTATTAGACGGAAAGAAGGATTAATTAGTGAACCACTCGTAATAGAGCTATGAGTTGGAAGGTCTTCATATCCCCACATCTGACAGATGATAGTGAAAACGAACTGTCTTGGAAAGGACAGCGTATCCATGTATCCCAACCATTGATAATTGGTGCAATGGTTACGGGTCGCTACAGCATTGCCAATGCAACAGAGGCGTATCTGGCGACCGCAACGGCTGCCAATACGACTGTAGGTATGATCCGGGCATACAGTTTCTATGTAGATGCGGATTTGAAACTCGACGAACTGATGATTAATCAAGTCAATGGGGCGGGTGCAGGGGCGTTTTTTCGTTTTGGCCTCTATGATGCTACTGTTGCAGGTCTACCGAGTAATTTGATAGTTTCATCCAATCAACTGGAAGGGATTAGTGGAAGTACAGACTATAGATTACTTCCTGTGGACTTTGTGTTGCGTCGGGGCATCTATTTTCTAGCTATCTCGACAGTACGCCAGATGAGTTTTCGGGGCATACCACAGGCAAATATGCGGATTACTCACGGATTTGCCAATGGCAATCAGACCACGCCAGTGAGTAGATTTGAAGCACCGTTTGTTTTTGGTGTTTTGCCTTCGGTATTTCCTTCACCACTCACACAGACCAACGGGGCTGGTCACAATCCCATAGCCATTTTCACCAAACTCTCACCGCCATGATACTAGATGCCATAGAAACACCGCATTCTCTGGAGCCTGTGTGTATATTGACTGGACAGGTAGAAGACCCAGCCCAGATTGTTAATGTGGATTTTAAGCTCATTGGAAGCCGGCTCTTTGATCGGGTAACGCTAAAGTCGGGTAAATTGGTGCAGATAGAGTACTTCCGGAACTACGATTCACAGACGGGTGAATATTCGGATTTGGCGGTGCGTGAACTAAATAACTATCATTTCAATGAGGCTAATACCATACTACATAGGGAGTCGGTCTATATCTGGTACAATTCGGATCGGAGTGAACTGGCAAGAAAGGAATCTGTCACTTTCTACAACGGTTTTGAACGAAAACAAGAGGGCAAATCTCGCAGGAGTCGGATTATAGACCATCTGATGGAAGGATTGGAAAACCTGTTTGCTTCCATTGGTCAGACAGAGGCAGGAAATGGTTTACTTTCCTCTCTGTCAGAGGTAATTACTAAGTATGAAGTCGGTGATACAGACCCGCTTGTACAAACCATTGCAGCACTGCCAGCCCAAACCGGACTGGATGCATTGCCCGCCCTAGATGGAAATGGTACACTCAGACAGTACCTAATAAGAGAACTCACAATTAATCAACCCATTATCTCACTATGAAAGCTGCTGTTATTTCTGGAGGGGGGGCATTCGGAGCATATACCGTAGGCACACTATCTGCCCTCCAAAAAGATTATAATATTGTGGCGGGTGTTTCTACTGGTGCGCTGATGGCTCCCCTTGTAGCTCTAGGTGAATGGGAACGGCTGGAAAATGCCTACACGTCCGTCGTGCAGTCGGATATTTTTACATTCAATCCGTTTCGGAAGTCAGATGGCAAACTAAATTGGTTTAAGGCTCTTTACCGGATGCTGTCTGGTCACGACACGCTTGGAGATAGTACGGCTCTGAGGCATACCATAGACCGTTTTGTTTCTCAGGCTGACTACCAGAATCTATCACACGCCAGAAAACAGGTGATTGTGGCCTGTCAAGAAATGAGGGTAGAACCTGAAAAGATAGAGTATTTTTCATCACAGGATACCGAATTTGAGGATTTCAAGGATTACATGTGGGCTAGTGCCAATTCACCTATTGCAATGTCCATATTGAGAAAAAATGGCAGAGAATATACCGATGCGGGTGTATCAGAACTACTTAGTCTGACACGGGTCATACAGCTTGGGGCAACAGAAGTGGACGTGTTCATACATCGTTGCCGACCTGAGGAGAAACGACTGAAAACACCTACAGACAATGTGGTGCATAATTTCTTTCGATTGTTTTCCATCATGCGAAAAGAGGTCGAAAAAGGTGATTTGGATGAAGGTCTGCTACTGGCACGGGTTCGAGCTGTGAATGTCAATGTATGCTGGCTACCCCGTATACTGGCAGATAATTCACTTATGTTCGACCGAGTAACTATGTCGAACTGGGTAGAAGAAGGAAGGCAAACCGCACAAAATATTTCAAGATGGGATAGGTATTCATTTTCAACGTAATGATATAATGATATATGGTGTGGCTGATACTATTACAGATAGATGTGCCAGAGGTCACCATTCCTGAGAGTCAAAATTGGCATGGATGGCTAATGGGTATAGGCAGTGCTATTGTTTCCACCACATTAGCACTTGTGGGTTTTTATGTGAAAACTCGTATTGAGGAAAAGAAAAAAACACCTGTAGAGCAGATGCAGGATTTCTTAGAGATGCTTGAGGTTGCCAAGCAGATAGATTCACATGGGCTAGAAAAAGTGCGGGAACTGGAAACGATCATTGAAACGGCTCAGAAGCCCAAAAAACGCAGACAAAAATGAAACGATACATCTGGTATATAGCTATTTTCGGTACACTGACCTACATGGGCATGGGCAATCTATCGGACTGTACAACCCAAAACAGCTTACATACCATCCAGACACAGAATGCCTACATTGACCGCTATCAGCGAAAAAAAGATTCCTTGGATAGACTACGAGATAAGGAAATTATCCAGCATTTGAGGGAAATGGACAGCAGGAAAACTGACAGTCTGAAATTCCTTACCCAAATCAATGCCCTCTTGTTAGAGACCAATGAAGCCCTACTTCAACGCAAGGCCTTGGACAAGATCATTCTACGCAGTCAGGAACAGTTCAAAGAGCAACAACGGGCAATCCTAGATAGTCTGACAGCCGAAACTACCCGTAGGATACAGGTAATGGAAGGAGTCAACGATTCGACGCTGAAAGTGCTGATTTCCAGTAAGAAATACTCTGGAACGTACCAACAAAAGGATAGATGGATAGAATATACAGCCAAATTAGAGGATTCACTTTCCATTCAGACCCAAGCCGTCCGTTCCGAACCAACGTATGTCGCCACTTACGTGAAAGGAAAAAAGATACCTTTTCTCTCTAAACGTAGAGACTACGTGCAACTCTCTATAGTAGAGCAAAATCCGTACATAGTACCAAAAAAAAGTCAGATGCAGATTACTGTTTCCGAAAAAATTAGCCTACCCAAGCTCAAAAAAAACAAACATAAGAGCAAACGCCCAAAAAAATCAGCCAGAGTACGAAACAGGTCAGACAACTAACTATTATGAAAATAAATCTATGGTATATTTTTGGAGTCATATTGGCCATAGCCATAGGAATAGGGCTGTGTGTGCGTGGCTGTGAGGAGCGGAGAATGCGACGTACAGGTGACCATTCCAGAAAATCTGTACATGTTCCTATTCCACCAGTACTAGATACGGCATATGTAGCGAAAATAGATCCATTGCCTATTGAGAAACCAATAGTAGTACCCATAAAAACCAAACGGCAAATCAGGCCAGACCTTACACGAAGAAAACGCATAGCTACAGATGCTACCATCGTACTTGGTGTTACTTCAGATATGGATTCGATTCGTATCCAATCCATTGATCCAAAAGGTATAGTCATAGAAAATTCGTATCCAAGGGGGTGGATACAACTGGGAAAGTGGGAGATGGACTCAACCGGGCGGCTACGAGTAGACCCGAATGAGTATGCAGAAGAACTCAAAAAACAGCGACGTAAGGAACGCTGGAAACGGGTTTGGAGAACGACCAAAACGGTAGGTGTTGCAGCTCTGGCCGGATGGGTAGGGTATCAGATAGCCAAATAATATAATTAATACTTATACAACTATGGGAAGAGAAACCCCAATCAGACAGGCAGTAATGGCCAAAGGCTACACCTGGTTCACGCAGCCCTATCAGCTTAACCTGATAGGAATCCGAAACAACGAAGCAAAACCCAATAAGTTTGACGACCGTTTTTGTATTTGCTACACAAATGGCAAAGAGTGGTATACCCATATTTTCAAATGCACCACTGACCCAGGACTATACTATTTGTTGAATCCGGAAAACGTAAAAGGTACTGCTATACTCGTACCAGATCAATATATAGATTGCTGGGAGATTGGTAAGCACAAAGGTCTGTATAATGCACTCAGGCAATGTAAGCCTGTCACAGTCTGGCGTGATAATGATAGGGACAGCCTATTGGATTTTGGTGTAGCAGCAACGGAGACACGTCTTATTTACATTAATATTCACCGTGCCAATGAAAAATGGGAAAGTGTGCAGGTGGATCGCTGGTCAGCGGGTTGTCAGGTCATTGCCAACCCCAAATCCTTCGATGTACTAATGAAACTTGCCTGGGAATGGGTACGGCTGGGAGGTCAGTACTTCTCTTATACGCTTCTCACAGAAGCAGATCTTGTATCACCAATTGTATAGATACTAGCCATGGCAAGGTTTTTTCTCTATATTTTTTTTCTCTACCTCTTATCTATGTGTGCATGAAACTCAAGGTGGTGCGAAAATATTTTGGCGCAGCTACGGCTGGCAAGCTGTATGTAGATGGACGGTTTTTCTGCTATACGCTGGAAGACAAAATACGTCCTGCCAAAATCAAGGGGGAAACGGCTATACCCTACGGCACGTATCAGGTACTACTCACCCATTCGCCCAAATTCGGAAAGGTGGTACCGCTTATTTCGGACGTACCGGGTTTTTCTGGCATCCGGATTCATCCAGGCAACACTACCGCCGACACAGAAGGATGTCTTTTGGTGGGTGATTCGCTGAGTGAGGACAAAACGCAGTTATCTGGCAGTCGCACGGCCTATGATCGTTTGTATTTATTGTTATCAACGGCCAAAGAACCCATTGAAATAACATTTACTTACGAGGAAATAGAAACCACAAAGAAGTTTTTCTTCCTAATAGTAGTAGTAGCTGTAGTGGCTACCATAGCTTATATTATCACAAACAAGGACTTAAAAAAGCAATACACATGAACTTACCCAAAATGGCACTTTGGCTACAGATAGCTGTAGCTATACTGACAATTGTTGTACTTGCCTTGCAGCTTCGCTATTTTGTACGGCACGAAAAACAAGAAGGTCAATTATGAAGCAGATAAGACTCTATACAGAACAAATAGACTCTGAGATCAATCAGGAACTCAGGCGTATTTTTGCTGAGCAAGACATAGATCTAGTGTTAGTTCCCCTAAATCAACTACCTGTACAGTTTCGAGTCAAGACACATCAAAAAACTATCAAAAAAAGGGTCAGCTAAAACCGTCGCTAAAAAACCTCATTTTCAGCCTATACAGGTAGGTTCATCATCTCCATTTTTAAGTCCTGAAAAGGCATGCCTTTTTTTGATGGATTTTGCATATCTTGCATTGCTTTATACAAAGCAAAAGGATCCCCTTCATAGCCTTGGCTATGTTCAAAAATTACGTTTCGCTCCGTAATAAAACATCCTTTTACATTTCCAGTGCAGCCTACGCCAATAGGCTGCTTTTTTTCCATCACATGAGAGTCACATATATGCTAACAATAAAAGTAGAAGGTACTGACCGTCGTGCTAACTGGTATGTTAATCAGGGCATAGAGGCCCTGAGAGAAATAAAATGGCAGTTTGATAGAAACCACTATGGCTCACAACCTGAGTACGTCGTCTGTGCAGATGGTCACGAGCTGGATTTTGTGTTGGAACGGTTTAAGAATATACCCTTTGTTGCTTCCTCTATCTGTAAATGGTCGGGCGAATGGGCAAAATTTATCGTAGAGAACCTTTGATTTGTGTCCGCAGTTTTTTATACTTGCATCAATCGTACTTGTATAGGAATTGAAACAACATTGAACCCATTCCCAACTTCACAGATAGAAAATGTGAGTGGTGGTACTCTTCGTGAGTAGAGACACGGCAACGGTCACGGTAGCCTGTCAAACTTGGTTTCCCGGCCATTTGAAGCTATACGGTGACAGAGAAGACTACCTTTCGCATGTGCGAACTCACAAGAGGCAACAGGCAGGTTTCGGGAATCTGCCTACCGCCCCCGGTAACGTATCGGGGGCTTTTGTTTTCCAAATATTGTTGCTATTGCGAACACGAAGCCCATTGTGCCACGCAGAATACCGACCGATGCCAGCCAATTGGTTACTCCCAGTTGGTAGAGCAGGGTAAAAAGCAGAATCAGTAAGATGATTTTCATATTCACATTCCGTCTAATGCTTGTTCCAGGTGGGGGATACATCCGTCAATGCTCATCATGCCTTCCTCGCTAACCATCCGTACTATACGCTGTATAATATCTTTCCGGCCAGGCCTAGTAGCCACCCGTTTGCACAGTAATGGCGTTGCCGAACAATCCAGATTGTCCAGCTTTTCGTGAATCATGTTATAAAACTCTTCCTCTGTCATGTGAGTAGATTTTTGACTTTTTTAACTGTATTGATTGATGTATCAGTAAGTCTGGCAATTTCGGCCAGTTTGTAGGTTTCTTTCCGTAGCAGCTTCACTATCTGCTTGTATTTTTTCAGAACCGTTTCCTTGTCTTCTGTACTTCCCTTTGCCCTGCCTATATGCTTGCCTTTCCGTTTTGCATGAGCCATTCCGGATTTAACCCGGCTTGATTTTTCCTCTGTGTCCTCTCTACCCAGTTCGGCAAAAATGGCAATCAGAATGCTGGCTACCGGATTTCTCCTTCCGTCTACAATTGTTTCCATCCGGTGGTTGTGAATGTATACAGATACCCCGGCTTCAGTAATCCGTTCCAGCATCACATGCACATCGGCTGGTCTGCGACTGAGCCGGGTCACCTCCCATACCAGAATTTTCTGTATCCGTCCCGATTCGGCCAGCTCCAGTAACGCCAGGGCTGGTGGGCGGTTGCGTAGGGGTGTTTTGGAAACGGATTCTATTTCCTCTATCACCTGGACAATCTGCCAGCCCTCTTTCTGTGCAACGGCTGTCAAATCGTCAATCTGACGCTGATAATCCTGCCGGGTGGTAGATACACGGACAAATAGAGCTACTGGGGTCATACTTGCACTCATTTCCAATAAACGAGTTTTGTCAGTTGCCAAGGATATAGAGGCATTAGCCCATATATTTCTGCATCAAGTAGTGTATCATCCACTACAGATGCAGATGAATAATCATCTTTGAGTGTACAGATAGCATTCCATTTAAAATGATTTTCTTTTGTATGGATGTGTAGTTTGTGTCTTCCCCGCAGCGGAAGATGAATATGGAAAGTTATATCTCGTATCTGGACGATATGAAATAGATATATTTCATAATTTTCATCCTCTACTTGGATTGCGATTGCAACATCTGGATGTTCGCTTATGTGTAATGAACTTACTTCACGACACGAAAATTCGCCAGAAAAGGGGTGTCTTATATGTCTTTTCAACGGTAAGGATGAGCATATAAAGTCTTCCTGACCGAAACGGGATAGAAACTCATACACCAAGCGGTGATTTTGTGCTATTATAAGCACATTTTTGATAGATTTAATATCTATCTGCTCCAAATCTACCTGAGAAGGTATATACCGTGCTGGTTGTTGGGGTAATAAGGGAAGTTTCATTCGTCTAGTCTGCTTACTACTTTTAACGCATTCGTCCAGAATGCTATCCGGGCATTTTTCTGCCACGGGCGGTTGGCACATTGCCGGGTGCGTTTAAGTTTAAAGGTCATGGATAGGTAGTTGTCCTGAATTTTTTCGTCGTCCGTATTTCTTTTTGTTGATGTTTGCCTCCCTGTCATAGTTCAGGTGGCATTTTTGGCATAGGCATCTTAAATTCCGGAACTCGTTGTTCTTTGTATTGCCGTCCAGGTGTGCGACGGTTAAAATTACTTCCTTACCTGTCACAGTCTGACCAGCATCCCCAAAAATGGGGAGAGTATATTCTTTTTGGAGAGCATATAAAGTATGGTTTTCTATGCTACATTCCTCGCAGCGGTTTTTCCCCCGGTAGTGTCGGATGTAGTAGCTGATCCACGGCCATATAGGGCTATAATCTCTCCTATTTATTGGCATAAAGGTTCTTTACGGTTAAAGGGTGTCATATCGTTTTCGTTGTTATTTACCCTTTATACGATTGACAAAATAGAATGTAATCGAAATTTAGCAAAAAAATGTATATATTCTTTGCCTTATTCTTTTTCCCAGAGAAATATCAATGAAAAATGTACAGAATGCTGGTCTTCACGCAGTCGTATGTATTCACCTTTTTCTTTAATTGCCTCATTTACAGGCTTATAATTTGGAACGTACACTTTTTCGGGTTCTTTCTGTACGCCTAAAAAATTATTCAGGTATTCTACTGCTGTAGATACCCGACTGAAATAACAATATGGCTTATGGTTCGGAAATCTACTGTCTGTGACTATTATAATACACTCTCTGTCATTTTTTTGCATAAAAATGCCGCTTTGGTGTGATGCAAATATACTAAGAAAAACATAAAGGCAAAATAAATATATATATTTTTGCCTTATTTCGGTTACCTGTAACGGGACTTATGGTATATATAGCAAAAAAACACATATTTATTTTGCCTAAAACATCTAACTCTCTATCTATATGGAAACTACCTGGACAACACCCGAAGAATGGTCAGCAATGGCCGACTATCAAAAAATGAGACTCTCTCAGATCATGCAGGGCTTTGCCGAAACACAAGCCAAAATACAGGAAGTGAAAGAGCGAAAAATGAAACCGCTCATTCCCTCAAAAGGTTATCCGGAACTACAACATAACTACTTGTTTGTATGAAAAAGTTAGCCTTTGATTGTCCGGCCTCAGAGGTTGGACGTATCGAAAAAGAACTAAACGAGTTGGGTATTCAGATTCTAGGATATTACCCGCTACTGGATTCTGATAAGTGTTGCGTTTGGCTGTTTCGTAGACTTGTCAGCCAAAGCCTATTGGATATCCTTGTACAACGTCCAGGAATTAAACTATGTCTGTGCTAATGAATCTCTATCAATATAAAGTCCAAAAAGCAGAGTTGGAGTTGCGTCTTGCCAAAGCCCAACTCCAACTCTACGAGTATCTACTATTCTTGGAGGTACGTACAGAAGCAGCCAGCCGAATAGTAGAGCAGCTCTACGAGTTGGAATCAGACAAGTTTGATCGGTCGGAAATAAACAAAGCATCCGCTTACATTCGCACTATTAAGGCATTGCAAAAGGAACTGTATTCGATTAATCAAAAAACGTTAGTGTGATTTTTTACAACGAACACCCACACAGGTAAGAAATAGCCCATATTTATCCTTACAGCCTACATTCAATCTGTTAATTTTGTCACATCTACTTATTCTCAATCAATCAGTTATGAAAACAAAGATTTTATCTGGTCTGCTGTTGCTGGCCATTTCGTTGCAAAGCATGAGCTGTGCTACAATCATAGCTGGTACAGGCTCACGGGTGCATGTGAAGGGCGAACAGCCCGATGCCAAAGTGTTCTACAATGGATCTTATCAGGGAACAGCCCCCTGTACGGTGCGAGTGCCTAAGAAGGACTTAAAACGTGAGGCTGTAATCGAAGTCAGGAAAGAAGGCTATGAACCGCAGCAGGTTAAATTGGGTAAGAAGGTCATGGTTGGGTGGGTACTTTGGGAAGTAGTTACTGTTCTGAGTATCATCCCTCCTATTGTAGACCTTGCCACGGGTAGCATATCAAAAGCTACACCAGAGCATGTAAAATACAACCTCGAACCCAAAGAAAAGGTAGCAGGAACGAAAACAGAGTAAGTAGGTAGATAGATGGTGGTGTGAAAAAGCGGGAAAATTCCCCGCTTTTTTTGTTGGTATATTTTTTTTATATTTACCATGTAAATGTAACCTTACTGGTTACAAAATACCTGTATAACGTATTAACATACAGATACTTAAAGCGGGGAACAGCGTTCTGAACAGAAACGAAATGACGATTACACAGATTGACCTGTACAATATCCTTAAAACGAAGGTAGGAGAAAAAGAAGCACAAGCATTAGTAGGATTCGTTGAGTCCGAGGTTGCCGAAAAATTTAATGATAAAAAAGATATATTTTCGTCTAAAAAGGACTTGTCGGACTTGAGAGGCGACCTTAAATCCGAAATTAAGGACGCGAAGGTAGATACAATAAAATGGATCGTAGGCATGTCTATTCTGCAAATAGCAACTCTTGTAGCTATTATGAAAGCCTTCATAAAATGACACCTGAGCTTGAAAATATAAAAGCCTTCCTTTCGGAAAAAGGAAGGCTTTTGAATTGGCGGGGTATTGAAATAGAAGCCTCTCTGCCCAAGTCCTGTATTCAGGCATTCATGCAGTATGGCCAGGCAGAACCACTGGCCATGCACCTGAACAAATTGTTACCCATTCTGCAACGGCTAGGCTATACAAATGCTTCGTGAGCTACTGTTGAGAAGTCTAGTCGTATTCGACTTCGACGCACCTTTACGTAATATTTTTGCGTAGTCTGGATTGATTTGTGTCCCAGCATCCTGCTGACTGTTGCCAGTGGTACACCTGCATCAAGCCAGAGCTGACCAGCGGTTGTGCGGGCAACCTTAGTGGTGAGATGCTTGCGGATATGGGCAATCTCAGCAATCTCTTTTAGGTATCGGTTGTAGGTCTGATTGCATATTACAGGCAGGTGATACCTGTAGCGTTCCAGTATGCGTTTTGCCCCTGGGAACAGAGGTATAATAGCCTCACAGTCGGATGTGGGTTTCTCCCGGTAGTAGTGTATCCATTCTTTTCCAAATTCATCATCGAAAATATGTTTGGCTGGATTAAATAGTGTGGAGTCCTTGTAGCTCATTCCAGTATAACAGGCAAATACAAACAAATCACGGACTTCCCTCAGACTGGGAGCTGCAAACGGATGGCTGATAAGGGTTTCTAGCTCATTCCATTCCAACTGGTGGGTTTCCTTGTACGTTCCCTTCTCATAGGTAATCAGTCGTACTGGATTTGCCTTGGCGTATTCCAACGAAACGGCATAGTCCAGTGTTTCCTGAAAATCGGCCATGATTTTAGCCGCATGGGTCGGCCCAGAGCCGTTCCGGCGTAGCCAGTCGTGCAGCTCTGTGCAATGCCGGGTTTTTAGATTATCACAGGTAAGGTAGCTTAGTTTTGATTGTATGAAGAACTTTTCAATCTTCTTTTTCCGGGAACGAAGGCTTTTTATGGTTCCTTCAGCTCTCCCTTCAGCCTCTTTCTGGGAAATAAGTTGATCACACATCTGTAGAACTGTTGGTACAGGGCTAGTGCGGCTGATATACTCGTTTTTCAGCACATCGGCAGTAATGGTATTGCCAGCTGAGAGCATCTCATTGCGTATGGTTTTGATCTGTTCACGGATGGTTTGCAGGGTCTGGTTATCAGCCCTAGCTTCATCCGAGTTCTCCAAAATAAGCTGGGCATTCGCATCCCAGTATTTTTTTTCTACTTTTACGTACACGGAAAACGGTGTGCAACGTGTACCATCTACTGTTATTCGGCAGTATATAGTTCCTTTTTCGGAGTTACCAGATTTTCGTTTGCGGAACAAGAATAAGATGTTCATTCGGTTTCTTTTTTTGAATCATAACACTATTTGTTTTTTGGGTGAACACACAAATAGCTTATTTTTGTGTAACTTTTATAGGAAAAATACTTAAACGTTCTTTGTTTTTTGTAAAACAGGATTTGCTTGCAGGTGTAACCTTGGAAAACAGGTGGTGTAACCTTTGTGGCTTCCGGAAGGCAACATCAGGGATGGTGGAAAACGAAAAAAACCTGCATTTTGTGCAGGTTTTCGCTGATAAACAGTAATTTCTGGATTTTCTAGTGATCCCGTTTGGATTCGAACCAAAGACCTACTGCTTAGAAGGCAGTTGCTCTATCCAGCTGAGCTACGGGACCATATTTTGCGGATGCGAAATTAACTTTTTTTTTGTTCTTACAAAAAATATTTTTTAAACCGACCAGCATAGGACGTATTTTCTCTCCTAAAATCAACTCTGTATCTGCTGATTAACAGTCATAGTGTACACCTGTAAAAAAAAAAATTACTGATCTTTTTAAGCCATCAGACCGCCAGGTAGTACAGATTTTGATACAGTAGGGCCTAATAGCCTACTGCCATTATCATTCTTAGCTTACATAGAGAGAATCACAAAAATTTTTAGGTTGTACTTCAAACACACATAACGAATTTTACTTACTGATTATCAAGTAGTTACACATAGTCTTTATTTCTTTGAGTAGTCTTATTTGATAGAATAGAACGTCATTGTATCTAATCAATAACCACACAGGGATACAAAGTGGATGTACGACAAGGAGTAGCTTTTTTTGCCATCATACCTTTTGAATCACAACCTAAATTTAATGAAAGAGATATATTACTCGTAAAAAATGACACATCCTGGCAAATAAATGCGTATTTTTATGGCTTCTCTTTTTTACTTTATGAATCGTTTTGTATGATGCCCCACCAGTATCACGGCAAAGGCGGTGAGTTGCTGAAAATACTTTCCTTGCAGGAATATCAACAGTTGCACAGCCATACACCCAACGAAAAAATATATACCATGCTCTGGAATCAGCAGGGATATACGACCGTAGGCATAGATGATGTACCCATTCGGCTGTCAGACAATCAGATTACGTTTTTTACACCTATGAATTATGTGGAAGCCAGTGAAACTGGGCAGGGCGTTGTGATTCAGTTTAACAGTGCATTCTACTGCGTACAACAACACGACCAAGAAGTATCCTGCATCGGGCTGCTGTTTTATGGCTCGTCGGGTATTCCTGTGTTGCAGGTGTCTGACATACAAGAAACCAAACTGGCTATGCTTCTAAACGTTTTTTACAACGAGCTGGAAATCAACGACCATATCCAGGGCGAGATGCTGCAAATGTTACTGAAACGGTGGATTATCCTGTGTGTACGTATGGCACATGTACAACTGATGGCCGAAATCCCGCTTGGCGATGGGCGGCTTGATACCATCCGGCAGTTTAACATATTAGTAGAGATGCACTTCCGCCAAAAACGTACCGTAACCGAATACGCTGACCTGCTCAATAAATCACCCAAAACCCTTTCCAACTTGTTTGCCCAATACAATCAAAAATCTCCTTTACAGATCATTCACGAACGGCTCATGCTGGAAGCCAAACGAATGATTCACTACACCGACAAATCGATCAAAACCATTAGCTATGAGCTGGGATTTGAAGATGTACAGTCGTTTAGTCGTCTCTTTAAAAATACATCTGGACTCTCTCCTACCGAGTTTAAAGAACAAGGCATTCGAGTAATAGAAAGCTGAAAAATATAAGTAAACCGATTTCAAGTCTGCCTATCCTTTCCAGAAACCGTTCAGCCTGATAGGGAAGAATTGCCAACACTTAGGGAAAAACTGTGTTCTTTTCACTCAGAATAAGACCTCATATTTGTAGAACAAAACCAATAACCCTGTTCTATGATACGTACGGATTTTATCTCTGAAGAAAAATTAGTTGACTTACTAAAAAATCACGATGTCAAGGGCTTTGCCTATCTTTATGATCATTACTCAGCAGCCTTGCAGGGGGTTCTTTTCCATATGCTGCATTCCAATGATCTGGCAGAAGATATTCTTCAGGAAACATTCATCAAAATCTGGAAAAACATTGGTTCGTACGACAGCAAAAAAGGATCTCTCTTTACTTGGATACTCAACATAGCCCGCAATACAGCCATTGACAAGGTTCGTTCCCTAGATTACAAACACCACCACCAAGTATATACCGTAGACACGCAACTGTATCGCATTGATTCTCATCGCCATGCGACTCCTGAAGTAGATTCCATCGGACTACGCACATGTATAGCTCAACTCAAAGTCGAACACCAGCAAGTCATTGAATATCTGTATTTTAAAGGCTATACACACATGGAACTAGCCGAAGAACTGGGCATTCCATTAGGTACTGTCAAAACACGCATCAAAGCAGCCGTACAACACCTCCGGAAAATGCTCCATACAGATGTCATGGCCCTGGCTTCCTAACGCATTCTGATCGTTTATCATCTTTATTATGAAATATATGCCTACATTTCTGTTGAATGGCTCTGAGGCGGCAGCTTCTGCCCACCAAAGAAAGCCCCACTACCTACAGTTATGGTTTTTATGCAGTTGTATATTAGGCATGGCCAGCATCCCTGTTGCCTTTGCTCAAAACGAAGCTGCGATCCGCAAGAGTCAGTTTAATATCGAAAACGGCTTGGCACTACAAGGGTATGACCCAATTAGCTACTTCAGTGGCAAACCACAGGAGGGTAAAAAAGATTGGACTTGTACCTGGCAAGGCATCACATACAGGTTTGCCAATGCAGCCAATCTGGCTACCTTTAAGAAAACCCCTCAAACCTACGAACCTGCCTATGGAGGCTGGTGTGCCTATGCCATGGGCAACTCAGGCGAGAAAGTGGAAGTAGACCCAGAAACCTACAAAATTCTGAACGGACGCCTCTACCTTTTTTATAATAAGCTGTTTACCAACACCTTGCCGAAGTGGAACAAAGATGAGGGCAACCTGAAAAAAAAGGCAGATGCCTACTGGCTCAAATACGTCCACTAACCATCCAATCTGATCGTTTAGAAGCTGTCTACATTTATTTTATGGGCGGCGTCTTAACTTCTAATACGTATTTCCGTATAAATTCAGCTATATCCTCCACTACATCTGATAGATTTCCTTCGGCTGCCATGCGGCATAGTTGCAGATATGAATTATATTTGCAGCTTACTTTACTCAACGCATAAAAGCAAACGCATGATTTCAGTTGATTCACTCACCGTAGAGTTTAATGGTTCAGCCCTGTTTAGCAACATTACCTTCAACATTAACGAAAATGACCGCATTGCCCTGATGGGTAAAAATGGTGCAGGCAAATCTACTTTACTCAAAATTATTGCCGGAGCTGCCAAGCCTACCCGTGGAAAAATATCAGCCCCAAAAGATGCCACTATTGCCTACCTGCCCCAACATCTGCTCACAGAAGATGACAGCACATTGTTTGAAGAAGCATCCAAGGCATTTGGAAAAATCATGGCCATGAAACGGCAGATGGAAGAACTCAACCATGCACTCGAAACCCGAACCGACTACGAATCAGAAGAATATGCCCATATTATTGAGCAGGTATCTGAGCTGAGTGAAAAATATTATTCTATCGAAGACAGCAACTTTGACGCAGAAGTAGAAAAAACATTGTTGGGCCTGGGCTTTCTTCGCACCGACTTCACCCGACCGACACGGGAGTTTAGTGGCGGCTGGCGGATGCGTATCGAACTAGCCAAAATCCTGCTCCAAAAACCCGACCTGATCCTACTCGATGAGCCTACCAACCACATGGACATTGAATCTATCCAATGGCTGGAAGATTTTCTGGTCAATAATGCCAAGGCTGTCATCGTCATTTCCCACGACAAAACCTTTGTAGATAATATTACCAATCGAACCATTGAAGTAACCATGGGTCGCATCTACGACTACAAGGCTACCTATTCACATTACTTGCAGCTACGCAAGGAACGACGCGAGCAACAACAAAAACAGTTTGACGACCAACAAAAGCAAATTGCTGAAATCCAAGAGTTTATTGACCGATTCAAAGGTACTTATTCCAAAACCCTGCAAGTACAGTCACGGGTAAAGATGTTGGAAAAGATAGAAATTGTTGAAGTAGATGAAGTAGATACTTCGCACCTGAACCTAAAATTTCCTCCAGCCCCTCGTTCTGGCAACTACCCCGTCATTGCCGAAGGTATGACCAAGCGGTACGGAGACCATGTGGTTTTCCAAGATGCATCACTCACCATTGAACGGGGTCAAAAAGTGGCATTTGTAGGCAAAAACGGCGAAGGCAAATCAACCCTGGTCAAAGCCATGATGGGCGAAATTGATTTTGAAGGCAAACTACAGGTAGGACACAACTCTATGATTGGCTATTTTGCCCAGGATCAAGCCTCTAAGTTGGACGAAGACCTGACCGTTTTCCAAACTATAGATCAGATTGCCGTAGGCGACATCCGCACCAAAATCAAAGACATTCTGGGAGCTTTTATGTTTAGTGGTGATGCCATTGAACGAAAAGTACGGGTACTTTCCGGCGGTGAAAAAACCCGTCTGGCCATGATCAAGCTGCTGCTTCAGCCCGTCAACCTACTTATTCTGGATGAACCTACGAACCACCTGGACATCAAGACCAAAGACATTCTGAAAGAAGCCCTGCGGGCATTTGACGGCACGTTGATCCTAGTATCCCACGACCGGGACTTCCTAGACGGCCTAGCCGATAAGGTATTTGAGTTTGGCAACAAACGCATCAAAGAACATTTTGAAGACATCAATGGCTTTCTGCGGAACAAAAAAATGGAGAATCTGCGGGAAATTGAACGCAAAACAGTCAAATAAGCATTCAAAAACAGTTTGGTCAGGGTTAAACAACCATTTAATCCATTTGAAATACAATAATTACCCGTATCTTTGATATGACTCTGGCATTCAATAGAAGAATCGTCAGAGCAGTATCTATATAAATACCCCACATGGAAAGTTGGAAGAGAGAGGAAATAGGTTTACTCCGTACAGATATCGAAGAGCGGTTGCTCCAAATTGGACTAAGTTCAGAAAAAGCAAGTTCAGTAGCCCAAAGCTACCTACTTTACACAGGCCCAGGCACAGAACAGGATCTCGAATATCTAAATGCTCGGTTTCGGCGTATACAAGTTTTGTGCAACATTGACCTATCAGTCCAAGAAAATTCATAGTTCATCTGTTTCATTCAAGTTGTAGGCTACAAAATTCGGGCTGTGTTTGAAAATGTATGATGAGTAAAAAAGCTTCCTTTCTGTTTGAACGCCTTTTTTTTGTCCTCCCGCAGGGATCTTCGCGCAAATACAGCGGCCGTCGTCTGTGCGCGAAGATCCCTGCGGGAGGACAAAAGAATAATTACACACATAAACTACTGATAGT
>JACCDR012709070.1_pt1 | contig 24659 bp, 27 predicted proteins | sample 7446431 | NCBI WGS metagenome assembly JACCDR01 (sample SAMN15323443, study PRJNA562643) | freshwater metagenome | isolation source: river surface water | place: USA:Blue River Watershed | collected 2017-08-17 | reverse complement strand
CCGTGTGCATTCCTCGAGCATGAACTGGTTTCTCTGTTTCGCGTTTGCCGCTCGATGCAGGGCTACGTCGGTGACGTTCCGGCAGCTGACTTCTGGACGGCGATTGTGTTGCTGATCTGGGACACCGGCGAGAGAATCGGCGCTGTTTCCGAGCTACGATGGAGTGACGTTGACCTGATCGAGCAATGGGTCAACTACCGCGCAGAGACTCGCAAGCGGGGAAAGAAATTCATGCTTCACAAGATTTCCGACGAGACGGCGGCGGCGTTATCGCGGGTCAAAGCCGCGAGCAAATCGGAGCTAGTTTTTGCTTGGCCGCTTTCCCCGACGTACCTCTGGGATCGGTTTGGCGTCATCCTCGAACGCGCGGGCATCGCGAAGGCCAACCGCAAGAAGTTTCACGCGATCCGCAGCTCGGTCGCGTCGTACTATGAAGCGGCCGGAGGCGACGCAACGGCGCTGCTCGGTCACAGTGATCGCAAGATTACGCGGCGGCATTACTTGGACCCGAGGATCGTTCCGCAGACAAAGCCGGCTTGTGAGGCTATTTTTAGGCTTGCTGCAGTTCTGTCCCAGTGATACTTTTCTCGACTCCCCAACTAATTTATCAGGGGCATCCTATGAAATGTTCCAACTGCGGCGCCGAGATTCCTTACGCCGGTAAGGTCTGCCCGATGTGCCATGCGGAGAAGTCGAAGGATAAGAGAGTTCACGAGCAGATCGTGACCGGCGTTGTGCTTGCCTCAATCGGAATCGTCGCTGGCATAATGTTCGAGATCGGATTTTTCCGAACGATGGCGCTGGCTTTCGGACTTGGTGTCGTCGGAATGATTGCCTGCGATAAGATTCGTTCCTAACTCTACTCCTCATCCCCCGCGGAGTTATCAATACGCTCGTACAGCCGCGCTCCCTGCCATGAAGGCCTGACATCGATCTCGATTTCGTGTTCATCGTCGATCGCGGCGTGGCCCGCAGCTCCTCCGGCCTCGGTGTTGATGTCGGGCACAGTGCCGGGATCCGGTCCGCCTTCGCCGGCTTGACCGCCGAGAGCTTCTTGACCATGCACGTGATCCGGATGCGCGGCGATGTTGTCGATGACGTCCTTCGATAGAAACGTTGCGGTATTGTTGCCGCCGGTTTGATCGGCATCCTTGTTATAAAACAGGAACCGATCGGTCATATCGACAGCTTCGCCAGACAGCGTCTTTTCGTCGTCTTGCGAGCCATCGGCAAGAACCCAACCCGGGCAACTCCAGGTGCCGAAAACAGTCTTGGTTTCACCGACGAAACCTGAAAGATAGTTCGGCGTCACAGCGACGTAACGGTAAATAGGAGAGATTGGCGTGAATCCAAGCTCCGCGCGTCCTAAGCACTTCTGGAAGCCAATGACTTGACCGGCGATGATGTTTGGGTCTTGAGAAGCATTTGTCGGCAACAAAACTTTGACGACCTTGCCGCTTTCGTAGCCGATATCAGAATCGGAATAGTCGATCAAACCGACGTTGACGTAAGCCCACGTGCCCGCCTGCGATGGAATGCCGCCGCGCTTGCGCCAGGCCTCAGTTGCTTGCCCGAGCAGCAGCCGCGGGCTGTTCTGGCCGAGTCGCAACAGAGCTTTTTTTTCGCCGGCGCCAGACTCTTTCCAGAGGATCTGATGCGGACCATCCCAGTCTGATTCCCAGTATTTACTTTGAATTGGACCGCCCGAGCCATCGGGGTTGACCGTCATATACGGCGCGTCAACGAATCGATGTGACGCATCGTGAACGTAGATGATCGCGGGCACGATACCGGCTGAGTAAAGCCGAATAACGTCGTTGCTGCCGCTAATCACACCGGTCGATCGATGCATTACAGCTCCTGCATTGAACCGGTAATCGTCGTCATAGTTCTCGGATTCGACGAGCGGATTCAGCAAGAAATCTGTTTCACCTGAGTTCGTCAGAGCATCGAATACCTGCAACGAATATTGCTCGACAGTACCATCGGACGGCGTGAAGTCGTTGAAGGCGTCAAGCCCGAGGTTTGTCGGGGCGATGATCGGCAAGCCGTCTTTCGCGCGAGGGTCCAGCCTTCCCTCTTTGAACGCCTGGGCGACTTCCATCGCAGCGTTCCAGCCGCCGGCCGGAATGCCTGAAATCTTCTGCCCCGGAATTAGTTTCGGATATCTTGGCATGATCGCTTAGAGAATTGAGAAGTCGCCCGGATCGTACATGCGCTCAACGTAAACGTAGTAGGGAACTTTGACCTGATCGACGCCGTCCTTCTTGGGCATATATCGGGCCCAAAGATAGTCCCATCCCTTCTTGCTGATGCCCGTGATATTCCCGAGCGTTCGGCCAGAAACGTTCGGCTCGGTGATGAAACGATACCGCAACTCGTAATCGTCTTCGTTGCGCTCGCTGCCAGAGCAGCCGAGAAACAGGACTTCGCCGGCCGCGAAGTTCGGCAAGGTGATCTTGCCGTCAGTCGGTTGCCATGCGGCGTTGTTGTAGCGAGCGCACAGATTACGAAGCTGCACGATGTAGCTCGGAGTCAGATCGGTTTTCGCGATCCAGTGGGCAATCTCGAACGAAAATGACGGGACGTAAATGTCGGTTCCTTGAGGCCCGTTTTCATCGACGTTGATCGCGTTCTTAAAATTCGGCGGGACAAATGCAGTCGCTGCTGGATCCTTGTAAGATGCCAGCGTTTCCAGGCTAGTCTTCGCATTGATTGTCCCGCCGCCGATTTCGAACGTGATCTTGCGGTCGCCAGGCTGTTTGTTTTTGTCTTTCGATTGCGGGGAGAGTTGCTCGAGCGGAACCTTGATGATCGCCATGTAGTCAGCGACCCATTCAACCGTGTAACTCTTGGCGATCAGGCCGATATAATCGTCGCCGATCGCGCTCGACTCGACGTACAGCCGGAGATCGACGTCGTTGCTAATGCCTTGGACGAGAAATTCGCGGTCAGCTTTGGCGTCTTGAGTTGATTCCGTGCCGCCGCCGGATTTGAGTAATTCGCGGATTGTGGGCATTATTCGTTATCTCCTCCGACAGGGATGCCGCCTTCTTTGCCATTGAGTTTGACCAGTTCATCTTTCATCTGCATCTGTACTGCAAGCTGCTGATCCTGCACCCTGCTCGCGGCAAAGCGGCCAATCGATGCGGCCGAGAATGATCCCATCAGTTCCATTTTCTGCTCGGCCTTGCCGACGCCGCGCGCATTGAATTCCGCCTCGGCCAGCCGTTTCTGCAAGTCAAAGTCTTGGTTGACTAGATTCGGATCGAGGCCCTCGTTCAGGTTGTCGAGGGCTTGCTTGCGCTCCAACTCAATCAGGGCCATGCGCTTTTCGTGTTCACGCTGCGCGGCTTGCTCCTGCGTTTCGCCGGCTTTGGCCGCGTACTTGATTTCAAGCTCCTTACGAGCGATCTCATCGAGCTGGCCACGGCGAGCGTCTTCCTCTTTCTTGGCTTCTTCTTCGGCGGCCTTTTGGCGAATCGCAGCGATGTCCGCTTCGGTTTCGGCTTTGATCTGTTCTTGTCGGTCCCAGAACTCCTGTTGAGCGATCATATTGTTGTCGCCATCCATGACAGATCGCTGGCGCTCTCCTTCGAGGACAGCGGCCGCTAGTCTTTCTCGTTCGTCGCCGCGGCGTTGGGCATCCTCGATTTCGCGCTCTAATGGCGTTAGCGACTCACGGCGACGGTCGTCTTCAATCTTCGCCAAGTCTTCAGCGGCTTCCTTGCTATCTTCGATCGCTTTTTCACGGGCCTTCTTTTGTTCATCCTGGGCTTTGCGTTCAGCGGCCGCTCGCTTCTCGATTTCAGCCGCGGATATGTCTGGTTTGCCGTCGCCAGCCTCGGCCGCCTTCATGGCGTCAAGCCGAGCCTGAGCCGAGCGCATGCGGTTGTACTCTGCCTGGCGCTCCGCAAGGATTCGCTTGCGATTCTCGTCAACTGTTTCTTGTGAGCTGGTTTCCCAGTTCCAGTTTCCTTTGTCCCATTTCCGCAACTCAGCATTTTTAACATCCGCATTCGCGCGGGCTTCGTCTATGCTGTTCTGCAAGTCCTGCATTTCCTGCGCTTTCATCGCGGCCGCGAGCTTCTTCTGTGCCTCGGTCATTCCTTCGATCTTGCCCGTTGCACTGTCGATCGAGAGACCGAGAGTGCCGTATTTCGCTTGCAGCATCTCGATGATCGTCGCGGCTTCTCTTGATTCATCGTTGCTGAGGCTCTGCTTTTCGGAGAGCTGCTGCAGGCGATTCATCAGGCCTTCGTCCTCGGTCCGCGCCTTCTGATTCGCCTCGGCTTGCTCCTCCATCGCGCGCGAGACTTTGCCCACGGACTTGTCCAGGAATCCAAATGCGTAGGCAAGCGCGGTGACGACTGCGATTCCCTTGAACAACGCTCCCCAGGGGGTGACCGGCCATAGCAGGAAGGTATGCACCGCCTTTAGGGCTGAGGCGAGAAAGACAAACGCTTTGCCCGTAGCCAAAACGACCGTAATTACTCCGCTGAGCGCGAGCATCGCCGCGCCGAAGGTGCCGATTGCGAGTGCCGCCTTGAGGACAAACGGCGCTACCTCCTTGTGCTCTTCTAGCCATTTTCGGATCACGCCAAGCCCGACGTTGAACCATTGCATTAGCTGCTGGAAGATCGGCATAACCATAGAGCCGACTTCGGCTGCGAAATTCATGATGTCGCCACGGAGCCGCTTGAACTGGTTTGAAAAGCTTTCGGCGGTTCGGATCGCGTCGCCGATCGCGCCCTGCTTGCCCATCGTCTCGCGGATGATTTCAGCGCGGGCGAGAATCTTCTGCAACTCGGTCGCCCCTGCCTGGCAAGTCTCGAAGCCCATTTCCAAGAGCTTGATGTCGAGAGCGCTTTGCTTGATGTTGATGCCGAACATGTCGAGCACCTGAGACGAGCCGGCAAACGCAGAGATAAACCGCTCAATCGCTTCAGGGTCGCTAAGGTTGTGAAAGCTGCCGAAGTCGATCGCGAGAGCAGTGAACTCCTTGGCCAGCTCGCCGGCGGCCTGTTGCGTCATGCCCATACCGACAAACATCGCTTGAAACGCCGAGAGTGCGTCAGCCGATTCTTTCTTGCTCCGGCCAACGGCACCGGAAAAGCTATCGACCCATGCGACTGCCGCTTCCGGAGCTTCATCGAACAAGATTTTCAGCTTGTTCATCGTCTCGGCCAGATCCCCGGCCGCCTTCGTCGCCATCGCAAACGGCGTGACCATCGCCGTCCCGATCCCCAGCGCAGCAACGCCTATGGACTGCAGAGACGCCTTCCATGCGTTCAGCTTCGCCTTAGCGTTGTCCAGAGACTTATTGAACTCAAGGTCTTTGATGAAGAGTTCGACGAAGGCTCGACCTGCTCTGATTGCTGCGGACATTTTTCTTTAATCCCCACATTGAGGCGAGGTCGCGAAGTTTGATGCGTTCTAGCTGTACGGGAACAAAGTAGGGATCGAAGTCGCTCGGGCTGAATTTGGTTTTGCTGCTGTGGCAACTAGCTAGGAGCGCCATTAGCGAGCTAGTGTGCCGCCAAGCGTGTTTATCACGCTCGATGACCATCACGTACAGTTCTGCTAGGGTGAACTGGCCGGGGTTGACTCCGATGACGCCTGCCCACTCATAAGCGAGTCGAAGGCAGCGTTCACCAGTTGGCTCTCGTCGAGCGAGTTCACGGCCTCGGTCAGAGGCTCCAGCTTGGCCAGCAGTGCCGCCTCGATCCCGATGACTTTGCCGATCATTGCTAACGCCGCCGCTCGGCGCTGAGGCTCTTGGAAAAAATTTCCGATCGCGACCGCCAGCGCGCGACGAGCTTGGAGTAAAGCGTCGCCTTTGAAGAGCCGCGCGAAACCTTCCGGGGTCAGCTTCTTTTCCTGGATCGTCGGAAATAGCACAACCCAGAGCAGATCGACGAGATATTCCGGATCGCTCAGCTTGGTCGCAAATGTCATTTCCGCATCGAACAGATCGAGCGGATTGTGATCGAGCATTTTCTTGCAGCGCTTCAACTCATCGACGGTGAAGTCGATAATCCACAGCTGGCCCTTGGCATCGGTGAAAGTCTGAGTTTGCGTTTCCATGATCGATCAAAGAGAGTGAAGAAAAAGCCGAGGCGGGTTCCATTCCGCCCCGGCCCGAAGATCGCCGGTTTTCGGTTTTCCTTAATCCGGAACACCGGTGACATACTCGTACACGTCGCCGTCCTTCTCGGTCGGCTTCAGTTCGATGTCGCGAGCGACACGGCCATCGAGCGGTTGCTCTTGGCCAAACTTTGTCACGATGCACCACATCTTGATCCCGTCGCGGGCCGTGTCGCCATCCTCGCCATCGGTCACTTGAACCAGAACCTTGGCATCATCGCCGCGTGCGCGATAAGCGTTCCGGATGATGATGTAGGCCGGATCATTTGCGTCGCTCAGCATCTTGAAGCCGAAACCTCGCTCGAACATTCCAGCTTCATAAAGCTTCGTATCCGACTGGCGCGTCGAAGAATCGACGGCGGTCTTGTCGTCCGAGACGGTCAAGTCGCCGATTTTCTTGACGTCGATAAACGTCGGGCTGTCGAAGGTGCCAGCGCTCATGATCTCCAGCAGGCAGTCGATTCCAACTTTTCCAGGCATGACTCTCTTCTCCGCGGACTTGCCGCTGTTAGGGGTTATCTGATCGAGTCCGCGAAGATGCGAGGAATCTCGACCATCGTTTCGTTAAATGACGGTTGCATATAGGGTCGGGCAAAGAGCTGGACGTCGCCGCTCAATGCCGGGCCAAATAGTTGGTTGTCGTACAGGTCAGCCCGCGCGACTTGGGCACTCGAGCGGAGCTTGCCGTAAATTGGCGTCGTGCCTTTCATTCGAATGATGCCAGCACGGCCGATCTTGTTCCCGGGCCGCGCTCGACGGCGCTTGATCCGTCCGCCCTTTTCCAGCTTTTCCGCTGTGTCGCCTTCCTTCGATGGCAACCAGGCCGGGCCGATGATGACGTTGTTTCGCTCGGGCTCCAGCCCGTAGTAAATGTGCTTCTTCAGCTTGCCGGTTCGATTTCGCGGCGATTCGCCGGGGGCGCTGGCCTGAAATGGTCGCAACGGAGCCGGTTGACCAAGAGCCTTCGCGCGACGCTGCGCATTCTTGTAAGCGTTTCGTTCGTGCACTGACATCGAGCCGAGTGGCATCCGCCGCGCGTTCTTGATTTTCCGCCGCGCCGCCCGCCGCACGTTGCGGCCAAACAGCGACAACGAGCGTTTATTGCTCGCAACAAGCTTTCGTGCGAAATCGTCATTGAAAAACATCCTTTTGAATTCTGGGATGCCAGCCTTGATTCCGATCACGGCGACACCTCCAGGTATTCGAGGCCGCTCGGGCCAACGACTTCAAGAGGCGGTAGAGCATCGCCAAAGACTCGGTACGTGATCGCGCGCATCGCGCAATAACAGGAAACATTCTTCAGGTCCGCATCGCTGATCGGAGCCGGTTTGCTAGACATCCAGCGGCCAGGCCCGGCAGTCTTGAGCTCGAACAGGCAGCGGCCGATGTCGTCAAATAGATCGAGCATTGGATCGACGGCCGCGAGTTCGAGGTCGTTCGCGTCGTCAGCATTGACCTTGCCTGCCATGCTGAGCTTTTTTTGGATCAAGATGCGGATCGTGTAATCGCTGTCAAGGTCTTTCCGGGTTTCCCGCTCGTCTTCCTGCTCGGAGATCAGCACCGTGACTTTCGTGACGCCGTCCGAGAGGTTCTTCAGATCCCAGTCCGCGCGATACGCGCGCACGATCTTCAAGCCCGCGGCCCAAGATTGGGCCTGCAGGCTTGTGACGATGGCGGCGGCGATGGCGCGGGCTGGATTCATTGAGCCTAGTTTGAGACTCCGGCGATGATTGTCATCAGTTCGGCGCTGGTTGTGTTCGCATGGCTGAAGCGGACCGTGCCAATGTTTTCGTCGAACGGATTCGTGAAGCCGTTCACGGCCGCCTCGGCGTCCCAATAGAGCGAGCGACCAGCCGCGATCTTAGCCGCGTATTCCTGAGCGGCGTCGTCGGCCGCGTGGAATCGGACGCTACTGCGAGCCGTGTTTCCGCCGGCGGCTAGGACCTGCATCGACGCGCCGGCAAGGGCGAACGGCTCGACTTGTACGATCGCGACTACGAGATTCGTCAGGTTCGTCGGCAAGTTATCGCCGGCACCATTGCTCAGCGTCAAAGCGTTGCCGACGACCGCCGCGTCGCAGTAGGTCCGCAGGTTGGTCGTCCCCCAGTAGAGATCGACCTTCGAACCGTTGGGGATGCCATGGCCCGCGGGGAGCGTGATCACGCCTGCAGCGTTATCGGTCCGAGTCGTGAGCTGAGCGGCGACGGCCGCCGAGACCGTTTTGTCCGTCATGACTAAGCTATCGACCTCAATTGTTTGCGCATCTTTGATCGCGCGGCCGAGAACCGTTGTTTTTCGAGTGACTTGGAACTTCATGGCAACTCCTAAGAAAAGTCAGTGAATCCGGAAAGTGAACAGTCGGTAAGCTGGTAGCCGCCGCCGAGACTTGTCAGCGCGGCATTAATCTCGGAATGCAAGGCGTGGATTCTGGGACCGGCTCCAGCTCCACCGTATGTCCACGTTGTGATCAGCACGGCCTCGCCGTTAATGATCAGGAAACAAGGGTTGCCCGAATCGCCCGAGATCAAGGACTCGAAGAACCCCAGCCGTGTCGCGTTGCTCGGCGGCTGAAAGCTGACGAACGAACCGCCGAGCGAATAAAGATCGGTGACTAATGCCTTTTCTTCGGCGTCGATCGCCAGGGCCGGAATCGGAAAAGCAGCCGCGATTGACGGCAAGTAGTCAGCCAGGCTCGCCGGCAAAACCTTGGCCGGCGTGATCGTGCCGGGAAGATCTGAATCGAGCTTGCCGATCACGAGGTCGTATGCGTAGCCTTCACTGGCGAGAGGGGACTGCGATGATAACGTGCGCGTGACAACAACGTTGCCAACGGTGACAAACCGAATACTGGTACCGTTCGGAAAATAACCGGCGACATGCCGCTGAATCAGGATGTGCCGCGGGCTGATCGCGGTCACGCCGAATACAGCTCCGGAGCTGGAATTCCAAGGTGAGACGCTAGTCAGGTTGACGTCCGCCGCCCAGCAACCGGTGTTTCGAACGTAGCTCGCCGCGCTGTGATTGGCCGTGCTGAAAATCGGCTTGGCGACCGAGGGCGTTTTGCCGCTCAGTCGGCTGTCGATCTCGTCCGAACATTCCCGCGCGAGGGAGCCAGAGACGTAGTTGTTGAGCGTGATGGTCGTCTGGCCTGTCTGGCGAGATACAGCGACATCAACGCGGCGTTTCACCAAGCGGGTCTTCGCTAAGATTCTCGCAGTGCCGTTTGAAACCCGAGTCACGTTGCCAACAGCGTCCACTGTTGCTATCGACGGGTCAAGGCTTTCGAAATTCAGGTACGGCGTGAAAGTTCCAGGAACGGCTTCGGCCGCTTGCAGCGTCGCCTCATGGTCGACGGTCGTCGTCGTGTGCGTCGTGATATTCCGGTCTTGAACAGTTGATTGTGCAGTCGAGCCGGGCACGATGATCGTATCTCGCGAGACCGACGCCAACGAGAAATCAGCATCAGCTGCGGTTGGTCCGCGCGATGTGATTCCGGTCGATGATGCAATACGTGTGGCCAATTTATTTTCCTTAAACGTCTGCCACTTTGCCAGAATTGAGCAAAGCCCAACCAAAAAATATGTCGTTATATTCAGCGGTGCCCATATTCATGTACTGGTAGCAATAAACACCATTCGCTAGGCCCGATATCGATATCACATTTGCGGCCAAGTTGTTTTTGACATTAAGCGTGTAAGCGCCATCAACATAGAAAAACAAAGTTAATCTATGCCCCAAGCCAACGCTGTTAAAATTTGAAATTGTCAAATCAACAGAGCCGTAAACACCGACAACAGTTTCATTTTTGGTGGTGTCGAAATTTAAGCTCGTGTTACTCGTCAAGAAAGCTGGATTTGCAGGCGCTCCGTAAACGTCAGGCAGAAGATCCGGAGCCGACGCAACGGGCAAACCGCCATTAGTTGATCCATCGCCAATTCGCAGCTCGCCGTCAACCGTGAAAATCTCCCCTTCATCGCGCGCACCGGCAGCTGTGTTGTCCGCGTAATCAGCCAGAATGATCGGGCCGACAAGTTGGCCATCGCCGTTGAGACCGGCATAACCGTTCGGTTGATCCTTTGCAGAAACCGCCTGATAGATGCTAGAAGTCGAGGTTGCGACCTTTGCCATCAGCTCGGCGACAGTGATCTTCTTGTCTGTCGGCGTCCCGCTGATATCGCGCACGAGCAGCAAGTCGCCATCGGCCAGATCGGCACCTACGATCGAAGTTAATGCGCTGAGTGTACTCATTTGGTCAGTTCCAAGGGTTCGCCGGTCGAAAGGATCAGATATTGGCCAGTCGAAGCCAGGAGCGGATTAAATGCTGGTGGGTTGTAAATTTGATTCCCAGCCGAATCGAGGCCCGTTTCGTGCTGTTGCAAAGCGACCGCCTTCAGGGCGTTCGTCGCACGAGATCGGTTTTCCATTCGGGTCCAAGACATTGATCGGTCTCAAAAACGCACTCCGGCGCGGTGAACAGGACTAAGGGGGAGGGAGTCAGTCCAACGCCTTGGGGAAGGAGCTAGAAAGTTCGGCCCGCGCCGGAGCGTGATTTGGTCACTGGCTTTGATGCAAAACAAAGGGAATGTTATTGGGTGTGATGAAACTCTGGGGCGAAGTCGTTTTGGCACGTTTGAGTTCGTCGAGTACTTCTCGCTGCATTTCCAGCGACTCGCGTGAGTGATCGGTCTGAAGTTGCTCGACTTTCTTGATCTCTTGGATTGCTTCGCTGATCTGCTTTTGCACCAGTCCCGAGTCTTCAACCGCCTTCGCGTTTTTCGCTCCGCTGTCGGCCGTTCGTCGCATGAAATCGACATGACCGTCGATGATCCGCTCAACTTGCGGGGCCAACCAGCGACCAAACTGTAGGACGCAGAATCCGATGAATATGAGCGCCAAGACTGCCACGCCAAAGCGATCGAGTCCGCGGTACCAGATTGGGTCTTTCTCTGACATCTTCCGTGATCCTTCATTGTGTGTTTGAAAAAATCCGCGATGCAGACACGCAGTTAAATCGCCCAACGAAGTAAAAAGGTGTTATGGCGCTGCATCGCGGGACGAGTCAGTTAAAAGCCGCAATGCGGCGAAGCAAACGCTCCGAACGTGTTGATCGTGTTGAACGTGTTGAACCCGCGAAATCCGCTCGTGCGAATCAGCGGTTGGCCGAAGCTATTGACTTCGAAGACATTCCCAAACCGATCAACAACGGCCCGCGAGCCAAACGCGTTGATTCGCCCAAACGACGCGCCGTGAATTGGCACCGCGGCCGGCCGAACCACGCCGCCGACATTCACTTGCACGTTGCTGGAACGATTGCGCGAAAAGCTCCGATTCGCCGTGTTGACTTGCACGGCCGAGCTGCCGGCGACATTCACCTGCACGTTGCTGCGGTTGCGTCCGAAGATCGCCGCCTCGGCTGGCTGCGCCATGAACAACGCAAACGCGATCACCAAAAACCAACCTAGTAACCATCGCATGATCCGACTCCTTTACAAAAAAACGTGTGACAAAAACGCCCCGTGATTTACTGCGCTGCCTGATAAAACAAGCTGATCTCGGCCCGCGTGAGCGGCTTGCCTGGCGGCATGCGCTTCTCGGGATCCGCGTGCGTGATCCGTGCGAAGATCTTGTCGACCGTTGCGTCGTCGAGCTTGCCCAGATCCAGCAGATTTAATCCGGCCTCGGTCGTCTTGCCGCCGTGGCAACTGACGCACTTATTCTGCACCAAGGCCCCGAGCTTGTCGTAGGCCGCATCGGCGGCTTTCGCCGTTGGCTCGTCGAGGATCGGCGAACCGCTTGCTGGTGGAGCAGACGCGGGCCCTTCGACCTTCTTCTCGACGCGGATGCGGCCCTCGGCTTTGATCGCATCGCCTAAAGCTCGAGCCGCATTCGTCACGCCCGTGGTCTTGGCGTTGATCTCGGCAATTGCCAATTGTTGCGACAACAAATCTTGTGCTCTGTCGCCGAATTGATCGACTAGCTTGAATGCTCCGTTAGTTGCCGAGTCGCCCGAGCGTTGCGACGCCTCGGCCAATCGGATCGCCGACTGGTACAGTTCGCCCAGATCGACGTTGCCGTAAACATCGGCGATCTCGTTGTAGCCGAACACCGTCGAACCCTGCGGCGCGGTCCGCTGCGAGTAGCCATAGGCATCGACTGTTGTTGTCGTCGTGTAGGTGCTTGGCCCATTCAGCCCAAGCGCCTTCAGAGCCTGCAAGTATTCCTGCTGCTCTAGCGCAGCCTCTTTTAGTTTGGCCGCGTTCTTTTCGCGAAGCTCGGCGACTTCGATCAGCTTCGTTCGCCAATTTGGCGTTTCCGTTGTGATATGTGTCACGTTTGTGACCGGCGCAACATATGGCGTGTAGCGATATGTCAGGCAGCCGTGAGCGTCGTAAACAGCGGTCCGCGAGAAGGCTTGCCCGCCCTTCCAGTACCAGCCGTTGGAAAACGTGTAATCGCTCGCGAAGATCATCGCCGCATCAAGCAATAAGCAGACTACGATCAAAATAACGCGAATCATGGTCAACTCCATCAAAGGGCTTTCGGGGTGACAGCCCGAAGCATTGCGTCATGAAAAACAAGTTCCCAATCCGAACGAGACACACGGAGCGGATGCTCTTTTGTCCAAGCGCGGAGCGTGGCGAACGTCGGATCATCGGTAGAAACACCGGCAGAGTTCGGGGGGAGCAGCGGGACGAGCTGCGCGAATGCCGCGGCGGCTTGCTCTTCGGTCACTTCGTAGCCGAGCTCGCGGCATGCGGTCTGCGGGGTGATCGGTTCGAACCAATGGCCATAGACCTGCTTTGTCACAGCAGCCGATAGAGTCCGAGCGTATCGAGCGGGTTCGGTTTTCCAGCCAGCAGCGGTGCCAATTTTGTAACAGACCCGCTCGTGCGCCTCTCGTGCGAGTTGCAGCGGTTCTTCGGTGTTGCCCGAATACAGGCCGGCCAGCCGATCAAGAACGTCTTGCGGGTCGGCCTTACTCGACTCATCGTCAAACACGTTGAACCGCTTCCCGCCTGCGCTAGCGCGGAGCATGACTTGCACATCGTTCGGGCACGGCTGCCAGCCTTCATTCGGCCCGTGGCATGAGATACACGAGATCGCGCATTGCAGCCGCGCGGTGAACGGCGACGGAATCGTGTGATCCTTGGCGACGTTGTCCGGCACGGTGTTTTGCAGCTTTCCAGCGGCGTCGAAAATCGCATAAGCCAGTGTTCCGTTTGGCCGTTGGCAGATCAGCTCGCGAGCACGATCGCGCGAATTCAGCAGCGACTTGACCGGGTGTTGGCGCGGATCGATATCGCCGTCTTGTGGATCGTGAGTGAGCGTTACAAGCGGGACGCCAGCGCTCGGCCGTACTGCCGTGCCATAAAAGAAATCGACCCTCCGAGGCTTGGCCGTGACGCCTGAGAACCACTGAGCGGTTCGTTCATCGGATCGTAATTTCTCGGAACTTGATTCACTTGCTCCAAACAGGCTCAGGATAAATTCTTGATCGGTCCGCTTGTCGCTCGCCGGCTTCGAGTCAAAGCCCATGAAGCGATAGTAAAGCCCGCCGTTGTCCACGCTCAGGGCTTTGCTAACGAAGTGCGACTGAGCCACGATCGGCGTCGCGCTTTTGGTTTCTTGCGAGAGCCCCTCGGGCGCGCCGTTGTTCGCGTGAGCGGTGTGAACAGCCCAGGCCTTGACTTCAGCAATTTTCTTAACGCGGCGCTGCGTGTAGGTTTTGCCGTCCGTATGCCGGTATGGGGCGACGGTCTCGACGACTTCGGTGGTGACCTTGTTGATGAAATAGAAGTATGGATCGGCCTGGCTCTCCCAGACCTCGGCAAGCCGCTTGAACTGATCTGGTTGCGGCGCAAGAGTTCGCAGATCGAGCCGGAGCAAATTGCCTTCCGCGCAGAACTGCGGCGCGACCAAGACCGACGACTGCGACACTGCCGTTTGAATCGTGAAGTTCAGGACGGCGCGTGATTCAGGCGTTGGGTTTTGGACCCAAACGTAACGAGTGTGCGGACGATCTGCTTCTGGGAGTCCAAGGACATCCTGATAAGCCAGTCCGATAGCTTCACTCGGGAACAGGTATTTTTTCGCCGCTTCGTTATTCGATCCAGAAGAAGCCGCCGGTTTTGCCAGCAAGCTCAACAGGAAAACGAATGTGAAGCGGACCAAATGCGATTGCATCAGATCCAGGAACTCCAACAGGACTTTCAGAAACACCGCCCCGAACAAACTTGTCTACGTCCACCGTGCCGAATCCCCAGTCGCGGTCACGCCCTTTCTGGCCTTGATCGACTGCATACTGAGCGAAACGATTTTGCAGATCCTCGGCCGTGACAACGGGCGTTACGATCTTGCCATTGGCCGCGAGCTTACGCTGGTAGCTGAGCATCAACGCCACAACGCCAGCGGCGAACGGCGTCGCCATCGACGTGCCCGAGAGACGGCGGTATTTGTTGCCAGGCCAGCACGAGAGGATTTGCTCTCCCGGGAAGGCGACATCGATCTCCGGCCCACGAGAAGAGAATCCTGAGATCAGTCCGGATTCGCTGTAGCTGGCAACGGCGATCGTGTCATTTAGACGAGCCGGCCAACCGATCGTGTTTCTGCTGCCTTGCTCGCCTTGGTTGCCAGCGGCGCAGATTAGAAAAATGCCTGCCTTAACTGCGCGCTTGCAAGCCGCATCGATCGAGCGATCGTATCCGCCGCCGAGCGACATCGAAATGACGTGGACGCCTTGCGCGATCGCCGCGTCGATCCCTGCGACAATGCTCTGGTTGTCGCCTGAACCGTCGTCGCCGAGAACCTTGCAGTAGCCGACTTGAGCCGCCGGCGCGACTCCAAGCACACCCTTCCCGTTCGCGCGGCCGGCGAGTATCCCAGCGCAGTGCGTTGAATGCCCGTTGCCATCGATGTCGGTCGGGTAGCGAGTGAAGTTGAAAGAGAAAATCGGCGGCGGGCAGTCGAAGTGATCTGGCCGCCCGGTGTCGAGGATCGCAACCTTCACGCCTTCCCCCTGCGTCGCATTCTGCAGCTCCGGGATGCCATGCAGCTTGAGACCCCAGTCAACGAAGTCTTGCAATTCGTTGGCCAGGTAAACCTTCTCGCCATAGATGATCGGCGGCAAGCGCGACTCACCGGCCTGCATAGCGGCAGAAAGAGCGGCATCCGCGGCGATTGATCCGAAACACATGGCAAACCTACGGGAAAAGGCGGCGAACAAACACGACGCAGCGAAAGGGTTTGGCTTACTAACCCTGCCCGGCGCGGATGAGCTGGAACACGAGCTTGGCGAGTTCCATGAAGTTGGACCACTTGCCGCCGAGAGCGGTGACTTCGGACTCAACCGCGTCGAGCGCCAGCGACTTGTTGCCGAGCCAGGCGTCGATCAGGCTGCAAAGTGTGTCGAGCATTTTGCCCGAGAGAACCATCGTGGCCGCTTCGACGATCTTGTCATCGGCCGTGTTCGGCGTGATCTGGCTGATGATCTTCGCGGCTTCGAGTGCGGCGACAACCTTGTCCTTGGTCGTTTGTGCCGTGCCAATTTCGCCGAGGAGCGACATCAAGCGAGCGAGCGTGCTCATGTCGAGATTGAGCTCGCGCATCTTTTTGATGATGTCGATCAAGCCGGCGGCCGTGATGTTGGTCGCGGCGATGTGTTGCAGATTATTGACGGTAAGAGCTTGCATGGTTCCCCCAAGAAAGTTAGGTAACGCTGATCTGTTTGACGTGGATTCGGTATGCCCGCTCGCGGTTCCCGAGCCAACTCCAATGCTGAGTTCCATCAATCGGCAAAACCTCATAAGTGCGGGTCGTGCCGCCACTGACTTCGATAACTCTGTCGTGGACCTGCGGATCGCCCATTTCTGACAGCTGATCCGCCGAGACGATTAGGTCTCGCATTTCGTTGTTGACTCGCAGATCAAGCCCAAGGGCGTCCGCGACTGCTCGATCAATCCGGGCCCAAGTTCCGCTGATACTGACCGTCGATTCCCCGCGCTGATAAGTAAGCGCGGCGCTGGCGTGGGCCCGCATTTTTTGTGCGAGCCACGCCAGCCCGGAATCGAAAAGATCAGCCATCGGGAGCTAGCTCGGGAGTAGTGGGACCGAGTACCAGGTCGTCGTGTCGTACGCGATCAGCAGGACAGACGTGCTGGCCGCGATCGAGAACGCGTTGTCAACGGTTACCGCGTTGACTTGGTCGCCAGAAGCGGGCCAAATCTTCAGGATTGCGGCCGCGACGTTCTTGACGATGACTTCAGCGCCAGGCGTTGCAGCTGGCAGCAAGACGCCCTTCGTGGCGTCGGCAGCAGTAACGGCGTTGAAGCCCTCGATCAATTGCGCGGCGTTGGCTTGCGTCGAGCCAGTTGCCGCAACGGTGGTAACCGCCCGACGGACGGCTCCAGCACCAAGCAACACATAGACGTAAGAATCGCCTGATACAGCGGCCTTTACGCAGATGCCGGCGATGGCATCGCCAGTAGCCTTGCTCGCAGCGCCACTAGAAGCATCGCCGGTGACTGGAGTGCCTGTCGGTTTCCAGAAAACCCGATCACCATAAGCGATAGCGCCGGTTTCCTTTGGCAAGGCGACAATACCTTCGTTGACCAATTGCCCAAGTGTATTCGCGGCGATGTCCTTGACGGCAACCATAACTTGGCCACCCAGGACAACGACCGCGCCGCCGGTAACGGCAGAGCCGGGCGTGTAATCAACACTCCCGTCGTTCTGTTTGAAAATTGCGGCTGTCTGAGCCATGATTCGAAACTCCGAAAAAATTGATCAGGTGGAAGAGGCGGTAAAAGTCAGCGGGCGAGTTAAGTTCCTCGCCCGCTGCGAGGTTGCTAAATCAGATCAGGTAGCGACTATGCCGCACCCTTGCTCTTGACGCCGGCCAAGTATTCAGCCTGATCGCAGCCGAAGTCGTGATAGCCGCGTACCTGGATGCCGAGCTGATCGAAATCGGCGTCGGCCGTTTCGACTGTCGGTGTTTCGTTGCCGAAGAGGAACGAGACGACCATCGAGGCCATGTCCTTCGGATCGCGGAGCAGATACCACGCTGTCGTCGAGTAACCAGTGAAGGCCGAGTCGCTGAGCCATGGCACGACGAGCGGCTCGTACTTGCCGGCATGAATATTCGCATCGCTGGATTTGACGGCGACAAGATTCATGTTCTTGTACAAGATTTCGGCGTTCGTTCGCAGTTCCGGCGGAACAACCAGCAAGGACGGCATACCGCCGATACGCTTCGCGCCATCGGCGGCTGGCGACTTCATTTGATCGAAGGCCAAGACGCCAAGACCAAGGCCGACGCCATCAGTTCCGAGGTTCGTTGTCGAACCGCTGATGTAGTTTGTACGAGCCGTCGTGAAGAATGCCGAGTTGTCGAGGAACTTCGTCCAGAAGACGTTGTTCAGCTTCTTCCCGGCACCGCGGCCGACACGATTGCGAAGGTCGTCGAACGCGCCGGCATCGTCGTTGATGATGTCTGTGCGAGTCAGCGCGAACAGTTTCGCGTAAGTCTTCGCCTGGCGAGTGTACGATTCCTCGCTGACTGAGCCGTGTTTCATGCGGCCATCCGGAGCGAGTTCTTCGTATTCCATGTTGTCCAACATGCGATACGAGGTCACTTGCTTGAAGTCGTTGACCGACTTGATGATCGCAATCCGCCGCCAGCTTTGATCGACTTCGAGGTACCCGGCCAAGATTTCCTTGTTCGAGACGTTCGAGAGGATGCCCGGCAGCGACAGCGTCGAGAAGCCAGCGGCCGCGACGAATGCCGCGCGGAGGACTTCACGGATGTTGCCCGGGTGAATGCGTTCGCCAGGAGCGGCATGGTAGCCATTCGCGGCGGCGCAGAGCATGACGAGTTGCTGAAGGCCGAACCCGCGGAAGTTTCGATCAGCGGCTTCGAGCGTTTCAGGCTTGAACGCCTTTTCGATGCCCGGCAGCTTGCGATGCTTGCAGAATGCGGCTTCGAGGACTTCGTTCGTGACGGTCTTATCGACGACGTGAATGCCCGGGCTGCTCGGCCGGCTAGCACGGAGCGTCTTGAGTTCGACTTCGTTCTTGACGCGGGTATCGTCCCAGCCGCCCTCGATGGCGCTGGCGATGATGTCCGGATGCCCCTTGGCTGCGGCTTCGATCTTGGCGATGCGAGCGTATTCGGCCGCTTGCGAAGCGCGGAGCTTGACGATTGGGTCTTCGTCGGTCGTAGTGCTACCAGTTGCCTGAACCTTAGGTTCCGGCTTGTCCTTCGCGGCTTCTTCGGCATCAAACGATGCCTTCAAGAATTCGCGTTGTCCTTCGCTGAGCGCGGCGGGATCAAATCCCTTCGCCTGCAGCCATTGATCAAACTTCATGGCAGCTCCTGAAAAATGGGAGGCGGCGACGCGCGCAGATGTTGAAGTATCAGCGCCAATCGCAACAAAACTGACTTCGACCAGCTTGCTCTTGCGAGCTACGTACAGCGGGCCGGTAAAACTTTGACCATTGACCGTGACGTTTTCGCCTCGGTCGATGAATTCCATGCGGTCGATGCTCGCGCCGATGCTCGCCTGCCAAGGAAATTCATTGGCGGCCAGGGCTTGAACTTCTTGGGCGGCTTCTCGGACGCCACTGATGACGCCGGCGAGCTTGATCCGCTTTTGCAGTTTCTCGATAACCGTCGAATGAGCGACGATCTGTGTTGGGTCGTGATCCTTGAGAATCGGAACGCTCTGGGTCGGCACGTCCATGCCGGCGAGATCGACAACAACGGGATAGCCGTAACCGACACGCATCGCGCCGCCGGTGTAGCCAACCATCGAGAAAGTCTTGAGCTTTTTGCCTTCTTCGCCGGCAGCCGCTTCGATGAACTTGAAGTCGCTCTCGCCGTGCGCGGCCGAAAGGAAAACCTTTTCGAGGTTCTCTTTCTTTTGGGCGGCGGCGGTAAGTAAGCGAGGCATGGCGACTCCTAGACGGCAATGTGTTCTTCGAGTTCCGCGACGCGGTCCATCAGCGCAGCGATCAGCTTGGCGACCTCGGTCTCAGCCTTGACCTCTTTGACAACCAAACCGGCATCAACGAGCTTTTTCTTTTCGCGGGCGAGCTGCTCGAGCTTTTCTTCCCAGTCCCAGCCCTTCGCCGCCCATTCGTCGGCGAGGGTGGTTGTGTTGTTTTCGAGACGGGTCGCCTGAGCGTTGGCTTCCTTCTGAGGATCAACGTGTTCCGGAGCATCCCAGAACCAAGAATGATCCATGTCTTCGATGATTGATTCCGCCGGCAGCAAGCCGGGCACGAGCGCCGCTTCATCGAGCCAGGCCGAGAAGATGCGATCGAGGACAACCTCTTCGCAGTCGCATTGATCGATTCCGATCGCGCGGAAGTAGGTTTGATGATCGAGCCGGCCAGAGCTGTAGTTGTAGCCCGAAGAATTCCCGGCAGCGACGTTGAACGGCATGTTCAGGCAGCGAGAAATCTCGTTCAGAATCTCGGCCTTGAACTCTTTGTATGTCGTCGTCGGCTGCTCGGCTCGCAGTTGCTGCATTTCAGCGCCGGCGGGCAGTGCGACCATCATGCGCTTTTGGATTTCCTGCTCGTCCCACGGAATCATCTGATCCGCTTCGTCAGGCGTCGCGTTGGTTTTCAGCAAGACCGAGAAGTCTGCGGCAGACTCGGCGGCGGCGATGACCGCGAGCGTGAACCGGCGAAGCTGAGCGTACAGCGGCAGCGCGGCGGTGATTTCGGGAATGCCGCGAACCTGACCAGGCCGGTCGGTTCGAAACCAGTGAATCATCTGATTCGCGTCAACCGGTTCGCTCTTGAGGGAGGTAACGGTGTACGGCCCGATTGTTCCGCCTGGATGCTGCCGCGCGACGTGATACTTGATCGGGTTGTCGTCCTCGTCGTACTCGATGCCGTCCAAAATGCGATCGGTTGGCACCGAGCTAAACATCGAGTTGTTGATCTGATCCGCTTCGACGAGACGCAAATCGAGCTTGATTTGATGTCTCAGCCGATTGTTAGTCACGAGCATCGCGAAGGCTTCGCCGTCTTGGCAGCGAGCCATGCGCATCGTGCGGAGCTTGGCGGCGAGGCCGATCTCTCGGGCCCACTTGGCGAAAGATTTCTGTACGCGCTTGTTCGCCTTCGCGTCTTTCGTGAGCAATTGCAGCCGCGGGCCGGTTCCGATGACGTCATTGGCGAGCGTCAAGACCATGCCGCGCGCGTAGCTGTTATTTGCCACTTCGTAGCGTGAGCGCTTGCGGAGAGTCCGCCGCACAGCCTCGGAGTTGGCCGCGATTGCCGAAAGATCGTCAGCGCCGGCCCAGTGATTTCGGTTTTCGCCGTTGGTTTGCGCGGCGTCGTAGCGAGCGCGGATCATTGCCCGCGCGGCAGCGTTGGCCCAAGCATGCAGAGACGGCTTCGCGGCAGGACGCGAGCGAAACCAGTTCAGCGGGTTTAGGCTAACCATTGGTCCCTCCGGGGATCAATTTGGTAAACCGCAGCCCTCGATGCGGCTGACTGGCAGCGTTTTTGCTGGCGAGATACTGATCGGCAGCGATCAAGTCCTTGAGCGGCTGAGCCTGAACCTCGACGCCGTCAGCCTTGACCATCTTCGGCCCGGCTGCTGCGTCTTCGATTTGTTCAGAGAGATCAGCCATTGAGAGAATCCAGACCGGGCGAAAACGAAAAAAGGTCGTCGCGGGAGTATGCGGTCCCGCACGACCTTTAGTGTTTTGGGGTCGCTGAGGTAATTAAGCTCAGCGTCGCCCGAGTCTGGATTGTGTTTATTTGCCGGAATTTCCCCGGCGGCTAGAGACAATGATTCAGATCGAGCAAGAAATATCAAGCACAAAATAAAGCAACGTAAAAAACTATCACTACCGGTAGTGATTTCTGCGCTTATCCGCCGTAAATTTTTTCGACGGTTGTCACTCTACGACGGCAATGACGGCACTCCCTTCGACGTACGATTCGCTTTGGTTGCCGAATCGTCTGCAATACCTCGAAGTGCTTGCAGCCGCAGCGGGGGCACTCAAGGCCATTCTCGACGACCGGTTGTTGCTCTTTCTCGCTCATGCTCCCCGCCTTCTGCGTTTCATTTCCTCGAAACTCAATCGTTCACGTTTCTTCTTTGCTACCGGCGCGAGGCCAGGCAGCGTAATTCCCTCGATCGATGCAGCAACGGCAGCGCCGACGACGCAGTCGAACAAGTGATTGTCAGGCCGGCCGGGCTTCGCGCGCCAGACCGTGACCTTGCGTTGGGTCTTCTCCGAGAACTGCCGGTCGCGTGTTTCAGCGACGAGGTGATCGGCGATCATGCGGTGATCGGCGCCGGGCTTGCCGAAGAACGTCAATGCTCCGGACTCGCCCAGTGGCGTTTCGATGCGATCATGCACGAATGACTTCCAATAGTTGGTGTCAACGATGAAGTGATTCATCGCGTGCTTGGGCGAGCGTTTCATCATCCAGTTCTGCCCGAGCTTCTCGCCTTGCTTCACGTTGTATTGCATCATCGGCATATCGCTCGGGCCGATGCCTTTGCCGCCAGAAGGGTTCAAGATCGCTCCGAACTTGCTCGTGCGGCAAACGGTATAGATTTCTTCGGCGACTTCCTGATCTTTGCCGTCCGCGAGGCAGCGATCAATCTTCATCGGAGTGTGATCCTCACGCATGAACTCGCGGTCGAGCAGCCAGTCCGTGCACTCCGTGAGCGCGGCAAAGACCTGGCCTTTGACGCTTCGCCCCGGGTACCGGGTGTCAAAGACCGGATCCGCTTGCTTCAGAGTGAAATAAATCCGCTTCTGCTCCGGCCAAGCCCCGTAGTCAATCACGGATCCGCCGAACTGCTCTGACCAGGCGACGACCGCCCAGTACAAGAGCGAGTGCTGCACGTCGATCATGGCCGTGAGCTTCGTCGCCCAGAGCGGAACCGTGTTTCTGTCGAGCAGGTTTAGCCGCGCGGCGATGATTTCCGGATCAGTGAGCTTGATGTCGTCGGAGAGGCCGCCTTCAGGGTCGTTCTGGTATTCAGCGTAAAACGTTGCGCGGTCGCCATGATAGAGATTCATCGCGTACTGCAGGGCCGATACCTCGTCCGGCTCGAAGCGAGCAGGCCAAGCAACCTCAGCGCCTTCATCCATCGCCGCGCGATTGGCTTCGTAAAACGCGGTCGCGGTTCGAATATCTCCGTACTGCCGCAAACTGTCGCCGCGGAGCTGCGCGTATTGATCCCACAGATCCATGCGATCAGGGAATTTGTAGAGCAACTTGCAAAGTTCGCCCTGCCATTCCGGATGTTTCTGGCGGTCGAGCATGCTGTGAGCCATGTCGTTGCGCTCAATCACTGTCATCGGCATGAAGCCGGCCATTTTCTTGCGCGGGCCAGCGAGACCGAGGATTGCACCGCAGAGCAATCGCTCGCGGCGGCGCGATTGCAGCGGGTTCGCCGCTGTCTCATCCGTTTGCGGATCGTCGGGCAGGATAAAGTCAGGCCGAACGGTACGACCGTCGTGCGGCCGAGTCCACTTCATGCCGCGGAGCCGACCGGTAACGCCAGCTGCTCGAATGACGATGCCCGACGTTGCCGCGCCGGGAATATGCGGGAAGATAATCTCGTTCTGACCCCAGCCGATGTAGGTCGGCTCGCCGAGGTAGAGCTGGCCTCGGCAGTTCTGCGGGTTGTCTTCAAGGGCACGGAATGGATAGACGATCTCGGGAAAATCCTCGGCGAGCAGATCGTTATGCACGATGTCGGTTTTGACGTTGGCCAATATTTCTTCGGCCGCTTCCTGGGACACGCCGAGAATCAATTCAAACAATCGCTTCGCTTCGAGCGGTGCCCAAATCGCTAGCTTCTCAAGCCGCGTCGTCTTGCCGCTTCCTCGCGGCATTGCCAAAGCGAACAGCCCGCCATGCCGTACCGCGCGCTCGCATTTCAAGTCCGCGCGCTTGTGGTCCTCTGACGGCTCAAGATCGAATTGATGCGGATAGTACGTCTTGCAAAAGACGGCGTAGCTGTCGAGCGCCGCGCGGCGTCGCTCCGGATCCTTGACCGGCGGCAGCTCGCCGATGTCGCGGCCAGCGCGGCGGATTGAACGATTGCGAGCCGCCTCGGCGATTTTCTTCTTGAGATAGTCCGCCGCTTTTTCTTCCTCAGTCTTTGCGGCTTTAGCAGCAATGATCGGCGGCGCGTTTGCGGCGGCGTTCGCTAGTTCCCGCTGAGACAACCAGGCCGCGTATTTCATGAGGTCAACGTGTTTATCATCCCCAACACGTAAACCGCCCTGTTCGCGATGCCGCCGCAAAACCCGGTCACTGAGAACGGTCCCGAGCGGCGTGGAGTTCAGCAGCCGAGCGACTGCTCCCGGCTTCATTCGACGCGGATCCTGTCCCATAGGAATAAACCCTACAAGCTGTTCGGCCGCGATTTCGAGAATGCTTTGCGGAGGCATTCGGTTTACGCAGGCGCGGCTGGAGAAAGCTAGATTTTTCTAGCTCCGTGCAGCTCAGCTCTGCATGTGGGTAGGGGACCGAAGCTGTTAGCGCAGCGACGGTCCCCGCTTTGTTGGTCAATTGACCTGGCGAACAAGCCAAGCCATGTACTGAATGAAGTGAATCGTACCGTCCTGGTTCTTTGGCGCGCCGCGCTCTATCTGAGCGGCGATGTCCTGCTGGGTAATTTCTTGACCGCCAGCGCGTGATAAAAGTTCCGCGAGGCTCTCCCTAGAAAGGGCAGTCAGAATTGGGTAACTAATCACTTGACTCATCACGGTGAACTATGATTTCTTCTTGGGTTTCTTTGTTCGTTTTTTCGCTTTGGCTTTCGCCTTCTCGACCTGTTGATCTAGTTCGTGCTTGGGAACCTTTACCAGCTTCCCAAGTAGCGATTCCATTTCGTTGTGACCCTCTGGCTTCCGTGTCATCAGGAACACTCCTCGTCAAAGTTGCAGCGGCATGTCCGCTGGTGGCCGCAAATAGAACACTCGATCACATCGGTATCGAAGTCACACGCAACGGTTCGGTATTTATGGTCGCACGAACCGCAGCAATTGATAAATTCGAAAGAAACCAACGTGTCTTTAGTCACGACACGCAGCCCTTTCCGGCACGCCGCGATAGCTTCTTCGTCGGTCATCATTTACTTAATCCCCATGAAACCCGCGTCACCTTGTGCGGTGAGAGTGCGGTAAGTGAGCCTCCTGCCAACTACAGCCGCCAGCACGCGCTGGAACCGGCCTGCATCGCTTTTATCCCGTCGATTGAATCGGAATGCCTGTTCGTCGAGATACCGCTCCAGGTGGAACGATGCGACGGCGACATAAGTGCCCAAGTTTTTGCGCGGCCGCGAAACAAGAATGCCCGGCGATGATCACTCCGTCAGCGTCAACAACGATAGGCTTGCGGAATCCGAATGAATGAATCGAATTCGCAACCGCCTCGACGGATTTATCGTTGAGAAGCTTCGCGTTTTGCTCGTATGGTCGAATCTCGACCAGCAGCCTTTGCTCGATGTCCATGCGTTTTCT
>JACCDR012391435.1_pt1 | contig 24676 bp, 30 predicted proteins | sample 7446431 | NCBI WGS metagenome assembly JACCDR01 (sample SAMN15323443, study PRJNA562643) | freshwater metagenome | isolation source: river surface water | place: USA:Blue River Watershed | collected 2017-08-17 | reverse complement strand
TAGTCGCTCGTGCCGAGCGTGCCGTTGTTCAACGTGCGCGTGCCCGCCGCCGTGTGGTACGAGCTCCGCGTCTTCCCGTCGAGGTCGAGGGTACCAGCCGCGCCGGTGAACGTGATGGTTGCGTTGCTCGCGAACCGCGTTCTCCCCATCGAGATTTGGGTGTTCGCGCTCTGGATCGTCGCCGCGTTCCTGATCACCGTTTCGAACAGTTGGACACCGTTGCCGCGAAACGTCCCCGACGTCGCGTCACCAAGGGTCACCGATCGCGTGAACAGCGAACCCGTCGCGTAAGCGCCGAAGCACGAGAACCGCATCGGTGCGAACGTGTCGACGGGATTCGAATCCGCCGTGATCCAGAGGTTGTACGAGCTCGTGTCGCCCGGGTTCTGGGCAACCGAGAACCCATCGCAGTTCTCGAAATGCAGGTACGCGGAATTGCTCGTCGCAGGCGTGAGCCCGTCGTGCACCGTGAAGGTACACGACGAGGTGGCACGCAAGCCACGGACCCAGAACTTACTGTTGCCGGAATCGCCAAGGATGACGCTGTGACTTCCGCTCATCCGGAAGGTACCGCCCCCCGCGGCCGCTAGCAGGATCGGCTTGTCGACGATGTTGAAGCTCACGTCGCCCGAGTAATTCACACCGGGAGCGAGCAGAATCGTGCACGGTTGCCCGCCGGTGAACCCGTTGAAGTGCGCGAGGGCATCTTGAATCGAGTCGTAGGGGTTGGTCTCGGAGCCCGTCTGGTCAAGCGGCGCGACGGTGGTCTGTGGGTCCACGTACACGACGCGGAGGAGCGGCGCCGTCGAGCCGCCTCCCGGCCCGCCTCCACCGCCGCCAGTGTCCTGGTCGCCGATGTTCTTGAACGTGAGCTCCGTCACGTCGAACAGCCACGGACGCGGCGTCGAGAGCATGTACATGGTCGCGTCCGCCGCAGGCTGAGCGCAACCGACGTAGCAACCGTAGTGCGTGTCGACCGGCTTGGAGAAGTCGGGAGCCCTCCCCCATAGACCTTGCGACACGACGTAGATCCCGTTCTGGATCGCGTCGGACTGCGTTCGCACGAGCACGCGATCTCCCTGTACGACGGCGACGCCGTTGATCGTCTGCTCGCCAGACAGCGAGATGTTGGTGGTCGTCGCCACCTTGCATTCGGCTTTAAAGGCTCTGCTCATGGGTATCTTTCAGGTGGCTGGTCGGATCTCGACCGCGTAGTAGGTGCCGGCCAGGTTCCCGCCCGTCCACCACCACGGGTGGGTGTACGTGCCCACCGACGGGTGCTCCGAGGTTCCGCACGCCAGCACGTGCGCGCGGGTCCAGGCGTCCTCGCCGTCGGAAGTTCCGACCCTCGTCTGGGTTCGCTTGACGTGCGGGTCGTCGCCGTCCGTGAGTATGTTGACGCTGACGTCCTCGTCGCCTGAAACGGAGTCCACGATCCAAGAGCCGTTCTCGGACGTGAGGGCAGTAGGCGAGTACGGCAGCGTCGTCGACGCGGTCCGGCTGAAGGTCATCCGGTTGCGGACCACGGGAGCCGCCTGCATGGCGCCGTTGAACGTGAACAGGTGCATCATGCACCACCACCCGGTGCCCGGGATGCCGGGGCGCGGGTTGAAGCTGACGGTGACGACCCCCTGCTGGGTCAACCCGTGCAGGTGGTAGTAGCCGTGGAATATCAGCGAGGTCGCGTTGAAGTCGATGTACTCCATCTCCTGCGTGCCGAAGAAGACGTCGGCAGGGGGGATGTTCACGTCGGAGAACTCGTCCGCGGGCCCGTCTCCACCGCCGTGGAGCGGGTCAGACCGCATGGAGAAGAAGAGCAACGCGGTCCGGTTGGACCCTGGCGCGGTGTTGTGGATCCACTCGAGCGAACCGTCCGGAGTCGCCCACACCGCCGAACCATCCGCGCCCTGGTAGAACGAGACTCCGTTCAAGGTGATGAGCCCCGACTCGCCGGGCGACGACGGCGGGGGGCGGCGCCTCGAGCCGAACGGCATGCTGCGCCCGTACCGCATCGGGCCGTTCGCGTAGCGGGGCACCTCGTGCGGCTGGTGCACCGAGATCAAGCGCCGACCCCGTTCTGGGTGTAGATCGCCCACCCGCACCGGAGCTGCCACCGGATCTGGGTAGCCGCGCCGACGACCTGGAACTCGATGCCGGTGTTCGTGATCTGCGCGCGGGTCTGGGTCTCGTCGCCCCACCCCGCCGCGTTGGATGATCGCTGGATAGGGTAAGGGTCGTGCGACATCAGCAGCACGTTCCCCGTCGCCAGCCGGTTCGCGACGAGGGATCCGCGCGCGAGCGCGTGCGCGTTGGAGTCGGACCTGATGCCGACGATCGTGTAGTCGAGCTCGATCATCTGCCCCGCCGCGAGCGAGATCGTCTTGGCGAACAAGGCCGCCGTCGCGTTCGTCGTGTCCCGGCGGTCCGTGAGGTAGTGACCGGCCTTGATGATCTCTGATTCCCAGATGGTGTCGATGCCGAGCTCGACCGTCCGGACGGTGCCGCTGAGGATGTCCGTGACCCGGGAGTAAATCCTGCCGAGCACGTTGGCATTCCGCATGAAGCCGACTGACGTCTCGTGCCCGACCGCGACGGGCTCCGGGCGCTCGGCGAACAGGCCGCCCGGGAAGAAGCGCGCCGCGTTCCCGAACACCATCGTTTGGCGGGCGTTCGCGGTCCAGCCGGCGAGCTTCAACGCGATCGACGAGACGCGGTCGTACGTGGGCCCCGCTAGCTGCGACGACGGGGCGCTCGAGTCCATCGTGACGTGGTGCGTCTCGGAATAGCCGTCGCCGATCGTGGACGATGCGAGGTAGGTGCGCCCGACGATCTCAGCAACGCTGCCGACCAGCTCGCCCGCCGAGACGCGCCGACGATCCAAGATCGCGCGACTTGGCAGAGCATCGCTCAACTCTTCGATGACAAGCCCGCGCTCGGTGGTCGAGCTGCGGATGTTCTTGAGGACGAGCGCAGTGAACGCGCTCTGCGTCCCGTTGAAGCTATGAAACGGTTTCCAAAGGCCGTCGCTCGTGTCGTAACAGAGCGGGTTGCCGACGTCGCGTGCTGGTGACAGTCCGGCGTCCGGCGTCGCGTCGTACCACTCGAGCACCGATGTGTTGAGCGTCGCCGGTGTCACCGGTCCCTGGCGCGTGAACAGGTGACCGCCGAACGAGCTACCCAGCATCACTTCGACGATCGCGTTGTCATCGACCTGCGCCGAGGTGTTCATGTCGCTCGAGCGCGCCGCAGTCCACGGCGTGCTGGCGCTGCCGGCGTTCGTTACGGTCCAGACACCACAGCCGGCATTGGCCCCGAACAACAGGAACTTGTCACCCGCTACCAGGGTGAGCGCATCGCACGTGATGGTGCCGTTCTGGTTTGCGGTGCGGTTCGAACCGGTGCGCGTGTTTGATGGGACGCCGGTGTCATAGATGCCAGCAGCTTTGACGCGGATGACGCGCGAGCTGCCGCTCACGTCGACGGAATTCACATACGTGAACGCAGTCGTGTTGAGAACGATCGCGGCGTCGAGCCCGCCCTGCGTCCGCGTATAGATGCCGCGCGCGCCTTTGGTCACGGCGACGACTTTGTTCAGAGAGAACTGAGCGGCGGTCGTCAGCTCCGAAACTCGCGCCAGTTCCCATGGTGAAGGCGGGTTCGTGTTACCGACGCTCACAACACGCCATACGCCGGCGTAAATGCTGGTGCCCGAGATCAGGTACCGCATGAACGTTGTAGGCGCGACGCCGTCGATCGTCGGAAACGGACCGTTTGCTGTCGCTTGGATCCTCTCAACATTTGGCACTTTCGTGAACGCCGGAAGCGACGCGATGTCGACAGCAATTTCAGCCCAGACGACCTGACTGATCTCTTCGCGTTCGACCCCGAAGGTTGGGATCGTGGTGTTCAGCACGAACGGCTGATCGGGGTCGGTGTAGTTGAACCAAGTCGTCGCCCGGTGATCGGAGCCGTTCCCGTTCCCGCTCAGAACCGTGATGATCTTGCACGCGAGGAACTTTTCGGCCGTGTCCATTTCGGGGACGCGCGTCATCCGCCACCGCGGGGAGAGCGTGGTGTTGCCGACGGAGTCCACTCGGTAGACGCCGTTCATCGCTGGGATCGACGTCGTGCCGTAGATGAACACCCGGTCGCCAACCCCGCACGAGGTTGGAAGCCCGTCGTCGAAAGTGAGGGTCCCGTCCTGCGTCGCCGCGATCGTGTTCCCGAGTTGAACCGCGAAACCGCCGAGGTTCCGCGCCGCGTAGTCCGCGTAGACGACATCCGAGAGTGCAGTGGTCGTTGTTCCGACGGTCGTGCTGCCCCTGTTCTCGAGGTACAGGAGCACCGTCACACCGAGGTCGATGACCTCACTACCAGGAACGGTCAGCGCACCAGGGGCACCGCCCGTAAGGTGAAGGAACTCGACCTCGTGATAGACAGTGCCGTAACGCACCGAGACCGTGCGGTTGGAGCGGACGACTTGCGTCGCCGACGTCGTGCCGTAGTTGACGCGAGTGAGGCGCCACGGACTCGTCGGGCTGCCCCTATCCGAAACCCGGTAGATGCCACATTTCGTTGACTCACCGAACACGAGCAGCGTCGAACTGTTGAGCAGCGACAAGCCGTCGATCTGCGGCAGCTGGCCATTCGCCGAAGCGGTAAGTCCGAAGGTTGACGAGTCCGTTGTGTGAGGCGGTAGTCCGTCGTGCTGGATCGCTGCGTCGACAACTACGCTCTGCCAAGCTGACGGCGAGAGCGCGATGTCCGGACCGGTACCACCACCGCCACCGGTCGACTCTGGGATCTCGACGAATCGGATCTCACCGCCGACGATCCCGACGAACTGACCTTCGTTTCCGGAACGCCACTCGAACTGGTTGCGCCCGACGCAAACCAGCATCGACTCGAATTCAGTCGCTACCGGAGGCGTGATCCGTTCGAATGAAAGCTCGGTAGTTCCGACAACGATCGGTGTGACTGCCGTCGAATGCATCCACAGCGAGTCGTGCGGATTGCCTTCGTTTGCGATGATGACCAACCCGCGCGCCATCTCCGCAGCCAGGTCGAAGTCTTCAGCTCGCGTCCACGTCGCGGAATCGACAACCCAGATCCCGTTTTCCTCGGCGTCATCCTGCGCGGTGAGGAGTACGCGATCACCTTCTTCCAGCGCAACTGACGACAGCGTTTGCTCACCGGCGAGCGACGCCACGTTGGTGAGCACCGCGGTGCGGACCGGCAGCTTGACGTAGCCCGCTTCAGCCGCGGGGATGCTTGCCCAGCCTGGCATCGTGCCGTCGGAACCGAGCCACGTACCCTTCGCACCGATCTCGAAATACTCCCAGGCCGTACCGTTCGAAACCAGCATCGAGCCTTTCGGCCCGATCGGGAAGAACGTGCCGGAACCACCACCGGAACCGCCCGACCCGGAACCGACCAGCAGATACCCCGGGTAACCGCCTACGTTGCCCACTACGGAGCCCGACGGACCGATACCGAGTCGCGTCCAGACGCCGCCCTTGAAGATGGTGAGGTCGCCCTCCTGCCCGTCTGGGAGCCCATTCGGCGGGTCTTCGAAAACGATGGTGCCGTCATCGTCGACGACGGGCACCTGCCCCGGCTGACCTGGCGGTGTGATGATCCACGTGGTGCCGTTCCACTGGATGGTGTCGCCCTTGGCGTTGCCCGGAAAAATCTGATCGAAGTCGGGGTCGAAGTAGCTCGGCATCCCGCCGGAGCCCTGCCCGTACGGCACGCCGTAAACCTGGCCCGACGTACCGATCGGCACGACGTCGACCGCGGTGCCGTCGTTGACGTACGTGTCGCCCTTTGCCGCCGCCGGCAACCCGCCTCCACCACCGCCGCCCGTCAGATCGTACAGCGTGAAGTCGAGGTTCGTGGTGTTGATCGTGATGCCGGAGCTCGGCGAAACGAGCACCGCCAGGCTTCCGCCGTTCGCTGTTCCTTCGAGCACCCAGAAGTGAACGCCGGGTTCGACCTCGGCGTTGGTGTCCATGTCGGTGGCTCGAGTGAGCGACCATGGCGAGCCGGCGCCGCCTAGCGACGTCACCGTGTAGATACCAGCGTGAGCAGCCGAGCTCGGGCCAGCGCCGTCAACCAACAGGACGCGGTTGCCGACGGCAAGCGTTACACCATCGATCACCGGGAGCGCGCCGTTTGCGTTCGCGGTGAGGATGTTACCGCTGCGGGTGTACGCAGGTAGCGCCGTCGCAGTTGCCGCGCGAACCGCCGCGCGCGAGCCGGCTGACGCCGCCGTGCCACCGGACAGACCGAACAGCGCGTCGATGATGTCGCAGATCACCCCCGCCCACGAATCGAACTCGAACTCCCCGCGTTCGGTGACGACGGGCTTGCGCAAGCCACCGGGTGCGGTGCTGATGATGCGCTGGTGAACCTTCGCCGGATCCGGTTGCCCCCGCGTCATGCCGCCGTCGACGATGCTGCGGATCAGGTAGGAGTTGATGCCGTTGCCCGTGTTCGGGAGCGTCAGCGTAATCGATGCATTCGGCGTGGTTGCCGCGACGATCGTTCCCGTCGTCGCGCCGACTAGCTGCACGTCCGGAGCGTTCTTCGACTTGCGCGGTGGGTTGTCCGCGATCTGGTTACCCGACGCGAACTGATTCGTGTCCCAGACCTGGAGCTGCCACGATTGGACGTTGGGGTTACGAAGCGTAAACGTGACGACGTCGCCCGGGTCGGCGAGAAACCCAGCGTCGGCGTTGTCACCGTCGGTGTCGAATAGTGCTCGGTTCGGACCAGCCATCGATCAGCCCCTCCGGGTGTAGATGTCCCAGAAGAGCACGACGCCCACCGCTGTCGAAGCTTTGATCCGGTTGGCTCTGACGAGCTCGTCTCGTGTGGTGAGCGCCGCGATCGTGTCGGTGTAGTCGCCTTGGTAACCGACCACCACGTTGCCGGAGCTCAGCGCGCGGAACCCGGCGAACGAGCCACCTTCCGGCGCGACGATGTCTTGCACGCCGAAAGTCATCGAACCGCCACCGGAACCAGCGGGTACGTCGACCGCAAAGTCCGGGTCCGGGAAGTCGAACGGCTGGGATCCAGAAACCGTCGTCCCGCCGTTCGCAGGAATCGCCAACGACTCCTGCACCACGCGGTTGTTTCGCTTGCCTCGCACCACGATCGGGGTGCCGTAGTTGCCCGTCTTCGAAGTGGTGGTTACCGAAACGGTACGGGCGGAACCGCCGAACCCTTCGGCAACAGTCTTGAACGCCCCGTTCATGTCCGTCCACGAGTAGGACGTTGCCTTGGTCGGGTCGGTGAATGAGGTTTTCAGACCGTCGTCATCGGCGACGGCGTTGAACGATAGCGTGCGGACGTAACCGGCAGGACGATCCATGGTGCCGCGGATGGTACACCGACGGGCCGGGGCCGGTCGAGGTGCTGACGCGCGGGCTGAGAGGTCAGAACCTCGGGACGACGTTCACAGCAAACGCTTTCGACTGTCGCTCACCGTCGGAAACCACGACCAAGAAATAGCCACGCATCGACACAGACGCAGGGAAATCACCGGCTTCTGGCTCGTAACGGAGCCGAAGCTTCGAGCCGCCTGGAACCGAAGCCGTCGAGAGGATCTCGCACTCGAACCGCTTTTCGGTGAATCCCGCGTCGGAACCTCGCACCACGAACGTCACGGATTCGGCGTCGGTCAGGTCGAAGTAGGGGAGGTCGTCGGTCCCTTCGCGGCTGGAGAGCTCCGCCTCGATGGCTTCGTACTTGCCGACGGCGTTCTTCTTGATCTGCATCAAGGCACCTTATTCGAACCGTCGCCGGCGACTTCTACGATGAGCGAGCCAAACCAGTGGTTGTGGTACTGCTCGACGATTCGGATCATGTGCGGGCCACCTTGGTCCGGCGTCAGGTCGGCGCTGTCCGGTTCCATTTTGTCGAACACGCGCTCGACCACGACGCGACCGTCGGGCGCAGTCATCTGCAACACCAACGGCAACACCAACCCCTCGGACTTCTCGCCCGAGTTTTCGGTGACGGCTCCGTCGTAATTGAAGTCGACGATGAACGTCGCACCGCTTCGAGGTAGCGGTGTGTCACCCGACAGTGAAACCTCGAACGCCCGCGCGCCAAGGTAGTCGGGCATTGAAACTTCGGTGGACATCAGGTGACCACGTCGAAATGGATCATGGCGCCGCCGGAGCCCGGGCGCTTGACGAGCAGCACATAGTGACCGCGTGCAGTTGGCGTCGTGCGGATGATGGCCGACCCTCCACTGGGCGAGATGAGCTGTGGTCCACCGTCGGGCGCTTCAGCCCAGCGTGCGCGGAACGGCACGTCCAGGTCTGCGTCGAGCCGTGGTTCTGTCTCTTCGTCCAGCACCGCGTGGATCTCGACGAACTGTCGGAGCCCCGCGACCAGGTGCCGGTGCGGTGCGAACGCAACTTCGCCGAGCCGGCCCGCGTGATACTCGTTCGACGGATCGTCGTACGTCTCGACGGTGAGGCCGAACGCTGGTTCGAGTCTGAAGTCAGCCATCGGCGCTAAAGTCCACTGGTGGGGAGCTCGCGATGAGCCCTGAGAGATACACCACACCCGGTGACGCGAGTACGAATCGTTCGTTCCATGCACGAAGCATGGTCGCTCTTTTGGCTATCGGAAACGTTGGGCCTACGTCGACCAGCTTCCAAGTGTCACCGAGGTCGAACGAGTACACGATGCCGACGCGCCTATGGATCGCGTGCGTCTGTCCGACGTTGTTGATGACCGGCCAGTTGACGGAGCACGCCAAGCACGGACCGATCGCAGCGGCGAAGTGATTCGGTACAGGTCCGTCGGGACTGTTCGGACCGATCGAAAACGGTGAGGTTAGAGAACTGAAGTCTGTGATGCCGCGGCGTTCCCAAGAGATGCCGCCGTCGATGGACCGATAGATTGTCGGCCCAGCTACGACGACGAGCGCGTTCTGATCCGGCACGTAAGTCACCGACACATTCGCGGTACCGGCGAGTGAATCGTTCAGGATGTTTTGATCACCGGGTAGCGCGGTGTTGAGGATCGGCGCCCACGTTTCTCCGTTGTCATGAGACACCACGAGCTTGGGCGACGTACTCGGGATCGACGGCGCAGCAGCGATGCAGGCCACATTGCCCGCCCCATCGTCCGAGTAAACCATCGGCGTCCACGCGAGACCGCCGAAGCTGCGTCGCGTCCAAGTCACGCCCGCGTCGTCCGAGATCAAAACCTTGTCGTTGTTGGTGCCGCCGATGTCCGTAGCGATCAGTCGTTCTTCGCTGGCGATCCAGTGCAACGCGATCACGCCGTGCCCAGCTGCAACCACCGCTGTCGAAGTCGTCCACGCCCCGTCGTACACTTCACGTCGGAAGACATCGCGAGATGCTATCGCGCTGGCGATGAGAACCCCGCTGTCGCCGTTCGCGTAATCCATGAGCGTGCCGACGCCACCGGGTCCGCTCGTTCCGATGAACCAGTGCGAACCGGATCCGGAAACGCCAACGGATGGCACACCGGTCGCGCCGTATCGACCGAACGCCGCAAGCATCCGACGAGTCGGAGAACCTTGGCTCGGAAGCTTCAGACCACACACCACGCGCCCGACGTAGCTCGCACCTTCTCGGTACGCGCCGGGGCCCGTAGGTAGTGACCCCGTAGCGAAGTCTTCGTTGACAGCGCACGCCTGCCACTGCTCGAGCCCCTGATGCCGCAGCGTGGTCGCCAGCGTCAGGATACGTTCATCGATCGGGTCGAGGTGGGTCGGGCCGTCTAGCAGGGTGTCGTTGTCAAACCCCGCGGGCTTGACCAGCTCGAGCGGCCACTTCATGGCGCGAGACTACACCGACAACCGGGTCCGGCCAAGCGGTGACCTTCCGAGCAGAAACCCGAACCCGGTCGCGATCGTGAACCCGCCCCACGCGATCCCCTCTCTCAGGTAGCGCGTGGCCTCGTCGATGGTGCGTTGCTCCACCTCACCGACGTGATCCACTTCGAGCGTCACGAGCAGGCGAAACGCTGTCGAATGATTGGAAAACTGCGTGTCGCGTCGACCCCACAGATTGAACGGCGGCGCTCCCGACCACGGCTCGAACGCGCGATTACCTACACGTGTTTCGACCGTCAGCTTGGACGGCACCAGCTTCACCTGGAACCGCTCGTCGATGGTCCGGAGCCGCGCCAGTACGGTCGGGATGTCGAGGCCGCCCTGGTCGTGGAACAGGAACGCCGCGCGCTCGCGTGCTTCCTGGTTGCTGATCCCTTCGGGTAGATCGAACAGCTCGCGGTAATAGGTGAGCCCCGCGCCCGCGGTCTTGGGTTCGAACTGGTAGAACGCTTGCTCAATCGCGGCCGCGCCGACGGCGAGCCCGATGGCTTCCACCTGGCGAGTGCGGCGCTCGATGCCGTCCACGTCCGCGGCGTGGCCTTTGCCCACCGACGCGCGGAGAGCCGTGTAAATCTTCTCGACCAGCCCGGGACCGCCGCCCCATTCCAGCGGCCACGGCGTTGCCCAGCCGCCGAACCACGTCACCGCAGCACCACCAACACGCGCTGGTCGACGTGCGTCCAGGCGCCGCCGCCGATGGGTTGCCGGCGCACGCGCACCGCGACCTGAGAGTTTGCCGGGCTCGAACGCTGTACGTGCACGTTGTACACGTAAGCCGCCGGATCGCCGTCGAGCACGATACCGGTCCCGCCGTTGAACACCAACGGCGTGAGCACGTTGTGTTGGTCCGGCACCGTCGAACCGTACGCGATCGTGAAGATGCCAGCGCCTGAGCGCGTGATGTTCGGCGGTGCGTACGCATCAGCCGTCGCGGCATGCACGTTCCAAGCTTCACGCCGACGGTGCAGCGTCGGGCTTGCCGCCACCGTGATCTCGAGCTCGGCCAGGTCGACCATCAAACCGGAGCCGATGATCTGGTGGAACATCAGCTTGCCGACGGTCTCGGCGTCGAGCTCTCGTTCTGGACTGCGCACCGGACGCGAGTTGACCGGCTCCGGTCCGAGCTCTTCGCGGTACGGGCGCCCAGGGAATCCCGTCACGGAAACCTCACGCCACCCACGAACATCAGCCACACGAGCACGCCCGCGAACAGCAGGATCTCACCGACGCGAGCGAGCGGCGGGAACGGGTTTCGCGGGTGGGAACCGAGCAAGAACAGGATCAGCCCGATGATCGCGACCAGGATGGCGAGGGTCATGGTCAGACAGGGTACACGGCTAGGTGCTGCGGCACCAACAGGTAAGGCCCCTGGCTGATGCTGAACACCGGCACCGACGGCGTGTCCGGCGTGAATCCGTGGACCGAGCCGCGCTCGACCGATCCGCCGAGCGCCTGCGAAATGTACGTGACGATCCGCTCGCCTGCCGCTGCCGGTTCCTTCAGCTCAGCCGCGGGTCGGCGGTGCGCTTCGGCGTACCGGACGTCGGTCGGCGCCACGAGCTCACCCGGGCCGAGCGAGTCGAAGTAGCGGGTGATGCCTTTCGAAATCGACGGCATGCGCCCGGCGTGCGGCGACACTCGCATCCCCGCGACGATCGTGGCCGTGGGTTCCTGGGCCAACACGACTGCGAAGTTTCCAGTCAGAGTGTCGAGCGTCACTGACACCACCTGGAGCTTTTCGAACTCGCCCCGCGCCGGATCCCACACCATCAGCTGAGGCACGCCAGTGGGCGGCAGCGGCGTGTCTGCGCGCATTGTGAACCCGGCCTGCGTCGGGGTCGGGGTGTCGAGAACGGTCGCTGCTTGGGTCACCAGGCGCGGCCACGGGTCCAAGTCCGACCACCCCGCGGGGTTCCCGTACCGGAGCCCGATGCGGATGGACCCGACCATGGTTTGCGGACGGACGGGAACGACCACGACGCGCGCTTGCCCCGGCACTTCTTCCGAGCCGGGCGGCGTCAGGTACCCGACCACTACCGGCATGAGCCCGAGCGACGGGATGCGAGCGAACGGGCTGACGGTGCCGGCGCGCTTCTGGGTGATGGCGATGACGACGGTGCCGGCGCCAAGAGCGCACGGGTAAACGTAAGCCTTGTCGACCGAGCTCGATGCAGCGCGCGCCCACACGCGAAGGTGTGCCGCGTTCCCCGCCTTGGGTCGGCTGCCCTTTGCGTCGAACAACCGCTCGCCCCACTCGGCATCGGTTTCGAGCGACGAGCCGCCGGTGAAGTCGTCGACCACCGTGGCGGGTCCCGCGCCGGGTGGCGGATTGATCCATGTGACATTGTCGCCAGCCTTGAGCCGCGAGTCGATGCCGCCGTCGATGCCCTTCAGGATCACGCGCGCCACGCCCTCCGGCGGTGTGGTCACATCGAACAGCACCTGGAACAGCATGCCGTTCGGACCTTGTGCGCGGGTGGCTAGTTCGTCCGGTATGGATGCGCCCGCGAGGAAGACTGCACCGGGCGTCGCGTCGCACGTGACCAAACCCGTCGCGCCTTCATCGTCGAGCCGCGTCAGCTGCGCCGCCGGACCGTGGAAGTTTTCGAGGTACGCGGTCGAGCTCCGGCGCGGATCGATCTGGTCGGCGAGGAACTCAGCGCGCGTCTGGTTCGCCTGCACGACGTTGTCGATCGAGTTGAAGCTGACCCAGTAGCGCGACCCGCGCATGGTCGCTTGGCGGATCTCGTCTTCGCCGAACGGGACCCCGGTCTCGGGGTTGGGCAGGTCGCGCCATGAATCGCGTAGCGCCGCCAACATCTGATCGCGGGTCACGCCCGCTCGAACGATCTCCAGGTACGGGAAGTTCGTCGCCATCAGCGGTCGAGCTCGCCGTTGGTGCGTGCCGCGTTCACTTCACGTCGCGTTGCTGGTTTGGTGGTGAAGTCGATGCATTCGCCTTCGAAGTCCACGCCGTCACCGCCGGGTAGCAACGTGACACGCAACGGCTTCTCGAACCGGATGAGGCCCAGCCGCTCGAGCTCGCGCACGCCGTCGCGCGCCCGTTCAGGAATCTCACCAAGCGACGAGTCGTCGGTGTGCCGCACCTTGCGCAACGTCTGGCCGACGTCCATCACCGCCGACCCGGAACCACGGTCGACGCGCAACCCTTCGATGATGGCCCCGTCCACCGGCGTGCGAGTCTGGTTCAGCATAGTGATATCGCCCGTGTCAGGGTCGACCCACTCGGCCAGGATGGGAACCGGTCGGAGCCGACGGGGGTCGGGACGGAGGTCGTACGCGCCGAGCGGCGTTGCGCCAGTCACGGTCATGGCTGCGATGGTACGCGCCGCCGCTTCTTCGTTCAAGCGACTGAGCAAACCCGCGCGGGTTTGCCGGTAGGAAGCGGCGGCGTACTCCTTCCGCACATGGCGGGCGAGCTGGGCTCAACCTACCGCAAAAACCGTCGCGAACGAAGCGGCCGCCGCCGGCTCGGCGAACGTCATGACTGCGGCTCGCACGTCGCCCCCAAACCGTGCACCTACAGCCTGCGCCACTTCCGCGCCCAGGTTTCCGGCTGGACCCCGGAACCGCCAGCACGCCAACCGCCCGAGCGACAGCTGCGCTTCGAGGTCGGCGACCAGGTCCAGCATGGCGTCGATCTGGAGTTGCACCGCCCCGATCATGAGGTCGAAGTCGATGTTCGCGGTAATCGAACCGAGGTCGAACGGCACGTCCAGCATGATGTCCGGCGGGGCCGGCAGGTTCAGCCCCAACGTCAGGTCCAAGCTGGCTTCGAGCTGGAGCTTGCGCGCGCCGAGCTCGAGCAAGAACTGATACGCAACGTCGAACGCACGACCGAGCGCGAACAGCAGGTTGCCCGCCGACGCACCGCCCGAGAACGTGAGCCGCGGGCCGGGTGAATCACGAAGCCCCGCGTCGTTGAACCCGGCAGCGAATGCATCCCACACACCGTCGGCGTCCGTCGCGACGATGATTGCGTCGATGACCTGGGTTCGCAGGTACCGCTGACACGCGCCCGCGTCGAGCAACGTGCGCATCGGCGTCGGCGCTGGCCCCGAGTAACACCACGTCGAGATCCCGCCCGTGTTCACGCCCGCTTCGATCGCCGCCACCGCTTGAGCCACGACCGCGATCTGCGCGTTGATGAGCCCGAGCTCGAGCACGACGTCGAGATTCACGTTCGCCGCCGCTGTGACCCATGTTGCCGGGTTCAACGCTTGCGCGTACGCGACCAAATTGTCACCCGCTGCGATCAGCGCCGCCGGGTTCGGTAGTGTCGGCGGGTTCAGGTTGAACGCGGCTTGCAACACCGGCAGGGGTATGAGAGCTGCCAGGTCCGACAGCATGATGCCGATGTTCGCTTCGATGGCGGGCAGCACGGCGGTGATGCCGACGTTCAGCACCGCCATGGGAATGTCACCGGCGGGAGTGATCATGTTCCTCGAACGTTCGCGCTACCGCTGATGATGCGCCCGACGAACGGCACGCCAGGGGTTCCCGACGGAGCCACGATGATGGGGGTTGGCGACGGTGCACCTGTAGCGATTGCCGCCAAGGAACCAGTGATCATGTCGCCGACGCATGCCACGGGTCGACCGGCGCCGGGCCCGAGCCGTACGTCCGGCGATTCAACGGACACGCGACCCGACGACGCAACGCGGATGGATTGCCCGGGCTGCGTCGCTTCGATTCGGATCTGATCGCCGGAGAGAGTGATCGACAACCCCTGCCCCGTCACGATCGACACGCCCGGTGCACCGGCGATGTCACCGACGCGGATGGTGTGGCGACGCGCCGGGAAGTGAGCGGCGTTGCGCTGGTACGGAAGCGTCACCACCAGATCGTCTTCGCGCGTACCGGGCCGGCGCTCGAGTGCTATCGTTCCGCCGCCATGCCCGGCGATGACCCGCTGTCCGGGTTGCGGGTACGGCGTCGACCGTCCGAAGTTGGCGAGCCGGATGGAGTCGCGGTCAAGGTGGCCGATCTGGATGCGATCGTCCCCGAGCTCAGCCACGATCGATTCTGTCGGTTCGAACTCATCAGCGGGTGGTCGGTCGTAGATGCCGCTCGCGAAGTGTTCCGCGCGCGGTTCTTGGTCGGTGGTGGGACCCGCTGGTCCGGATTCATCGTCAGCCCCGTAACCGGCCAGGTGGTGCAGCACAGCGCCGCCTTTGCCGAGCGAGCTGCCGACGACGGTCATGAGCCGAAGGACCAACGAACCGAAGTTCCGCATCCACCGAGCATACACCGACCCGGGCTATGACCGTTGGGAAGGGATTACTGATGGCCAAGAACTTCGAGCAATGGTGGGAAGTGTGGGCCGGTGAAGCCGGTCGAACTCCACTGGCGGTGCAGGCTGCGATCAAACCGACTGCGAAGCAGTTCTACCTGAACGGCAAGATGACTGGCGGGATGCTCGTAGCGGAGCGCATCATCAAGCGCATCCACGAAAACCCGCAAATGAGTACGCTCGACGTCGCGCAATTCGCGCTCGACATCTGTTGCGTCGGTGGCGAGCTGAACCAACCCTAGGAACCGTAGCAATGGCCGTAGCTTCCCACCGCTTCGACAATGCAAAGCGCCGCCGAGCAAGCAATCACGATCGCCAAAGGATGCTGACCCCTGGCTATGTACTTGCTCCGGTCAGAGATTTACTCGGTGGTATCGATCTCGATCCATGCACCGAACCCGACAACCCTACCCGCGCCCGCCTGTTCTACGCCATTCCACAAGATGGAAGGAAACTACCGTGGAACGCTCGCAACGTTTTCTGCAACCCGCCTTACGGTGAAGCGCGCAAACCTTGGGTCGAGCTATGCGTTGCGTCAGGTACCGAGCGTCCGACGATCCTCTTGATACCATCGCACACCGAAACACAGATCGCGCAGTTCGCGTTATCGCATTGCACTTCGGTGTGTTTCATTCAGGCGCGGTTGCGATTCGGTGTCGTGCGCAAAAACGGTCGGCAGGAAGCCGCGTCACACGGAAGCATGTTGATCGGGTTCGGTATCGATCTGTCACCGATCGGCATCTCACTCGGTGTGACATTCAAAGCGACCAGGTCCCGGACTTGACGAGCTGGAGCTGCGTGGTCTCGCCGGCTTGCGGGGACACGCGGCTCAGCGTCTGCTCGACGTAGTACAGCCCGAGCGGGCCGCCGACGGTCTCGAAGATCAGGTCGGCGGTCGTGTCACAGGCGTACGACACACGGCCCATCGAATCTTCGTGGGAATGCCCGGACGTCGTGATCGACACCGACTCGACGCGGCGCGCGCGCTCGGCGAACATCCGCGCGGCGGTGCGCTCGGCCATCGCCTTCGACTTCACCCCGTCCTCGACGACGGACATGCGCCGGTCGAAGCCGGCCGCGATGAGCTCGTCGTTCAGCCGGGTCGCGCTCACCTTGGTGCGCCGGAAGTCTTTGCCGCCCGTCTTGCCGTACACGCTCAGGTGCGTCGGCGCGGCGGTGGCGTCGCGCGTGCGGCCGAGTATCTCGCAGTTGTTATACACGGCGTCGAGTCGGTTCCGGAAGCAACGGAAGTGGTACAGCGCTTCCTGCTCATCGTCCGGTTCTCCGATCACGATCTCGCCGTCGGGCCCGTCCCACATCATCAGCCCGTGGCGGATCAGGTGCCGGTCGAGGAATTCCTTGATCGTCTCGGCCGCTTGCGGCGCTGCCTGCTGGACGGTCATCGCGGGCAGGTTCGGGGCCGGCTTACCACCGCGACCTTTGCGCCCGGTCATGATCGAACGCGCGACGTCGGACTTGTAGATGATGGGCGGCGGCGTGGTCACGGGCGCGGGTTTGGCAGCGCGACGACGGATCGCTTGCTCGATGACTTCCTTGATGGTCGCGTTCTGGACGTGGATGCCGGTGTCGACTTCGTTGACTTCCAAGTCGCTGAGCGCGGTGCGCACCACGAACCGCACGGTCGACGAACGAGCCGGGTCGAGGTCTGAGTTCAGTACTTCGACGCGCCCGCGCAGCCGTTGCGTTTCGTCCACGAACGCGACGAACCCTTGTCCGAGCGCGGCAAGCTCGGACAGATCGCGCCAGCTACCGTCGTCCCCCACCTCGAATGACGCCTCGCTCGAGCGCACCACCGACGTGAGCACTTCGGCGTTCGTGAATGCATCGAACGCCTGACCCTGTTCAGTTTCGATCCGGATGCTCATCGCAGCGTCGCCAGCGTAACGTACGTGAGGACGGCAACCGCAACCAACCACACCGCAATCGCCGCCCACATGTGCCACTCACCGCGCGGCGGTTCCGGTTGCGGCTGGTGCCCGGTCACAGCGTTGAGCGTCACGGGTAGTTCCTCAAGACCCTATATCTCCCAGGAAGAACCAGGAACGGGTCGTCGATCCGGAACTCGTTCAGCTCTTCGATCTTGGCGGCCGGTTGCTTGTACTTGGCGGCCATGGCGAACACACTGGTTTCTTCCGTCTCGGTAACCCACGCGGTTTCGCTGCCGGCATCGACGGCCCGCTCGCTCGCGTAACCGACGACGTCGGACAGCTTGGCCAGCTCGCCGAAGATGCGGCGCGGTGGACCGAGCACGGTCTCCGTCGACGTCAGGGAACGGGTGCGGTCGATGGCTGCGCGCATCACGCTGCTGATGGCGCGGCGCGCGGTGCGTACCTGCATCTCGATGGACCGCACGAATTCGTCCGGCGCGCGGAGCATCGACTCGATCGCGGCGCACGATTCCTTCAGCGTCATCACGTCGGCGCACCACACGCCTTCCGCTTCCGCCACGAATTGCACGCCCTCCGACAACCCCTTCAGTGAACCCGACACGCCGGGGATTGAGAACTCCGTCGCGTCGATGCGGTCCTCGTTGTCTTCCATGAAGACCGCTTGAACGCGCGCTTGGTCGATGTAGTCGTTGTGAACGCGCTGGAACTGAACGAGCTTCGCACGCACGAGCCCGTCGGCGGGGACGATGAGGTCACCGGTCGGGTGAAGCTGCGCAACCCACTGGAACCGCTGCAACACATCGGGATAAAGCGGCGTGTTCTGGTTGATCTCGTTCACACCCGGCTCTTGGATGCTGTTGTCGAAGACGAGATCCATCTCCCACTGGCGCGGCTCGGCGCCGGTGTTGTCAAGCTTCGCTCCCTGCCGGTACGGACGCTTGTGCGCGACGATGCGGTTACCGCCCCTGAGCGTGTCGTTGACCATGGGGCACGCCACCTTGAATCCTTCGACCTCGAAGGACATGGGTGCGTACTGCTCTTGAACGGACTTCTCTTCGGGGTCCAAGTCCTCGGGCAGGATCTTCGAGTTGCCCTTGCCCTGGTTCTTGATGAATGCGTCTTCGGGGGATGCGGGGATCAGGGCCATGGTTCACCGGGGTGAGGGAAGATCGAACCCGCGACCCTTTGGTCGCGGCGGATCGAGTGTGCCATGCGAAACGTAGTCGATGTTGATCACACGCACGTTCAACGGAGCGTCGCGCAACCGACGGGCGAGCGCCAACCCGTAATCATCCGGGTTCGGCTGCTTCACTTCCGGTTCCGGAGTCGCACGGGTACCGTGCCCTGTTTCGGAAAGCAGCGCTGCGTTCGCTTCTGACTTCTTCTTCAGTTGCTCTTCGAGTTCGGCGACGACTCGCTTCGTGTTCTCGACGTCGCGCATCGGTGCATCGCGCGCCTGCATGTAGTCATCGTCGCTGACGAACCCGAGCTTGTTACCGACCCATGCCGCCCCACGTGCCGCCGATTGGACGAGCCCTGGCCCTCGAATGGTCTTGCCCATCGCGTCAACTTCACGTTGCCCAACCAACGCACCGGTCAGCGGATCGCGCGTGAAGTTGTCACCCACCAGCTCACCGCCATCGCCCGCGGCTTGCTGGAACTCGGCAAGCTTCAACTTCGCCCGCGCCAACGCTTCCCGCTGAGTCGATTCGGAAACGCCATCTGCGGCTGCTACCTGAGCCATGGCGACGTCATTGCGCCGCTCGTCGGTCTCTGCCGCGTCCTGATCGATGGCAGCTTTGCCGAGTTCGTAGGCCATCTCCGCCGCGGCCACGATGGCCAGTGCCTTGCCCAGCCGGCTGAGCCCCGCGGGTTCGCCCATCGCTTCGACCGCGGCGCCGCCCACTGACTTGCCGGCCTTGCGCCCCTTGGTCTCGATGGTGTCGACCACCTCGTCGCCGATCGTCTTGCCGGTGTGGCTGAGTGCCGTCGGCTCGAGCCAGTCCGGCATGTCGGACAGCGCATCGCCGACGGACGCCGCGCCCTTGCCTTTGACGGCGTCCTTCCACAGCAGTTGCTTCAGCACGTTACCGAGCGCGGGTCCGGCGACGTTCGCGAGCAACCCACCCGCCGCGCCCTTGGCGGCCACGCCGCCGATCGCCGCACCCGCGGACAACAGCGGGTGGTCAGACACGAACTCGAGCGCGGAAGCGATGGCATCGGCCACTGCGGGCAGTTTGTCGGCGATGTTGTCCAGCGCGCCGATGAGCTTCGGTCGCAGGAACGCCTGGGCCATCTTGTCCATGGCACGTTCGAGCGCAACGCGCGGATCTTCAGCGGCCCGCTTCGCCGCTTCCTCGGCGTAGTCGGTACCGGTCTTCCCCTTTTCACTGAGCTTCGCGATGAACGCATCGAACGCTTTGAGCCCCTCGTCGGTCGCTTCCTTGGTGCTCTTCGACTGCTTCTTTGCCGCTTCGAACGCTTCATCGAACGGCACGGCGAGCTGGTCGGCGATGACGCGCATGTCGCCGCCCAGCTTCACTTCCAGCGCCTTGCGCCCCTTCTCGGAACCGATGAGCTTGCGGATCTTTTCGAGCCCATCCTCACCCTCGAGCTTCAGCCCCGACGACTTCTCGAGATCCTTCAGGCCGGAGCTGCCGTCCTTGATGACTTGGAACAGTTTCTTGAACGCGGGGATGGACCTGTCTTGAAGCCGGTCGTCGAGCGCGTTCAGCGCACCGACCAGATCGGTGATGCCCTTCTCGCCCGTGAACCCGGCGTCCACAGCTTCACCCGCCAGCGCGGCGAACTTCGCACCCATCGACTCGAGCGACAGCCCGCCCTTGTCGAGCTTCGACACCACCGCGGCGAGCATGTCCGGCAACGTGTCGGCCGTCGCTTCGAACTTCTCGTTCAACGTTGCGGCGACGTTGGCGAGCTGGCCCATGTCCTTGCCCGTGGCCTTCGACACCTGGCCTACCGCGACCATGGTGGCGCGTGCGTAGTCGAGGTCGCCGACGTCCTCGAACGACTGCTTCATGATGGCCCCGAGCTCGGCCGTCGTCTTGCCGGTCTTCAGCGTCGCGGCGTCCGCTTCCTTCAGCAGCTGCTGCCACGTGACCTGAGCCTTGCCCGAATCGTTGACCTGGTACGTTAGATCCTTGAATTGCTCACGGAGCGCGATGGCCTTGTTCGCGGCGGTACCGAGCGAGAACGCCGCGGTCAGCCCGCCCGCCGTTCGAAGCAGCCCCGACGTCGTCGCTGCCAGCGAGCCGAGCGATTGCTTGGCGCCGCCGAACCCGGCCGACCACGCCTTGCCGGCCTTCATGATCTGGCGTTCGACCTTCTCGGTCTCGGCCCCCACGCGCTTGATGTTGACCAGGTAGTCGTCCGCGCCGAGCGTGAGCCGGACGGATGCGTCGCGTTCGTTGGGGCCGGCCATTGCCCCGGATGGTAACAGCCCCTGGTCAGCGGCGCGAGTGGCCGCCCCCTTCCGGCGTTGCTCCCAAGCTGTGCCCGGTTATCTAGCCGCGGCCTTCGAGGCACTCATTGTCGCGGGTGGTTCCAGCTCGAACGTCTGCGGAACAGCGCGAGCCGGGATTTTCGAAACCTTTTCGGCTGGGAGCCCCATCCGGTCGGGGGCACCAGGATCATAGCCTCACTTCGGAAGCGGCGTGCTGATGGCCGTACGAATTCTTGCAATGACCGCCGGCACGCCACGTTCATCACCGCCCACCACCAGCTTGGCAAACGCCACGATGTCGAGCTTTCCTCGGTCGTCGTTGCATCGGACGCACGCTGTGACCAGGTTCGTGCACAGGTCATCACCACCGCGCGCCCGGGGGATGACGTGGTCCAGCGTCGCGACGCGGGTTGTGAGTTCCCGGTTCTTAGCGACTCGACCCACGTACACGCCGCGCAAGCACCACACGCATCGGTACCCGTCCCGCTCGTAGACGCGCCGTCGTTTGCTCGCGCTGATCGTCATGCTCAGTGCGGGGTGCAAACGTCGCAGCAAACGTAGTCAGCTTCGTTCGCGTCCCGGCTCTTGATCCTGCACCAGTCGCGCGAGCTCAACAGTTGTGAGACGTGGGGCCCGATGCGCCCGCAGAAGTCGCACACGTAGAACCCGAGCCACATCGCGATCGCGATCTTCAGGCGCTCCCAGTTGATGCGCTTCACAGCCCGAGCACTTTCTGGAGCTTCATCCAAAGTTCCTTGTCGTAGATACCGGCCGCCGCTTTGCCCCACGCTTCGTGGAACAGCGCCGCCTTGGAGCGCTCTTCAGGCGAAACGCCACCGAGTGAATCCTCCGGCACCCATTCCCATTCGCCGCCACAGAAAGCGCAAGGTCCGTTCGTGCGCGCAATCCCAACGCGGTTCGGAATTCCTGCACCGCAGCCGAGGCACGCCGTACTCGTTGCGTTCTCCATCACATCACCCCCAACGCGCGCGCTGCACGACACAGATTCTCGAGGGGGATCGCCTCAAACCGCGCTGGTGTCATGATGGCATAGTAGAACTTCTCATGCAGAGTGTTTCGCAGCCTCTCGTCAGCGAACACCTGCCGCGTGCGGTACACGACGGTTTCCGATTCGTGACACCGAGCACTACCGCGCTTCATGAACCGTTCGAGTGCGAAGCGTTCGTCGCGTTCGTCGCCATGTTCGATGGTGACCCAGAGCCGCCCGACCCTGAGCACCTTGCGTTCTCTGAGTTGCGACGGTTCGGTGATATTGCGGCAATGTGCATCCCTCACGTACACGATATCGCCTACCTTGGGTTTCATCGATCCCTCCGTTGGTGCCGCAGTTGTTCGGCCAGCGCCAACCGGCGCCGCATCGGTGCGCGGTCCGCGTGACGCCCCGTCGAGAACCGAATGGGTGCCGGCGCGGGCTTCAGCGCGAGCAGTACGTCGAGCTCGTTGCGCACCTTCATTCGGTTCAGCTCTTCCGGGTCGATACGGAGCGTGACCACGATCTTGTCGGCCGCCTTGTCATGGCTGGCCGTGACGTCGTCGAACCCGGGGAAGATGAACTCGAAGAACTCGTTGTGAGCCATCACGTCAACCGCATCCTGACTTGCACCTCGACGAGCTCGACGCCGTGCTTCTTCAGGTTCTCCCACACGTGCGGGAAGTTGGCGTAGCCGGCAGCAAGCATGGCCGCGCTGTCGTGCTCGCCTTCGACGATGATGGTCGACGAGCACCCGGGGCGCGAGTCGCCTTGGCAACGGTCCCACCACGAGATCGCGGTGAACTTCGTTTGATTCAGCTGGATGCGTTGCACCAAGAACTCACCTTGGCGACACTCTGCTGTCCCGTACCGCATGGGTTTCATCGATCCCTCCGTTGGTAACGCCGGAACGATCGCGACCACGATGTCTCCGTTCGAACGACGACGCGGTGCGAGCCCGCCGTCGCACCGGCAGAACAGGTCGTACGTCGCGTCACCGCCGACGTCAGGGCCGATGTCGTTGATGCGGCGCCCGCCCGGTTCCCACAGGTGGTGCCCGGGCTTGTTCCAGCAACCGAAGTAGAAAACGCGGTTCATGCTGCCGGCTCGCAGGTTGTACACCGGCACTTCTTCGGCGGTGCTGGGAACTTCGACTTCTCACGCCCGGCGATGCGCATCGCCGCTTCTACCCGGCAATCTTTCGACACCGGGTAGAAGTTCACCTCGCCGCGCACCAACCGCAGCGCCGTTGAGTAGGTCAGGCCCGCTTCGCGCTGCACGACGCGGGCTGCGTTCTGATCGTTCATGCCCCGGGTCATAGCCCAGGTGCGCGGTCAGCCGATGATGCTGGGCTTCTTCTTCCCGCACCCGAACCACGCGCGGATCTGCTCAAGCGCCGCCCCTTGTCGGAGCTCGACCGGGATGCCTTGCGCTGCTTCGTTGGTGCCGACGATCAGGTCGAGGGCCGCGGCTGCGACGACTTCTCGATCAGAAAGCGCGAAGCTAGCTTTGCCATGCGCACTATGCAGGCGTGCGCATCGTGCCCACCGATATCCGCTAAAGGGTCGGGGGACCCACGCTCCGCAATCTTGGCGATGACCGCCACCAGCTCGTCGTCGCTCAGCTCGCCGTACCGCGGGTCGTTCATCGTGACCCAGTGATCCCACGCTGCCCATACCGGCCCGAGCTTCACTTCGGCGCCAGGGCCCATGGCGGCGAACAGGTCGGCCGCGTTCGCGAACCGGATCGGGAACTCCTGCTTGTCCCCCTTCTTGGGATCGTACTCGCGGATGGCGTAGCAGAGGATCTCCGCGCGCTCGGCCGTCTGCACGAAGTCCCGGTCCTCGCCATTCAGCGACGGGTCGAGCTTCAGTTCTTCGACCAGCTTGCGCGCCTTGCCCCGCGCCTTGGCCTTGTCGGGCACGCTGACCATGGCGAGGGCGACCGGCTCTTCCTCGAGCTTTCCCTTCGCGTTGCGGGTCTTCATCGTGTACGGCATGACCGGGCCGACGGGTCCGCCGTCGTGCACGCCGAGCGCGGCCCACTGCTCTTCGACGTCCTTGCGCGCGATCTCGAACAGCGTGGGGTCGGTGATCTTGTTCATGGCAACTCCCGGATCATGTCACGCGGCACGCCGTCGAGGAAGCATCCGTACATAAACGAGTAATCGGCTTTCTTCTTCAGCGCTACGCCCGCGCGTTCACATTGGACGCGGGAGGTGTGGCAGGCCCACACGAACGGGCCGACAACTAAGGTAATGGCTAGCAGGCACAGCGCCACCAAGAACGGGTCGACCTTCACAGCAAACCTCCGAACGACAGGTACGCCTGAAGCACGTAGACGACCAGCGTTGCGGTCAGGGCGTCGATGGTGAGCGTGACCTGTGCGGCTGCGTACCGTTCGTTGTCGGCGGCTTGCGCGGCGGTGTAGCGGTAGGCTTTCACTTGAGCGGCTCCAGGTCGAACATCTCACGCGCCGGGTTCACGAGCTCGAGCGCGTCGTCGCGCTGTTGACCAGGTCGGGTGTCGGCCACGATCGCCTGCGACCCGATGTCGACCACTGCGATGATGAGCTTGGTCAGCGCGTCGGCAGCGGTCGCGATCCGCTCGAGCGGATCGGTGGGCTCTGCGCTCTCGTTGAGGAATGCTCGCTTGAGAGTTTCCGCTTCTGCCGCCGGATCGATCAGCTCTCCGACCGGGTTGCCCTCGAGCAAGATCACTGCGGCATGGGCATCGCGCTCAGCTAAGCGCCGTGAACCAGCCGGTTGGACGTCGTCACCTTCGACCTCGAACGCCGCGTAATTGAATTCCCTGACGAACCGTTGCTCAGCCTTGTTCGCCTTGGCAACGACGGTGAAGATGGGTTGACCGCGCGATTCGTTAAACCCGACCATGACTTCGTGGCGGTCGAAAACTGCGCGTGCCTCGGCGTCAAACGCACGCAGGTAGGCGGCGATGTAAATCTCGAACAGGGACGTGTCTGCCATGCCCCGGGTCATAGCCCGGACCGGACCATCACCGAACCATCACCGGATCTGGCTGCACGAAGTCCCGGTGATCCTCGAACCACCGGTGCCCGTTGCTGCACTGGAACTCGTCTCGCCCAGGCTGGCGAC
>JACCDR011104963.1_pt1 | contig 24684 bp, 23 predicted proteins | sample 7446431 | NCBI WGS metagenome assembly JACCDR01 (sample SAMN15323443, study PRJNA562643) | freshwater metagenome | isolation source: river surface water | place: USA:Blue River Watershed | collected 2017-08-17 | reverse complement strand
CGAGTAGGGCCCATCGTGTTTCATCAAATATTGTGGACAAAGCTTCTAAAAAGACCGAGGATCTCTCGCGTGGAGGTTCAGCATCTTTCTATCTAAAAAAGATAAAGGAGAGCCGGAATAAAGCCGAGAACGGGAGTGGAGAGGATGCATAACCTTTCCTTGGGGCTTTTTTTATAGTAAGTTAATCAAACCGCCACCTTAGCTCAGTTGGTAGAGCAACTGTTTTGTAAACAGTAGGTCCCCAGTTCAAGCCTGGGAGGTGGCTCACATTAGACCCCTTTCTACAGTTTTTGATATACTTTACCGGTAAGCTAATTTTCACACACATGCTAACCCTACTTGGAATAATTGTATTCATTCTTGTTATCAGTCTTCGTCAGGTTAACCAGTACGAGCGTGCCCTCAAGTTCACGATGGGGCGCTTTACATCGATTCTCGAACCAGGTTGGAGGATTATCATCCCGATTTTTCAGTCATACAGAAAGGTTGATATGCGTGTAAAAGCAGTTGATGTGCCTGATCAGAACGCGATCACACGAGACAACATCTCTGTAAAGGTGAACGCGGTGCTTTACTACAAAGTGGATTCTGCTGAGAAAGCGATTCTTGAAGTTGAGGATTATATGTACGCGATGTCACAGTACGCTCAGACAACTATGCGAAATATTGTGGGAGAGACTACTCTCGATGACCTCTTGTCTAATCGAGAAGCCATTGCAAATCGAATCCGAGAAGTAATTGTTACGGAATCAACCGCATGGGGACTTAAGGTTTCAAATGTTGAACTCAAAGACGTGTCGCTTCCACCTGATATGGAAAGGACTATCGCAAAGCAGGCAGAAGCAGAGCGAGAGAAGAGGGCGGTTATTATTACTTCTGAAGGAGAGCTTGCTGCTTCAGAGAACATGGCAAAGGCCGCTAGGACGCTCGCAGAGGCCCCAGGAGCACTTCATTTGAGGACATTGCAGGCTATGAACGATATCTCGTCAGATCAGTCGAATACGGTTGTGTTCGGTATTCCGATGGAGATGCTTAAGGCTTTTGAGGGTTTCTCGAAGAAGTAAGACAAAACAAAGCCGCGCACCCTTCGGGTGCGCGGCTTTGTTTTATCGTATCGTTGCCTTATATACTTCTTTAGTTTTTTCTTCGAGCTTCTTGTGGAGGGTATCAATTTCGGCAGAAGTGAGAGTTCTTTCAAGTGATCGGTATGTGATTCGATACGCATAGCTTTTCTTTCCTTCACCGAATTTCTTTACGCTTTCAAATTCATCGATGAGGGCCATTTCTTCTGCGAGGTCTCCAACGACGTCTCGTACGAGCTCAAAGTAATCATTAGGTGCGTAACCTGCTTTATCTACGATAAACGAGATGTCTCGGACAATAGCAGGGAACTTGCTCACTTCTTTAAACTTGGTACCAAGCTTGAGCTGTTTTTTAACGCGTTCATCGGTAGACCAGAGAAGGCGGATGTCCGGGAGCTCCATACCGATGATTGCGAGTCGCTCGAGTCCGAATCCGAACGCCCAACCGTTATATCCTTTGACGCCGAAGTTTGCGAGAACGTCCTTTCGTGGCATCCCTCCACCGAGGATCTCGATCCACTGTCCATTAATCTCTACTTCAACTTCAAGAGACGGATCTGTGTAAGGGAAGGTATCAGTGTTGAAGCGATATTTGATGTCAGAGCCGAATACGCCTTTAACAATCTCAGAGAGGGCTGTTTTAAGGTCGTCGAGAGTCAAAGTTTTGCTGTCTGGAACCATGTAGAGACCTCCCATTTGGTGGAAGATGTTCATGTGTCGGCGGTCGATTTCGTCTTTTCGATATACCTTTCCGTAACAAATGGTCCCAAATGATTCACCCTTTGCAATCTTTGCCTTTATTTCAGGGAGTTGGAGGTAGTAGTACCACATGACAGTGTCATGTGTTCGGAGAATGTTTACATCATCTACATAATACGTATCAGATTTTGATCGTGCGACATGATTTGGAGCGAAGTTGAAAAGATCGAAAGAAACGTCCGCACGAACGATTTCTGGGATGATTACGTTGTCGAAATCTTTAAGAAAGGGGAGCTTGCGCGTCTTATCTACAATCTCGAAAAGAGGGCTCGATGGGGTGCGAGAGAGGTCTGGCATGTCGAGATAGCGATTCATACGAGCCGCTTCGATATCTGTTCGTGACTTAAGGCCTTTAATGAGAGCTTCTTGCTCTGTGGTGCTTATACGGAATTCCATAGGCTTTTAGTCTAGTTAAAAAGAGACGAAAACTCAAGCTCAAATAAAAAGCCGCCTTTATCAGGCGGCTTCAACTTCTTGTCGAGAGGGACCAATCTTTTTAAGATCCTTCTCGAGCTGAGTTATTATTCCTATTGTTCGAGCGCGATCGATTTCGCGATTTGTCCGAGGGCTAATGGACATCAAAACGTCGGTGGCTTTACGAAGAAGATTCTGGTGTGCTTTCCAGTGCTTAGATTCAGGTTCGAAGGGGTTCTCGAAAAGTTCCTGAAGAGTGCTAAGCATTTCATGGGCAGCTCTGCTGGGTACTTTTTCCATAGTCAGTAATCTGTGCATAGAATGCTTTTTTCTTGGGAGTCTGTCAATTCTGGAAATAAATAGAAAGCGGCGACCGTAAGGTCGCCGCGAAATATTAACGCATCCGCCCTTTGGCTCGCGAACGTGCGGGGTTGAATGTGTGAGGACGATTCGTCCATTGAGCTCTCGGCTTCTGGTGTCCGGGCCTCTGCCAATCGGGTTTTTGCCTGTTTTCGTAAAGGAGTTCAACAAGCATTTTGTCTACCTCTAAGCTTTTTGCGATTTCATCGATTGCTTGTTGAGGAAGTTCCGGCAGTTTAGGAAAACTGGGGAGTTCGTCATGTCTGTGAGGCGAACAGAGGGCCATGACGATGCAGCGAGACAATTCGCTACGACCTCGGCTGACACCAAACGCCAAAGAGGGGGAGTTAGGAGTTCTGCGGGCGACCACCTGATTTTCCGGAACAAATTCTTCGCCTTGGAGTTCGAGTGTGACATCTCTCGCTTCGATTCCAATGGTTTTGAGTTTCGCTACGATATCTTCAGTGTCTTCATGTGGGGCACTACAGACAAGTACCAGATGAGCCATATTTTTAGGGAGCATTTTAATGCATAGTACATCGTAATTTATAAAAGTCAATAGAGTGAAAGTGGTCTAAAAATGCTATACTTTTCATCATATAAAGCTTGCAGTAGAGCGTTATTTTTATTTATTTCCAAACCAATGGCTAAAGAAGAGAAAGCGAAGAAATCATCGTACGGCGCCGAATCGATCCAGGTTCTCGAAGGTCTTGAACCGGTACGAAAGCGTCCGGGAATGTACATCGGAACCACGGGTCCTGATGGTTTTCATCATCTTATTACCGAGATCTTCGACAACTCGCGCGACGAGGCCATGGGCGGACACGCAAATGATATTGAGATCACGTTCTTGCCTGGCGAGCACGGCAACGAAGTCATCCGCGTCGTAGACAATGGACGAGGAATTCCAGTAGATATCCACAAGCAGACTAAGGTTTCAGCCCTTGAAACGATTATGACCGTTCTTCATGCCGGAGGTAAGTTCGGTGGTGAAGATTCAGGCTATAAAGTTTCTGGAGGTCTCCACGGTGTGGGTGCATCCGTAGTAAACGCTCTCTCTATTATGTGTAAGGTCGAAGTCCACAAGGATGGCGGCATCTACATGCAGGAGTATTCTCAGGGTAAGAAAAAGGCAGCAGTAAAGAAGATTGGTTCAACAAAGGAGCACGGTACAATTGTTACCTTCGAGCCGGATACTGCTATCTTCGGTCAGCAAAAGTTTAGTTTTGATCGCATTGTTAATCACATGAGGCAGCAGGCGTACCTTGTTCGAGGTCTCCGAATCTCCGTTATCGATGCTCGAGAGTATAAGGGTGAGATTGACCTTGATAACCTCATGTATTTCCGAGAGCTCAATCTCGACGTGCCATCTCAATCTTTCTATTTCGAAGGAGGCCTCGTTTCGCTCGTTAAATTCACCAACTCAATTCAGAAGCCTATTCACAAGAATATCTTCTATATCGAAAAGAAGGTTGAAGGAGTGGAGTCTGTCGAGGTTGCTCTCCAGTATGTAGATGATATTTCATCTCGAATATTACCATTCGCGAACAACATCTATAACTCAGAAGGAGGAACTCATATCACTGGATTTAAGACCGCCCTTACGCGAACCCTCAATACCTATGCCAAGAAGAATGGCGGCAAGGAAGACGATTCGTTCACCGGAGACGACGTTCTCGAAGGTCTTACGGCTGTAGTGTCGGTCAAGCTTCGCGAGATCCAGTTTGAAGGTCAGACCAAGGCAAAGCTCGGTTCCGTTGAGGCTCAGTCCGCCACAGCCACCGTTTTCGGCGAGGCGTTCCAGCTTTTCCTTGAAGAGAATCCTGACGATGCCAAGGCAATGATCCAGAAAGCTATTCTCGCTATGAAAGCGCGAAAGGCAGCAAAGGCTGCGAAGGACTCTATCCTCCGAAAGGGTGCACTCGAAGGAATGACGCTTCCAGGAAAACTCGCTGACTGCGAATCAAACGACGCCTCAGAATCAGAGATCTTCATTGTGGAGGGAGACTCGGCAGGAGGTACCGCAAAGACGGGTCGAAATCGAAAGACTCAGGCTATTTTGCCGCTTCGAGGAAAGATCCTCAACATCGAGCGAGCACGACTCGACCGAATGCTTGGATCAGAGCAGATTAAAAACCTTGTCGTCGCCATGGGAACAGCAATCGGCGAGACATTTGATATCACTAAACTCCGCTATCATAAGATCATTATCGCAACCGATGCAGACGTCGACGGTGCGCACATTCGAACGCTTATCCTTACCTTGCTCTACAGGTATTTCAAACCACTCATTGAAGGAGGATATATCTATATCGCCCAGCCACCACTCTATAAAGTGAAGCGAGGAAAAGAAATAATGTATTTCTATTCTGAAGAAGAGAAGACCAAAAAGCTCGGCAAGGATGAAATCCCGCTTGAATCCGAAGAGATCGTAGAAGAGGGGACTGAAGTTGAGGAAGAGACTGAGGCCAAGGGTAAAAAAGCTCAAAAACTCCACGTTCAGCGATACAAGGGTCTTGGAGAAATGAACGCAGACGAGCTCTGGGAGACTACTATGGATCCCGCTCGACGAATTCTCAAGCAGGTAAACATCGAGGATGCGACAGACGCGGATAAAGTATTCGATATGCTCATGGGTACCGATGTTCCATCTCGAAAGTCATTCATTCAGTCAAACGCTCACAAGGCGACGATCGACGTGTAAAAGAAAAGCCGCGCCGTAAGGCGCGGCTTTCTGTTTAATATGGCTTGGCATATAATGAGCAGATAATATGAAATATGAATTCGGAAATGCTGTATGGATGGAAGAGACGCCTGAAGGAGACACTTCTCGGCAGAGTATAGAAAAACTTCATAAGGAAACTGAGGAAAAGATAAAGGCGTCAATTGATAGGCTTATCGAGTCTCAGGAGAACTTTCTCGGTAAGGGAAGGACAGCGGAAGTGCACTTTCTCGAAAAGGATACAAAGCTTTGCTATAAGATTATTCGAAAAGTCGAGATTCTGGTTCGGCCTGATGCGGTAGAAAATCTTCCAGCCAAGTACAGAGAGGTGTACGAGGAAGAAAAGAGGAGAAAGGAAGCTGACCTTAAGAAACCACCTTCCAAGCGAGAGGATAGATCTATCCCGTGGCACGTCGATCTTTTCACAGAAGCTGAGTATCTTTCACGCGCGAGAAGAGCGACTGCCGAGACCGCGGTTAAAGTTCCGCGACCTGATGCGACTATTAGTATAAGAGGTAAGGAAGAAGGTGTGGGTTACGAGGTGATAGATAGCATGGAAGTCCTCCTCATGGAAACCATGGAGGCTATAAGTATTGATGACATGATAATGAAAGGTCAGTTGCCTCCGGATAACTTTAACTATGACGACTTTTGTAGAAAGATGGATGAGTTCATCGAGTCTATTCATAGCGATAAGCTCTATCATCGAGATCTGCACGGAGGTAACGTTATGATCGATATTGCGACAGGTGATCCGGTCGTGATCGATTTTGGCCGATCGGGTATATCGAGCGAAGAGGATGCTTATTATGAAGATGTTAGGCCAGGAATGAATATGCAGTTCATCCCAGACGAGACCACTTTTGAGAGCAAGGTAAAGATCCCGCTTCTACAGTATCTTAGGTATCGTAGGTTGACTTAATTCTCAAAACAATGTATCATAACGAACAGTCAAATTTTATGGAAGCGCGCATTGCTCCTGAACTAAAGAACCAAATTGAAGCCGTTGTTGCGGACCTCATGAAATCCTTGGAGGATTCCATAGTGATCGCTGGAGCGGACAATAAAATTCTGGTGAAGGCCGAGTCGCAGTTAGGTAAGCAGATGCTTTCAGAAGAACGAGTGCTCTTTCCGTATTCCGACGGCAGAAACAATCAATTCTTCGTCTGTATCGCTTCCGAGCGATAGGCAGTTACCAAAAACCCTCTCCGGCCGGAGAGGGTTTCAGCTTTTTACGACCTATTCTTGTTCTCGACTTCCAGCATTCTTGAGACTTCTTCAATCTTCATCTCTCCGATCTTGCCCTTATCCCTCGACTCGAGTGTTACAACTCCTTTTTCTATATCCTGATCGCCGATGATGATGGTGTATGGGATTTTGAAGTCCTTTGCCGCGCGGATCTTCTTGCCGAAGCCTGCATCCGATGTGTCGAGGTCTACTCGAAGACCGGCTTTGATAAGAGCCACAGCCGCTTCCTCAGCCTTCGCGTTATGGGTGTCTCGTACGGGCACGACTTTAACCTGCGTAGGGGAGAGCCAGAGAGGAAAAGCGCCGGCATAGTGCTCGATGACGATAGAGAGGAAGCGCTCAATGGAACCCATGATAGCAGCATGGATCATGACGATACCTTCTTTTTCGCCTTTGTCGTTTACGCACTCGAGCCCGAACCTCTTCGGCTGAACCATGTCGAGTTGGATCGTTGCAACTTGCCACTGTCGACCTAACGAGTCGTTTGCCATAAAGTCGAGCTTTGGTCCGTAGAATGCAGCTTCGCCTACGCCATCCATCGCCTCGACGCCTTTTTCTGCGATGATCTCGCGGAGCATGTTCTCTGCAATATCCCAGTTCGCTACATCGCCGAGATATTTCTCAGGGCTCGCCGGATCGCGCCTTGAAAGCCTTGGTTTGAGCTTGAATCCAAACTTCGGATAGAACTCGTGGATAATGTCCCAGATTTTGAGGAATTCTGCTTTCGCATCCTGCATTCGGCAGAAGACGTGCGCATCATCTTGTGCGAAGGCGCGTACGCGAGAGAGTCCCGAGAGCTCTCCGGTCTGTTCGTCGCGATAGCAGGTCGTTGTGTTCGCGTATCGTTGAGGAAGCTCCTTGTAGCTCCACGGCTTTCGAGCGTAGATCTGCGTGTGATGAGGGCAGTTCATCGGCTTCATGACGAACTCGTGACCCTCTCGTGTCTTTACCTTAAAGAGATCGTCCTGATATTTGTCCCAGTGTCCTGAGGTGATGTAGAGGTCTTTCTTGGTGATGTGAGGAATCTCCACTCGTTCATAGCCCTTCATTGCGCGCAAAGACCACACGAACTCGTCAAGGAGGTTTCGTAATATTGTTCCGCGAGGCGTCCAGAGGGGAAGTCCTGCACCGACAAGGTCAGAGAAGGTAAAGAGGTCGAGTGCCGGTCCTAGGACTTTATGGTCGCGCTTCTTGGCCTCCTCTCGCTGTGTTACAAACGCATCGAGCTCTTCTTTAGAATTGAACGCCCATCCATAGATGCGGGTGAGCATCTGCTTCTTCTCGTCTCCTCGCCAGTACGCGCCGGCGATACGTTCGATCTTGAACGCATCAGGCTTCATATCCTTTACGTCGGCATGTCCTCCGCGGCAAAGGTCGATAAAGTCACCTGATTTATAGAGTGTTATTTCTTCGCCCTTCTTTACGATCTCTTCTATGAGCTCGAGTTTGTATGGATTGTCTGCGAACTTAGCTTTCGCTTCTTCTGCTGTTACGACCATTTTCTCAAAACCTTTCCAATGAGGAAGAAGCTTTCGCATATTCGACTCGATTTTGAGGAATTCTTTTTCAGAAGGCTTCTTGTCGGCAGGGAATTCGAAATCGTAATAGAAACCGTTTTCGACAGCGGGACCGATCGTATTTTTGACGCCTGGATACATCTTCTCGATTGCGGCTGCGAGAAGGTGGGCATATGAGTGACGGATTTGTTCTAGTGAGGACATGGTTTTGTAATTTTGATAATAAAACGCCCTAGCAATGACACGACGTTTGTCATGTATTTGCTAGGGCGGTTTAGCCTTTTGGGCTATCGCGGTTCCACCTGGCTTTTGTCTCTTTCTATCAGATTAGGGCTTTCGCCGCGGAGCCTTTAGTTGGTAGCTAAAGCAATCTCTGATGGGGTAATGGTATCTCTAGTAAGGGGTTTGGTCAAATGAAAATGTCGGAACGTGGAGAGCGTCCCGACCATATCCTATTACCGCGAGACCGAGGGCGGCCGGCCGTAGCTGGTGACTGTTGTATTTTTATATCACGCCTGTTAATTAAGCACCATAAAATTCTCCGCCAGAAGAGAAATTTCCCCATTACGCTCTGAGACTTTTGCTTTGAGAGCAATACATTTATCCGGCACTATAGCGTTCTTAAATCGAGCGTAGGTCTTGGGAAAGACTACAGCCTCGATCGAACCAGTGAGGTCGGCCACTCGAATGAATGCCATGGGTTCGTTCTTTTTGGTCATTATGACGCGGACTTCTTCGATGATGGAGCCGAGAACAACCATCTCTTCTTTTACTTTTTGTGTCGTTTCAAATTCCTTCATTGCTTTCGCCCTGACGGAAGAAATGTGTACCGGACGCTTATCGAGGATGGCCTTATATTTATCAAGAGGATGTCCGGAGATGTAGAGGCCAAGAAGTTCCTTTTCCCAGACGAGTTTTTCTTGTTGCGTTACGGGTGCTACTGTCTCAAGTCTGATCTCATCGTGTCCTACGAATCCACCGAAGAGTGAATCTTGGCTACCGTCTGACTTCGCTTTTTCTTTGTTGTAATCAAGAAGTTTGTCGAGATTTCCGTACATTGCTGTTCGATCGGCAAGTTCATCCATACCTCCGCATTTAATGAGTGCTTCGAGAGATTTTTTGTTGAGATTCTTATCTTTAATGCGCGAAAGGAAATCGGAGAGCGATTTATATTTACCGCCCTTCTTTCGCTCTTCGATGATGACCTTGGCGATGCCTTCTCCGAAATTCTTGATAGATCCAAGGCCGAATCGGATGCGGTCAGGTGCGCCGTTCTCGCCTTTGATGGCGGTGAAGATTTCAAAGCTTTCATTCACCGACGGCGGAAGCACGGCGATGCCCATGCGTTTACATTCCGCGACCGATTCCGCGACTTTCTCGACTTCTCCTAATTCATGCGTCAAAATCGCCGCCATGTATTCGACAGGGTAGTTCGCTTTGAGATACGCGGTTTGATATGCAACGCGACCGTATGACACCGAGTGTGCTTTATTGAATCCGTAGGCTGCGAACGGCTCGATCCAGGTCCAGATTTGCTTTGCTTTTTTCTCGCTCCATTTTGAGTGCTCGATACATCCCTTGATGAACTTCTCTTTCTGGGCGGCCATTTCTTCAGGGATCTTCTTTCCGACTGCTTTTCGGAATTTGTCGACTTCTCCCCAAGAATATCCGGCGAGCTTGTTCGCCATCATGAGGAGGTCGTCCTGGTAGACGAGGATTCCGTAGGTCTTGCGAAGGATTGGTTCGAGCGCCGGGTCGAGATATGTGATGAGTGCAGGGTTGTGTTTTCGCTCTATATATTGAGGAATGAATTGAATAGGACCTGGGCGATAAAGGGCCACCATTGCGTTGATGTCGTGGATCGAAGTCGGCTTGAGGTCCTTGAGATGCTTTGTCATTCCTTCACCGTTGAGCTGGAAGAGATCCGCCGTCTCACCTCGAGCGAGCATTTCGAACGTCTTCTTATCGTCGATCGGCATAGTGTCGAGGTCGATCTTTACGCCATAGTTTTTCTCGATAAGGGCGAGGGCGTCAGCGATTATAGAAAGGTTTTTAAGTCCGAGGAAGTCAAACTTAAGCAAGCCCGCCTCTTCAATCGAGTACATGTCGTACTGAGAAATGATTTTGTTCTCACCTTTGGTGTCGTATTGAAGGGCGGTAAAGTCGGTGAGCGCTGTTGGTGCGATGACCACTCCTGCAGCATGGACTCCCATCTGTCGGGCGCAGCCTTCGATCTTTTTAGCGAGATCTATGATCCTTTTCGTGTCTGCGTCGCTTTGGTACAGTTTGCGCAAATCCTCGACATCTTCAAGTGCTTTGTCGATAGTCATAGGGAAGCCTTGAGAACCCATTGGGATAAGTGCGGAAAGCTTGTTACCCATTTCGACTGGGTAGCCGAGTGCTCGCGTGACGTCTCGAACAGAGCCTTTTGCAGCCATTGTTCCGAACGTTCCGATCTGCGCTACTTTTTCTACGCCATATTTCGAACGCGCATAATCCACCATCTCGTCGCGTCTGTTGTCGGCGTAGTCCATGTCGATATCGGGCGCAGAAGGTCGGTCTGGGTTAAGGAATCGTTCAAATGGGATCTCGTATTCAATCGGGTTGATGTTTGTGATGCCTGAAAGGTATGTGATGAGGGAGCCGGAGACAGATCCTCGAATGTTGGAGAGGATTCCGTGCGAGCGGGCATACTTAAGTAGGTCTGCCACGATGAGGAAGTATGGGGAGTAACCTTTATCTTTGATGACTTTAAGTTCGTACTCGACACGCTCGAGCATTGCGGGAGATTTTTCGACACCGCGCTTATCAAAGCCTTCATAGACAATTTTTTTGAGCATTGAGTCATTTGTCTCACCCTCCGGAAGTTTGAAATCGGGGAATACCCATTTTCCGAGCTCTAAAACAAGGTTACAGTCATTCGCAATTTTTTCAGTGTTTGCGATCGCTTCTGGAATATCTCTGAAATATTGCTGGGCAGTCTCATTGCTTATAAATGAAAAATCTGCCACATCATCATCTGATATGCGATCGTCTCCTGATGAGTTTACAAGCATGAGAGTCTGCTGGGCTGGCTTGTCTTCGGGCTTTAGATAGTAAACATTTGCTCCGGCGACAAGGGGGATGCCGGTCTGCTGTGAAAGAAGCTTTGTTCTTTCCATGATTGTCGAATGTCCATCGATATCAGGATGGTGAGTTATTTCGAGATAGTAGTCCTTTCCAAAAAGATTTTTGTAGTAGCTAACAATTTCTGTCGCCTTTGCCATATCATTTCCTTGGAGGGCGAGTGTAGTGGCGCCTGAAAACGCACTTGTTATGGCAATGAGACCTTCTTTATGAAGTTCGAGAAGTTCTTTGTCGATTCGAGGCTTGTAGTAGAAACCTTCAAGATATGATTTCGTGACGAGTTGAATGAGATTTTTGTAACCCGTGTAATCCTTCGCCAAAAGAATAAGTCGCGTACGACGTGAGTCGATACCAGACTGTTTTTCCTGTCTCGTCCTTGATGCAACGTAAAAATCGACACCAATAATCGGCTTTATCTCCTTTTTCTTGCACTCTTTATAGAATTCAATCGCGCCATAGAGGTTCCCGTTATCAGTAAGGGCTAGTGCAGGTGCACCGTCGTCTTTAGCGGCTTTGACTAGGTCCTCAATTTTCGGCAGTGCATTCAAAAGGGAGTAGTGACTGTGCGTATGAAGGTGGATGAACCGAGACATAGATAGAGTAAGTATATTGCATTGGCATCTCGATATCTACTTAACGAAGTGTGGGAATAAATGGTGTAGAATGTATGTATGAGGTTATCCAAGGGCTTCACGTTGATAGAACTTCTTGTGGTGATTTCTATCATTGCGCTTTTGTCGTCCGTTGTTCTTTCTGCGCTGAGCGCATCGAGAGTAAGGGCTGGCAATGCAAAGGCTCGAGCGGATATGTATCAGTTTATAAAAGCCGTTTCTGTGGCTCAGGGAGAATCTGGAAAAACACTCCTGACAATGTCTTCAAATGGCGGAAGTACGGTTCCCAATTGCAGTCTCTGTGTGGCCTCATGCACGGGCGATTTGAGGAATACTTCATCTGTTTGCTACACTAACTGGACTGCCGTTTTGTCGGGGGTTCAGACTAATACTAACGGTATAGTTGCAGGTCTTACGAGACTCGCCAGGGATCCTTGGGGAAGTCCATATCTTGTCGATGAGAACCAGGGTGAGGGAGGCGTAGGTGCTTGTTCGAACGTAGATTCTATTAAATCAGTGGGTCCTGATGGTACCAACGGAACCTCTGATGATGTTGCGAGTCCAATTGCTATTCCCTTGTCATCTGTATGTCCATAAAACATCGAGGTTTCACTCTTGTAGAACTTCTTGTTGTGATTTCTATCATTGCACTTTTGTCGTCTGTCGTTCTTTCTTCACTTAATACAGCTCGTGCGAGAGCGAGAGATGCTCGCAAGATTGCCGATTTTCGGCAACTTACTATAGCACTTAATCAGTATTATCTGGCGAATAATTCGATGCCTGCTAATCCTACGCCCGGAACTGAAGTCTGTGACGGAAGTGTCGGTTGGACCACTGTTATGAATCAGTTGATCGCAGCAGGTTACCTCTCTGTGATTCCGCGAAGTCCTGGCGGCGCTCAATATTGTTACTATAATTACGGAGCAGGAGGTATCGGAGGGCTTATGGTAACGACTCTAGAAACTGTCCCTGATACGACGACGGGCATATCTCCGTCATGCAGACCCTGGGCGCCTCCGGCTAATAATTGGTGCATGTCAACTGTCTCTTCAAAGCAGTATTGCATGTGTAATCCTCAAGACTAGAACATGAAATCCAGTAAAGCTTTCACTCTCATAGAACTTCTTGTGGTGATTTCTATCATTGCGCTTTTGTCGTCAGTGGTTATGTCGAGTCTTGCTACGGCTCGTGACAGGGCGAGGACGGCGAAGGCTCTGGCAGAGATGAGTCAGTTTGTAAAGGCGGTGTCGATAGCTCAGGGAGAAAGCTCGAAGACTCTACTTACTATCACAGGAAGTGGTTGCAGTGAGTGCAGTGAATGTAGATCAGGTATCGTGCTTAAGAATACGAGCGGCGCATGCTATACGGGATGGATAAACGTGCTCACTACCGTTCAGGCGAACACGAATGGTGTAGTGACCGGCCTTACCAATATGACGCGAGACCCGTGGGGAAGTCCTTATACCGTCGATGAGAATCAAGGCGAGGGTGGCGCACCGGGCTGCTCCACTCCTGACAGCTTTAGATCAGTCGGCCCTAACGGAATATGGGGTGATGGTGACGATATCACGAGCATAGCTGTTCCTCTTTCACCAAAATGTCCATAAATAAAAAAGGCTTCACTCTCATAGAGCTACTTGTTGTGATATCCATCATCGCGCTTTTATCAAGCGTGGTGCTTTCATCACTGAACACGGCCCGTGAGCGGGCGAGGATTGGAGCGGGAAGGTTGGCGTCGTCGAATATTTATCGTGTTGCTGGAGATCAAGCTATCGGTCTTTGGGAACTCGATGAGTGTTCCGGGGCTACGGCAGGTGATCGATCGGGTTCAAACTATAATTTAAGTCTCGTCGCCTCTCCTACATGGCCAACTGATATGCCTACTGCTCGTGGTTGTGGACTCGCATTTAATGGTACGACTCAGTATGGGACGCTTTCTACGACAGCTTTCGACAGAACAGCCGGTCAAGAGCTTGCGGTTTCAGTCTGGGTAAAACCAAGCAGGCTTGCAGGACAGTATCAAGGACTGGTTTCCAATCGATTAAACCCTGGAGTATATAATTGGATCCTTTACCAACACACAACGGACGGATCGATTCAGCTTCATGGCTCGGCACAGTATAAATCGACATATGTGCCTGTGATAGGTGTCTGGACGCATATTGTTGCCGTTGTCGATTCGACGGGTACGTACAAACTTTACGCGAACGGCGCTCTTGTTCAAACGGTTGCTGGTTATACGTATGGATCAGCTTCTGGTTCAATTCAAATAGGGTCGACGTGGCCTGGAGGCGAACCGTTTCAGGGAAGTCTCGATGAGGTTCGAGTCTTTGGAAAGGGGCTTACCGCAATGGAAGTTAGAGAGATATACGCTGCAGGGAGAGAAGCCTTTGCGCTGAAGGATTCTTTATATGAGTAAGAGAAAATCTAAGATACTTCATATTGTTGGTATAGATGAAGTGGGGAGAGGACCGCTTGCGGGGCCGGTGACTATATGTGCTTGTAAAATAAAGACTACTTTCAAACAGGTTTACTTCAAAGGGATTAAAGATTCAAAGCAACTGTCTGCTCAAAAGAGGGAAGAGTGGTTTTCAAAAATTGCAGATCTTAAAGAAAAAGGTGAGCTGGATTTTGCCTTTTCATCTGTTAGTGCGTCAGATATTGATTTAATTGGAATAACAACTGCGATACGGAAAGCAATAATGAGAGCGCTCCAAGCTCTAAAGCTTGATCCTGAAACGACTAGAGTAATACTCGATGGATCGTTGAAGGCACCCGAAGAATTTCTAATACAGGAAACAATCATCAAAGGCGATGAAAAAATTCCTGTGATAAGCGCTGCGTCTATTGTTGCAAAAGTGGTTAGGGATCGTTTTATGGAAAAGCAAGCAAAGGTGTTTCCAGGTTACGGGTTTGAAAATCATAAGGGCTACGGCACGGTGGAGCACCGTAAGAATATCTCTAGATTAGGTGCGACGCGTATTCATAGAGTTACTTTTCTCTCAAGGATTCTATAATTTTGACATAATCAAATATTAATGGTAATCTGTAGAAAGTCGATCTTTGTAGCTCTATAAAAAGCTTGCGAACGGTCGGAAACCATCAATACAGGAGAAGTGGCCAATGAATCGTTCAGTATTTCCCCAGCAGCAAAGAAAACATCAAAGGGTCGCACGAACCCAAATTTCCAGTCATGCATCGGGAGGGGTAATCCCACGCATTGACAATCGCGGATCGGTCGAATTCTTGGTCTTTGACTACACCTATAGAATGGAGACCACGGTCCGCAATGTTATGGGTGGTAATGAAGGGACCGAAAATCCCATGAAGACACTTATTCGAGAAATCGATCAAGAGCTTAGGGAAAAGGGAACTCCTCCTTTCGAGATCGAGTTCTATGATGATCCTGTTATTTTCTGTGACATCGTCAATGATCAAGATACTTCGAACGGGTTTCATTTGAAGGTGTTTTACCTCATCAAATCATTTAAGGGCAAGTTGCGCAGTGACGTCATGATCGATACAACTAAGATGGAGAAAGAGACTCATGGTGTTCCTCGTTACGTGGAAGCCCATGAATTGTTGGAATCCATGCGGGTGGACCCTAATTGCAAGCGAGTTCACATGCTTGCTTTGCAAATGGGTCTCGTGTCCCTCGCTGTTCGCTACCCTGCGGTGGCGGGACGGTATTCTCGATTTCTCGCACAGGAGTCGGCAGTAATACCTGCTATTGCCGCTGAGTATCTGAGTCGACAGTAATATTTTCAAGTTTTGCCCCGCGCTTTGCGCGGGGCTTTTTATACAAAGAATACAAAGTTTCCCTAAATCTTGCCTTTTTCCCGACTTCTGCTATATTTAACGACCTATGGTAGTACGAATGCGAGCAACACGGTCGGCACGAGGAAACAGGCGTTCTCATCACGCTCTGAAGAATCCTGCTTTGACTGTAGATTCAAATACGGGAACTATTCATCTTCGCCACCGAGCGAGCGCGATTACCGGTAAGTACAAGGGAATCGTAGCTATCGATGTGGACAAGAAGGCTGCTAAAAAAGCCAAGAAGATGAAGGAGTCTGAAGCGGCGCGATAAGCGTAGCTTTAAAACAGCCGGACCGCGCAAGCGGTCCGGCTGTTTGCGTACCCAATTTTCTACATAAACCCTTGCGTCATTTGTATAATCTTGTACTATGTATCGGTAAGTCAGGAATAACTACTAAAAGCACATTGTATGGCAAATAGGCATCTTGCGAGATCGGTCGTACTTCAATCACTCTTCGAGTGGGATTTCCGCGACCAAAAGGCGAGCGTTCTCTCTGACGCAATCGTCCGTGATGCAGCTGAATTCGCTCCCGGTAATGCGGATTTGACGTTCATGGAAGAGCTTGGACAAGGAGTTTTAAAGAAAAAAACCGAGATCGACACCATCATTACCAAGGCTGCTCCAGATTGGCCTCTTGATAAAATTTCTATAGTCGATCGAAATGTGTTGCGTATGGGACTCTATGAGCTACTTTTTGCTGATCGAAACGAAGTACCTGCAAAAGTTGCCATCAACGAAGCGATCGAGCTTGCTAAATCTTTCGGAGGAGAGAATTCTGGAAAATTTGTAAACGGCGTTCTCGGTTCTGTATATAAAGAGCTCGGAGAGCCAGGTAAAGACGCTGTCTCAAAAAAGAAGGATGATAAATTCAATATCCCTTACGAGAAGATGCCTATCATCAAACTCGGAGGTGCTGTTGTGTTCTCGCGACATGACGGAGCTATTTATCTTGCGCTCGTCCACGATGTATTTGGTCGGTGGACTCTCTCTAAGGGAAAGCTTGAGGGAGATGAGGAAGTCGAAGCGGGAACGATTCGAGAAATTAAAGAAGAAATGGGTATTGATATCAAACTCATCAAAGAAGTTACATCTAATGAATACGTTGCTACGCATCCTGAACAGGGAAAAATACGAAAGCAGGTGAAATACTTCCTCGGCGAATCTGAGTACAGGCCTCTCACTCTTGGTCCTTCAGGGGGACTCGATAAAGCGCAGTGGTTTAAGGTTGATGATATCGGCGATCTTAATTTCTACGATGACGTTATGCCGATTATAGCCAAGGCAATTTCTCTTATTCCGAAGAAGTAGCTTTAGTTGGCCTTGCAGTTGCCTTTCCTACCATTTAAAGCATAATACCTCCCATGCCATCTAAAGCTAAAAGCCCAAGCGAAATGACTCCAATTGCTATAAATTTCAGCGCTTTCGAAGAAAAAGCACACATATCATTCAAAGATAAGGCACTCTTGCGTCAGGCTTTTACGCACCGCTCATATATAAACGAAAACAAAAACACGAATTTCGAGCATAACGAAAGGCTCGAATTTCTCGGCGATGCAGTTCTTGAACTCGTAGTTACGGATTTTCTCTATAAAACATATCCAACAAAACCAGAGGGAGAGCTTACGACCTATCGATCTGCTCTTGTAAATGCAATCACTTTGGCTGAAGTTGCGGCGACTCTTAGTATGAATGATTACCTCCTTCTTTCTAAAGGTGAATCAAAAGACACAGGTCGAGCTCGACAGTACATCCTCGCAAATACATTTGAAGCAGTGGTCGGTGCTCTCTACCTCGACCAGGGATATGACGAGGCAAAGAAATTCATCGAACGAAACATTTTTATCTTTGCTGATAAAATGATCGCTCGAGGGAATCTCGTCGATGCAAAGTCTCTTTTCCAAGAGAAAGCTCAAGAAAAGACTGGACTTACTCCTTCATACAAGCTCGTCAAAGATTCAGGTCCAGATCATGATAAATCTTTCACAGTGGGTGTTTGTGTGGGAAAGGATCAGATCGCAACAGGAGAAGGTAAGTCTAAGCAAGAGGCTGAACAAAATGCCGCACTGCGAGCTCTCGAGATAAAGGGTTGGAATTCTTAAAAAAGAACCGCAAGAAATGCGGTTTTTTTGTTATACTGTTTTTATGACTCGTACGAAAGGATTTACTCTCATTGAACTTCTCGTTGTAATCTCCATTATTTCGCTTCTCTCGAGCGTTGTGCTTTCAAGTCTTAGTTCAGCTCGAGAGAGAGCGAGAATCGGTGCAGGTAGGCAGTTTGAGGCAAGTACGTATCATGCTGCAGGGGATATGACACTTGCCCTTTGGGATTTTACTGAAGGTGCAGGAACAAGTGTTGCAGATAGATCTGGTGCTGGCTACACAGGCACGCTTGTAAATGGTCCTGTGTGGTCCACAGACACCTTTAATGGAACCGGTTACTCGGTCGATTTCGATGGTACGAATGATTACATGTCTTCTACATTGAGTAGATCTGGACTTACTGCATTCACGGCTATGGCTTGGTATAAATTCGAAGGTGCGGCAGGAGATTGTTATCGAGCGATTTTCGGAGGTTCAAGCACCGATCTCTTTATAGGAAAACATTGTGGTAACACAAATATTGGCGTTCAAGATGGTGGTTATAACTCTGCGATGGCGGTAAGCACGAATGCTTGGGACGGTTCTTGGCACCATCTCGCATATGTTTATGGATCGGGAACAGGAACTGTGTATCTGGATGGAAGGCGCGTGGGGAGCGGTGCTTTTACCGGAGGAACTGGACCAATTTGGGTAGGTCTTGAAAATGAGGGTGCAGGGTACTATTTTAACGGTAAAATAATGCAGGTTAAGATCATGGAAAAAACTTTGGTTGCTTCAGAGATTGAGCGCATATATGCAACAGAACTGGTGGCCAATAAAATTTTCGCTAAAGAATGATATGAGGAATTCTAGAGCTTTCACCCTTATAGAACTTCTTGTTGTAATTTCAATTATTTCACTTATTTCGAGTGTTGTCTTGGCGAGTCTAAACACTGCTCGAGAAAGAGCACGTGTTACAGCGGGTAAAAGATTTTCATCAACTATTTATCGAGCTGCAGGTGATATGCCTGCCGGTATTTGGAGGCTTAATGAAGGTACTGGAACGGCCATATCCGACTATTCGAATATGGGTGCAGGAACTTTGCTTAATGGGCAAGGGGCGGCTTCCTGGTCGACAGATACTCCTTGGTCTACAGATTACTCGCTCACGCTTGATGGTTTAAACGATTATATTTCCATAAACGATCGATCGGACCTTAAGTATCAGGGAGGAGAACTTTCTCTTTCGATATGGATAAAGCCCGCTGCTGGAGAAACTAACGGAAGTCTCTTGTTTTCGAAACCTTGGAACGGAAATGGGGAATATAATTATAGGCTTGCATATAACTCAAACGGTACAATCAGTGTTGATCTTGTGGGGGCTACAAGTTATTCAATCGCCACAGGAGTAACGGTCCCATCAGGAAAGTGGACACACGTAGCCGCGGTGCTCGATAGTGCAAGAAATGTGAGAATTTACATTGATGGTGCGCTCAGATCATCTACCACTCACTCCATTATGAGTTGGAACCCTCCAAGTGGGGACGTGAGTGTGCCTCTGTGTGTGGGCACTCTTTATCCGTACGGTGGAGGTTGGGGCGGGAATACTGGCTTTTCATTTGAAGGATTGATCGATGACCCGATGATGTTTACCAAGACTCTTACTGCAGCAGAAATCAGAAATATCTATGCTCAAGGGATTACGGGGGTCAACATGGCGATGCGTTAGAATTTTCCCTAAGAGGGTTTAACTCATATGGTATATTTATAAAGCATTTCAGAGCCGATATTTATGTATCTCAAATCTCTCGAACTTTCAGGATTCAAATCGTTTGCCAAAAAGGCGAACCTCGATTTTAAAGCGCAGGTAACTTCTATTGTTGGTCCTAATGGTTCGGGAAAATCAAACGTAGCTGAAGCGTTTCGATTTGTGCTTGGTGAGCAATCGATAAAATCGATGCGAGGAAAAAAGACCGAGGATCTTATTTATAACGGAGGAGAATCTCAACCGAGAGGAAACCGAGCGTCAGTGAAACTTGTTTTTGATAATACGAAGCGACTTTTGAATATTGATTTTGATGAAGTGACTATAGAACGTGTCATTCATCGCGACTCTCTTTCCGAATATTTTATAAATGGCTCACCGGTGCGATTGCGAGATATCGTCGAGCTTTTGGCGGGTGCACATATAGGTTCGTCCGGACATCATATTATTTCTCAAGGAGAAGCTGACAGAATTCTTAATGCCAATGTCCGTGAACGAAGAGAGATGCTTGAAGATGCTCTTGGTCTCAAAATTTTTCAATACAAAAGAGAGGAGAGTGAGCGAAAGCTTGTGAAAACGCGCGAAAACATGGATAAAGTCGAGTCTCTTCGAAAAGAGATTGCTCCCCATCTCAAATTTCTTAAAAAGCAGGTTGAGAAGGTAGAGAAAACTATTGCTTTACGCGAAGAGCTTAAGAATTTGTATAAAGAATATTTAAAGCGAGAGTCAGTCTATCTCGAAAAAAGCGAAAAAGCGCTTGCCGAAGAAAGCGCTGGTCCAAAAAAAGATCTCGAGAGGCTTGAAAAAGAGCTTTCTACTGCAAAGAAGGTGCTCGAGGAATCAAAGCATAAAGATGTTAAATCAAGCGAGCTCATCGATCTCGAGTCCAAGCTTAAAACCGTTCGAAGTGCGCGGGATGAAATTACTCGAACATCGGGTCGTATAGAGGGTGAAATTTCTTCACTTGAAAAAATGCTTTCGAGGGAGAAGGTGGCCGCAGCCACCGAAACAACCACGATCGAGTTTTCAAAAGTTAAAGAGTTTGTTTCTCGAATCGATGCCATCGCTGAAGAGATTAGCGGCGCTTCAGATATGTCCGGTGTTAAAGTAGTGCTTTCAAAGCTCAAGCAGTCCCTTACATCTTTCCTTGATTCAAACAAAAATACCAAGGCGCAAAGCCGTGCAGGTGACCTCGAGGCTGAGATCAAAATTCTCAGAGAAAGGAAAGTGGAAATAGAGGCAGAAGGTAAAGTTAAGGAGCTCGAGCTTTCAAAGTTTTCAAGTGAGTACAGTGCTTTGCAGCGTGAAATAGAGAAAGAGAAAGATAGTTCACGGGATGCAGAGAAAACAATGTTTAGGATTATGGCCGAGGAAAATGAGCTACGAGGCAAGCTCTCTGTTGTGCGTGTGCGAGAGGAAAAATTGCGTCTCGAAAAAGAAGATTTTAAGAGAGAGGTCGAAGAGGGGGCGATTCTGATCGGGCGAGATGTGTATCTTTTTGAATCTGATACAAGCGAAGTTTCGTCTGAGGAAAGGCACATACAAGAAGAGAGGCGAAAGAATATTGAAAAGATAAAGGTCCGACTCGAAGACTCTGGCGGAGTTTCTCCGGGGGATGTAATGAAGGAGTTTAAGGAAACAACAGAGCGCGACGAGTTTCTCGCGCGTGAGCTCGTCGATCTCGAAAAATCCGCGGAGTCGCTTACCACCCTCATAAAAGAGCTCGAAGTAAAACTCGACACTCTCTTTAGCGAAGGCATTACGAAGATCAATAAACAATTCAAGGAATTCTTCGCGCTCATGTTCGGCGGAGGTGAGGCGGCGTTGGCAGTAGTAAAGGAGAAGAAGCGAAAGAAGGGTCCATCCGCAGAAGAGATGGCGGAGATGGGTATAGAGGCCTCTGAAGAGCCTGAGGAAGAGGAGATGGAGCTCGGCGTCGATATCACAGTGAACCTTCCTCGAAAGAAGATACGTGGGCTCGAGATGCTTTCAGGAGGCGAGCGAGCTCTTACCTCTATCGCGCTCCTTTTCGCGATCTCTCAGGTAAATCCTCCTCCATTTATCATTCTCGACGAGACCGACGCAGCTCTCGATGAGGCTAATTCTAAAAAGTATGGCGATATGGTCGAGAATCTCTCCAAGCATTCTCAACTCATCGTTATCACCCACAACAGAGAGACCATGTCGCGAGCAGGTATACTCTACGGAGTCACCATGGGCAGGGAGGGATACTCGAAGCTTCTCTCTATAGCGTTTAATGAGGCGGTGGCGGTGGCGAAATAGCATATATCCACTTCTCAGTTATGCCAATAATAAAAATCCGACCATGTCGGATTTTTATTTGCTAAATTTAAAAATATGTGTTATTTTGTTGACGATGCACCTTACAGTATTTCGAGAAGAAATCAGAGATGAAATGATGGAACGGCTCAAATGCCGAAAAATCGAAGTTCCGCCTGAAATGATCGAACTTGTGATGTGTCGAGGTTTTAATGGCCTTGAATTTCTCACAAACGCGAGGAATGGAACCATGATCTATTCTGATTGGTTCGGCGCGCTCAAACGAAAAGGAGTGGTGATCGACGTGGGGGTTCTCGGCAGGGGTCCTTACGAGGTCGTGCTCTCCGCCTTCAGCTTCCCGTATATTGAGATGTCGCATGCTCATGCTCTCTACCGGGGATTCATTCCCGATAACTTGCAGAGCGATGTCGAGAAGGCTGCGCTCAATGCCTTCTGGGCGTCCGCCGTCGAAGTCCTTTGTTCGCACCATCCGTTCGGAGCAGCAGCTTGATCCAAGCCTATCGCCGACCTTTGTGTCGGCGATTTTTTATTTGAATGAGCTATATTTTTTATACACACCCCTCGATTTACTTTTAAACACGCGGGCGTACCATATGGGTAGCGAAGTTCACCTCAACTACATCTAACCTATGAGCATGAGTAGTCAGCGTGTCGCCGAAGTGTCCGGTATTTGCCTTAATAAGGTCCCCGGTATCGAACCGGTGCGTGTGCGCGAGATTGTCAGTATGGTATCTCGTGGCTATTTCAAGATGGTCAACGAGAGTGATGAGTGGACGAGGGCGTCCGGCATATGCTCGACAAATTCGTTGGGCACGCTCATTCAAAAACTTCTCGGAAAGGACGCTGATGCAGTCCTGCGGGGGCTTGATGAAGAAGAAAAAGCCGCTTTCGGCTTTAGCTGTCAGACCAAAGATGAGCCGTGCTTCATTTGGGCCTGGAGAAGCTTCTGTCTCTTCGGGCGCCAAGTACATCATTCAAGCGTAACCCCTCAAGAGCTCGTCTTAAGGTAGACTCGTGTGAAGCAAAACCGACTTCAGTAAGAAGTCGGTTTTTTTTATGGCTTATTTCCTTAGGCGAGCGTGTAGTCTAAGGCCTTCTTTTCCATGTCCGCGCCAATGATTTTGAATTTAACCGTGTCGCCAAGAGAATATTTCTTGCCAGTTTTTTCTCCAACTACGCAGTACGCTTTTTCATTGAATATATATCGGTCATCGGTGATATCACGAAGCTTGATCATTCCTTCACACTTTGTATCTTTTTCCTCGACATAGATACCCCATTCGGTGACTCCAGTGATAGTACCCATAAAGACCTCTCCGATGTGATCTTTCATGTACTCTACTTGCTTGTACTTAATTGAAGCTCGCTCTGCTTCTGCTGCACGAATTTCCTTTTGAGAGTTGTCGTCGCCAATTTTTTGATACTTGGCAGCTTCACCTTTTGCGATTTTACCTCCCAATAGTTCGCGATGGAGAAGTCGATGAACGATAAGGTCTGCGTAACGCCTAATCGGAGAAGTGAAGTGGGTGTAATACTCAAACGCGAGGCCGAAATGACCAATATTCTGGGTCGAGTAGACTGCTTTTGCCATTGACCTGATTGCTGCAGTCTTAATGAGCGATTCTTCAGTCTTGCCTGCAATCTGCCTGAATAGGTTCTTAAGGTCTTTTACGGCCAAGCCTTTTTTGCTGATAGGAAGATGATAACCGAGCGCCTTAACAAGAATAAGAAGGTTATCGATTTTCTCCATGACGGGAGCGTCGTGGATTCGATAGAGGAATGGGCCTTGATTTTTCTCGTTAGCCTTCCACATGAAGTGAGCAACCTCTCGGTTTGCGAGAAGCATGAATTCCTCGACGAGTTTGTGAGCGTCTTTTCGAGTCTTCTTGTAGATGCGAATCGGCTTGCCGGTAGAATCGAGTTCAAATTTGACTTCATCAGTCTCGAAATCAATTGCTCCCGCCGCTTCTTTTTTATCCTTAAGCTTCTTTGCAATTGAATTGAGCTTCAAAAGTTCTTTTGAGTATTCTTGAGACTTTCCTTCAAGTACTTCCTGAGCGCCCTCATAGGTGAATCGCTTCCATGAGTTGATTATGGTCTTTCCAAACCACCGTTCAAGAACTTCACCTTCGTCATTCATGATAAAGACACTCGAGAAAGTGAGCTTCTCTTCTTTTGGGTTGAGAGAACAGAGGTCGTTCGAGAGTATCTCTGGAAGCATAGGAATTGTTCGGTCGACAAGATAGATAGACATGCCTCGTTCTCGTGCCTCTGCGTCGAGTGCAGTGCCCGGGCGAACGTAGTGAGACACGTCTGCAATGTGCACACCTATCTCATAGAGGCCTCCTGGGAGGAATTTCATAGAGATGGCATCGTCGAAGTCTTTTGCGTCGACAGGATCGATGGTGAAGGTTGGTGTGTCACTGAAGTCTCGGCGTAGTTTTCGCTCTTCTTTCGTGATGTTCTTTTCGTGTTTACCAATAGATTCAGCTTCGGATACGACTTGGGCAGGGAAATCATACGCGAGACCTCGTTCAAGAACGATTGCGCGCATTTCTGCATTGTGTTCGCCGTGTCTACCGATCACTTCTATAACTTTTCCTTCTGGGTAACCTTTTTTCTCATCCCATTGAGTTATTTCAACATACACTTTGTCACCAGCCCTGCCGCTTGCAGCATTCTCTTTTGCTACAAAAATATCTTTGTAGAGTCGTTTGTCATCAGGAACAAGCGCAAAGTTTTTACCTGCGTCTTCAAAAACACCGGCATATCGCATTTTGTCGCGCTTTATGATTTTTACTACTTCAGCAAGTTCGCGATTGTATTTTGATCGACGGCCGAGAGGCACCGCTTCGACTTCATCTCGGTGAAGGGCGGTGT
>JACCDR012617823.1_pt1 | contig 24690 bp, 20 predicted proteins | sample 7446431 | NCBI WGS metagenome assembly JACCDR01 (sample SAMN15323443, study PRJNA562643) | freshwater metagenome | isolation source: river surface water | place: USA:Blue River Watershed | collected 2017-08-17 | reverse complement strand
GTTAAAACAACAACAACATGAAAAAGACGATTTTATTCGCTGCTATTATTAGCATATTCGCATTCGGATGCACAAAGTCCCCGGCAGGTAGTGGCCGCACAAATTATACATGCCACTGCTTCTGGAAAAAAAATCCGTTAAAGGATACGACAGCCGTATTCGTATATCCTGGAGATACCACCCAAGCTGCAGCTACCGCAGCGTGTAATAGCCGAGATACCTGGGTAAAGAGCATATCCGGAGTTAGCTCCGGCGCGAATTGCCGACTTCAATAGCCACTAGGTAAATACAGAAAAGTATTAACTTTACCCTCATACACTTGTATGGGATGGCTTTTAAATTTACAAATTCGCTTAATAAGGGTATTAACCTAGATCTGGACGAGCTCAGATTACCACCGGATGCGGCGGTATTCATTAAAAATTTGACAGACAATGTTAATGCCAATGCAGCGTCGGCCTCATTAGGAGGCGGCAATCAGTTTGTACGCACTCCTATAGAGGGGAATAGCGCACTCCAAATAAGTGGATTGCCACAAGGCACTAATTACTGTGTTGGCTTCTATAGTTCAGAGCAAACAAACGAAGGATATTTCGCATTGGCAAACAGTGGGAATAACCATACAGTATGGGTTATAAGAGGGGATACCGGAGTAGTTGATAAAGTGCATGAAAGTAACCTGCTTCCATTCAATTTTGATCCGTCTTTTTTCCTGTCCGAAGGGCGCATGACGCTTGAATTAAAATCGGTAATAGATCCTGTTACCAAAGATGAATCAAATTTTAAGTTTTTGGTGTTTACCAATAATCGAGTTCTACAATGCTTAATAGATGTAGAGGCGAGTATTGCCACAAATTCCTACACAACAAGTTACTTCACTTCCTTTGCGGCCTTTTATGACAGGCTGGAGCTCATTCACTTAACTCCCCCACTCCCGATAAAATGCGTAAAGCTAAATGATCCAGTAGCATACACTCCAGTAGCGGACGACGCGAACAAACAGAATATGATCATCAACAATGGATGGCAATTCCGAATTCGCACATGGGATGTATTTGGCCGGCCATCAGAGTGGGGTATAATATCTTCAGTGTTCACGTCTGTAATAGGTGGAGGTTGCATTAATTCTAGCAACGGATTGCCCAGATGTGTAAATCTAAACTTCGATGCCGGAAACCCACTAGTTAAATTTATAACAGTGGCGTATAGGCGTGGCGTAGGGAATGATCCAAGCGGACAAATACAGACTGATTGGTATGAGCACGAAACTTTTCGTAAGTATGACGACAGCACTAGTGTTCAATGGTACAACAGGCCGTTAAATCCCATATTTACCACACCTGGCAGTGGGATCACATTTAATGCTGGTACCAATATTATAACTTATACATTTTGCGCTGACAAGGGCAGTAATCCAATAGACGCTACAGAGGCGGCAAGAACTGAACCAGGCACCCCCAGGTGGTCCGGTGGGGTGTTCTCGGTTAATAAGCGGATAGGTCTAGCGAATAATGTATATGGGTTTGAGCCTATTTCCCGCGATGTTACTAATGCTATCGAATTCAGTGTAAAGACTCCAGACCCAGCACAGGGAGAAGTCCCTTGCGAGGCAGCAGATTTGAGAACAATTGTTGTGTTCGCAAACTTCTACAATGCGTATGGCGATTATTCTCCCCTCATCCGTAACCAAGTAGGTGGATACGTTACCTTCGGTGATGGAGGTAATACAATAGGTCCTGGCGATGTTTCATGCTTGGTATCCAATTATAAAATAGGGCAAGTTTTTGCAGACCAGCAACAACCTGGATTTATCGGTTTTCTTGCTGGTACTCCTTTCAAAGTAATTGGTGAATGGGGCGATTATGATCCTGCTACCGGTACATTTACTCCGGACCCTGCTTTCACGGGCGCAGGATCTCATATTAAAATGTCACGCTTCACGTTTGTTGGCGTTCCGGCTGGTAAATACATTATGCGTCTTGCAAGTCACCATGCAACTATAAACGACGGAAACCTACAGCAAACATCTACTCAGACATGGGGCGTAGTTCCCATTGTCAATGCTACGATACCATGGGGCCGCAGAATAGGGTGCTTCCAAAATCCAGCTAAGGAAATAAAGATTGATTGTAGTGCCGGTGATCAGATATTGGGCGGATATAATGACCCCATGTTTGTAATACTGGATCTCAATGATGGTGTGCGTAGTAATGGTATTGATGGGTATCTGTATGAAGAAGTTGGCGGAGGCCCGATAGAAATGGCTGTATGTGGCATACATGGTTCCACGATGGGCCAGCCTGGGGATGCCTATGGTTCATTTTTTACGGATCACAATGGATATTTTTTCTGTACCTCCGGTTCTAGTTATTGTGGAATTGACATATACCTACCCTTCTGCGATCAAGGCATACCAGATGTGGTTTGGAGTCAAACTTCTGGATGTGGCGGATCTACCGGGAAAATGGCACACGGCGATGGAACCGGACCCAGGGATCCTGACTTCTGGGGCAACTTTGGTAGCTGGAGCAATAAGGTCTATGTAGCAAGGGCTGGGGGCGTGGTTACTACATTCCCAGATAATATGCGTCGGCGCATTCGTCAAACCATCGAAGTTTGTAACCAGCCTGGGGTTGGTGTTCCTGGAATACCTGTAGTAATGACTAAGTGCCAGCCTGCTATGACAGACAGTAGTGGGACCGTTACAATAACAGCTCACAATCGTTATGATTACCGCGCCGTGGTAAACCCGGCTCGTTGGCCTTTCGGAACCACTGATCTTCCAAACTTTGGTGTGGCTCCTGGCAACACAGACGATCTGATATTCAGCCAAAAAGGGGGATGCGAGTGGACTGCCTGCGGGAATTGTGATACCTCTATCGCAGATGTTAATGTGCCTTATTTGGATTGTGGGACCCCGGCACAGGGGTGTAGTACACCTCAGCCGGAACGGACCATTTGCCTCCAGGGATTATCTGCGCGGCCTAATGGGGTAGGTATATATGGCGTTCAAAGCGGTGGTAAATACCCCGTAGCATACTGGCTGCACGATGTTATTGGGCGGCATACAGCTCCACAAGTTAGAGAAGGTGATTTTGGGTTCGTATTCATTCCAAATCTTAACGACACAACACCGTCGCCGTATCCCGCAATGGCATTGTGTAAGCTCCAGGTAAACATACCTCCAGGCTTAACGGTGGATCCTGTGTTCAAAAAAATAACCTTCTTGGTTGGATCTAATTGTTTGTTCCGTGATTTCTTTTCATGGGCTGCAGACTGGATCCAATATGTCAATAATACAGGTGTAACTAATACGGCAAACCCTACTGCCATACGAATATATTTCCAGTCCCTCAACGAGTACAACAAGCAGTATAATTTTGGAACTAATGTGGCTTGGGACTTCATAGATAGGCAGTCGGATCCCTCTTTACCAAGGGATGTTGTACAGTTCATAATGAATGGGGATGGATCTTGGTTGCCTTCAATAAAATCGGTTCCAGTAACTTACGATAAAGCAGGTTCATTCTTTACAGTAGATTATATACCGGAGTTGGCGGGCCTGCAAAACGGTTGTCTTTTCAGGGTAATTCGCCCGAACCAAAATACAAGCGGTACAAATGTTCCATTGTTTGAACAATGTCTTACGTTAGATATTAATAATGGAACGTTACCTACCGGTACATGGATATTGCCTTACCAGGATAGTTATCTATTATCCAGGTCTATCCCTGTCCCACTATTAAAGGGACAGCCAGGGCCAATAGTGCCGGGAGGTACGCCGCCGGCTACTATACAGTACACTTCTTCAAATCAAAATACGACACTAGATACAGACGGATATTCTACGAGTAATGTAAACAACAATAATGGAGTTGTAATATTTCAAACCGTAGATGCTTCTACAACATTCCCGTTTTTCTTTGAGTCCCCAAGCCCTAGTGATTTGTGGGGGAGCCATTTGTCAAGGGTGCTAACTGGTCGGGTTGGATTCCCAAATCCGTATGAGCAACAATATAGGGTGGGTACAGAAATGGCCTTATCGAGCGTATTAGCAGATAAAGGAATAGTGAATGGTATCGGCACTTACCTTTCCGAAAATAAGCAAGTGTTTGATAGAAATACGTGGGGAGATATAACCGTGGTGTTAGTAGAAACCTCCGTGTGCCTTGTAATTTGTGATAGAGATCATTTTACAATCGAATACAATGCTACTCAGTTGCAGGTAACAGATAATGGAGTCGTAGGTCGGAATCAATATGGCCCATTTACCGCGCCAAATAGAAAAGCCGGCACTAACTATGGATGTGCTCCGGAGGACATAAACACAATCAGAAAATATGCTGGGATTGTTCGCTGGCTGGACAGTTCCGGATACCTAGTATTACACAATTTTTCATCGGCAGAATCTAACACAGATGATGCCGGCTACCTGGGATATTTGCTGAATAAGATTGGTGTAGTTAACATTAAAAATCAGTCGCCACAAACGAATGGTACAACATATTTCGTAGGGGGTATCAACCCTAAAAATTACGAGTATTTTTTAACTTCGTTTACTGTTCCCCCTCAGGGATCTCCTTCGTACATAAATTCGGAAACAAAGCCTAATTTGTATGTAAACGAAACACTTGGGTTTGATCTAACTTCCTCACGCCTGAAAGAATTTGTTTCTTTTACACCAGAATATTTTGGCTTAATGGCTTCCTACTTTTTACAAAGGCAGTTCATAACCTTTAAACAGGGGGTACCATACATACACAATAATAGTTTCGCGAATGTAGTGGCTCCTCCTCCTTATGCAAACTTCTTTGGTACTCAATGCGAGGTAAGGGTTACTAGAATAGTAAACGGAGTGGATGGAAAGATGTTGCCAGATAAAGTAAAACGCTTTTTGTGGTCTGAAATATTTACTCGCGGCAATGTTCCAGGGGCCGTAGGTACCATGCCAGAAGCTCTATTTTATGCAGATGCAATATTGAGTGAGAAGGGGCAAACCTCGCGTATATTAACTGGCAGATGGGTAATAAAAGATGGGTACCAATGCTCTGAATACTTGTGTGCTATCAATACCCCTCCGGATCCGAACATGCCTGTACAAACAGGCGCAAATGCCATACTTGATGGTGATCCGCTTCAGGGGAGATACCTACAGGTATCAGTGGTTACACACCCCAACTGGCCTGGTACTTACTTTGAAGTCACTTCTTTTGTTGATTATATCAATGGCGTAGAAAAAAGTCCAGAATAGTTTTTACATTTGTGGACGTGCCGTAGAGCAGCGGTAGCTCGTCGGGCTCATAACCCGAAGGTCACAGGTTCGATCCCTGTCGGCGCTACAAACCTTTATTCATAGAAGGGGGCATATCGAGAGGAGTTTCGCCGTGTACAGGTTCCCGAAAGGGAGTAGGCAAAAGCCTATGGGATAAGCGGCATTAATTCGTAAGCGCGTTGGACAGGTGCTTACGTCTGCGAAGTAGCCCACCCCGATCACCCCCATTGCCCGAAGTTGGCATACGCAAAACGTCCAGGCATACCCCACAAATTCGTGGGGTATTGCTTTTATGATAAACTAGTAAATGCGTTTAATTTTTCTTAGCCCCATATAATAAATTAGTAAATGTTTCACGTGGAACATTATGTTTCCAGCATCAATGTCGGGGAGATAAAACAGAAAGGCCCCTGGGGAGAACAGGGGCCTTAAAATTGCACCGGAAAGACACAACAACATAACTCGCCGGATTAATTCCGCACGAATGTAGTAAAAATTATTTCAGTTATGGTATAGGTTCCCAATCAACTATTGCACATTCGGTTGTTAAAAACATTGCGCCAACACTTGCTGCGTTTTCCAGGGCTACACGGGATACCTTGGCCGGATCTATAACGCCTGTCTGATAGAAGTTCTCAAATGTGTTGGTTTTGACATTATATCCGAAGTCGGGATCTACTGCAGCCTTTACGCCCTTAATGATACTGTCGGTATCCTCTATGCCAGCATTGGCAAGCATCTGCCTTAGTGGTTCTTCCAGCGCCTTGCGCACTATTTCTATTCCGATCTGCTCGTCCTTATTATCATTGGAAAGGTCCTTGATAGCTTGCCTAGCTCTGATATAAGCTACTCCCCCTCCAGGTAATATTCCCTCCTCTATGGCAGCTTTAGTAGCGCAAAGGGAATCATCAATGCGATCCTTCTTCTCCTTCATTTCTACTTCTGTAGTAGCGCCAACATGAATTACAGCAATTCCATTCGCCAGCTTAGCTAGCCTCCATTTGGTTAGCTTCTCTTTCTCATATTCATTGGTGTGGTTTTCAATAAGCGCTTTCACCTGCTGGATCTTATCTTCTATGTCAGCCTTTTTGCCCTTGCCTCCAGTAATGGTGGTTGTTACATTGGTAATGCTGATTTTTGCCGCGCGGCCCACATAATCCGTAAACTTCAAATTTTTGAGTATGTCCCCCTTGGCTTCACTTACTACTTTTCCTCCAGTAAGCGTAGCTATATCGTCCAGCATTTGCAACGACATATTGCCAAATCCAGGGTGCTTAATGGCCGCAAATGGGAAAGATCTTTGGGTTCTGTTGGCTATGAGTGTAGCAAGCGCTTCCCCCTCCACATCTTCTGCTATTATTAGCAAAGGCTTTTTATTGCCAATAGCAAAATTCAAAAGGGGTTCCAGGTCCATATAAAGGCTAATTTTTCGGTCATAGATGAGAATGATTGCATCTTCAAACTCTACAGACATTTTAGCCGGATTGTTCACAAAGAAAGGGCTTATATATCCCCTGTCGATCTGTAGTCCATCTACGCGCTCAATATATGTTTCTGCGGTCTTACTTTCAGAGAGTGTTACTACGCCGTCGGATCCTACTCGTTTCATCGCATCTGCAACCAGCTTGCCTATTTCAGGATCATTATTAGCAGAGATTGTAGCGACGCTAATAAGATTTTCATTTTCTAGTGTAACGGATTTGCTCTGAGATTTGAGGGCTGCTGTTACTGCTGTTACCGCCTGGTCAATCCCACGCTTTATGGATACTGGATTAGCATTGTTGCTATCCATGTATGTCAATCCTTCGGTTATTATTACTTGCGCAAGCAGGGTAGATGTAGTAGTGCCGTCGCCCGCGAGTGCTGCTGTTTTCTCTGCCGCTGCCTTAATGAGTTGGGCACCCATGTCCTGTAATTTGTCAGGCAAATTGATGGTCCTGGCTACGGTAACGCCGTCTTTTGTTACCTTGGGTTTCCTGGTACGCTCCTCACGGATTGTAACGTTACGGCCTCCGGCTCCCAATGTTACCTTTACGGCATTGGCAAGCATATCTACGCCCTCTTTCATTTTTTGGCGGGCTTCTTTCTGGAATGAGATCTCTGTTATCATACTTTTGAGTGTAAAGATTTTTTATAAAAATGGTTGAAGTGTAAAGATTTGAGGTGTAATTTATTTGTTTGGGTTCTCGTACTGCAGAATAAATCCTACTTGCAATTGGAGGGATTCGCCGGCGCTTACTGGCTTTAGGCTAAGGATTTTTTTATCTTCATCCCGGTACCCTATAGAAGTCCATTGAGCGCTATTTACTATAAATGCCAGTTTATCATCCTTCTTTGGCATCTTGGAAACCACAATGTCTGTGTGGCCCTCAATTGCAGATTCGGGTAAAATATCTTTGCATTCTGATTTGGGAACTACGGCTATAAGATCTTCATGCCTCATTAGCAAATAGGTTATGCCGTCTAGGTCTTGTTCCAATCCCGCTGCTTTGCGGAATAATACAAAGTCCCCGGACTTCACCTTTTCATGGTCGCTGATAGCCAATATGTGCCCCTTCTGCGGCTTTTCCTTGGCAGTTGTCGGTACTAAAAGTTCCGTGTCTTTTTGTTCTTCTATGGGCAGGATGAGTGCCCATTTCCCCAAAGGGAGCAGGTCTGCTGGTTGTATGTCCATGTTTTTTGTGGATTGAGCGTAAATAAATTCATCATTGCCTATTAGGAACTTTTGTCCTAGAATATTTATCGGGTACAATTGCTCGTAGGGAGCAACTACATATGCTGGGATTGCTGCAGGATAAACGCGCTTGCATATTAGCAGGTGGTTTCTGTTTATGTAGCTAGCTATCCTGGTTTCTTCTTTTTGTACGGATCTCAACTCTGCTTCCAGGGCATCATAGCGGTCTTTGTCGAAAAGTGGATTTATCTGCTGGAGCACCATGCGTATTCCATTCACCCGGATCTTTGCGTTTTCTGCAGCATGTGATTTCTTATGCTTAATGGCATTTGTAAAATCATCCATATTGTGATGGGCGGTGAGATCTGTACCAATTGAAACATAGTTTTCGGATTGTTTCGATTTCGCTTCAACCATGTTGAATTCCCACTTCATAAAGACGCTGCCATTCAGGGGCACGATGTTCCTTATTTTGTTAGTGCGTTTCTCATAAATCAATTTGCCAAAGAATTCGCGGGCGCTAGGATCCCAGCAATTGATCGCACGATACTCGTAACGTAAAGTTTGTTGCCCATCATCCCGCTTTAGCTTCCCAAATTCCCTACCTACCAAACGATATGGCTGAGATTCTATTACATGGTGCAATATCAGGGTATCACCTACGTTAACTTCAGGGTACATTTTTTTAGCTTCTTCTCCCATGTCTACAACTTCACCTAATTGCAGGTTCCGTAACATGAATTTAAAGAGAGGAGAAAGCGCAAGCCCTGTTTTTGTACTGGTGTGTTTGATGTGCTGTGCCACCATGTCTATTTTGACAATTATTCGATAAGGGGCGGCGCTACCGTTCACTTTAAAAATATCTGCTTCAAAAAGAACAGTTTGCCAAATGTCCTGAAGTAACACTTCCGGGAATATTCCCATTTCCTGTTTTCGGAATTCAACCGTATCTCCTGGATTCAGCTTGTATTCTGGAGGAGCTGCGATAACGCGTCCTTTTTGTGTTATCCCCTTTGCTTCTTTAGGGATGAGAATATCTGAGTCATTTGCCTCTAGCTCAGAAAACGCCTCAACAAATACTCGTCCACGAGGTTTTTCGTTACAGCACCATACTTCGTTTTCAAAAATCACATCGCATTTCTCCCCCTCAAATTCTACCGTGTCTAACATCTGATCATTACGGTCCAGTTTGTTATAAAACACCTCATCACCAGGTTTAATATCGGAGTCGCTGCAACTTGCCACTACAATTCCCATTTCGCAAAGCGTGTTTTCTTTTTCTGGTTCAATAAGCCCATTCTCGGCAACAGCTTGCGGAACGTGCGTTGGCCTTACGATAAGACGTTTGTATTCGGTATCGTTATTGGCAAAAGTATAAGGAAGTACATTGTATAACATAAAAAATAATGACGACTTGTGTCGTGTAAAAGTATATAATTAATCCATTTACGCAAAGGTCAAAGGGTATTTTTGTTTAAACTTACAAGTATCATGGGTGCGTTAGTTGTTGTTCCTGTTTTATATGATCAAAGCGGCCAGTTCTTAGGCCCTTCCGGGCGGCAGATGGGTATAAGCGCCCTGGCTGCAGCCAATGGAATTGTACAGAAGCCAGGAGATTATGCGGTGCCTCCTAATGTGGCTCCATTGGTTGATACTTTGGAGATAAAGGATCCCAATTTGGGAACCTTATATGTGCTCCTGACAGTGGCTCAATTTCAGGAAAGAGTGTCTGTAGCCATGCAGGGCGGCGGCGGCGGCGGCACTAATCTATACTTTGAGGCAGTTGGCGACGTTACTTTTGTAGTGCCGGCAGATACTTGGCTTATGTCTTTTGCTGCAAACCCAGAAGTAGGGCCCGAAACCCTCAGCGTGGGTACGGTGCCTTTGGGTTCTAATGTAGTTGTTCCTTCGCCATATGCCTTGGACTCATGGCAAAAGAATTCCAAACTTGTAAACCAATTTTACAGTAAGACAGACGCAACCACGATTTACATATCTGGAGGCCGGGACAATGTGAGGTATGAAATTCTGATGTTTTAAATAGCTACGACAATGAATTTTTTTAAGCAAGTATCATTTTTGATGAACAACCTAGGAAGTGATACAATCCAGGCTATTGGGCCATTGTCTGTTAATAATTTGACAGGCTACCAGCTTGCAGAATATTCCCCCGGCCAGTTCTACATAGAGAAGAATACTTACGGAGAGGATAGGCTTTGCTCTGTTTGTTTGGACGGCCAGAAAATGACAATTACGGCCACTAACGCGCAGCAACAGCAGTACACAGTAACAGCAGAAAATTTTGAGATCGTAAATGTTATTGGAGGGCACCCGACACACCCCATTTCTAGGCCTAAATAACAGAAAATGAAGTTCTTTAAAAAATTGGTCCAGCAGTTTGCTCAAATGCCGCCATGGGAAATCCTGGCGATAATTTTGGTGTTTACGCGGCCAATCAGATGGGATGGCGACAATCAAGTGGTACCAAAATTTGCTGAGCAAGGATACACGTATCACGATGTATGGTATTTCATTCATATGAGGCTAATAGAAGCGTTGCTGTTTTTTAGCCTATATCGAAGGAGTAATATACTGCCTTTATTGGTATTGTCGTTGTGGGGTATAGGGAAGATCTTTGATGAGTTAATAGAGCCATTTCACTATTATAGGGGAGAATTAATATGGCAGGTGCTATCACTATTTATAACCTATATAGTAGATAAATGGACACAAAAACAAAAGAAGAAGCAGTTGGGTTAGGAGCCAAAATTATCACTTTTATACTTTGCGTTATGCCTCCAGTTCTTGTTGCGAATCTTACTCATTGGGCTGCTTCGGTTTTTGTTGACAAACGAGAATCGAGGAGGGCCAGAATTGCAATAATTGTTGGCAGCTTCGGGATAGCGACGTTTGTGCATTGGGTATGTGGCTTGCTTGGGTGGGAAAAGTATGAATGGATAATAATTGCTAGTACCTCAATGTCTACCCCTCAGTTATTGAAGTTCTTTTACTTTGAGTTTGGAGATATGTTTAAGGAATGGGTAAAATTGCAGTTAGAACACGTAAATAAAGCGTTAAGTAAAAAGCCATGAACGGAATAACTATTTTATTGTTGCTGTCTTTGGGGATGCTAGGCGTAGTAGCGCAGGCTTTAAAAAAAATGAATGAGCTAAATCGTCGCAGTAATGGGAATTTCTCGTTCAAGAACTACATCAGAATTGAAGTGTTCAGCTTGGCGCTTTCAGTTACTATTGTCTTTGCCTCCGTTTTGTTTATATACTTGGTGCCAGAAATGGCAAAAGCTGGGAAGTGGCTTGCATTTGGACAGTTCGCAATTGGATGGTTTGGGCAGAGTGGTTTAGAGTTTGTGATGGGGCAGGCTAAGAAAAAGATAGGACTGAGTTCAGGTGCAACAGACGATGAGCTTAAAAATCTTTCAACGTAATGAAAATTGCTATATCTATATTGTCAATTATTTTAATGATTTTCGTCGTTATTTACTACAACGATCGGAAGCATTGGTATGATATTGAAGTAGCCCAGCGTGATTTTAAAAATAGCCTGGATACGCTGAAGCGCAGGGACCAGGTAAGGGATGAGAGAGAAAATGCAGCAAAAGAACGGTACTTTGCGGATTCAATAAGGATAAGCGATATTGAGAATAGTTTAGCACGGATACCAGAAATGGTTCACACAATACAACAACGTTATGATGCTAAGAGGAAGCATATTGATACTGTTTCTGCTAGTGCACAGCTTCAGTTTTTCGCAGATTGGCTATCCGAGGATAGTCGTCCTGGGAACTGATACCGTAGTAGCAATCACCAAAGACCAAATGAAAAAAGTCAATGGTGTTCAAATTTCCCTTCAGGAATGTAGGGAGATAAATGATAGTGTTATGCAGCTAGTAGATAGCTGTGAACAGGCGTTTATTGTATTCCGGGACGCGGAGCAACAGCTAAAGGAGCGAATAGAAATCAAGAACGAAGCAATTTTGGATCGGAATAAGATAATCGCCGAGGCAAAGGATCTAGTGAAAGGACAAAAGAAGGAAATAAGAAGGCTGAGGACGCACCGGACGATATTGGGAGTTAGTACCGCGGCACTCTTTGGTACAGCACTGTATTTATTGATTTTATTATAAAACTGTAGATTATGAATCGGCAATTCAATGTCTTAGCATACAAAGCACAAGCGGGCTCCTACTATGGTGCAGCGGGTCAACGCGTACCAATAAACTGCGATCATTCAGTTATTGGGGATTTTGGGATGAACCCAGATGGACAGATTTTAGATCTTCCTCCCGAAGCAGTAGTTACGGGTGGGGCGAAAGCGGTCCTGGTGCCACCGGCAACAGGTTTTCCAACAGTCAACGAGCCAAATCTTTCACTTACTGCGGTGAAGTTGATAAAGGATAACGTACTACAAACGGCGTATTATGTAGACGCTACAGATTATGCAAGTGCAGTAGTGGTATGTAATCCTATTCCTTATGCAAGTGCATGTCCAGGCGTTACAGATTTGGCAGCTACTCCCGGCACTACGGACGCGGATATTAGTTGGACAGAAACACCCGGAATAGTTGGCGTTGAATACGCAAATCTGGATGTAGATGTAGAGCCTTCCAGCGGCACCTTTTTAGCTGCAGGCACCGGCACTGTAAATGTTACAGGACTAACAACCACCACTACATATTACTTCTTCGTTCGCACGATATGTACTGGAGCTGTTACATCTGCATGGAGCCGGGTAGAATACGACACACTATAATTTTAGTAAGCACAATTCCTAACACAGACAAGGCGGTGAGCATTCGCCGCCTTGTTGACTTAAATAAGAGCTATGGCACAATTTAAAATTGCCTACAATCTCACGAAAAAAAGTGAGGGCGGATATGCAGATGTAGCGGGGGATAACGGTGGCGTTACATATGCCGGTATTACCTTCAAAAACTATCCACACTGGAAAGGGTGGGGCACAGTATTTAGCAAAAAGCGTAGCCACAATGAACACATCCCGGAGCTCGATGCGCTTGTAGAAGAATTTTATAAAAAAGAGTTTTGGGATAATATTGAGGGTGATAAAATAATGGATCAAGAATTTGCTAATGATCTTTATGACCAATCGGTAAATTCAGGTATAAAAGCGGCCATTAAAATCGCTCAATCTTCTGTTGGCAGAAAAGAAACGGGAGTCTTTACACCCCAAGATATTAACGCGATAAATGGAATAGCATGAGAAACTTTATCATAGCATTGTTGTTCATTCTTACCGGATGTAGCCAGAAAGGTAATGTGGCCTCTCCTTCAGTAGTTCACGATACGGTAGAAGTCCCTGTTCCTACAAAGGTTATTTGCGACACAATTTATGTTCCTCAAATAGAGTATGACACAATTGTAATTAGCAGAAACGATAGCCTTGTGCGCCGGCTTAATGCGGCAAATCAAAAAATTGCCAGAGTCGATTTTTATCTACGAATTGTGGAACGTAACCCAACACAAATAAAATTTTTAGTAGGGTGGTTACGTCGCCCCGTACCGAAAAAGAAATAAGCTATGAGCTTCGATATAAGGGCTTGGTTTGAAACCCAAGTAAAGGAAAAAAATGCGGATTGGGCGAATAAGGTAATTCGTTCTATTCGTATGAATTGGCAACCTCTTATCTCCCAGGAGGAGGCCGAAAGGGGTATGAGCTATTTGCTTGGGTGCCAAGACATGAGCTTCATCAAAGCCTTATTCCAGGATACGTCCAGAATGAACCTCACAAACGAGAATAAAGGTTCTGGGCTCGTAAATGGATTTGGCCAGCCCATACGTCCTAGTACAGAGAGCGATAAGGCCTTTCTCCGGGAAATGGCCGCGCTGGATTTTAAGCCACTTCCGATAATGGAAAAACTACGCAATGTTCTGATTTCAGAAATGAAAAAAATGGGCATAGTGGTAAATGTGCGTAGCGAGGATCCCACAAGTGTATCAAAGCGAGTACACGATCGCGCTTTGGTTGAAAAAAGAAAAGAACTAGAGGGGCTGTTGAGCTATGTCTATACCTCTGTTGGGGACCAGCCATATAGCATGACAAACCATAAAGCGCGATTTGGCGAGGATCTTGGCAATGGGAATATCCAGCAGTTTGAAGCGATGGGAATGAACGGAGGGGATCCAACTGATGTGAATTTCTTTTTTGAACATTTTCATAAGTTTTTTGAGGAGATAGCCGCCGAAATGGTTATCAATAATCAAATGACTTACAATCTAGTTATACAGGAATTTGAAAAATGGGTTAATGATATTATAGCTAAAAAGTGCCTAGCCGCCACATGCTATGTAAGTGATGTGAATGGGGCAATCACTTATAGCTATCTTGCTCCAGAAACGGTTTACATTTACGGTCCGGATAATCGCCAGGATTTTAATGGTGCCAATGCAAAGGGATACGAGCGAAAAGTAACGATCCGGGAAATGCTGGATATTGTTGGCAACAAATTTGATTTTGAAACAAACTGGAATCAGCTACTCCAGTCAATTACAACAACAAGCAACATAGAATTTACTGGTGTTAAACCATCTTCCTGGAAAGCATTTTTAAGCGGGTCACAAAACCTGACAGGGAAAGAAGGGAAGTTATATACTTACAATGATTTCATGTCGTTCAAGGTAACACTTGGATATATAGAATTCAGCTCTCAGAATCAGGAATCGTTCACGGATATAAGCAAGGGAAAAGGAGATACACCAAATTATCAACCCACAGAAAAGTATCAATCAGCTCCGCGCTTTCAAACCCCACTATATAAGTCCTACTATCTCGCTATAACATCGTTTGATCAGGTATTATTCGACTTTGGATTACTGCCCTATAATGATATTTTAGGCGCTGCAGATGTGACGGTAAGAGGTACCATAATTACCTACAAAGAAACCGGGGATCCTATCGCTATTATGGCTGCGCCATTGTTGGATATAATGAATGAAGCGTGGTTCAAATTCCGCTATGAGCTCCGCCGAGCAAAGCCAAGGGGACGTGGATGGAACTACGATGCGATGGTATCTACTTTGATGGACCTCATCCCAGATACTAACATATCGCCGTTTAATAAGCTCCAGAAAGTAATGGAAATGCTGGATAGTTCAGCTAATGAAATTTGGACTTTCCCTATTGGACCAGATGGCAAGCCTGTTCAGGTACCAGGGAACCAGCTCAATTACGATATTCCTAACGGGATCTCTAAGGAAACAATGCAATGGTGGGAAATAATTGTCGGAGTAGGGGAGTATCTGGCTGGCATGATCGGAATTTCAGACTTACGGCAAGGGGATGCGGGAAGCCCGCGGGACTCTATGAATAACCAATTTAAAGCCTTGGAGTATTCGCAAGCTGCTACATATTATGTGCCCGATATGTTGACGATTGTCCTGCAGCAGTTGGCAATTAAAACAAATTTCTACGCCCAGGACATTATCACCTATAAGAGCCATAACACAATGGCATATAAATTCCTGGAAGATGCACTAGGAACGGAAACATTGGATAAGCTGGAGCGCTTAGGGAATACCGCATTGCATAGGTTTGGTATTTTTGTCGAAAGCATAAATCAAGCCCCGATGCGTCAAAAGCTGGAGGCCATGTTGTTTGAGGCAGTCAAGAATAAAACTATCAGCACTGCAGAGCAATTCCTTATCAGCGATATTAAGAGCACGAAGAAGGCATACCTCACATTCGCATATTTTGAACAGCGAAACAAGCGCATTGCAGAAAAAGCAGCGCAAGCATTACAGCAGCAGCAGAATGAAGCAGCACAGCAATTGAAACAGATGGATGTGCAGATGAAGCAAATGGAGCTGCAGACTAAATTGGCTGAAGCACAGATCCAGGCAAACGCAATCATAAATGCACATTTGATAAACCAGCAGGGAGGATTAGCAAAAACGAATGTGAAGGTTGCGGCAGACAAAGAGCAGGTATATCACGAAGCCCAGGCCGATTTGTTGAAACAACAACAGCTATTGAATGCAACTGGTAAAACCACTGCTATGCCTGCGCCCCCTATGCCTCAGTCCCCAACTCCAGAAATGGGAATGGGTGGAGGATTGCCGCCAGAACAGTCAGCAGCTCAGCAGCTCAGGGAAAATGCAGAGCCGGCACCTACAGAGGCTTCTATGATGTAGTGGAAAGTAAATGTGGATCCAGGATCTTCTTTGCAATAAGAACGCCTGGATCCAATCCTAGTTTTTCTGATTCGCAAAGGATCTGCTTGGCAATTTCGTCATCAATCTTAATGCAAAAAGATTTTTTTATATGTGCGACCTTAACTTCGTCGCACTTGGTTTCTCCGGGTTTGAAAAGTTTGCTTATTTCTCGTGATAGATAGGTGCTAAAGCCCTTTCCGCGCATAAAGCGCTTATTAGGAAACGTAGACTCAATGAGCGCTTCTACTTGTTTCCATTCGTGTTCACGCTTTGTTATACTGAAACGTAATACGGCCATTTTTACATGATAAAAAAGATATTGACGACTTGTGTCGTGTAAAAGTAGAGTTTACAAATTAAAATACAAATAGTCTAATCTACATTTGATTTGAATTTTATCCACAATGGCTGATACAAACGACAACAACAACAACAACCAACCGGAAAAAATACAGACCAGGTTCCCTGGGCTACATACGGCTTCTGGCCGTAGGCCCGATGATCTGGAAGTGTTAGAGCCGGTCGCGGGCCAGCAAGGGGATGCTAATAATAGCAACGAAAATTCAGGGGAGAACAATAACAATGCGGGGGCACCAGCCACCGCGGGCGCAAATGATGGCAACAATCAGCCGGGAGGCGAGAAGCCAAATACAAACAATGGCGCAGTAGACCTGGATACCCTTTCTGAAGAAGAACGCGACAAAATGATCGAAAAACTTACCAGAGGTAAGGTGAAGTCATTAAGCTCCTTGGAGGAGCCAGCGCCGCAAAAGACGAAAGAGCAACTGGAAGCTGAAGCAAACCAGCGCCGTCAGGAGGCATTGAGCTGGGCCATTGACACTGGCAAGGTAAAGCGCGAGGAGTATGATGCTGCAATTGTTGTGCAGTCAAAATCAGATCGCGAGTTGGCGCTATCTGCATTCACCGCTGGCTTACAGGCGGAAGATCCGTCTACTACTCCGGAAGAAGCTGCAGAGCTGTTTAAAGATGTATATCACGAGGGGCAAAAAGAAGATAGCCCTCTGTATAAGGCCGGCCAACGCGAAATGAAGAAACTTGCGGATTCGGTTCGTAGGGAAAAAATAGGAATTCTGGATGAAATAGAGCCAGACTATAACACCTTCACTGAAACGCAAGCGCAATTCAAGGCGTTTAAAAAGCAAGTAAAAACGCTAGCCGATGGAGTCCCCAAAACCATTGATTTTGCAATCCCTTACAAGGCTGCGGATGGTAAAGAGGAAACATTGAACTATTCGGCTCCGGTAGATGCAGCGGTCCTGAACAAAATTGTGAACGACATTACCGCGGAAAACGCATTTGTGATGAGGAATATCTCATCAAATGGCAAGATTAACGAAAAGGCATTGGCTGAGGAGTTGACTTACCACGTTAAAGCGAGAATGTTTGATGTAGTGGTGCCGCAATTATTGGCGGATCATGGTAAAAAAGTAGAAGAACGCCTGGTCGTCGAATTGGGAAATAAAAGGGATGGTAGCCAAAACCTGAACAACGGGCAGCAGCAAAGTCCGGGCGGCAACCAACAAACGAACTCCTACCCAGGCCTGAATGACTGGAAGAAAAAATACATGGCAAATCCATAACTAAACATAAAAATTTTATAACATGATAGCGTTTCGTACTTCCCCGTTACACGCAAACCGCCAGATTACTTCTGTCGGTGATGCTTTAAGCGAATTTCCATCGTTCTCACGCATGTATCGTGATCTCTACGATAAAATTGAGAATGGCGACATTCCGGGTGCAACGCCGGAGGATCTTGCTACCTGGAGGATAAACTTCCGTTCTGGAATTGTCAACATTGGTGGCCGTCCATCGGAAATTGACTTCTTCCGTATGCTTATGGGTGGTACACCTCAGGAAACGGAAGCTACTCAGTTGGCTATACGCTATAACAGCGCTGTAGATTTCAATATCTATGCGGAAAACGATGCGACCGGCACATTCGGTACTGTTACTGGCGCTACATTCGGTACAACCGTAAACGGATCTTATACCGGTCCTTATGTGGTGTTTGATATGGCAGTAAGCACATATGCTGATGGTGGTACTAAATCCAACATCAACGTGGGTGATTTCATCCATATCCCCAATGATGCACAAATGATCCAGGTGATCAAGGTAGATAAAACTACCGATTTTGCTCACCATGTATATGCGGTGCCATTGGACGATAGCTATACTATCAACATATATGGTAAGCAGGCAATGTTGCCAGGGCATGTACAGTTCTCTACTGGTTACAGCGATATTACAACCAACCCGCCACACACAGAATGGGAAACACTTGGTTACACCAAGATCGTTAATCCGTACAGCCTCCGTACTTCCTGGGAAACAGCTCGTGAGTTGGAAAAAGCCTACAAGGATGTGCTCCAGTTCCCGATCATATTCGATATGGTAACAGGTGCCGAAATGGATTCCTTTGACTTTAAAGCTGCAGCGGACGCACGTGAACGCCTGATAATGGCCGAAAACATGCTGTTCTTTGAAGGCCAGGTTTACAATAACGATGCACTGAAGGTTGCCAGCGCTACAAACAAATACAACGGCTTTGACGGCCTTGTTACCAGCATGTTCTATGGTGGCGGCAACATCCAAACTTTCACGCCTACATACGGCTGGGACCTGGATGTGAATTATAACCAAATCCGCTACAAAAACGACGCGCTGAAGCTCAGCACTGAAATGCTGATGATCTGTGCGCTCCGTTTCTCCGATGGCCTGCAGCGCCGCAGCCAGGACTTGTTCAAAAATAACTCCGGTACGTGTACATTCGATACGTTTGAGCGCATGGGCGAAGATCGCTCATACGTTAAGCGCCTGGACGTTAAATCATATGCGTGGGGTACTTCTACCATCCACATCAAAATAGCCGGCGCATTCAGCGATAGCCGCTGGATTGGTACAGGGTATTACCCTAACATGGCCTTGATCCTCCCTGGTGATGGCATGACCGACAGCAATGGCAACCGCGTACCACCGGTTGAATTCTGGATGCCAAAAGGCCGCAGGGTATCTGGCATGTGGGAAGAAACTTGGGTAGACGGTATGACCCAACTGCAGCAGGCAGAAAAGTTTGTCGGCACCATCAAACACGACATTATGATGAGCGTGAACGGGGTTGAAAACATGTGGGCTATTATGCCAACAACCGTACTGTAAATAAATTTTGCTCCTTATCCAGGTGTAGCCTGGATAAGGAGTATTCATAGGGAGAATTATCTAATGTTAATTTCAAAAAGCTAAAACACAACAAAGTGAGCACAAACACCAACACTATTACAGAGCAATTTCCTGGCTTGGATAAGTTCATTGCGACCCAATTTGAGATCGTAAGGAAGGGTAAATCTTCATGGGTAAAGGATGGTACTGGCGGAGATACGGGCCAGCCAGCCCAATACATGAATACCAATAAAACAATGATGTTGGAGCCAATTTCCAGGCTTTTCCTGGGAAAAGGTAAGGGCTATTTGCGTACCCAATATGTTGTAGGGGCCCCCACTCACTATATAGAAGATTATTACGAGGACAAAAACGGAAAACTCGTACTTGATCGCGTTACCCCTGAACAGGCGAAAAAAGAAGGCTACCAGTTTCGTCCCGGCCTTAAAACGCTCGGATATGATCTGAGAGAAGAATATGCGAGGTCTATGAACCTGGACCTTTGTTTTAAGTCCGGAATGATGGATGCCCGCGAATATGGCGACGACCCAATATTGTTGAGGTTCCTCATGGAACATGAGCAAAACGATGCGGCACCACGGGCCAACGAGAACAGGGATCCGAAGCGCCTAAAGTTGTTCCAGTTCCGCCCTGCAATTGCAGAAATGAAGGCTTCTAAATCAAAGACAGTTGAAAACTTTGACGACGACTTTGCAGCAATGGAGCTGGTAAAAGGCACCAGGGAGAAAACAGCAAATGGGTACTCCTATAATGAACCGCTGCTGGACGCAATCCTGGCAATCCTGGAAGATGGAGCTACGCTGAAAGGCGGCGAGGTAAATCAGAAGTTTGAGCTTATCACAAGATGGGCACGGAAAGACGGGCCGGAGTTTGTGCGAATCGTAAACGGAACTTTTGAAGATCTGGCAACGGAAATTGATCTGGCTGAAAAGTTCAAAGTGATTGCCTTTACCGGCAATTCAGTTAAGTTCACCGATAACGGAGGCGCAAATATCCTGGAGCTCAAAACAACAAGTAAGGCAGACCAAGTAAAGGAATTGTCTATTTACTTCATAGGGCAAGATCTCGGACAGAAAGCGTATTCAGAAGTCATACGCCTCACGGAGCTTGCTAAGATTGCAGCATTGAAATAACAACATTCGTATAACTATTAAAATATTTTAAAATGGTTCCTTTCGTCCAATCCAATCAAGTTGTAAACGTTAATGGGGAGAACTTTGCATGGCCGGCTAATCCCAATGGGATTCCCATGCAGATCCAAACAGAGGGGACCCAAATCATAGGTTCTTTCTGGCGCATTCCCGTAATGGATGGTCCACGTGTAGTAGACTATGCTTTCCTGGTAGCAAATTCAGCCATTAAGCCCCAGCCAGACGCATTGAAAGTGCTTCAGGTTAAAATGACGGGCACCGGGGGGATCACTGCAGTTATGATGGCAATAACCGACTCTGATGATTTGCCTACGTCTACCCCTCCTAACCAATTTGCATATTTGGCAGACGGTTTGGGCGGTACACTGCCAACAATGCCAACGGTAACTATACCAGTACCTATTATGCAGCAAGGGCCGCAGGTTATTAACAATACTACCGGTGCTAAAACATTCATCTTCGCATTCCCGGCCAATCCAGCCGGCCTGGAGTATCAGGTAAATGGCATGTGGATAAATGGCACCCTGTTACCACCTACTATGACTGGCCTTACTACCGTGTCGGCTGTAGCTGGTCAATTCAATACAGATTTTAGCGATTATGGTACCTGGTCTGCAACTGGTGATGTTCTCCAGCTCGTAAGCGCTCCTAGCGACGTTGTGCCGGCAAGCAAAGCAGGAATAGATGTGGAGCTGGCTCCGACTGACTTCTGTTTTGATCTGACAGCGTACAGTACCCCTGCGGCAGTGGATGGCGTTAAATTTGGATCCAGCGATACTATTCCGCTGACTGCATTTATGCTTACAGATGATCCGGTGGTATTGCTCAACGTCCTCAAACCTAAAATGTCTGTGGGCACCACCTTCAGCACGACGGTGGCAAACAAGCTGGGTATATCTACGGTACAGGAACAACCTAAGTTGTACTACGGCGTTACCTTGGTAGAAGCCTCTGCAGCAGGTACATGCTAATAGCGATATAAACATTCAAACATTAACCGAAGGGGGCAGGCGTGAAGATGCCTGCCCCCTTCTCAAATAAAAGAAGATGCCTTGCACAGGAAAAACGCTTTCGCTCCCTAATATAACATGCCTGGACTTTAAGCTGGATTGGGATATTTCCGGCGCTTCTCCAGTCGTTAAGATCACCAACAATAGCACGGTTGTGGATCCTACAAAATTGAAATGGTGGATCTTCATTACAAGCCCATCCGGTACAGCTATATACGGAGTGGATGTAAATTCTGGGACTCCACCCACGCCAGACGTTGATCAGGTAGTTTGGACTGCAAAAACGTATGTTCTTCAAACTCCCTTTGGCAATCCTCCATGCGGGCAAATAGAATTTTCTCCCAATAGCCCATATACCGTTACTGTATTTGTCCAGGATACGACGGCAGTAGCTACGCCAATGGACTCATACTCAAAAACTACCATTATTGTAAGACCCAACGGGAATACGGTTAACTCGTGTGGTAATTTTGGCAAAGCGGCAGTTAGCATGAAAGTTGATTGTGCCAATAAGGTAATAATGTGTTTTGATGGGACAAAGCTCATCTATAACAACATCCTTACACCCCTTTCTACTACGCAAAAATGGACATTGGTATATCCCGCGGATCCCGCTGGGGATGTTCCCAATATGGAAGCATTGAATGTCCCTAACGTGAATTTCCCTGTAGGGGTTAACAGTAAGGGGTATGCTGTCTATTTCAATGAAACTGCAACCTACGACTATGGTAATGGGATTACTGTAACGGTGCAGTATAAGTTGTACGATAAGGATGGGGACCTAGGACTGACATTTGCCGTGAATTGCAATACAAACTTATGCCTATTGCAGTGCCAGATGAAGAAGTTCTACGAGCTTTCCAAGTCCCGTTGCGGTGAATTGGAAAATGCTCAGCTCACACAAAAAATGGTCAATCTTCAATGGCTATTTTCTCAGATCCTTACTGGTATTTTTCAGCCTTTGTGCCGTATTGACGTTGCGGCGCTGATAGAGGAAATGAAAGTCATTATGGGAACTGATTGTGAGGATTGCGATTGCGGTTGTGGCGATTCCGATAATTTTGGATTTTCAAATCCTACAGGTGGCGGCGGTTCGCCGTCGTCCTCATGCTGTCCGCAAATAGCTAATGTGTTGGATATTAACACTAACCTTGCTCCTGGAGCTTGCCCCGGCAGCTTTTTCCCGGCAGCGGTATATAGTCCGGATGGATCTACTGTTATAGGGATGGCAACAAGCGCGGATAGCATGATTTCAATCATCAATGCAAATGCCGCTTGGGGTGTGTATGGTACGGCATTTAATATGGGTAACTGTCAGGTGGGATTTTACCTGAATCCAGGCATAAACTCTGTCCCTCCGGTAAATGTTAGTCCAGCGACAGTGATAAATGTTATTGATCAGACTACGGGAGTAAACCCAGCGGCGTGTCCCGGTTCTTATTTCCCGGTAACAGTATATGCGCCAGATGGGACTACTCCAATCGGTACCGCCGGTTCAATAACCGAGCTGATTACGATCGTTAACTCCAATTTATCGTGGCAAGCATTTGGCTCCGCTTACTATAATAACGCATTCTGTACAGTGGCCTTTATCCCTGCGGATGGAGTGCTCCCATCTACAATACCACCTATTGTAGTAAATAGCACGACTTCTTGTGTGGGCGGTATTCAACACTACACGGCAAATGTGCAGGACATATGTGGCACTCCTGGCCCCATTACTTCCGTTTCATTCCCAATGAATGCCTGGGTTGATTTTGGGCTAGGGGGCGGTCTGGAGGCGCTGGGTATGATTTCAGATAATGCAGCCTTTATCGCTGCTTTGAATGCAGCTACCGGTAAACCTTCTAGTGTAACGTTTTCTTCAGGTACCCTAGGCGGCGTATTGAATTATACAGTAGATAATACCGATTGTGCCGGCTATTCAGGGGTGGTGAATATATATTCTGATACAAATGCCGGCGCATACATGCTGTATGCAGCTAATCACAGAACTGTAGCTACACCACAGCCACTATCTGCGGGTGTATATGGAGTAGGGATTAAAACCATGTCAATAATTGGGCAGATCCTTGGGTTTGTCAATGATGTATTCTATTGGCATGTTACGCGGGTGCAGGGAAATTATTTGCTCATTACAAATAGCAATGCAGGGCAAGTTTTCTGCTTTGATATTACTAACCCGCTGATGCCATCTTTATTTGGATCAGTGGTGCTGCCGGATACCGGAAGTGGAAACTGTTTCACCGGATTACCTCAGCAGTTTGGGACCAACATGTACTTTGGTCTATACTTCCCTACGGACTATCATAACATGAGCCTACGAGAAGTATATGTATGTGAGTCATCTACGGGAAGCATTTGGCATGTTGACTTTTTGGCGAGTGTGCCGACGGTTATAAAATCGTTCACTGAGCAGCGCCTTGTTGGACAGTGCCCACGCGTTCATTATAAGGGAATGCTTTGGTTTTCTACAGATGGATCCTATCAGGCGATTACTGGCCCAGGTATGCCGGATGGGGAGGTGTTACGCTTTAGCGCCTCGGCTCCTATATGGGATGCTACAGCCATAGCGCAGGTAACAATAATTCCAAACTTTACCGAGCAGGTATGGGCTGCGTCTTTTGATCCGGGCACAGGCTACATATATTTCTCTGGACAGAAAGGCACTATTGTAATTTACGATCCAGGTGCCGGCGCTACCGTCAATTCATATGCGCTGGTAATGGGGCGAACGGCTACCAATAGGCTTAATACAAAGTTCTGGAACAATAAGTTGTATCATTCGTCTTTTGGAGCATACACGGCCCCAGGAGGTCTTACAACAGCTACTCGCTTTATTGATACCACTACATTAGGAACCACCAACACAATTGTAAACTTCCAATCCTTCTTGTCTAACAATCAAACACACTGGAATTTCATGCCGCTAGGAAATTGTAATGGCGTGTTGACGTATGAAGATGGTACGAACCCTGGCGGTTTTGCTTTGTTTAAACTAGACGGTACCTTTATTGGATTAATACCATATACCGGTGCCGGCGGATCCTCGTATAACGTAATTCCAATTTCAGGAGTAGGCGTTTATTCACCAACCACATTAATCCCATAATTACATTATGACGGTCATTAATAATTTTCAAACATGGCAGGCTCTCATGCGTCTGGTAAATGTCCAACAAAATGGACAGAT
>JACCDR010408747.1_pt1 | contig 24692 bp, 20 predicted proteins | sample 7446431 | NCBI WGS metagenome assembly JACCDR01 (sample SAMN15323443, study PRJNA562643) | freshwater metagenome | isolation source: river surface water | place: USA:Blue River Watershed | collected 2017-08-17 | reverse complement strand
GTCCTTGATTGACAATCAGATAGTCACTGTACAAGTCAAATATAGGGGATACGAATTTCATCAGCTTTTTTTCGTAAATTTAACTATTCTCTACTATAATGGGCACCTTATGCGTAACATGAGTTAATCATTTCTAAATACACTAAATATAAATCCCCTTTTACCTGTAGCATGCCTCCTTATGAACTTCCGAACGTCTATCCATCTACCACCTGCCCCTTTCCGGCTTTCGTTGCATTCCCCTGTACTGACACTGGGTTCATGCTTTGCAGAAGTAATGGGTGAACGCATGCAGCAATACAAAATCCCAGTACAGGTCAATCCCTTTGGTACAATCTTCAATCCGGTTTCTATGGCTCACTTGCTTGGCCTGGTGCAGCAACAAGGAAGTCTGGATTCTAAACATTGTGTACAGCTACATAACCAATGGTATCACTATGACCTACATTCTCGGTTTACAGCTTCTACACCAGACCAGCTACTAGCACAGGCCCAGAAGTTCATTCTTCAGACAGCCGCATTCCTGTCTAGGGCTCGCTGCCTCATCCTGACACTGGGAACAGCTTGGGTATACCAGCTCAAAGAAGACTCGCACATCGTGGCCAATTGCCACAAAGTACCGGCCCAAGCGTTTGAGAAAAAATTATTGTCACCTGAAGCTATTCTACAACCCTTGCAGGATGTATTTTCTGCCCTGACAAAAACCTATCCAGATTTACGTATAATACTGACAGTAAGCCCAGTACGACACACAAAGGATAGTCTTTCACTGAATAGTCTCAGCAAGTCACTGCTACGAGTAGCCTGCCACTACCTGGCAGAAGCCTATCCGGCAGTACATTATTTTCCTGCCTATGAGATCATGCTGGACGACTTGCGTGATTATCGGTTCTACAAAGCAGATATGATTCATCCATCAGAGGTAGCGGAAGACTATATCTGGCAGTTTTTTACCCAAACCTATATGGATGCCGATACCTGCCGTTTTTTTAGTGAATGGCATAAAATCAGGCAAGCATTGGCTCACAAACCTTTTCAACCAGGCACAGAAGCCTACCAGCGGTTTCTTCAGGAAACAGAATGCAAACTGCTCACCTACCAGACTCAGGTAGACATTTCAGATGAACTGACTTGTCTGCAACAGTTAAAAATGGCAGGTTTAGATAACCAATGATGTCTTATTTTCCCTTTATTTGCAGTAAAAATGCTCAGATGTGAAGAATATGCCTCTAGACTTACACCATACAACCTACTGGTAGAAAAAATAACTATCTGTCAAAAAAAACAAGCGTCTGTATAAAATCTTATGTGTCACAGGGATTAGCACTAAAACTTTCGAATATTTTTGATTAATTTTGAAAAATTATCTTACATGCATTTACTATTGTCTTAAAAAAGGTATTTATATCTGTCCAATGCATATACGCTAAGGCAGATTTTTTACGTTATCACACTTACGAATCCTATTCTTAACTAATGAAAAATATACAAAGCCTGGTAGTACTATGCCTTCTGTTGGCAGCCGGACAATCACTGGTGGCACAGACAGGAACATTGAAAAATTACAATCAATTTGGCCATAATGCCAATCGTTCACTAAAGCTTACCCTGAGTGGAGGTTTGGCCTCTTACAATGGGGATCTGAACAGCACTGGTGAACACATTAACACCATATTTGGTCTGGGTATTATCTATAAATTTGCCCCACATGTAAGTCTGAAAAGTGAATTCAGCTTTTATACACTTTCTGGTACAGATGCAGGTGGCAGGAACTGGCATCGGAATCTTTCTTTCCAATCCAATAACGTGGAAGGCTACGCCGGACTGATGTATGAGTTGTTTGATATTGACAATCCTAGCCGTGGTCGTGGGCTGATTATTAATCCATATGTATTTGCTGGCCTTGGCTTTACAACCTTGAACCCATTCACAACGCTGGATGGGAAGAGATATTACCTCAGAACCTACAAAACAGAAGATATAGCCTATAGTAGATCCAGTATGATTCTACCTTTTGGCGTAGGGGTTCGGTTTGAGGTTAGTAAACGATTGGGATTCAGTCTGGAAGGTGCGTACCGCTATGCATTTACCGATTATTTGGATGATGTCAGTACTACCTATATTGGCAGTGCCAACATAACTGACCAGATACGTGCCCGACTAGCAGACCGAGGTCCAGAAGCTCCCATTCCACAACCCTTTATTGAAGCAGGTAGCCAAAGAGGCAGTCCAACAGTGAAAGATGGATATGCAACGCTGACACTGAAAGTAGAATACTTGCTGTGGCCGTTTAACAAATACAAAAAACCAGAATGCCCCGCTTCAACTAAAATGATACGTAAGCCGCTCATCAAACGGAAAAATCCTACGTTCAAAGATTTCAAAAAATGAGTTTAGTTCAATCCATACATACATCTCCTCAGTATACTTGGGGAGATGGCTGTAATGGCTGGCATCTGCTCCAATCCCCTACCCTAAGTGTGATTCAGGAACGGATGCCACCCCAAACAGCTGAAACCAGACATTTCCACCAAAAAGCTCAACAACTTTTCTACATTCTTTCTGGAACAGCTACGTTTGTAGTGAATGATACACAACTGACGGTTCAGGCACAGGAATGCCTCCATATTCCAGCAGGAGTACCACATTGCATCTATAATCAGGCAGCCGTAGATCTGCATTTTCTAGTCATCTCTGAGCCACTTTCACATGGAGATCGGGTGGTGAGTGAATGAGATCCGTTGCAAGAAAACAATTACCAACTCTATTGTTTGCCTGTAGATAAACCCATCAAGAGACATTTTAAAACCTTGATTATTCTTGCGTCAAACGATTTATTTCAATCTCTGTATCACATATCCAAAACCCCAACCTATATTGGATAACCGATGTTGGATCTGGAGACACCTTTCGTTGAAATGCGTTTCTGCTCCTTCTTTTTCAATCAACTTGATGGCCTCCTCATATGATTTTCTGGTAGCTTCATAGAAAGCTGTAGACATATATCTATATTGGTTGAGAAAGTCTATTTCTAGTTCAATGCGGCAGAGCAGTATATCTATCACGTCATGCGGAAAAACAGCTACTTTCTTAAAATCAGTGATAATTTTCCGCAGAACAGATGCCTTGGGATGTTCCCGCCGAGCAAACTCTTTCTTGAGTTTGTTTTTTACTTCGTTTACAATTTTCGTCTGTTGTTCCTCTCCACCCAAATCCATTTCATAATAGGTCTTTACCTCTTTAAATTTCTTGTTGAGTTTTAGAATTTCTTCAACCAATTCTTCTTTGGTTAGTTGTTCTAAGTGTTTTTTTAGAGAAATAGCCATACAAGCAACAGGGATTTTTTAACAGACGTTTATTTTTACTTGATTTATTCTATTTGCAATTTTTAGGCATTGACTAACCTTATTTTTTCAACACCACAAACTCTACTCTTCGGTTCTTTTTGCGGCTTTCTTCGGTAGCATTGCTGGCAAGGGGCTGGGTGCCGCCATAGGCTTTGTACTGAATACGTACAGGGCCAATTCCCTTGAATTCTAGGTATTGTTTGACGGAAATGACTCGATTTTTGGAGAGTTCATAATTGAGCATAAAGTCGCCCTGATTGTCGGTGTGCCCTTCGAGGCGGATTTCCATAGCTGGATTCTCCTTCATAAGCACCACTATTCGGTCAAGTTCGGCAAATGAAGATTGTAGTAGATCGTATTTGCCTTGTTCAAATAAAATCTGATGTAGCACGATGGCCTTTCCAACTTCCAAACGAGAGGCATCCAGTTGATCATTGGCAGGTGCAACACCTAACTTATTCAAATACAAATCCTTACGAATTTCACGATACGCAGAATCTTTTTCTAGCACAATTTCTTCCGTGTATGGAGTATATCCTGGAACCTTTACTGAAAGTGTATACGTACTTCGCAGGGGTAGCACAATCTTGTATTCACCTGTGAGGGCATCTGCGGAAGCTTTGCCACTTTCTTTGGTACGAGAGTGTCCCTGATAGTCCATGCTGGCGGCAATGGGTTGTTTATTCTGGGCATCGTAGACGTTGCCATAGACCAAAGCCACGGGTTCAGGTTGCATGGTTTTGGAGAGGCGGACACGAAAAATGTCGTTGCCACCAAAAGAGTTTTTGGCTGATACAAAATAGGCAAACTCACCAGATGCTGGCAATGTAAAATAGCCATCCCAGGCATTGGTATTGATGGCAGGCCCCATATTTTGTGGTTCACTCCAGTGTGTCCAGCTATCATCTAGGCGACGGGTGACAAAAATATCCATGCTGCCGTAGCCACTCAGGCCAGGGGTAGAATAGTAGAGTGTGACACCATCTGAGGCCAGAAAAGGTGAAGTTTCGGTATCTGCCGTATTGATTAGTCCGCCCATATTCCGGGGTTCACTCCAAGTGCCATCGGATTGTAGGAAAGATACGTATAGGTCTTTGGAACCAAAAGAATCTTCTCGTTGGGCTGTCATGACGAGTATTTTTCCATTTTGGGCCAGTGAAAACTCGGCAAACTCGTTGCGGTTGTAGTAGTTACGGATTTTGACCTGCTCTGGAAAGCCCCAAGTATTTCCTTTGCGATGCGTGATCGAAAGGCCCCGGCTCAGTTTCACACGGTTGGTATCTGAAGGATCACGCATATAGACGTTATTGAGCAACATCGTACTACCATCTGGTGTAATGGAAAACGAAGAGTTGTGCTGGGGCGTATTAATTGGATAGGGTAACCGACGGGCGGTACTGAACTGGCCGTCTGCCTGTAATTCGGCATAAAAAATATCCTGGTTGTCGGGCTGTTCGGGACGGGTGAAGTATAGACTTTTGCCATCAGGTGCGATAACTGGACAGATTTCTTCAAAAACTGTATTCACCCCATGTCCAATATTTTCCTTCTTTAATTCCTTGGGAGCATCTGGTCGCACATTAATTTCAGCCTGTATGGGCTGGATTCCGGATGAAATGCCAATGGCATCTATCTGGTTTCCGCCACCAATACGACGGGTTTTGAGGGTGATTTTTAGGGCTGTTACCAAATAAGGGGTTTCCTTGACAAAGATATTCAGCATACGGCCTGGGCTAAAAGTTGTATCTTTGGTGTTGGTATAGATCAGGTATTCTCGGTCAGCAGCATCGTAGGCATACACCCGGTTGATGGTTCCGGCATTGAGGTTTTCAGCAATAGCTATCTGCTTTATTTTCAAAGGCTTGTCATAACCTACCTTGATCCACTCGTCTGTTTGGGAATATTCAGAAGCCGGAGACCAAGCACAGACACTGCTACCAATGGCGGGCAGTTTACTGGGTCGCCCCAGTACCTGCAATGCCCCAAATTGTCCGGGAGTATCGATGGATTTGTATTCGGAAGATACACCCAACAAACGTGAAGCCCATTGTACCTGCTGTGCCTGTACCGAAGCAGTAAGCCACACCAGAAGTACCATTCCCAGATATACACGAACCGGATATAGCCATCCGGCAAAATCAGGTTTATTCGTATTCACAGTTATTAGGTAGGTTTGTTCTAAAGAGGGTTATGGGTTCACCGATTCACAGGGCTTCACCCTGTACTGATGGATTACGCCCCTTCAGGGCTTTTTTATTTTTCTCTTTTCTCTCTCTTGATTTTTTTGTATAACCATTCAGCCATTGGGCATGTGGTTATTCTTTGTTCAAGGCTGATAGACAAACGGCTGTACAGGTGACTCAATACCTGTAATGTAAAAATTCCGAGATGCATTGAAGTACAATCGGTCATAAATAACTGGAAGGACATCGTATCCTTTGCTGTTTGACAGACCTAATTTACCATTTTTTCCCAATATCACAAAACCGTTGTCATTGTCTGTTATTAAATCATATTTGGGTGGAAATAGTTCTTTACCTGTCACATCAGCCAGGCCTTTTTTTCCATTCAATGTAATCGAATACCTGCCTGTAGGCTGCCAGTTGACACCATCGTAGCTGCATTTCAGGATTTCTTTGCCCGTCTTGTTAGCCAGTCCCCACTTGCCATTTTTTCGTACAGGAGCTACGCCATTTTCCATTAACCCAACAGATTCATAGTTGGGCTGAATCAGAATGCTTTCGGCTTTGTCAATAAAGCCCCATTTACCCAGAATTTTTACAGCAGCGGCATTTTCTGAAAACGAACCGATACCTTCATACCGATTGGCAATACGAAGCCGTCCTTTGATGTCTACAAAGCCATATTTATTGTTGAGCTTAATGCCAACCCGTTCGTTTTTCATCACCAGTAATTCTTCATATATAGGTGCAGGTTTTAGAATAATGACTCCTTTCAGGCTAATCAATCCTTTCTTTTTGCCCTGAAAAACCGTCAGTACGCTGTCTTCTGTAAAGGTGGAGATATAATCATACAGGATTGGAATGACTACTTTTCCCTGCGGATTCCATACACCATATTTTCCATTGACAATGACCCGAAAATAATTCTGGATCGGCTCGACAATATCAGCCTCGACGATATTTTGCTTGGTTAGAATGGAAATCAGTCCGGATCGTCCGTTGAGGTAGTATTGGGCTACGTATTCGTTCAGGATACGGAGGCTGTCGTAGGTAGGCTCAATGGCCCAGATACCTCGTAAGTTTACCAATCCGGCTCGGTTCTTCTGATAAGCCACGGCATACAGGTTTTGAATATCTCCTAACCGGCTGAATTTCTGGTTGCTCACTGCCTGTCCAGTGGCATCGAGTAGTTGCCAGCTAGTATCTTTTCGGGCGGTAAACATGCCATACCGCTGAATCCGGATACTGTCATACTGAGTGGGTACAATGTTTCGGTTGGCTTTGTTGACTACGCCCCACAGCCCCTTTTCTTTTACTTTCAGCAGCAGAGAAGCCGTATCTATCAGAATTCGTTCATAGGAAATCGGAATCAGCAGGTTTCCCTTGGCATTGATGACGCCATACAGAGATTCGTCACGAACAATGCCCATTTCTTTGGCAAACACCTGAATTTCATCATACAACGGTTTGGTGATCCGTTCACCTCGTTCGTTCAAAAGACCTGTTTTGCCTTCAATCTGGTAGCTATACACAGAGGGATGTACTGGGCGAACATCTTCGTATTGCATAGACAAAACGATTTCCTGCTTTTCATTGACTACTTTCCACTGAATAAAAGGTAACAGATTATATTGGTGGGGGCTTTTTTTCTGAATATCCCGGTAATCGGGCTTGACCACCATCTTGCCTCTAGCATCTACAATGCCCCACTTGCCGTTAATCTTTACGGTAGCCAGTTCAGTATCAAAATCTTTTACCTCATCATATTTGTTGCCAAAGAGGGATTTTCCAGTAGCATCGAACACTTCCCAGCGGGAAGTTGCGTTTTTAGCAGCAAATGCCTGAAAGTTGGTATGTCGGATAGCCGAGAAGGTAGCTGGAATAATAAATTTACCGTCTCTTCCGATTACCCCAAAATTAATTTTTCGGTGACCTTCAGTATCGATTTTTTCTTCCAAACCCACAATGAAATAGCCATAATTGGGTTCGGGTGTGAGGTAATGGTACCGAGGAGATACCACTTCATCTCCTTTTTCAGTCATTAAGCCATACAAAAGTTGGGATTTGTCTCCTTGTATGGTCGTAATGCCTAGTCCATTGCGAACCATACTTATATTGGCATATGTTTTCTTATGCAGAAATTTACCCCGTGTATTGATCAGATACCAACCTCCTTTCCAAACCACACGTGCCGAACCATTACCAAACGGAAAGGCTTGTTCAAACTGTGGAGGAATGACAAATTTACCTCCTTCATCTACATAGCCATACAAACCGGAAGGGCTTTTGGAGACAATAGGAAGTGTATCAGCCCTGCTAGTATTTATAAAGGAAAGAGATAAAATGATTACCTGAAGAAATCGAAACAAAACATACTTCATGACGGCAAATATACGATAATTTTGTGAGTATTGAGCAGCAACTCCTAAGCTCCAAGCAAAAAGATGCTACGCTATGTACACAACTTTTGCCCCTACCAACGCACGACTGATGGCGAAGAAGTTGTGTACGTTCATTATTGTGTGCAGCAAAGAGTCTTTTGGGGCTGCACCTTTTCGCCTCCACAAAATTAACGTAAACAGCTTCTTAATCTATTTCATATTCCTCTTTTGCTGAACGTTGTACGCGTCGTTCCAGTTTCAAGGTTTTCAGGGCTTTACCCAATTGCTCACTAACAGTCTTGCCAGATTTTATTTTTGTATCCGTCAACCGTACCAGTGTGGACTGTGCAGTTACTTGCTTGTCGGTCAGGGGCTGCAACCCACTGATGGCAATGTACCAGTCGTCTTTTTTAGGCTTTTTGTATTTGTAGAAATAGACTGTTCCTTTTTTCAGGGCAAATCCAGTTTGTTGTTTACTCAGATACACAACTGTGTCAATAGAAGCACTATAGGATTCCTTTTCATAGACTAAGCTACGGGCCAGAGCCTCTTGTGTATAGTATTTTTTAGGAAATCTGTCTAGTCGTTGAATACTTTCCAAGGTAGTAAACAGGTCGCTCCGGTACCGTGGATCAGCTGCAATAGATAGCAGCAGGCTGTCTGGAACCGGATGATTATTTTTCAGCAATACTCCTATCACTTCTGTCAGAGATGCCTTGTCTGATGACTGGAGCAACCGATTGAAATATTTCTGAATGGTTTTGTTCTGAGCTAGCGCAGGAGCCAGCAGAATGGCAAAATTGGTTAGTTCGTCATTGACTCGTTTGTTGGTATAAGAATAGTCAGGGTCTTCTTCTTCACGGGCTTCTTCTTCGATCTGTCGTTCTTCTTCTTGGGCAAACTGCCGTTTGGCTTCGGTACGAGCATCGTATACAATCTGATTCAGGTAGGATTCATAGGTTGAAACTGGAATTTGCTTTTTTTCTACGAGTTGGGCCAGTAGGCTATAGACAGACTCTTTGTAGTCGGCCAGAGAGGCTAGTTTTAGCAGATCTGGAAACATGGTTCGGGTCAGTTCCAACGAATCAGAGAGGGCATAAAACACACTTTTCAAATCCTGTCTGCTGGCAAAGATGGGCGTTTCATTGAGAAAAATGTTTTTCAGTACCTGACACGACTCTTGGGTCTGGTGTTTGGCTAGCACATGCAAAATGGCATATTCAAGGGTAGTTGTATCGTTGGTCTGGGTATAGGCTTGTTGAAGGAACGGTACTACCTCGGCATGTTTGAGTGAAGATAACTGGTAGATTAGCAGTCGTTTGGTATCCAGATAGCCTTTTTCTTTCGGATTCAGTTTTTGAATCAATTGAATCAGACGTGGGGCATCAGCATCCCGGAAGTCTACCTGGTATGCAGCTCCTTTGGCTTTCTGACGTAGCTCAACATCTTTGGATGTAAATTCGGTAAAAAAGAGGTCTACTTTGCTTACAAACACAGATTCTCCTATGGGTGCATCAGTAGGCTTGAACGTATCCATAATCCGTTGAACAAACGCTGATGATTTTGCGGCTGTATCTGCCGAGGCCATGAGTGTATACAACACTTGCTTCCGCAACACCCATTTGTACAACAGGCAGCGGGACGTGTTGGTATCTTTCAATATGACCAAACAGGTTTCGAGGTCTCCTTGGGTAGCCATTTCTTTGTGGGCAATAATCTTATTTTCTGAAATCTGGCGAAGCAGTGCATTCCAGAGCTGATTTTTGTCTGTATAGTCGACATACTTAGAAAACCGTTCGTATTCGACACGTACTTCTTCGCCTGTTTCTTCAGACCGAAGGGTGGCTACTTTCGTCAGCGTCTGATAGTCTTCTGTACCCGGTTCTTCTAGGCTGCGGGTATCACTGTAGAGGTTGCTCAGTTTTTCTTTTTCGTTCGGCTCACATCCAGCGGGTAGGGTTACAGAGAACTTCAAGGCAGTATCCTGGTAGCTAACCCATTCCGGATAGGTAAAATCGGGGAGATTAAAGGATTCGAAGAAAGGTTGAAGGTTTTTTCGGTCTTTTTCACGGGCATACGAGGCTGCTACCATGTAATAGGAAATTCCTTTCAATAACAAACGGGTAGTCAGGTATTTATCGGTATGGGTACGGGCGGTAATTTCCAGACATGGATGCCCTTTGTAGGTCAGAAACTTGCGACTAGTCACTTTCTTGATAGAAGCCGATGCGAGAAAACTTTCTTCGGCTACACTCAGGTCTGTGGTATCTTCTTCTAGCCATGCATAGTTGGTAACAGCCTGACGAGCCACCAGATAGCTGAATCCAGTGGATTTGTCCAGTGCCTCCCAGCTATTGGCTCCAAACGAGCCTGTCTGCGAACTTACCAATGGCTCATGCGGAAACCGTATCTGAAAGCCGCCATAGACAGGCGTAAAAACTTTCCAACTGGTTGTGGGCATTTCCTTGAGTCGGATGGAGTTAAAAAAGACTTCTGCTTCTTTGCCTTCTATGTAATTTTCATTGCCGCTCATTTTAAAGATAAATATTTCCAGGGGCGTGACCAAAATCTGGTACCGTTGCAAGTCGCCTCTGCGGGAACGGTTTTTAATGTCAAATCCTTGGTAGCCATTTTTAGTGATAGGTGTGCGGGACAGAATAGTACCAGGAATGTGTTCATACAACAGGCTGTCTATGCGTTTCAGCACATAGTCTTCGGATTGTTCCAGAAAAGACGCATGGGTTTTGACTCGGTTGATCACATAATAAGTTCCATTGGCCAGGTCGGCATACTGACGCTGGTCAATCATATTGCTTTTGAGAAAATTGTACAGTTTGCCAGGAACATCTACCGAAAACCAGCCATCTTCAGCTGTTTGAGTGGCAAAGGTTCGTTCTACCCGCATCTGGTCAATCTGTTTTTTCTGTTCACTGTCCCGTTCGCCCATTTTTACAGGTTTGACCGTATAACCTGCTTTGCGCAGCATTACCAGCAGTCCACGTTGGCCGGGAAGGTGGGCTGCCCCTACGCCTGCAAACAGGCTTGTTTTCTGAATGATCGAGTCTATGGCATGAAACATGTTTTCATTCCGTTTGTAGAGGAATTTTTCCAGAAAAGCTTCGGAACGATATTGTTTGCGAGACAACGAATCAAGTAAATCTAAGTTTCCACTCCGGTAGGCATCGGTCAGGGTGTTTCCATTGAGCATCCGGTAGTCATCTTCGTCGTAGGAGTTATCTTTTTTCTTCTTTTTGGCTTCTTCAGCCATGTCACGAAAGGCTTCCAGTACGAGTTGTTCTGACTCACGAAAGTTTTCAACACCCGTAGCTCGTTTGCCTAGCCGCTTGCCAACCTGATAAATATATAAGTCCAAAAACGTATTTTCCTCAAAATCTTCCTTAGCCAGATACGATCGGTACAAGAGGTGATTGACCATTTCTGGTTCATAGGCCAGTGCCGCTTGAAGCATCCGTTTATAGTCGTTCAGGGAAAAAGTTTTAGCGGAGAGATACGCACTGCGATATGATTCTTGCTGCAATTTCTGAAAGATAGATTCGGTATAATCATCCTGCATATGGTCTGGGTTGGTTTCCAGGGCCACCACGTCTACATTTTTGATACTGGCATAAAAGGCATCACCTAGGTGAAAAGCCACCTTGGAACTCACATGCATGGTACCAAACAGGTATGAAGGTTTTTTCAGGTTTTTACCAGAAATTTCCCAAAGAAGGCCTTGGTCTTTTTCAGAAATTGTTGATTGTGCTGTAGCCAGTCCACAAACACTCAGCAGAAACAGAATCGTACTACGGATTTTCATGTAAGTCCTTATAAATGAGTTGCAAAAATACAGCTTATTTACATCCGAGGACAGAGTTTGTAAGATTTATAGATAAATTAAATCTCTTCTTTCACGCCTATGTGTTTCAAGGCTTCCCGACGGCTAAGGGGAGCTAAGGTGTGGCTGGCAACAAACGTACGTACCTGTGTCGGATCGGTGCGGGCATATTGCCGCAAAGCCCAGCCAATAGCTTTCTGGATAAAAAATTCTTTGGAGTCGGCTCGTCGGCGGATGAGGTCAAAGAGCAGAGCTGTATCAGTAGCCTGTTTGTAATTGAGTTGGAATATAATAGCGGCACGTTGCAGCCAGAAGTTGTCTGATTCGATCCATTGGGTAGTAGTAGAAGGGATTTTTTCTGGAAACTGCTGAAAATACAGTCCTACCAGCCGAGAGGCGGTCAGGTCTACGGTGTCCCACCAAGATTGGTGTGTAATCATGTATTCAAACACAGGCAAGGCGGCTTGTTGTGTGTAGAATTTGCTTTTTTCGGCCAGTGAGAGGGCAAAATACTGAAACTCCCGTTCGGGCTGTTGCCAGCATTCGGTGAGTAGTTGTGGCAAGAGTTCTGTAGAAGGCAATCCTTTTTCTTTCAGAAACGGCTTGTTCAGGCTATGTAGTAATGGATGTTTGAGGCCAAAAAACACAAACTTGTTCCGCATGTAGCGGCTCATGGCTTCAGCATAAGTCGGGTTGCTGTGCTGTCGGTAGAGGTCGGTGAGTGGGTGCAGGTAGTGTTCAAAAATGTCCATTAGTCAGGCAAGTCAGTCTGTTTTCTCTGTACTTCTTCTATTCCTTTTTTTATCCCCTTTTTATATCCGTCTTCGTAGGCTGTACGAATCATATTGCTCAGATCCCGATAGTCTTTCAAGCCTTGCCTATAGATGCTGCGTTCTTCTGGTGTCATACGATCTACTTCTTCATCCTCTTTCAGCGTAAAATCTGTCAGGAGATGTATGTATTTCTTTACGGGGTCTGTCATTTTTTCACAAAGGTTTGTTGATGGTAGTGATTATATATTCTTCTGTTTTTCAATCAGTTCCTGCACAAAAGCTATAGTTACCTCAAAGTCCTCGGCAATTTCTTCGATAGATAGTTTTCCCCGTTTCAAAGCCTTGTATATTCTCTCTATTTTCTCTTCCTGCCGACCTTCTATTTTTCCTTCTATTTTTCCCTCTATTTTTCCCTCTATTTTTCCTTTATCATGGGATGTATCAATCACGTTTTTCAAGTCACGATAGGATTTCAGGCTTTGCTCATACTCTTCCCGTTCGGTAGGGCTGAATTTAGCTATTTCCGCTGTTTCAAAGAGTTTATTGAATATTTTTTCCTGCAACTGCTGGGGCCGACTTTCCAAGGCTGGCAGATGTTTGAGTATATACAACCATTTGTCGTAGGGTGTTTCCAGCTCATCTATACTTTTGGTAAAATTAGGCATTTCCAAGTAAATAAAGGTGAGCTTGTCATAAAAAACAGCACAATGCTGGTCTTTGAGTTTGACTTCATGACGCACCTGCTTTGCTGCTTTATCTTCAGTAAATACAAAATCCAGAATACCGACTGTGTACACTTCTGTCAACAGAAAATTCCAGTCACCCCGTTGGCCTTGTTCCTGAATGGGAAACGAGGCATAATACACACTACGGTCTTTGAAATAATTCTGTTTGGCCTTTTGCATTTCTACAATAAACCGTTCGCCTTCTGTGCCCACACAATACAAATCAAAGATCACTTTCCGATCGGTTTCTCCTTTGCCCAGATTTTCATTGGGGGCATATTGTAAGTCACTGATCTGGTGGTGTTCATGCAAAACGACCTGATTCAGAAAGTCAATCAACAGATCCTTATTGGGTTCTGAACCAAAGAGTTTCTTGAATCCAAAATCAGTAAAAGGATTGATGTATTTTTCTTTCAAAGCCGTCATTGTTCCAATTGGTGTGGTATCAATAAAAATAGGTATCTGGTTAGGTAGGCACAAAAATACGATCTTTTTTGTATACATCCACTGGATTATACACAAGAAAACTAGTGTTCAAAAATGTCCATGGGATGAGAATAGGTAGTTACATCGGCAAAATACGAAGGAAAAGGATACGCTAGTCAGCGAAGTATGGAGACACAATCATTTTTTCAAAATGCCGGTTTTTCTTAACTATTTATACTTCTCCATCAGCAACGGCAACCTGACCATAAAAAGAAGAGCGGCAGGAAAAACGAGAGCACAGAAAGGATAACAAACAAAAGGTTACATGAGTGACCCACCTAGTTGGAGAATTAATTTTAATAGAAAATATACGTCATCCCTCCTATTGTGTCATATATTTATATCTAATATATTTGGGTTTGGTTTGAGAAGGAAAAGCATTAAACTCTCCACCCATTATCTCATCTATACCTTTTGCCCTAGATACGATTGCACAACTATGAACATAGGAAAACAGTTTAACACACTGACTGTCAAGGAATATTGTTTTTATATTGACAATTACACCAAGTATACAGATTTTAATACCTTAGGACTCTACCGTTCTATCCTTGAAAATAAAAAACTCTCTCTGCCTGAAAAATTGCACGTGAGAGAATATGCCCATCAAATCTTTGAGAAAACGTTTGATTTTTTACAACTCAAAGACCCCAAAACGTATTTTGACATTTGTACCCTGGGACAGGAGCTGACTCAGGCAGACGAACATCAGTTCTGGCATGAAATCCGGAGAAATCAGGAACGCATACTGGCAGATAAAAAGATCAGACACCGCAATTTTGGTACATATTCCAAACACAACTGCGGATATGATACCTGTCCATTGAATGGATTAATGATTAAACAAGGCTCCCGCATAGCTGAAACCCATATGTGGTTTCACTCAGACAAAAATACCTATCCAGCCAAACTCAAGTCTGAGCGAAGAAAGAAGGAACGCAAAAACGAGAAAAACAGTATCAGACAAGTATTGGATGATGAATAAACGACGCATAATAGGGTTTCTGCTACTAGCGGCCTTCATGGTTTGTCTAACCAGTTGCGGACAAAATCTTATTTCTATGAAACAGTTTGCCCAAAAGCTACATGACAAGGCTATTTGTACAGATCAAAGTTATCAAAAGCTTCTGACAGATATTGAGAATAATACGATTGACAATCCGATCAAATTTCTGAACTATTGTACAAAGGCTGTGATCATTGACCTCAAGGATTATCCGAATGAACCAGAAAACTACCTTGAGAAAATCCACCAGAAAACCGCCTCACTGTTACCTGAACTGAAATTTACTGATTTCCAGTTCCAGATCGTTCTTGACAGTTCTGTCTCAGACCCTTCTTATGAGTCACATAAGGTGATTGTTTCGCTTAGGTGCAACGGCAAGGTGTATAGACAATCTAGTTTTATCAATGCAAGCGATATTGGAAAGTATCCGCAGATGGAATATTTTGGAAAAATAGACCAGCAAGAATATTATCAGTTATTCAACAAAATTTTAGCCGACTATCAGTCCCCTTACCGATTACATGAAGTAAAAGCCAATCGTGGGAATGCTGTTGACTGGAACAGGTTTGGTATCATTGCCTTGACCAAAGAGCAAGCAGCTATGCTTCATGATGGAGGTGTCTATTTCACACCCAGTTACGAGCGTTTTACCTCCTCTCTAACCTCTGAAAGAATAGACACTGCTATCCTAGCCTATCAAAACGCAGGGCTGTTGGCACACCTTTCAGCTGCTCAAATTAAATTAGCTATTGAAAAAATTTCCCAACAAGATAACCAGAACCTGAATCAGGTACTGTCTTGCTTTCCAGATGTTATTTATGGGTTTGACACAGAATTAGGCAACCTAAACGACCCCTACGCAGAAATTATACAAGGCCTTTCGTCTATTTCCAAAGGAGTTTTTAACCCAACTTCTATAACCGATCACTTTGCCAGCCCAAGTGGTCAGAAAGCATTAGTCAGCTTTGCCCTTCAGGGTAAAACCTATTCTAAACAAGTAGAGATTAACTCCGACTGGGTAGATCCAAGTTTTTTTGAGCTTATTGACCAAGCCATAAAGGAAAACAAACTCAATGGGCAGTTTTATGAACTCTACACAGGTGGCCAAGAAGCCGGACTGATCTTCCTAACTACCAGCCAATATCAGTACCTACACACCCATCACTTATTGGTATTTGCCGACCAATGGAAAGAGGAAGAATATTGATTTTGAATATATTATACCTAACTATATCAAAAATGAAACAATTCCTAGTAGTACTTCTATGGTTTCTTGGTGCTGAACTTGTAGTTGGACAGATAACAGAGAAACTGGAACATTGCAACTGTACCCAGACAATTGAGCAACTCATGCCGTCACCTGAAGGTAAATTTGAAAAAACATGCTCTGGAAAAGTTATTGAAAAGGGTGTTTTTAAAAACGGAAAGAAAGACGGCGAATGGGTAACCTATAGTAAAAAGGGGATGCTTCTAAAAAAAGTACATTACACAGACGGACAACTCAATGGTACCTGTGAAATGTTTTTTGCAACAGGTACTCCCAAATTGACTGCCTTTTTTGTCAATGGAATAAAAAGTGGTAAATGGACGTATTTTACCTCCAAAGGTAAACTGTTTATGGAAGGAGAATATGAAGTTGGAAAACCTGTCAAAATCTGGACGATCAATGACCAAAAAGGAAAAACACCCTTTGTTCAATATGATTTCACCGCAGGAAAATACCTTACTAATCAACCTGTTAGCCTACATAAAGACAATGCAATCCTTCAAAGTGACAACGTAGACGCGTATTATATCCTGCGATATCCTAAACGACCTTCGGCTACAGGTACAGCTCCACTTGGGGGATTTCTTCTGGCTAGTGATTTGTTTGTAGACCTTGTAGAAATCCCTGTGGAATTTTGGGATACCTATGTGAATTACAAATACAAAGCCAACTTTACTATTACTCCAGAAAATCAGGCCACTCTAACTGTTCAACCTCTATCTCAACATATGGATGAGAGCCTGCCCATTTATCCATTCATTATCAAAACAAACCCTGATAATAAGCTAAAAAAAATCAATCACACACCCTTGTCCAATATGTTTCTGGATACAATGATTTGGGAAACACTACAGATGCTGCCTCCATGGATTTATAAAGATAAAAGTGAGATAGATGTATATGTTCCCTATGTAATTAATCAGATAGAAGGGTATTAAAATTTTACCTCCTGGTACTTACCCCATCAGTTCCTTCACCAACTGCATTACGCCTTCACTAGCTTTGGCTTCGCGGAGGTGTAGGTTGGGGCGGGGAGCTACATAGGGTAGTTTGAGGTCAATGACATATTTGGGTACGTGGTCTGCGATGTAATCAACCAGTCCGGCGGCGGGATACACCGCCAGAGATGTGCCAACAACCATGAAAATATCTGCCGAATGAGCCTCTTTCACTGCGGTTTCCATCATAGGCACAGCTTCACCAAACCACACAATATGTGGCCGCAACTGCGAACCCAACGGACACAGGTCGCCAAGACGAAGTTCCCAGCCATTGGGGTTGATTTCAGTAATGTCGTAAATTTGATGGTGATTATGGGTGCTACGAACCTGGTTGAGCTGTCCGTGTAGGTGGATAACGTTGGTAGAACCACCCCGTTCGTGCAGGTCGTCTACGTTTTGGGTAACAATAACAACCTCGTACTTTTCTTCCAGTTTGGCCAAACCTGTATGGGCAGCATTGGGCTGTACGCTACGAGCCTGCTTGCGACGCTGGTTGTAGAAATCCAGTACCAATGCTGGATTTTTCCGCCAACCTTCAGGCGTGGCCACTTCCATCACATCATGTCCTTCCCACAAGCCATTGGAATCCCGAAATGTTGCAATGCCACTTTCTGCACTGATACCAGCACCTGTAAGGACGACAATCTTTTGTTTCATAGAAGGCTTAAATTGTGTTTGAATGTGTTGAACCTGAGATTCTCTTACTTCTTCGTTTTCTTGGCAAACTTTCCTGTAGCCTTAGGTTTAGCCTCGGCTTCTTTGGCCAGGGTCAGGCATTCTTCCAGCGTCAGACTTTGAGGTTCTTTGCCTTTGGGAATCTTGACATTCTGTTTTCCAATGGAAATATAGGGTCCAAACCGTCCGTTGAGGATTTTCACCTCCGGGTTTTCAGGAAAATCTTTGATAAACTTCTCTGCATCGGATTTGCGTTTGGCTTCGATAAGAGCAATGCCTCGTTCTTCGGTGACGGTATGGGCATCATCTTCTTTGCCTAGGGAATAATACTTGCCATCATGTTGAATGTATGGACCAAATTTTCCGATAGCGGCTTTCATAACCTTTTCCTCATACATCCCTACTTCACGTGGCAGTTTGAAGAGTTCCAAGGCTTCGGCCAGGCTGAGCTGTTCCATGAGCTGACCTTTTTTCAGGCTGGCAAAACGGGGTTTTTCAGCTTCTTCATTTTCACTGTCGCCGATTTGTACATAAGGGCCATACTTACCCAATTTGACGCTGATTGGTTCACTCGTTTCAGGATGTAGACCCAGCATACGGGTTTTACCCACAGAAGACCGTTGAATTTCGTCAGTATTTTCTACTTTCTGGTGAAAACCCTCATAGAATTTTTCCAGCATATCTTCCCAGACGATACGTCCACCAGCAATTTCGTCAAATTCCTTCTCAACCGTAGCTGTAAACGAATAATCTACTACATCTGGAAAATGTTGTACCAGAAAGTCTGTCACGATCATGGCAACATCGGTTGGAAACAGTTTGGATTTTTCGGCTCCGTAGGTTTCCTTCTTAGTCACGGCAGAGAGAACATTATTCTTCAGTGTCAGTTCTATAAAATCACGTTCCTTCCCTACCCGGTCTTCTTTGATCACATAGCCCCGTTGCTGAACCGTCGAGATGGTTGGTGCATAGGTAGACGGGCGGCCAATACCCATTTCTTCCAGTTTCTTTACCAGACTAGCTTCTGTATATCGGGCAGCAGGACGGCTGTACCGCTGTACGGCCCGCATAACATCCAGGTTAAGCAGCTGACCAACATTTAATGGAGGAAGCATGTTTTTGCTTTCTTCCTCGTCGTCATCGGTAGACTCTATGTATACTTTTAGGAATCCGTCAAATTTAATTACCTCTCCGGTGGCCACCAGCTCTTCTTTCAGCAAGCCTGTGGTAGGCGAAGTAATAGAAATAGTGGCAGTGGTGCGTTCCAGCTGGGCATCAGCCATCTGAGAGGCAATGGCTCGTTTCCAGATCAATTCATAGAGACGTTGCTCATCGCGTGACTCGCCGGCACTGCTGGCGGCAAAGTCTGTCGGACGGATGGCTTCGTGAGCTTCCTGCGCCGATTCAGATTTGGTTTTGTAGCGGCGTGTTTGCACGTATTTTTCGCCATAACTGCTACGAATTTCGTCGGCAGCCTTGTTGAGGGCTTCTTCCGAAAGGTTGGTAGAGTCGGTACGCATGTACGTAATTTTACCAGATTCGTAGAGTTTTTGGGCTATTGTCATGGTTTTGGAAACCGAGAAATACAGTTTCCGACTGGCTTCTTGTTGTAAAGTAGAAGTCGTAAATGGTGGTGCAGGGGTACGTTTGGCTGGTTTAACTTCTAGGTTTTTGATGGCAAAAGCTCCTTGGATGCATCGTTCCAAAAATGCCTGCGCATCCGCTTCCTTTTCAAAGCTTTTGGGTAGTTCGGCGGTCAGTACTTTTCCTTTTTCAACAATAAACAGAGCCGTTACCTTATAGGACGACTGCGACTCAAAGCTTTCAATCTCTCGTTCCCGTTCTACAACCATTCGTACCGCTACCGACTGCACCCGTCCGGCAGATAGCCCTGCCTTGATTTTTTTCCAGAGTACTGGCGAAAGTTCATATCCAACCAGCCGATCTAGGATGCGGCGTGCCTGTTGGGCATTGACCAGATCAAGATCCAGTTTGCGAGGCGACTGAATGGCATTCAGAATGGCGTTTTTGGTAATTTCCCGGAACACAATGCGACGAGTCTGGGCATCGTCCAGGGCCAAAGCCTCTTTCAAGTGCCAGGAAATAGCTTCTCCTTCGCGGTCGTCGTCTGTTGCCAGCCATACCACATCAGCTTCCTGTGCCAGTTTTTTAAGCTGTTTGATCAAGTCTTTTTTGTCTTCATTGATCTCATACGTTGGGCGAAAACGGTTTTTCACGTCAATAGCCATGCCTTTTTCTGGCAGGTCACGCACGTGTCCAAAGCTAGACTTCACCGTAAAGTCCTCTCCCAGATAGCCTTCAATGGTTTTGGCTTTCGCCGGCGACTCAACAATTACTAAATTTTTGGCCATACTATCTAAAAAAAACTGGAAATGATAAGGAATCAGTTTGTATATGCAGACGAAAGATCCGTATATGGTGACGGGTTCTTTACTATTGCAATGTTTTTATTTTATTTCAGAAAACAAAATCCTGGCTTGCAACAAGGATGGGTTTGCTTCACATCAAATACACTGGATAGATCAAAAAAAGAAATAAGATATACTGGATTTTATCGTTGATACAAAAGAATGGCCGATGGTTGTATGGATACCTGGCTTTTTCATGCTTTCTTTGCACTCAATGCAGCTTAGGACTCATTTATCGTATAAATAGGTTGAAAGTCATCTACACTATTTAGTCATTTTTTCAATCGTATAAACTTAATGAGAACTAGCTACCAACCTGCTTAGTGCGTTTTTTTATTCAGGGGTATACATGTACTGATTTTCAGTGGCATCTGTACCCACACGGAACGTACGCAGGAAACAAAGAAGTTGCAAAACAATGAAAAAAAACCTGAATTTCATGTATATTTTACCAAAGAGTTTCAAATATGCATAAAATTCAGTAAAATCAAATAAATTGTTCCTTTCCCAAAGAACCCCTCAGACACAGTGATTCAGCTACTGAAAGTCTATGAAATAGGAAAGTTTTATGGAAGAAAAAGTTTTTTTTAAACAAAGGTTTTTATGATTTGCCAGATATTGACGTAATTGGCGGTCTGATTTTTTTCTTAGTTATTTATGGATAAACACCTTTTTTTAGTCCGGCATGCGCAAGCAGAGACGGAAGCTGCCGTACACAGAGATTTTGAACGGGAGCTTTCTTCGTCTGGTGTCATTGAAGCCTGTAGGGTTGGCAGCCACCTCAAACAACTTCAGGTAATGCCTGATGTCATCATCACCAGTCCGGCACACCGGGCACTGAGTACCGCTCAGTATATGGCTGAACAGATTGGATATGATGTGGAAAAACTAGTCGTAGAGCCTCTTTTGTACCAAGAATTTGCGTTGCAGTCTTTCATACAGATGATCAATGAGTTTCCGAAAGAGCATAATTCAGCAATGATTGTGGCCCACAACCCCAAGCAGTCATATCTAGCAGAATACCTGACACACGAAGACATTGGTGTAATGCCTACCTGTGGTGTGGTACATATTGTGTTTGAAAATCAACCTTGGTCAGCTGTTACAGGTGGTAGTGGTAAACTAGTTTGGTTTGAACATCCAGAGAAAATAATGAATGACCGTATGAGTTCTGATTAATTGCCTGAACCTTGATTTGCAGGATTGTAGGATTTCCTTGATTGTTTTTGTTTAGATTGGACTTACACAAATGATACTACACCCTGTACTAGTGTATTTCGCCCCGTTGGGGCTTTCAATAGCATAGGTTGCATAAGTTCTATCTAAATAAAAATAATCTTACAAATCAAGGTTCAGACAGTAATCAAGTTAATCCTTTAATCCTGCAAATCAAGGTTCAGACCATTCAACACACGTACTCCTTTTCTATGTCCCGTATTCTTTTGTTATTGCTGGTATTCAGTCTGGTAGCCTGCCATAAAGACCCTACTAGTTTTGCAGTGGAGTCACAAAATCTGACGCCATTTCATACCCAATATGTAGCCCAGGCCCAAGCCCCAGAAGCATCCGACTCGGTTTCTGTCTATGTAGACTACTCCAAAGGTATGCACGAAGGCATGGTAGCTTCAATGGACTTTATCAAGGAAATGCTCACCATCGTTAACTCGCCTAAAACCGTGTATTTCAAGGCTGGAGCTTCAGATACACCTCCCCGTATCTCTATTACTGCCACCGAAAACATTCCCTGGAACCTAAGCAACTATACCGAAACCCGTTCGGTACTCGACGAGCCTGTCCGTGCCATCACCCGTGACAACCGCACAGGCGTGTTTATTACGGATTTTGAACTGGTAAAAGGCCAACAAGAATTACAGATTGTGCAGAATGGTCAAACCTTCCGTACCAGTATTGATATTTCTGCCTGGGCCGTGAATGAGTTTGAAGACTGGCTCAAGAAAGGCAATGCCATTGATATTTTTGCCAAACGGTTTGACAAACAAAATTCATGGGTGCCCCAAACCCAGCGTCAATATATGTATACCCTGATTTTTACCCCCAAAGCCCAAATACACGAACCCTCTGCCCTGATCAATCGGCTGCTGGATAAAGGTTATGGCTCCCGGGGCGACTTGCAGCATTTTCGTTTTTCAGCCGAAGATATTGCCTTGCAAATCAAGTATCAGGACAAAGCTAACATTGGTGGAGCAACAGACAATGCCGTTCCGTCAGGTGTGCAAGTTGCCTTTCCGGCCTTTGAATACTACCAGTTTTCCCAGAAAGAACTCTTTAAAATACCTGAATACGATGCCAATGATACCCGTTTTCTGAAAAGCCTGTTTCTGGCCAATGCCCCCGTCAACTACCCGGATCTAAAACTGGACATACAGGTTTATGACATCACTGCTGAATACCAGAAATACTATGATGCCACTACGCCTGTAGAAGGAGAAAAGCCTAAAAAATATACCTTCTCTGCCCCATCACCAGTAGAAGATGTGTTTGAGCTGGATTTTACGACCAAGAAAAAAGAAATAGGTCTGAAGCTGCATCCTAATTTTACAGGGGTGGAGTTTCGTACCTTATATAAAATAGATGTGGTGATTGACGAAGCCCGACCTCAGTTTGAAAACAGCTTGCTGTCAGCATTAAAGTGGACAGATGCCCGTGGTTTTGAGGTTCCCTCTCTGGCCAGCAGCCTGACCGAAGCCTTGTCTCGCATCAACCTCAAAGACAGAGTGATTTACACCTATTATATCGAATTGTACTAACTGGCCTTATAACCCCCTTCTATCCTATGCTTTTTACACAAATTGTAACCATTCGCAACCCCAAACAACTGGAAGAACTGTCTAATGAGACCTATATGTTTGCTGTGATTGCGGCCATCATTTTTATAGGAATCTCATGGGTGGTGGCTAATCTGATCAAATGGGAAGGTGGCAAAGATCCGCAGGATGCTGGCAAACGTCGGGCTGCTTTTTTTGTACTCTGGTTTATAGCTGGTGCTGCTTTTTTCCTGTATAACATGTTTAAAGTCTCCGACCAAGTAGCCCCCAACCTGCAAAGCAAATTTTCACAAACCAACTATATCAGTACTGCCATTGTATTTGTGGTGTACCTAATCGCTGGCTTTGTCCTCAGTAAACTGATGAAAAACAGCAAGTATGGAACTATTTTTCCAGCGTCAAAAAAATGAGTAAATAATCCTTGGGGACTTCCACGAATCTTCTCCACAGGTCTGGTGCTGGGCAACGCAGTTGCTCTCATTTACTCATTCAGGCGGCGGTTCCAGTGTACTGCTGTTCCAGATTTGGAATCTGGAACGAATCTGCGGTGGATTTGCAATCCACCAAAATGTGAGAGCATTTTTGGGTGTTAGGCACACGACAGGTGTGTTTGTGAGTTCCACCAAGTGTTTGTCTCAAAACGGCTCTGACAAATGCTATCGCATTTGGTGGATTGCAAATCCACAACAGACATGTTCCGGATTACAAATCCGGAACAGCAGTGGACTTCCACGAATCTTCTCCACAGGTCTGGTACTGGGCAACGCAGTTGCACTCATTTATTCATTTATTCATTTATTCGCTACCCCCCAATGCCTTTAATTGCCCCTTCTTTGTTGGCTGCAGATTTTGCCAATCTGCAACGTGATGTGACCATGGTTCAGAGCAGTAATGCCGACTGGCTTCATTTTGATGTGATGGATGGTGTGTTTGTACCTAATATCTCTTTTGGATTTCCAGTACTCGAAGCCATACGTCCTTTCATTCAAAAGCCTATTGACGTACATCTGATGATTGTACAGCCCGAACGATACGTAGAAACCTTTGCCAAAGCCGGAGCCGATCATATTACGGTGCATTACGAAGCCTGTCCACATTTACACCGTACACTACAACAGATTCGTCAGGCGGGTTGTCGGGCGGGCATTGCCCTTAATCCACATACACCTGTGCATTTGTTGGAAGATATTATTTCAGAAACGGATATTGTACTGCTCATGTCAGTCAATCCGGGGTTTGGTGGACAAAAATTTATTCCCGAAACCTATGCCAAAGTCTCCCGGCTCAAAGACCTGATTCTCCGCAAAAATGCACCTGTGTTGATTGAAATAGACGGTGGTGTAAACATGGATACAGCTCCTCTCCTGCTTCAGGCAGGGGCAGATGTACTGGTAGCTGGCAATTTTGTCTTTACGTCCCCTGACCCGGTGAAAACCATTGACATTATGAAAAAGACTGGCCTCCCCCTAACCCCCTCCTGAGGAGGGGGAACCTAACAGGTTCCTGCGGAACATTGATTCCGAAGGAATTAGATAAAGTTCCCCCTCCTCAGGAGGGGGCTAGGGGGAGGCTTTTTTTTGCTAGCCCGTGCAATGGTTTTTCCACGATATAATGGAGTATGACTGCAACTACCCACAGGGTTATAAAGTGTATATCAAAAAGAAAATGTATTTTAATACATTGTTAGGTAAATATATTTAATTTTTTTAACTTGGTGAAAAAACTCTATCAAGCGATGCGAAAACAACATGTACAATTGGCCGATAGCGACCGTTTGACTTTACAAAAGATGCTATCC
>JACCDR011224700.1_pt1 | contig 24699 bp, 20 predicted proteins | sample 7446431 | NCBI WGS metagenome assembly JACCDR01 (sample SAMN15323443, study PRJNA562643) | freshwater metagenome | isolation source: river surface water | place: USA:Blue River Watershed | collected 2017-08-17 | reverse complement strand
GCAATCGCCAACGCCATCGCCAACGGGATTGAAATGATCCCCACCGTTAAACCCGCCAACAAATCCTGCCGTAGCTGGGCGACACCGTAGCCTTCTTTCGCGGTTTCTCGCAGCGCAAAACCGATCTTTAACGAAAACAAATGGGATCGATTCGACATACTTAGGCTCCATCATAAAGCTGTGGGTTAAGGACTGGCAGGTAGTTAGGTCAACATGGTTAAGGAGAATGCGTCATCGTCGGCGCTACATGATTCACGCACATGATCTAGGCTGTTCATGTCCAAACAACGAGGCGACCAACGTCGAAAACAACCAAGCTGTGCGCCTGCACAAGTCGCCTATCGTTCCGACCAGCGCTGCACCGCATGCAGCCAACGCCATCGTTCAGGGGTAAGCAGTAGCATCCAGCACAGCAGATGTAACGATAGGCTAAAAATAGTATTAAAAAGTCCTGAATGACGATAAAACCAAGGCACGCTGTCTTGATACATGCTGGCATCGGCATAATACAACATCACCTCTGACGCCATTAGGAAATTATATAACGACGAACAAGCCAGTAAAATGGCCATTAAAAAAACCTGCGGTAACTCTGGCACAGGCAGTGCGACACGACACCAGCGTAACAAGGCGTGCGCACGATAGAAATTGGCCAGCATAAACGCCAAGCCTAAATCCAGCGCCGATACCGCCAACAGGTAAAACAAGGTAAACGAATCCGAGACAAAATAAAGCAGAATAAATTCAAGGATTTTTAACAGCAGTATGATCACAATCGCTGGTAACAAATGTTGGCGACGCCCACGCAGCAGTGCAATACAAAACAAGGATAATAATGATATAGCCACTGGCCAATAAGGTTCGAATCGCAAAAAAAACAATGCCGTGAGTGACATCACACACAATAACACACTAAGGACGTCTTTCACGGCAAAGGATTTTGGCACTAAATTACTCTAGGCTGTAGGGTTAAATTTAGGTGGCCATGGCGGACGATAAGCACCACTGACATTCAGCTCTGGTGAGCCCCCACCTAAGGTTTCCAGCGCTGCCGCCGAGATCCGCACCGTATCGGTTGCACTGGGCTGCACTGCTGCTGCGCGAGGTGCTGCGACAGTTTTGTCACTTAGCACAGCCGCTTGCATCACGCCTGATTGTGCATTGATTTGCATGTTGAGTAAACCCCTAATTTGTAACGATATTTATTGTTATGTATCACATTGTGATTGGCCGCCAATTTTCTGTCATCTGACGAAAATAATGGAGCGACCTTAGGAACATGCAGGGGTTGTGCCAAAAATAACAACAGGCGTTCCAATTTTTATGATAACGTTGTGCGCTTAAAAAATTCGGCTTAGATCCGTAGGTGCAGGTTTCATACGCGGAACAAGTCACATCCCTATGCCCATCTGCAACTAGAGCGCTATCTTGGTTTAGATCTCGGCGAAACCTTGCAGCAAACCATGCAGTAAAACGTGAGCGACTGCGACATTTTGTCGCACCTGCGTGCTTTAAACTACAGAGCGTCGTGCATGATTTTTACGATAGAATGATACCTTTACATCAGTGTTCGTTTTAAGCTCGCATCCAGGTGTATTGCAACCTGCTCGCGCCCATCGCTTTAGTGTTATAGAACCGGCTGAACCGTCAAGGCTTCGGAGATTGTGATGGATGACGCTGCGCTTTTAAGCTTTACCCTGATGTAATTTGTCTCGTCCAAGTTCGTTGTATCGCTATGTTTGAAAGGTCCGCGTTTCAGGAACGCATTACAAGGCAGCTAACGTGCACTTATGAATCATAACCCAACCGCAACACCCGCTACTTGGCGACAATTGCAGCAATTTCGCTGGGGCCTCATCTTTACCGGCATACTGACCGCCATGGTCGGCCTTAGTATGCATAGCGCACAGTCCGACGGCCGCGCCCTGCTGGTACTGTTGATATTGCATATTGCGAGTAATTTTGCGATCGCGCATTGGCCGTGGGGGCGACAAGCTCCATTGCGTTTGGTGTCCGTTCTACTCATCATTGATACATTATTGCTGCTTGGGATCTTGCTGGTTAGTGGTGGGGCCAATAACGGTTTTGTCGCATTACTGCTGTTGCCGGTGGCAGTATCCGCAATGCTGTTGCCAAGCCGGTTTGCCTATGCGTTTGCCGCGTTGGCCATTGCCAGCTATGCCCTATTGCTAGAACGCAGTAATGCAGAGGTCTCCCCGTCCATCCATCAACATCATATGTCACATCCGATGCATCAAGACACGGTATCCACAGCTAACCATCACAACGCGCAGCAAATGCAGCAACATTTATGGCAAATGGGCTGGGCTTTTGCGGTATCCGCGGGTCTCATCGCATGGTTTATTAGTCGTCAAGCGCGGCAAATTCGCTTACAGGCGTTACAGTTAAACCAGTGGCAACAACAGCAGTTACAGCAAGAACAATTGCTCGCCATTGCGACCTATGGGGCCAATGCTGCCCATGATCTCGCCACGCCGCTACAACATTTAGCGCTGTTGGCGGATGAGTTAGCCGAAGATAAACCGCAGGATGAGCGTTATCATGACTTGATGCAACAGGTGCAGCGCTGCCAGCATATTGTGCATGGGCTACGCCAGCAAGCTCAGTCCATGCGGCAAGGTCAACGTAGTCAAGATGCATGGCAATGCACCGAACAAGTGCTACAGCTGTGGTTGGTCAGTCGACCAGATATCAGCATGGCCATCCATCGTCAACGTGATGCGTCATACTGTCAAATTTCTGACGCTATGGCATGGACCAGCGCTTTATTTCAAATCTTGGATAATGCCGCCGATGCCAGTTTGGCCTGTGTAGAACCACGCTTAGAGGTTACCTTGCAATTGCATGCCGCCACGCTGACCCTGCATATTCGCGATTATGGACCAGGGTTAACTGCACAACAGTTGGCGGAATTAGGCAAGGTGCCGCAACACAGTGATGATGGTCTCGGTTTGGGTCAATGGTTAGCACAAGGTTCAATCCAACGACTTGGTGCGACACTAAGCCGCGTGAATCATACCGATCGCGGCGTGATCACCACGCTTGAACTACAGCACCACATGACATCTGTGTCATAAGTCGCATGACAACTCCCCGGCAGGGCTACTCGAATGACTGAACCGCATTACAAACTTTGTATTCTGGATGACGATAAACATCTACTGCAAGTGTTGGCCCGACGCCTAACGGCGGCTGGTTTTGCGGTCACCACCATCGCCGACGCCTGCCAGCCTGAACAGCTCATCAGCATCGCCGCTGATATCTATCTACTGGATCTGCGTTTTGGTCATCAATCCGGTATGCATTTTATCCAACCGCTGCGACAGGCGCTGCCACATTGCCGTATTGTGCTGATGACAGGCTATGCCAGCATCGCGACCGCCGTGCAAGCCGTGAAGGCCGGCGCCGATGATTATTTAACTAAACCTGTCGATTTCCAGGTGTTGCGTCAAACGCTTCTGCCCGTTGGAGCACCGATGCCGCAGCGATCTTCGCCATCAGCACCGCAACCGCACAGCGCAAGCTCGCACAGCACAAGCTCGACCAGTGCCTTGGTAGAAACGTGCGATGGCGATAGTCGTGCGACCGCCAATAGTCGGCAGGGGATATCAACACCGCCGCCAGTCATGGTGTCCTCCACCATCATATCGTCGGTGATGACCACGACAGACAACACGGCTCGCACCATTTACCAGACCGAACTATCACTCACGCCAGGTGGTGCGCAAACGCCATCCGGATCACTTGAATTCGACCAGAACGATGCAAACGAGGAGCTGGGCCGATTAATGTCGGCCGAGCAAATAGAATGGGAACATATTCAGCGTGTATTGCTGGCACAAGATGGCAACATCTCGCAGACAGCCCGCCTACTGGGCATGCACCGCCGCACTCTACAGCGCAAACTGCTGAAACACCGTCCGCGCTAAACCAAGTTATTCATCTTGCCGTGCCCATGCCGCCGCTTGCGCTTGGCTATGCCGCGCGGCTTTGGCCGCGGCAATGGCTTGCCTGGCAATGATAGCAAGATCAGCATGAATACCACCTGCCGTGACTTGCCGCCCTGCACCAGGCCCTTTTAACACCATCGGATTTTGTTGATACCAATCAGTTTCTATCACAAAAATGTTATCGCACGGCAAGATCGCCGCCAAAGGATCACAGGCATCCACTTGCCGTAGCTCCACCCCGGCTTGCACCTCTCCAGCCTCAGTCACAGTCAAGGTCGCCACATAACGCAGCACCTTCCCCGCCGCCACGGCGGCAGCGTGTAACGTCGCCATGGCATCATCAAGCAAACCGCGTTGCGGCCAAAATGATGACCAATCCCCACTGGACAGTTCGGCAGGCAGTAATGGCGTTAAACGAATATCCGCAATATCCAGCGATAATCCCAGCTCACGCGACAACACCAGTAATTTACGTTGTACATCTTTACCAGATAAATCATCACGCGGATCCGGTTCCGTTAGGCCTTGCGCTTGCGCTTCCAGCACAAATTCTGAAAACGGTTGACTGCCATCAAATTTGCAGAGTAACCAGGACAATGTGCCGGAGAAAATACCACTGATTTGATGGATACGATCGCCCGCGCTTTGCAGCTCTTGCAGTAAACGTTGCACCGGTAATCCCGCGCCGACTGTGGTGTTACTGAGCCAACTGACCTGTTGCTCTGCCACCGCCGCCGTGATCGCTTGATACTGCGCTAAAGGCAGGGTCACACCTTTTTTGTTGGCACTGATCAAATGACAACCGGTCGCGACAAAATCAATGTAATCCTCGGCGAATGTTTGGCTTGGCGTAATATCAATCAGCACCTTAGGGCTGGCCAAGCTGGCTAAATAATCCAGCAATTCCTGTTTTTGATAAGCCGGCGCACTGGCTAACGCCTGTGGCCACTGTGTCGCATCAATATTTTCAGCAAACGCAGCCTGCCGCGAATTTAACACACCGGCCAATTGCAGCTGGATCTGGGGAGCAAATGCTTGTTGTTGCGCGGCCAACATCGCCAAAAACTCAGCCCCTACATTGCCAGTTCCCGCCACCACCACGTTTAAGCGCACCGCGCTGGGCAACAACAGTTGATGTAAATCGGTCAACTCACGCGCGGATAAACTGGGTGCAAATAACCAAATAGCGAGCTCGTCATCACTAAATGAAAAAGCGGGTTGTTGTCGCTCCAACCAATGACTCGCCGCCAACGGCAATTGCCGCAGTTGCCGAGCCGCCGGCTTGACCCACGCCACCGCTTGATAATGTTCACTACTGACACGTGGATAAATCCGTTGCTGCCCCAAAAATGCCAGTAACGGTTCAAGGTTCTTTTGCGCAACAATCCACTGCGGAGCCACCAAGGCCGAGCCTGGCGCCGCAATCACCGGGCATTGCAAACGTGCCGCGACCTGTTCCGCCGTCATGTCACATTGCTTGGGCAAGGTCAGCAACACCACATCAGATAAATCGGTGACAAATTGCACCTCAATGGCGGGTTGACGACTGACACGACAGCCTGGCTGTTCGGGTTCATAACTGCTACGAACCACCAGCTCCGCCGGATAATCCAGCAAAGGTTTCAGCGTTTTGGCGTGCAATACTGGGTTGCCAAGCTGCGCTAAACGGATCGCTTGACTCCAAGGCACATGCCGGTAGGCGGTCGCCGAAGGCACTTTGCGTGGATCGGCACTGTAAATGGCATCGACATCGGTCCATATATTGATGACCTGCGCCCCGACTAAACGACCTAAAATCGTCGCTGAGTAGTCGCTGCCATTGCGCCCCAAGGTGATGCTACGACCTTGGGTATCACTGGCGATGTATCCGGTGACGACGGTAATATCGGCCTGGGTTAATGCGGCAAGTTTATCGCTCGACAAGGACCACAGCACCTCGGGTTCGCAGGGCTGGCAATCCAACACCAGAAACTGACGCGCATCCAGTGCCGTGCTGTGCAAGTGTCGCTCACGCAATAATGCACTGAGTAGCAATGCAGATAAATGCTCGCCAATGGCCAAGACGTCGGCAATCTGCTCCTGCGCAATGAGGGATGGGACGCTGCTTAACCAAGCATCCAAGGTGGCAATCACTGACACGGCGCTCGGCGCAGTTAATGTACGTTGCACCAACAAATGCAGGCGCTGCTGCAGGTTCGCAAGGGCATGTAACGCGTCGGAATTTTGCCCTTCTTGTGCTAACGATACCTGTGCAATTAATTCTAACAGGTGATCGGTGGTATCGCCGGGTGCGGACACCACCACAAAAGATCGCGCTTGTGGCTGGGCCTGAATGATATCGGCGACCGCATGAAAACGCTCGGCCGACGCCAAACTGCTACCGCCAAACTTGTGCACCACTAAGGTGTGACCATGTGCGGCGTTTAAAACAGCGGCTGTCGATACCGATGTTTGTGTTGTCGCCACTGGCGTAGTTACATTAGATTTTACAGTCATACCATCACCAAAATGCGCATAACGCAGGATTGTTGTGCCACGAGGCAGTAGAGTCATCCGTCACTTGAGTATCGTGCACCACTATGGAGCCGTTGCCTGACCGCCGCGGCTGAACCGGTTCGGTGGCGACGGCCGCGTGCTCCGCAACAGGCGCTGACACCGCAATCGGCGGCTTCGAAGGCGTTTCGTGTGAAAGCGTTTTTTGTGAAGCTGTATGATCTCGGCCGACATCTTCGCCGCTCTTGGCGATCGCCGCGCGCACAGCCGCAAATGCCTGTGCTAGATCCGCAATCAGATCGCGCTCATCTTCGATACCCACCGACAATCGAATTAAGGTCGGGCCTATGCCCGCCGTGGCCTGCGCCGCCGCATCCATAGACGCATGCGTCATGGTGCCGGGATGACAAATCAAACTTTCAATGCCGCCCAGCGACTGCGCTAAGGTAAAACACTGCAGCGCGGCAAAAAACACCGGTAAATATGTTGCATCCGCAGCCAAATCAAAACTGACCATACCGCCAAAACCCTGCTGCTGAGTTTTCGCAATCTGATGTCCAGGATGAGATGCTAAGCCCGGATAATACAGCTGAGCCACTAAGGGTTCCTGCTGTAAAAATGCCACCACAGCCGCCGCATTGCGCTCATGCGCTTTGATGCGCGGTAACAAGGTGCGTAAACCGCGGAGAGTCTGATGTGCATCAAAAGCTGAGCCTGTCACCCCTAAACAGTTCGCCCACCATTTCAATTCATCCCCAATCGCAGCATCCTTACAAATCAAAGCGCCACCGACGATATCGCTGTGGCCATTGAGATACTTGGTGGTGGAATGCACCACCAGATCGGCCCCCAGTGCGATCGGGTTTTGTAAGATAGGAGATAAAAACGTATTGTCCACCACCAGATAGGCAGACAATGCACGACTGACCGCCGCCACCGCCACAATATCGGTGATCTGTAATAGCGGGTTGCTCGGCGTTTCCACCCAGATCATCTTTGGCGCTGCCGCTTGCACCTGCGCCGCCCAGTCATCCTTTAAAAAATTGACGATCACCAGTTTAAAGGCCTGTTTACGCTGCGCTAAATTGAGAAATAACCGGTAACTGCCACCATAACAATCATGCGGGATCACCAGCGTATCGGCTGGTGTTAACAGCTGCAGCGCTAACAAACAGGCCGACATTCCGGTGTTGGTCACGATGGCACGAGCGCCGCCTTCAAGCTCTGCCAATGCATCGCCCAACAAATCGCGATTTGGATTATTCGAACGGGAATAATCATAACGGCCTGGCTGTTTAAACGCCGGCAGAGCAAAGGTTGAACTCAGATACAAAGGTGGCGTCACGGCGCCATACGCCGGATCTTGAGCAATGCCGGCACGAGCGGTGATAGTTGCGGAATGGCGCTGCGACATAGTGAAGCCTCTGGATATTTGGATGTTTAGACGTCTAAAAGTATACATTTCAAAAAAAGAAGATGTCAAAACATTTAGACGTCTAATGTGATTATTTCTTGCGCCTTGTTTGTGTCTGGGCGTATAAAGAAGTAAAATTTCGCCACTTGCGAAAGCAACGAACTTTTTATTAATCAAGGTATAACTATGGCAAAGTGGAATGGTGAATATGTTCACCCTTATGCGGAGCACGGAAAGAAATCTGAACAGGTGAAAAAAATCACCGTTTCTATCCCGCTCAATGTATTAAAAGTGCTGACGGACGAGCGTACCCGTCGTCAGGTCAATAATTTGCGGCATGCCACCAACAGCGAGTTGCTGTGTGAAGCATTTCTGCATGCCTTCACCGGTCAACCGCTACCGGCCGATGATGACTTACGTAAAGATAACCCGCATCAGATCCCGCTGGAAGTGCGTAACATTCTGACCAGCATGGGTAAACCGATCCCTGAGATCCAAGAAGCTGAAAGCGACGAAGAATAACACGCGCGGCTATTACGCGATGCTGTGTTCACTGCACCAACTCAGTCACTGTACATAAGAACAAAACGACCAAAGCCACGGCAGTGAACCGCATTGAGTCTCTTGCCCTAGGGATTCTGTTGCCGTCGATGTTTTTACGTCTGCTTCGTTATAAAAAAACCGCGATATCGCGGTTTTTTTATCGTCTATTGCTTTATGTGTTAGCCATGCAGCGCGGATGCCATGTAACCTTCCGGCATGGCAATACGCGCCACACCTGATGCAACCGCAGCATCAGCGACCGCCTTGGCAACCCGCGGCAACAAACGCGGATCCATCGGTTTGGGAATAATATAAGTGGGGCCAAAGCTTAAGCTATCGACCTGGGCGGCTTTTAATACCGACGCAGGTACCGGCTCTTTGGCAATACTGCGGATCGCCTCTACCGCCGCGATCTTCATCTCGTCGTTAATAACGCGGGCGCGCACATCCAAAGCGCCACGGAAAATAAACGGGAAACACAGCACGTTATTGACTTGGTTTGGGTAATCCGAGCGGCCTGTGGCCATTATCAAATCGTGTCGCGTTGCATGTGCCAGTTCGGGTTTGATCTCCGGATCAGGATTCGAGCAAGCAAAGATAACCGGATTTGGTGCCATCAAGGCTAACGCGGCGGGCGGTAACACATCAGGACCCGACACACCAATAAATACATCGGCGCCGTCCAACGCATCTTCCAAGGTCCGTTTATCGGTGTTGTTGGCAAACAGCGTTTTATATTTGTTGAGATCATCACGGCGTGTGTGGATCACGCCCTTGGTATCTAACATATAAATATATTCACGCTTAGCGCCACACTTAATCAGCAGCTCCATACAGGCAATGGCGGCAGCACCAGCCCCCATACAAACGATAGTCACTTTGCGGATATCTTTGCCTTGGATCTCCAACGCATTGAGCAAGCCGGCGGCTGTCACAATCGCGGTACCATGTTGATCATCATGGAATACTGGAATATTGCAGCGTTTAATCAGCTCTTTTTCGATTTCAAAGCATTCGGGAGATTTAATATCTTCCAAATTAATACCACCGAAGGTATCCGCAATATTGGCGACGGTATTGATGAAGTCTTCCGTCGTGCGATGTGTGACTTCGATATCAATCGAATCTAAGCCTGCAAAACGTTTAAATAACAACGCCTTACCTTCCATGACGGGCTTCGATGCCATCGGACCTAAGTTACCCAACCCCAAAATAGCAGTGCCATTTGAAATCACCGCGACCAAATTACCTTTACCGGTATATTTGTAGACATTATCGATATTGTCGGCTATTTCACGCACCGGTTCGGCCACGCCAGGGCTGTAAGCTAGCGCTAAATCCTTGACGGTCTCGGCCGGTTTGCTGATCTCTATGCTGATCTTGCCCGGTTTCGGCTCGGCGTGATACCGCAGCGCTTGTTCTCTGAAATCTGACATGGTACGAGGTTTCCTGATATCAGGCGCAAGGCCTGTTGTTATAATTGCCATACTTTTGTGGGGGACCACAAAAGACATTCCATTTTAAAGAGGCGACAAGACGAAGCAAATCAATAACCTGCTGATCGTACCACTGGGTGTAGGGCCATTGGAGGCAAAAAGTTACAGATCCGCTATCGACCTCAGCTTCCTTCCACACAACCTAACAAAGCGGTATGACAACTGAACGAAAACTAGGCAGGATTGTTATAACAAGTTTTTGTAGGGTCGCCAAGCCACAGTTCCACCACCATCAGGCCAAAAGGCTTGAACCGCACTGCAGTTCGACCAACAAGGATGCAAAAAAAACAGATAAATATGCGTAGCAAGGCTCCGTCCGTTGGCAGGACTCTTCGCTTCATCGCCTACGCTCGCCCTGTTCAAAACATCGCGACAAACAGCAACAGCGGAGCACAAGATGAAGAACACAGATCAGATAGTACATCGGCATGAGCGCAGCAAAATGCAAATAAGTATGCGAAAACACCAGTACAGGATTTATCACGAAAAAAAATCAGATTGAACCCCAAAGCCACAGACCGCGCTTTAGCAACCCGACACAGAACAGCGAGAAATATAAAAAGGGCGGCGATAGAAAACAAAAAAGGCGCCTTGGCGCCTTTTTTGTTCGACAGCGAAATGCTGGCTGGGATTATTTTGCGCCCAGAACAGCGAAACGCTTTTTGAAGCGATCAACACGACCACCAACGTCTAACACTTTTTGCTTACCGGTATAGAATGGGTGGCAAGCAGAGCAAACGTCCAAGTGGATGTCTTTGCACAGTGAAGAACGGGTTTTGAAAGAATTACCGCAAGTACAAGTTGCAGTGATTTCTTTGTACTCTGGGTGAATACCTTGTTTCATGGGTTACCTCGTTAGGCCGTATCGCTATTCCGATCAGCGTGCTGTCGGACACCATACGTATTTCAGTTAATTTAGGCCGCGTAGCTTAATGGATCGGCGCTATCGTTTCAACCTTTGCCGGCCAATCTTGGAAAAAAAACCTCGTCGCCGTCCATGGCAATAATAGCGGCGAGTCACTGGTCAGTGCGGTGGAAGCTGGGTAGACTATACCCCCTAGCAAGGAGTTTGTATTGTCCACCATTCGCGTTGCTCTGCCGGTGCCGCTACGGCAGCATTTTGACTACGATTATCCGTTTGACACCCCTATCGCTGTTGGTTGCCGGGTGCAGGTACCTTTTGGCAATCGACAATTGGTCGGTATTGTGTGGCAATTGGATCCGCCCGATGCCCATCACGCGAACAATCCGGCCGCAAAACCGCTAAAACCTGTGCTGACGTGCCTTGATCAGACCCCCATCTTAGCGGAAGAATTGCGCGAATTACTCAGCTTTGCGGCCAGTTATTATCACCACCCGCTGGGCGATGTGTTGATGAGTGCCCTGCCCGCGCTGCTCCGTGAAGGCCGCCCGATGGATTATGGCCAAACCGAATGGTTACATGCCGTCGATGAACCGCAAAGCTCCGAAAGCGCCATAGCAACGCTCGCGCGCGCTCCGAAACAACTGGCGTTATGGCAGCAACTACAACAGGCACCGATGGCGCTCGAACACGCGAAACATGACTTTAGCGCTACCATTATTCAACAGCTGGTCGCACGAGGGCTTGCCAACATTCAACCGCATCCGCTGACAGCATATACGCCGCTATCCACAACCGCCGCCAGCAAAGGATTGCCGTTAAACCCGGCACAAGCCTTGGCCGTCGCAGCCATTCATCAAGCACAGCACCAATTTAGCCGTTTGTTACTTGAGGGCGTCACAGGTTCGGGCAAAACCGAAGTGTATTTGCAGGCCATCACGCCATTTCTACAGCAAGGTAAACAAGTATTGGTGATAGTGCCGGAAATTGGCCTCACGCCACAAACGCTGGCGCGATTTGTCCAGCGTTTTGAGGTCCCGGTGCTGGCATGGCATTCCAATATGACCGATCATGAACGTTTACGGGTGTGGCAGCATAGCCAGGCCGGTGCCGCAGCTATCGTCATTGGCACCCGTTCGGCCATTTTTTTGCCTATGCCGGCACTTGGTTTAATTATCATTGATGAAGAGCACGATAGTTCGCTCAAACAGCATGATGGCTTTCGCTACCATGCGCGAGATTTGGCCATCAAACGGGCAGCCATCGCAAAGTGTCCTATCGTATTAGGCTCCGCCACACCAAGCCTTGAATCGCTGCATCATGCCTTGGCTGGTCGCTATCAGCATTTGCGCCTGCCCGATCGTGCGACGGCGCAGCAAGTGCCAAACATTGTGCTGGTCGACTTAAAACAACAAGTGTTACTACACGGTCTTGCCAATCAAACACGGGATGCGATTTCGCAGCATCTAGGCCGCGGCCAGCAAGTGATGCTGTTTTTAAATCGCCGTGGTTTTGCGCCTGCGCTGATTTGCCACGAATGTGGCTGGTTAACCGAGTGTCACCGTTGCAGCGCCTTTACCACCTACCACAAGCAAAGCCGACAGTTGGTGTGCCATCACTGCGGTACTATTCGGGCGGTGCCTCATCAATGTGGGCATTGTGGAAGCACACAATTGGCACCCGTGGGTAAAGGCACCGAGCAGCTGGAGGAACAACTTTCACAGTTATTTCCCGCCATTGCGATCAGTCGGTTGGATCGCGATAGCACGCGGCGAAAAGGCAGTCTGCAGCAACATTTACAGGATATTGAACAGGATGGCCCGCGGCTCATTGTTGGCACGCAAATGCTGGCAAAGGGGCATCATTTTCCACGCGTGACCTTAGTCGTGGTGGTCGATGTTGACGGCGCGCTTTATAGCAGTGATTTTCGGGCTGCCGAGCATTTAGCGCAGCTGCTCACCCAAGTATCAGGCCGTGCCGGCCGCGGTGGTGATGCCGGCACTGTATTACTGCAAACCCACTATCCTGGCCACCCCACGTTACAAGATATTATTCAAAACGGTTATCATGCTTTTGCCCGTTCAGCGCTGCTGGAGCGTCAACAAACCTTGTTGCCGCCCTATCAACATATGGCGCTCTTTCGCAGTGAGTCCCTCGACTCAAGTCTTGCGGAGCAGTTTTTACAACAACTGCAACAGTTGATCCCCACCGACGCTGCGGTACAATGGCTTGGCCCTATTCGAAGCCCACTCGAGCGGAAAGCGGGCCTATATCGCTGGCAACTGCAACTGTTTAGCAGCCAACGTCCAGCATTACATCGATTACTGCCGATGTTATTGCAACAATTGCAAGCATGGCCGCTAAGCCGTAAACTCAAGTGGACCTTGGACGTGGATCCCATAGATCTAAGTTAACTACACCGCTGGTGTCACCCCAGGTTACCCGCACACTGCATTTGAAAAGTGATTATTTGTGAAAAAACAGCCTTCGATTGCCCAACAAGACTATGTAAAAACGCCCCGCCCGAGTGCTCGTCGCGGCAAAAAAACCAACAAACGCCAACCATTTCCCATGGTTCTTGTGGTCGCGGTGGCACTAGCTATTTTGGTATTTATCGGTTTTCTGTGGTTTATCGGCCAACAGCCCGCCGCGCCAGTGGTTGATGCCAGCAAAGAGACGAAAAAAACCGCTGCCGCCTTGCCGGAAAAACCAGTGAAAGAGCCTTATACCTACATCAACGAACTGGAAACCAAGCAAGTGCAAGTGGAAGCGCAACCGCTCGCCGCCAAAGCAGCCGCGACCATGATTTGCGGCACCTTTAGCAATATGGAAGGGGCCGCTGCACTGAAAGCGAAAATCGGTTTTGCGGGCTTAACGGCGGAAATTAAACCACTGAATTCGAAGTTTCGTGTGGTGATTGGCCCCTACGAATCACGACGCCAGGCGCAAAATGATAAAAACATGTTGCTGCGACAAAAAATAGCCAATTGTTGGATCCCGCTATAATCGCGTGTTTAATCGCGGTGTAATCGCTGATGTGGCGCCGCATGCATTCGCTGTCGGCGCCACGTCTGCCATAACCTCTTTCGTAACATGGCAACTGCCTGCAACTTCTGCCTTTGTGTGTCACTTGGGCTAGCTCGCTTGGTCCACTGAGCTTGGTTTACAGAGCTTGGTCCACAGAGCTTGGCATGCCCTTGATTTTTTCAATGCGCATCCCCAATTCACGTTTATCTTAAATGCAAGGTAGATGTAGCATGACAACCATAGTTTCGGTCAGACGCAACGGCCAAGTTGCACTTGGTGGCGATGGCCAAGTCACCCTCGGTAATACGGTAATGAAAGGCAATGCCCGCAAGGTACGCCGTCTTTATCATGGCAAAGTGATCGCTGGTTTTGCCGGTGGCACCGCGGATGCGTTCACCCTATTTGAACGTTTTGAAGCCAAGTTGGAGCTGCACCAAGGCCATCTGATGCGTGCCGCGGTGGCGCTTGCCAAAGATTGGCGTACCGATCGCATGCTGCGAAAATTAGAAGCCTTACTGGCGGTCGCTGATGCGCATAGCTCTTTGATCATCACGGGAAATGGCGACGTGATCCAGCCCGAGCAAGACCTGATCGCCATCGGCAGTGGCGGCCCCTTTGCGCAAGCGGCGGCTACCGCCTTATTAGCCAATACCGAACTGAGCGCCCGCGACATTGTCAGTAAAAGTTTGACCATCGCCGGTGATATCTGCATTTATACCAATCAACAGCACACCATTGAAGAGCTCTAAACCACGTGCTCTCACGTTTGTGCCAGCCGTGATGTAAAACCGCATCGACGTTAGTTCTCCTGCGCCGTTTTTACCTCATGACGTTTTTTACGAATGACATTTTATAAGAAGGCCCCTATGTCCGAGATGACCCCACGCGAGATTGTGCACGAATTAGATCGCCATATCATCGGTCAACACGATGCCAAAAGAGCCGTTGCGATCGCGCTGCGCAATCGTTGGCGTCGGATGCAGCTGCCCGCTGCACTTCGTCAAGAAGTTACCCCGAAAAACATTCTGATGATTGGCCCAACTGGCGTTGGTAAAACAGAAATCGCCCGTCGGTTAGCCAAACTGGCCAATGCGCCATTTATCAAAGTGGAAGCGACCAAATTTACCGAAGTGGGCTATGTTGGTAAGGAAGTCGAGAGCATTATTCGGGATCTGACGGATCACGCGGTAAAAATGATTCGGGAACAAGAGGTTAATAAAAATCGCTTCCGTGCCGAAGAAGCCGCTGAAGAGCGTATTTTAGATGCACTATTGCCACGAGCCCGCAATAGTTGGGGCGAGGTGGAAGCCAGCGATAGCGACTCGCATACGCGGCAAATTTTCCGGAAAAAACTACGTGAAGGTCAGTTGGATGATAAAGAAATCGAACTTGACCTCGCACTGCCGTCGGTCGGTGTCGAGATTATGGCACCTCCGGGAATGGAAGAGATGACGCAGCAACTGCAGAGTATGTTCCAAAACTTGGGCAGTGAAAAAACCAAAAAGCGCAAACTCAAAATCAAAGATGCCCTCAAGCAGTTGATTGATGAAGAAGCCGCAAAATTGGTTAATCCTGAAGAGTTAAAAACCAAAGCGCTGGATGCGGTGGAACAAAACGGTATTGTGTTCATTGATGAAATCGACAAGATTTGTAAGCGTGGCGAAACCAGCGGCCCCGACGTGTCACGGGAAGGCGTGCAGCGTGATTTATTGCCATTGATTGAAGGCTGTACCGTCAATACCAAACACGGCATGGTCAAAACCGACCATATTTTGTTTATCGCGTCAGGTGCTTTCCAGATGGCGAAACCATCCGATTTAGTTCCAGAGCTGCAAGGTCGGTTACCGATCCGTGTGGAGCTACAAGCGTTAACCGCGGCCGATTTTGAACGCATTTTAACCGAGCCTAAAGCCTCGTTGTGCGAACAAACCACCGCCATGTTAGCCACCGAAGGTGTACAACTGCGCTTTGCGGCCGACGGTGTCGCCCGTATTGCCAATGCAGCATGGCAAGTGAATGAGCGTACCGAAAATATCGGTGCTCGGCGTTTGTATACTATCATGGAGCGCTTGCTGGAAGACGTCTCCTTCAACGCAGCCGATCATCAAGGTGATGTGATTACGATTGACGCCGCGTTTGTCGATAAGCACTTGGATGCCTTTGTACAAGACGATGATTTAAGCCGCTTTATTCTGTAATGCTGCCAAGGAGTCTTTGATGAATACCACGGCCTCGCCAGCATCGACAATTGCGCCATTGCATGTCGACAAGCTGCATTACCACCAACAACAAAAGGTGTTGGTGGTCAATTTTGCCGATGGCGCGCGTGTGAGTTTTAGCGCAGAGCAATTGCGAGTGTTTTCACCCTCGGCAGAAGTTCGTGGGCATGGCAAACCCGTGCTGGTGCGAAATAAACAAGCCGTGGCCATCAAAGCGCTCCACCTGACGGGCCATTACGCGGTTCGCATCGTGTTTGATGATGGTCATCAAACCGGTATTTACAGCTGGCGTTATCTGGCAGAGTTGGCCGCCACATTACCCGAGCGGTGGCAACAATATCAGCAACAACTGGCGGAGGCGAACGCGCGGCGCGAGCCTGAGCTTGCCATCAAAGTTTTGTAAGACGTATTGCAAAGTATGCCGATCGGCAAGTAGGCACATGCGCGTTTATGCCACACTGAACCCCGCGAACCAAGACGCTGTGTCGCTCGTTTAATGCCGAATTGATGTAAAAAAGCCAGTTCATGTTCTGAACTGGCTTTTGGCTGCATGACCTAGTACAAACAGCCTTAGGCGTGAAATTTATCCACCGAACTATGTAATGCACTGGCTTGCATAGATACTTCTTCACTGATCTGTTCATTTTGCTGGGCGATATGCAGCGATTCGTCGGTGATATCACGGATCCGAACCACATTGCTATTTACCTCAGCCGCCACTTTACTTTGTTCATCAATGGCTGTTGCGATCTGCGTGGTCATTTCCATGATGGTGTTCACATCTGCGGTTATAGCCCCCAACAGTTCATTGGCGGTTTGCGCTTGCTGCACACTGTTTTGCCCTTGCTGCCGGCAGTGCTGCATCACTTGTACAATGTTCCGAGTTCGGCTTTGTAACCCATGAATAATCTGTTCAATTTGCCGCGTCGACTCGGCGGTACGCTGCGCTAGACTGCGAACTTCATCCGCCACCACCGCAAAACCACGGCCCTGCTCGCCGGCACGCGCCGCTTCAATGGCCGCATTTAGTGCCAACAAGTTGGTTTGCTCGGCAATACCGCGGATCACATCAAGCACTGAGCCTATGGTGGTGCTGTCTTTTTCTAATTCACTCAGCACCACGGTGGCGTCTTCTAATTGTGCCGACAGGGTGTGAATGCTGTTCACAGTGTTTTCGACTTCTTTCATGCCATGAATCGCATTCTGATTGGTATTTTGCGCTTTGGTCGCGGTCGCTTCGGTATGACTGGCAATTTGCTCGATCGTCGCGCCCATTTCGGTGACCGCCGTGGCCACCATATCACTCTCGGATTGCTGAGCACCCATGCCCTGCCGCGTTTTGGCAATAGACGCAGCCAATTCAGCGGTGGCGCCATCCAGCATGGTCATGGCTTGATTCACACCTTTAATCAAATCCTGAAAATCGCCCAACATGGCATTAAAATCGGCGGCCATGCTACTCATTTCATCCTTACCATGCGCATCAACGCGTAAACGGAAATCATTTTGTTGACGTATACGGCTGATCGTCGAACTAACAGCATCAATCGGCCGAATAATACTCTGACTGGTGAGCAGCACCAGCGTCACCACCACGGTGAGTACAATAACAAATAGGGTCACCGCTAAAAGTTTTGCCGCCGACACAGCACTATCAATGGCATCGGTCACATCGGTAATCATGCGATCAAGCTGCTGCTCCGTGGCATGGATAGCACTGCGCATTTGCCCTTGCAATCCATCGTCAGCGCTAAGCCCCATGCTTTGATTACCTTTACCCAGCGCGATAAATGCCTGATGAAATTGAGCTGCGGCCTCCTGCAACTCTGCAGCCTGGCCTGAACTTTTAAGCTGTTCGGTAAACTCCTTAAATAACTCGTCGAACTTTTCGATATATTTACTTTCAAGCCGCAACATAAAATCTTTTTCGGCGCGACGTAATTGCAGCAGCGTGACTAACAATTCAGGTTGCTGTACCGCTTTGAAGTGATTTTCTAACGCATGCGCGGCAGCTCGCAGTTCGCCATAAAGACCGGAGGTTGGCGTTAACCCCACTCGCTCCGCTTCATTGGCATACGCCATAAAATTACGGCCATACTCACTGACACTTTGATTAAAATCATTCAACGCAGTCGTCGATAAGCCTTGGGCGGTTAACGCTTGCTCTAGGCGCTGAATATCCGCATTCAGTAACTGTTGAACTTGCTTAAATTCATCCAGATATTTGGTATCTTTGCGCAGTTGGAAGTCTTTTTCGTGTTTGCGCAGGAGAAGTACATCTTTTTGCAAGGTTGCCACATTGGCCCGCATTTCACCCAGCGTCTCTAACTTGGCACTTTCATAAAAAAAGAGCCCTAACATCAGAACCATAGCAACAGCAACTGCGATGGTATTCAGTAGAAGTCGCTGTTTAATGGTAAACGCTCGTAAATCAAACATGATCGATCCGTCCTTATGGCAAAACTGTGTTAAGGATAGAAAAAAAAGCACTGGTTGGCCGAATTTATTTTGCTTCAGCAACACAATGTCACCCTATTTGAAACGAATGACATTTTCATGACAGCTATGGCCGTTTTTTCAGGGGTGCATTCTAGCAAGACTTTCGCACCGCAAAACATAATATATTGTTTTACGACTACTTTTTATGCGCTAAAACAAAAGACATCGAACGTTTGTCGCTTGAGCTTCGGCTGCATCAGGTTATACTGAGCGTCGAATATCACACCAACCGCGGGTGCGCTTATGCAATACAATACGTCTGAACTTTGTGACCTTTATGCTGACATGATTGATGTGGTCGAGCCGTTATTTGCAAATTACGGTGGACGCCGTTCATTCGGCGGCCGGATCCAAACGGTCAAATGCTTTGAAGACAACGGCTTAGTTCGACAGTTGCTGTCAGAACCAGGTCAAGGCAAAGTGCTATTGATTGATGGTGGCGGCTCCGCCCGTCGTGCGTTAATCGATGCCGAGCTGGCCGCGATGGCGGCGGAAAACGGTTGGGAAGGCATTGTGTGCTACGGCAGTGTCCGTGATGTCGATACCTTAGAAGATTTCGATATCGGCATTCAGGCCGTCAACGCCATACCGGTCGGGGCTGATGATCAAGGTTTTGGTGAGGTCGACGTGCCCGTCAATTTTGCCGGTGTCACCTTTTTACCAGACGATCATTTATATGCGGATAGCACGGGGATTATTTTATCACCCGATGCCCTCGACATTGAATAACTGTGACCTAGGTAACAACATCTGTGATAGCGTTTAAACCTATCGCCGCCGACCTGGCGGCGTTTTTACAACAGAGGCCAGGCGAAACTCGGCTTGGCGCCGCGGTGCTCACACCAACATCCTTTCGTGGTGTGCTGCCGCCATCCACCGAGCTCACACTCGAGGTCTTACCGGCGTTATTGCAGCACGCCGTGGCGCAAGGTGTGAAAGTGGTGATCTTAGGCATCCCAGAAGATATTGGCCCGCGGGCAAATCTTGGCTTAGGCGGCAGTGACGGCGGTTTTAAAGCCTTTCTCAGCCGATTTGTGAATCTGCAAGCGAATCATTTTTTACCGGCGCAGCAGATTTTACTGCTGGGTGAAATTGACGTCGACGATCTACAGCAGCAAAGTCTGGCGCTGGATAGCAAAGATGACACCCAATTGGCTGAATTACGGGCGCTTTGCCAACAACTGGATGAACGCGTAAGCCCAATATTACAGCTTATTTTTGCCCATGGGCTGTTCCCGATTGTGCTTGGTGGTGGACATAACAACGCCTATCCGTTGTTAAAAGCGCTATCGAGCGCTGCGCAGCAAGCAGTCCATGCCATCAACCTTGATCCGCATTGTGATTTTCGCTTATTGGAAGGACGCCATAGCGGCAATGGGTTTAGCTATGCCAAAACTGCGGGTTATCTACATAGCTATCAGGTACTTGCACTGCATGAACATAAAAATGCTGATTCCGCACTGGCACTGATGCAGCAACATCAGGTCGGCTTTATCAGCTATCAACAGATCATGTACCAACAACGCGATGATGCTACGGCAGCGCTACCAACACAGACGCAACCTTGGCCTGCCGCGGTAGCCCAGGTTTGTCGTGCGGCTGACGCCGAACCTGAGCGTCCGCTCGCAGTCGAAGTCGATACCGATAGCATTAGCTATATGCCAGTGAGTGCCTTCACCAACTGTGGCATCAGCGTCGCCGACGCCGAATATTACGTATATCAGCTTTGTCGTCGGCCACAAGCGGCTTATTTACATCTGGCCGAGGCCGCCCCCGCTCGCCATCCCGCAGGACTCGCGCAAGGCATGAATGAAGCAGGGCAGATTTTATCGGCCTTAGTGCTGGCCGCGCTGCATGCCAGATTGGCGCCACATTGAATACAGCGTAGCTTCGCTGTGGCATAAGCAACAAGTACCAGCCTCAAGGTAGCGCCGCCTCGCCTTGATTGGCGAGGCGTGTTACGACTCGTCATAGATTTATTGGCGGGTTGGCGCTTCCGTCTGCGGCTGGGCCGCCAGCTGCTGCTGGTGTTGCCACTGTCCGAGCCACGCATGTAATCCATGCAATGCAAAGGGCCGACTGTAATAAAACCCTTGTGCACTATGACAGCCCATGCTCAGCAGTTTCTCCTCGGCCGAGGCATCTTCAACACCTTCAGCCACCACATGCAGTTGTAACCGCAACGCCAACTCGACCATGGTTGAGGTGATCGCCACTTGGCTTTCAGAACGATGCAAGTCATTGATAAAGCGACAGTCGACTTTGACGCTATCAATCGGAAGTTCTTGCAGCTGCGCCACCGAAAAAAAGCCAGTACCAAAATCATCCAGCGCCAAGCGCAGCCCAAGAGCTTTTAATTGCTGTAACATGCTACGTAAGTGGGCCGGAGGATGTTGTAAACACTGTTCTTTGAACTCCAAAATAAGCGCCGCAGGATTGACCGGATAGCGTGTCAGTAAATCAGCAATTGCATCAATCAATTCCGGCTGTAACAGATCGCTGCTGGCAACATTGACTGCTATCGCCACCGTCGATTGTTGTTCTGACAAACGCATTAATTCTTGTAATGCCTGCTCGATGACCCACAGCGTCAGCGGAAACACCATGCCCATTTGCTCCGCCAACGGAATAAAAGCGGCAGGTTGTAACACGCCCTTGTCGGGATGGGGCCAGCGCACTAACACTTCTGCCGCCAACACGTGCCGTGTGGTTAAATCAATTTGCGGTAATACATCCAACTGCAATTGATGCGCCGAAATGGCCGCTTGCAATTGCTGCATTAACACCAAACGTTGCTGCGGTAGCTGTCGCATACCAGGATCAAACACTTGGGTATGGCTGGCAACAAAACGATGCTGTTCGAGGGCTAAATAAGCATGCTGCATCAACTCGGCCAAAGTCACACCATGTTCGGGGTAATGCACGACGGCGCTAGCAATACGGTAATTGACCGCGCAGCCTTGGATCACCAGCGGTTCTGGTGTTTGCAGCTCAATGCGCTGGGCGATTTGCTCCGCGAGGTGATGCCGCTGCTCACTATTGAGCCAAATGGCAAAATCCACACCGCCAGCATGGCATACCCGAATACGGCCTTCGAGCTGCAGCACTTCGGCATAGTCTGCTAACTGCAGATCAATCCGGGTCGCGATTTGCGTCAACAGCACATTGGCGAGCTCATAGCCCAATAGCTGATTGACCTCGGAAAAGTCTTTAATTTTTAACAGCAATAACGAATAGCGCTGCTGTGGGTGCTGCTGTAACAAACCATAAACGCAGTGTTGCAGCAGTCGTTTGTTAGGAAAACCGGTGATTTCATCATGAAATAACGCACTTGTAGTATCGGTCGGCACTTGACTGAGTTGCTGTCGCCGTTTGAGGTGAAGATAGCGACGTTGTTGCCAAAATACCACTACCAGCAACACCGCCGTCAGCACAACGATAAGGATGTCGAGCGATACCGCAACACTCATTGCAAAACTCCTGAACCGTCATTCATGCACAAATTGCATGCAACACTTGCTAGAAGCTTATGCGCTCAATCGAACTTGTAAAGGAAATCGCCACAAGTCGCGACATGATGAGTTGATTTTACGATGGCTGTAAAAAAGCCTGACGCCGTGCCGACAGTCACATCGGCACGGCGGTTTGGAGATCTAAACCGGCAGACGTTAGCGACGATGTGGCAACTGCGTGATGATCTTCCCACCAATCACCAGCTGCTGTAACGGATCCACTGCCAGTTGATAACAAAGCTCTGCGGGACGACTGATCTGGTATAAGGCAAAATCAGCCCGCATCCCCACCGCAATTTGCCCTCGATCTGATAGCCCAAGCGCGCGCGCGGCATGACAGGTTACCCCCGCAATCGCTTCTTCTGGCGTCAATCGAAACAGCGTACAGGCCATGTTGAGCATCAGAGGTAAATTCAATAATGGCGATGTACCTGGATTAAAATCGGTGGCAATCGCCATCGGCACCCCGGCGGCCCGCAGTTTATCAATCGGTGGTTGTTTGGTTTCACGCAGGAAATAGAACGCGCCGGGCAATAACACCGCCACAGTCCCTGCCGCCGCCATGGCGGTCACATCATCATCGGTCAAATACTCAATATGATCTGCGGACAGGCCTGAGAACTCCGCCACTAAACTGGCACCTCCCAACGCCGACAGCTGTTCAGCATGGGCTTTCACCGGCAAGCCAAGCGCAGTGGCCGCTTGAAATAACTGCCGAGATTGTGCCACCGAAAAGCCAATACCTTCACAAAAAACATCGACCGCATCCACTAAACCTTGTTGATGTAGCGCAGGCAACATTTGCGCGACCACCCGTTGAAAATACTGGTCAGGATCATGTTTGTATTCGGCAGGTACCGCGTGGGCACCGAGGAACGTTTTTTCAATCTGGATCGGGTGGTACTGATCCAACAGCGCCGCCACCTGCAGCAACTTTTGCTCATTCTCCAGATCCAAGCCATAACCTGATTTTATTTCCACCGTAGTGACGCCCTGCGCCAACAAGGTATTTAATCGCGCTTTACCCAGCACAAATAAATCCTCGGCACTGGCGGCGCGAGTGGCCTGAACCGTGGATTGAATACCACCGCCTTGGGCGGCAATGTCTTGATAACTGACCCCTTGCAGACGCTGTTCAAATTCATGCGCTCTATTGCCAGCAAATAACAAATGGGTGTGACAATCGATAAAACCAGGCAATAGCCACTGGCCCTGACCATCGTAAAGCGGTGTGCGAAGCACATCAAATGCAGGTAATTGTTGTTTGGGTCCAACCCAAGCAATTTGGCCATCTTTGACCGCCACGGCGGCATCTTGCAATGCTCCAAATGCTTCGGTTGCGGCCATGTGTTCCAATTGATGCCGAGGCTGCATGGTCGCGACATGAACGTTATGCCACACCGCATCAAAATCCTGCACCATGGAGGGTTGTACTGCCTGAGTCATCACTAACGCCTTTTATAACAGATGGGTTTGTTTTCATGACGACGCTGACTTATGTCTTCGTGGAATGAAGTATCGCAGGCAGTTTTACGTCACGTCCTAGCTTTGCTTAAGCGCATCGGCTCAAACCCAATATACCAGAGCTATCCGCTGCAATACCAGCTCTTGTATATACAACAAAAACACGCTAGGGTGATGATTGTACCCAATAACCGAGTTTGATGGATGCGTAGCCCAACCTTATTCCCAAAACCGCTGAAGTTTGCAGCCATAAAACAGCATATCCTCGATAAAATTGCCAATAGCGAATGGGCAGAACATCGGAAAATTCCTTCGGAAAACGACTTAGCGCAGCAGTTTCAAGTCAGTCGGATGACCGCGCGTCGTGCGCTGCAAGAGCTCACAGAGCAAGGGGTATTGTATCGCTCACAAGGTGTGGGGAGCTTCGTCGCCTCGCCCAAGTCGCAATCGGCACTGCTTGAGATCCGAAACATCGCCGATGATATAGCCGCACGTGGACATCTTCATAGTGCCAGTTTAGAGCAATTAACCGAGTTACCCTGCCCTGCCGTTATTGCCAGAGCACTTGGGCTTGCGCACAATGCTCCGGTATTTTTTTCGTTAATCGTCCATTTTGACAATCAGCAGCCACTGCAATTGGAAGCGCGTTACGTCAATCCCCTGCTGGTTCCAGATTACTTAGCACAAGATTTTACCCGCTTTACCCCACATGAGTATCTCAGCGCCGTTGCACCTCTGACCGAAGCCGAACATATTGTCGAGGCCGTGGTAGCCGATGAGTTTACTCAGCACTATTTAAAACTCAGTAAAACCGAACCTTGCCTGCGGTTGACCCGCCGCACCTTCAGCCGCGATGGTGCCGTTAGTTTTGCCTACCTGACCTCGGCCGGCAGTCGATATCGCTTGGGAGGACAGCTCAAATTCCCAGCACGCTAAACCCAACATCAATAAGCTGCGTGTTTGGGCAACCTTATCAGTTGTTTAATCGCGAAACACTCAGAGTTGTCAGCTTTTGTCTACAGCCTCCTTTAAGTACGCATCACATGAAAGCCCACGCGAAAAGTATGGTCTATCGACTTTGATTTTCTACCATATTCAGCCAATACTCTGCCGATAACTGTCATTTTTAAGAGTTCGGCTATGACATTCAAGGTGTGGCATAAAATCGTCTTTGGCTTTGGCTTTATCTCGTTATTGCT
>JACCDR011573048.1_pt1 | contig 24706 bp, 22 predicted proteins | sample 7446431 | NCBI WGS metagenome assembly JACCDR01 (sample SAMN15323443, study PRJNA562643) | freshwater metagenome | isolation source: river surface water | place: USA:Blue River Watershed | collected 2017-08-17 | reverse complement strand
TCGACGGCGGCCAGCAGTGCCGCGAGCTCGGCCGGATCGAACTCGGCCGTCCAGCCGGCAGGCTCGTCGTTGCCCGGATCCGGATCCGGGCCTGGCTCGTGTGTGGGCATTCCGCGCGCCCCTTCCACCTGCAGACATGCGAAAGCCCGCGCCCCGGGCGGGGTGCGGGCAGAACCGGGGCCGGGAGGCGGCCGGTCAGGTCAGAGGTTCTTGCTGGCCGACAGCACGTACCACTTGACGGCCGTGGAGTTGTACACAAATTCGAAGATGTCGCGCTTGTTGGCGGTCGCCGTCAACGCGTTCGTGATCGTCCCGAACGCATAGACGGCATTCCACGTGAGGGTGCGGCTTCCGCCGGCGTCCTGGATGATCTCCAGGACCAGGCGCTGCCCATCCCCTGGGTTCAGTGGGGCCGCCATCGTCCGGTTGCCGCCCAGCGTGACCCGCTGATACGAGCCGCGTGTGCAGTCCGGCGTGATCGTCGCCCCGTCGGTCAGCGTGGCCGGCCGGGTCACCAGCGCCGCCGGGGCCGCCCGCAGTGTCGCGGCGATCGTGCCCGGCCCGTCGAACGTCATGTCGCGCAGCACCACCGTGTCGGCGGTGTCCGCGTTCACCGTCGAGCCGGTGTCGGCGTACACGTCGATCGGGCCGACCACGTTGGGTTTCGCACCGTAGCCGTTGTCGTCGTCGAGCAACGTCACCGTCGCGCCGGCCTCGACGTACGCCAGGCCGCACCGCACCCGGCTCTTGTAGCCGTCCAGGTCGGCCAGCACCGCCGTGTTGCGCAACGTCACGTGCACCAGGTCGACGTCGACGTCGAAGGCGGTCGCCCCGACCTGCACGGCGGTCACGAACTGCTCCACATTCGAGTCGATGACCCGGATGTGGGAGGTCGCTCCGGCGCCGTCGAACTTCCACATCGTCGTGCCGGTGTTCGCGGACTGGGCGATCCCGAAGCACACCAGGAACGTGATCTGGTTGGCGTTCCCCGACGGCGACGACACATGGTAGGCGGTCCCGTTGTTGCCGATGATCTCCACGAAGCAGCGGTTGAAGGTGGCGTCCCCGCAGTTGAACGTCGACGACTCGTTCAGTACCCGGATCCCGTTCAGGACCCCCTGGATCTCGACGTTCTCCACCACGAACCGGAACCCGCTACCCAGGCTCATGCCCCAGCCGGTGTGCGAACCGTCCCACGGGCCCTTGACCGCCACATTCTTGATCGACCCGTGCCAGAACGACCGCTGCCCCGCCCCGGCCGCGACCGGCTTCGTGGCGTAGATCCCGTGCGTCGCCCCCAACACGTAGATCGACAGGTCGGACACGTGCGGGCTCACCGCATCACCGAGCTGGATCGCCGCGAGGATCCCCGACGCCGCCTCCAGCCGGGTCGCATACGCACCCGACCCCCGCAGCGTGCGGGACGTCTCCAGGTCGACGTCGTTGACGCCGAGCAGCTGGATCGGCCCGGACAGCGTGAACGTGCCCGGCGACAGACACACCGGAAACCCGAACACGTTGTTCAACGCAGTGTTGATCTCCGTCTGGTCGGCGACGCCGTCACAGAAGTAGTCGGCCTCCTCGAACCCGGCCGGCGCATCATCCGCAGCGACCCACAGCACCCCCGTAACCGACGCCGCACCGCCACCGCCACCACCAGACGGGGTCGCCCACCGCATGCCCAGCGTCTGCGAACTGTCGGCGGTCAGGACCTGCCCGTTCGCGCCGATCCCCAGCCGCTCCGGTGTCCCAGCCGCCGCAGCGGCCAGCAGATCACCCTTGGCCGTGAACTTAGTGGCCGAGACTGCCGCGGCCGCGGTCGCCGCAACATCGTTGGCGAACATCAGCTTCCGGGGGCCGCCGTCGGCGGACGCCCACAACATCTGCACGTCGTCCGGGCCGTAGAACACCGCCAGGTCCCCGGCCGCGTAGCCGGGGTTGGAGCCGTCCTGCGACGTCATCGTGGTGATCGGCACCAGCCCGTCGACGTCCTCGGCCAGATCGGTGACCGCGACACCACCCGTGCGCGCGTTGAAGAACTGGATCACCGCGCCGCTGGCGACCGAGACCGCTCCGCCGCCGTCGGCCTCGAACACGTAGTCGGCGATACCGCCACCGAACGGATGCCTGGCCATGCTGGTTTCCCCTCGCTACTCGCTGGTCGTGGTGGTGTCAGGCGTTGGCGGCAGGCCAGGAAGCGGAGCCGAAGATGTAGGCCCCGGACTCGATGCCGTCGGAGTTCTGCGTGCCGGCGAACGTCACGGTGCCGTCGGCGTCGATCCAGATGTTCGAGGAGTGGTCCGGGAAGGAGCAGTGGTAGACCCCGTTCCACAGCTTCGGCGGCCGATACAAGGCGATGACCGTGGCCAGCACCGGTGACACCGTGTTCGCCAGCGTCGCCCCCGTACGCCGCACGTTGACGTTCATGAACACCATGTCGGGGGTGCGCACGAAGTCCAGGCCCCCGGTCCAGCCCGACCCCGGGCCCACCGTGACCACACCGGTGGAGTACGCCAGCCGCCGGTACTCACCGGAGTTCATGCCCACCCACTGGGTGTTCGTGTTCGCCTCGAACCACGGCACACCCGGCTCGGCCGCCGGTCGCCCATCGGTCTGCGAGATGTATCCCGACCCGTTGATCCACCAGGCGCGGTGGGTGAGGTTCCCGGCCGCGATCGTCGCCGCCCCGTTGGCGACCAGCACCTCACACAGCGGGATCTCCCACACCCCGGACCCGTCGAGGGTGTTGTCGCGCACCGCCGACGGCGCCACCGGCGACGCCGCCGCGACACCTTGGCGGACCGCGGGCGCGATCTGGTAGGTCGACCGGGTCAGCCGCAGCACCACCAGGTCGATGCGCGGGTTCCCGGACGCGTTCGCGCCGATCGACACCACCGTCTCGGTGGAGTTGACGAACTTGATACCCCGGATGCTGGCGTGCACGCCGGCGCGCAGCTTCACCTGCATACCGGACGAGTCGGCGAGGACCGGCATGGTGCCCGTGTAGTCCAGCAGCCCCGACAGGCCCAACGGCACCGCGATCTGCTCGAACTCCGCCTGCGTGACGGCCCGGTTGTTGTGGCCGGTGTTCGGGAAGCTGATAGACGCCACCCGGCCACCTCCTCTCGTTGCGTGGTGGTCGGGGGTGGCCTCGAGGGCTCAGCAGTCAGAGAGCGCCTTGCATGCGGCCGATCGTGCGCCACAGCTTGCGGATCTCCGCCGCCTTCGCGTCGGTGAGCAGGTCGTTGTCGGTGCCGACGATCGGCTCCTTCACCTCCCCGCGCTGCGGGGTGACCATGATGTCGGCGCCCAGCACCAGGGCGGACACGAACGGGCCGCCGTCGTACGGCTGCCCGGACACCACATCGCCGATGTCGAAGTGCACGAAAAGCTGGTTCTGGGCAGTCTCGATGACTTTCGCCGCGAACCGGGCCTGCGGGCCCTGCTCCTTCAGCGCCTCATCACCGGCCTGGTCGAGCTCGGTGCTGTTGGCCGCACCGCGGGCGTCGACGAACGTCTCCCGCCGGTTCCAGCCGGCCGTGTGCGCGCCCGTGTTGATGCGTTCCCGGATGACCCGGCCGGTCCCGGCGGTGGCGTCACCGACGATCGCCACCGTTGCGGTCGGCGCCGATTGGGAGTGTGTGACCTCCCGGATGTTGCCCATCGCCCTCGAGAACACCACCGAGCTGGACCGGTCGACCGGTTTGAACACCTGAAACTGCAAGCCGGTGGACGTTTGCACGATCCGCCAGCCCAGCCCGTTACCGCCGGCGAGGCGGGCGACCTCCCGCAGCGCGTCACTGAGCACCGTGTCCCGGGTGAAACTGGTGGAGATCGTCACCCCGGGCAGCAGGGAAGCGTTCGCCGCCATCGTCAGCCCGGGCAGCCGGCGCGCGACCAGCGCGCCCGGGCCAAGGTTGAGGTTCGCCAGCGAGTACATGACGGTCTCGGGGTTCAGGCTGGTGACCGTGTACCGGGCCGTCGTGGTCTGGTTCGTTGACGGCTGCGCCGGATCCGGGTAGACCAGCCGGTAGCCGGCCCACACCCGGTCGTCGGTGACCTTCACCGTGACCTTGCCGTACCCGTCGGTGCCGTCCCGGGCGATCGAATACCCGTCCTCGGGCAGCTCGATCGGGCCGGTGAACGGCCGCGACACCAGGCCGGTCGTCTCGTCGGTGCGCTGCACCACCACCCGGGCGTCGGGGGTGCCGACCGCGGCGAGAATCCACGGCGCCGCCGACACCGTGAACTCACCGAAACCGGCCTCGTTGTGCCGCGGCTTCAGCTCGATCTTGGAGTGTCCGGGTTTGTTCGTCACCGGGTCGGCGTGCCCGATCGGATCAGCGATGATCGTCGACCCGGACGGGTTCGTGATCAGCAGGTCGTAGCGTGCCTTCGGCATTAGGCGGTCTCGAACTTCTCGTAGAACGACGCCGTGATCTGGGTGCCGTCAGCACCACCCGGCACCGTCGGCGCCGCCGCCCCGGCCGCCGTGAACTGGATGTCGGTGACACTCTTCGCGTCCACCCGCCACGGGATCCCACCGGCCAGCAGGTTCAGTGCGGCGATCGCCTGCACCCCGGCCGGGCCACGAACCTCGATCGGCCGCGTCGACATGGTCAGGGTCTGCCCCGCCGTCAGCGTGTAGGTGAGGATGAACGTCTCGCCGCGGGTCACGTTCGTCGCCGTCAGGCTGGTGAGCGGGCCGCGGATCGTCCACGTCGGCCACGCATCCGCCACCCCGTTATTGCGTAGGCTCGCGGCGCCGATCACCGCACCGCTGGAGATCGTCGGGAAGGTGGGGGTGAGGAAGTCCGGCTGCGTCTCCTGCGACCACGTCCGCGACACCGGGTCGATGGCCTGCCAGTAGCCGTCCGGGCACAGCAGCGACACCGGCGGCGTCGCCATCGTCCACGCCCCATCCTCCGGGTCCTGCTCGAGCCCTTTGGAATACTTCGCGATGATCTCCCGGGCGGACCCGTCCGGCCGGATGATCCGCAACCGGCCCGGCCCGAGACGCCTGGTCTGCGTGAACAGGTCGACCACGGTCCGCCACCGCTCCAGGAACTCCAGGTGCGTGTCACCGCGGATCCGCAACGGCCACACGATCATCCGCTCCAGGGGCCGCTCGTTCTCGACCGTCACCCCACCATCAGCGGCCGGCTCAGTCGTCTGCTCCAGCGGCACCGCACCCAACCCGGCCACCGACTTCAGGCTGAAAAAGTCGGAGCCGGGCGGGTTCAACGCCAGGACCGTGCCGTCCGGGGCATGCCACTCCGGCGTGTACTCGCCGATCGTGGGCACCACCGGGACGCCGGTACCGCCGTCGCCGTCACCGGTGCCCGGAGTACCGCCGACCTCGGTGCCTCTGGACAGGGGCATCCCCTGGCCCCCTTCCCTCGTGTGTGCTGATCATCGGGGCCGGCCGACACGGGCCCGGGCGTCCATCTCCCGCTGGTGCATCGCGAGCTCCGCCTGCGTCGGGTTGTACGTGACCGGCCGCACCGTCAAATGCGTCGACTGGTCGATCGTCGTCGACGACGCCCCGCCACCACCGGCCACGAACCTGCCCCCGTACCAGCCGGCCGCGACGTCGACCAGGTCCCGGCCGCGCTGCCGGTCACCGAAGCGGGGAATGAACGCCTCCCCGCCGGTGCCGGGCTCGGCGAACCCGTACAGGGGCGACCCCGTCGAGCCGAAGATCTGCGCCCGGTCCAGGGCGGCGAGCCCGGACGCGGCCATGTAGACGCCGCCCCGAAAGTTAGGGGTCAACGTGATCCGCCCATAATTTTTCAGCAGCCCGTCGATGACCGTCTTGCTGTAGCCGGCCGCGGCCAGCACCTTACGCAGCTCGGCGATGTGCTGGTCGTACAGCTGGCCGGCGGTCTTGGAGTTGCCGGTCTGCTCGAACCGGGCCTGCGCCGCCGCGGCGGCCGCCTCCAACGCGGTAATGATGTTGCCCAGGTTTTCGCGGCCGAAATCGGTGCGCGTGTCCACACCGACCCGGTTCAGGCTCAGCTGGTCGCGTAGCTCCTCGATACCGCCGAGCGCCGAAATCTGCGCCTTCGCGAAACCGATGTTGCCCAGCGAGTTCGACGGCGCCTTCGCCGGGGCCGCCGTGTCGTAGGTGGGCCGTTGCGCGAGCGCCAACAGCTGCCGAATGGTCGCCGAGTTGACCTTCTGCTGTTGCAGGGTCCTCTTCAGCCGGGCGATGTGCTCGTCGTACGCCCGGTTCGCCGCCGTCACCGACCCGGTCTCCTCGAATTTGGTGCGGGCGGCGTCCTGGGCGGCCCGGATCCCCGAGAACAGCGCAGACCGGTTCTCCTGCCCCTTCTTCGTCGCCGCATTGAACGACCGGCCGTTCTCCTTCAACGCCGCATTCAACGCGTTCACCGCGGACCGGGCCTGCAGGTACGCCTCCGCCGAGTCCAGGCGGGACGCCCTGGCCGGCGGCGCCGCGACTTCCCGCGGGGCCACGTTCACCAGCCCGGACGCGGCCGCCGTGAACCCACCGAACCGCATCGGCATCATCCGCATCCCGTACCACTGGGCGGCAATGTCGAGCAGCGCCCGCCCGCGGGCCACGTTGATGCCCCGCCGGGGCAGGAACAGTTCCCCACCCGTCTCCGGCTCCGCCCACTGATACCTCGTGCCGGGCGGGGCGATGGTCGGCTGCAGCAGCCCGCCCGCCGCCGCGACCGTGGCACCGCCACGCTGGCGGGGCACGTACGCCCCACCCTGGGCGTTCATCAGCTGCCTGACCGACATGCCGGCCGGGATCTCGGTCCGCGCCCGAATCGTGATCGTCTTACCGGACAGGCGGGCCAGTGAATCCTTGATCGCCTGAATGCGGGCCTCCGCCCCACCCGTGACCGCCCGAATGTCGATCGTCTTGGAGGCGGGCAGCGACTGCACCGCCTTCTTCAAATCGAACACCTTGCCCCGGCCATCGACCAGGGACTTACCGTCCCAGCGGAACGTCTTCCCGACCGGCAGACCCTTGATACCGCCGGCCAGCTCGATGACGTTGCCGTACGCGTCCACCACCGACTCGCCGTTGAACGTGAACTTCGTGCCCTTCGGGATCGACCTGAGGCGACTGTTGAGCGTGTTCACCGACTGCCCGGCCGCCTCCAAAGACGCCGGCATCTCCGCATACTTCGCGATGATCGCGTCGATGGTGGCGGGGGCGAGACCCTGCTGCGCCAGCGCCGTCCGCAGCCGGCCGATATAGGCGTCGTACACGCCGGCCGCTTTCTCGATCGACCCGGTCTCGTCCAGTTTCGCCTGCGCCGCCTTCGCCGCGGCGTCGACCATCCCGAACAGGGCCTCCCTGTTCGCGGCACCCTTCTGCGAGTGCACGTCCAGCGATTTGCCGTTCTCCTTCAGCGACTTCTGAAACTCGCGGGTCGCTTTCTCCGCGGCCAGCTCCGCCTTCCCGAAACTCAGCGAACCACCGTTGAGCTCCTCAAACACGCTGATCAGATCGCGGCCGGCGGTGACCGCCTCCTCGATCGGTGCGGCCAGCAGCGCCGTCCGCTCGGCGAGAGCCTGCTGCGCCCTGCCCGCGCTGGTCGCCTTGACCTGCATGTTCTCCAGCTCAGCCCACGCGCCGGGCAGCAGCTGCCGCATCTGCTCCCACGTGAGGTTGGTGCGCCCCTGAACATCGGTGAGGATCTTGTTGGCGCCGGTCAGGTCCCCCGTCGACTGCGCATACCGGACGATCGCCGCATCCAGGTCGGCGAAATTCTTGGCCGAATTGGAGAACGTCGGCGCCCCGAGCATTTCCGCCAGGTCCCCGGCGATCGGCACCGCCTTCTCCGCCGACCGCAGAAAATTGGCGACCGCATCGTCGGCCAGCGCGTATTCGGCCTGCAGCCCCATGTCGCCCCAGCCGGCGTTGAACACCCGCATCAGCTCGCCCGCATACTCGCCGGACTCGGCCAGCCGTTTCAGGCTCGCATCCAGCTTGTCGACGTTGGCCGCCGAATTCTGGAACCCGTCGACCAGCTGGTGCGCGAGCTCCAGGGCGAAGAATGCGCCCGCCACCTTGCCGAGCGTGCCGATCAGGCCGGTCATCATCGTCGACGCCCGTGCCCCGGCCGCACCGTACGCGCCGAGCGCGGCCGCGCCCCGCGCCGCCGACACGGTAGCCAGGTCGATGGCGCCCTTGAGTTTGAGCCCGATCAGAGCCAGCCCGGCCACGGTCAGCAGCACCCCGCCGGTGGCGTCGTTGAGTGCCAGCAGCACCCCCAGCAGTGCGCCCACCGTCGTCGCCCCGGCGGCGAGCACCCCGAACAGCTGCTCGGCGGTCGCCGCGACCCCCGGGTCGGCGAGCGCGTCACGCACCATCACCCCGAGCGGGCCCAGCACGTCACGCAAACCCTCCCACGCGGTGGTCAGCGTGCGCACCACCCCGGCCACGTCCTCAGCGGCCCGCCCGGATTCGATGTACTGCTCCAGTGTCTGCCCGGCCGTCGCGGTCGCGTCGTTGGTGCGCGCCGCCTCCTGAATGACCATGCCGGTGATCCGGAACACCGACTCGGTGATCGACATCAGTTCGCGGGCGGCGTGCGCGCCGGCCTCGAAGAACTCGGCCAGGCTGCCGTCCTGCTGGGCCTGCATGATCTTCGCGTTGAACCGGTCGATCCAGCCGAGCAGTTCGTCACCGAACGCCCGCGCCACCGGGTCGGTGGCGGTCACCAAAGTCGCGATCGCCGCGGATGTGGGCCGCATCCGGGCGGTGACCCCGTCGAAGAACCGGTCCGCCGACGCGGTGATCGTGTTGAACATGCCGATCACTTCGGGCTGGTTCGCCGACAGGGCGATCTCCGCGAAAAGGTCCGCCCAATCGTCGGCGATCTTGTTGAGGCTGCCCGACACCTGCGGCAACGTTTTGGTCACCAGCATCGTCAACCCCGCCGACGTGCCCGTGAACGCCCGCCCCTGCAGGCCTTTCTGGAACTCCTGCAGCTGCGGCTTGAGCCCGGCGTACGTGTTCACCAGGGCCCGAGCCTCCGGCGCCAGCTTCGCAAACGGCGACACCTTGCTGGCCTTGTCGAGCTCCCCGAACGCCTCCGACAGGTTCCGGGTCGCGATCACCGCAACCCCGATGCCGGCGGCCGCGCCCGTCGCCGCGACCGGCAGCGCCGCCAGCCCGGTCCCGGCCGCCGCCAGCAGCGGCGGCAGCACCTTCAGCCCGCCACCGGCGGCACCGAGCGCCGCGATACCGCCCACCATGAGCAGCGCGCCCCGACCGGTACGCCGGCCCGACCGTTCCGCCGACGCGGCAAGCCCGTCCAAGTCCCGTGACGTCTTCTTCGCCTGCTCCCCGAGCGCGGCCTGCGACGCCATCAGCTGCCGGTCCATGCCGAGCGCCTGCCGGCCGCCGGCCACATACTCGCGGGCGATCAGCCGCAACTTCACCGACACGGTGCGCTCGTTGACGCTCACAGCGGCCCCTCGCCTTCCCTAGCCGCGTAGCCGCGGCGTCTTGTTGACCAGCTGCGTGGTGTGGATCAGCCACGCCGACTGGCCGTCGGTGTCGGTCTTCGGGTCCGACCAGCGGCGTTCCGACTTCGTCAGCGCCTTGCAGCTGAAGCACTCGGTGGGGTCCTCGGCCGTCCACGCCCGCGTCGCCCACGGACTGTCCGGGTCGGTGTCCGGATCGGTGGACCGCTCCACATGCTCGTGACAGCGGCGACACAACCCGGCCTCCCACAGGTCCAGGGCCAGCATCAGGCTGCGCTCGCGGCGGTTCCATTCCGGTTCGACCGTCGTCGACCATGCCGCCGGGCGTCCCGCGTCGTCCCACGCCGTCACCGTGGTGGTGTGCTTCGGTTCCCAGCCCTCCAGCCGGCGAGTCGAGATCCCCAGGGTGCGGGCGGCACGAACCCGGCGCCTCAGCGCGGGGGATGCCCCAAGTCGTCGAGCGAGAAAGGGAGGTTCGCGTCCTGCCGGTTCACCCTGATCGCGGCCAACGCCAGCCGATCGAACTGGGCGTCGGAGATCCTCGACCGGCCGCGCATCAGCTTGTCCCAGCGGCCGTCGGTCATCTCCGGCTCGGCGATCGACACCCGCACCAGCGCCGCGTAGAACGTGGAGACGTTGAACCCCTGCTCCGCGTCCGCCGGGTGGTAGCGCTTCGCATCCAGCTTGTCCGGCCTGGGCGGATGCTCCTGCAGCAGCTCGTTGTACCGGGCACCGACCGACGTCAGCCGGAACACCTGCGTGAACCGGCGCATCTCGGCGGCCAGCCGGTCCGCCTCCGGCTGCTCCGGATCCGGGACACCACGTTGCGGCACCCCCGCCGGGGCAGGGGCGCCACCGAGGCGCACATCCGGGTCACCGTCCGGCACCATCGTGGCCGCCTGCCGGGCCTCCGCCCGGGCCGCGATGCGGTCTGCCACCTCCTCGTACTGGCGCACCAGCCGGCCGTTGAGGCACAGCGGCACCAGCTCTTCGGCCGGTTCGCCCTGGTCGAGCATCTCGTCGAACGTCAACGCAGGCTTGTCGATCATCGTCATGGTGTTTCGCTTCCTTGCAGGAGCCAACAAAAAGGCCCCACCACCAGGGGCGAGGCAAAGGGGGGAAGTGCGGGGGCCTGGCCGCGCGTCACGGCGGTACGCACGGCCCGGACGCATCTTCATGCGCGGGCCGGCATGACGAGGGTCAGGCGGCGAGTTCCACGTCGCGCTGCACCGGGCCGGTCACGAAACACTTTTGTGTGATCTTGTGAACGCTGTTGCGGGTCGGGTTGTTCTTACGCTGCGCGCCCAACGTCACCGGGTACACGTCGACGATGTCCGCGGCCGCCCACGCATCCTCGGAGTCGACCGCCCACCGCAGGATGATGAACCCCTTACGGCCCTGGGTCAGCTCGAGGTGCGCCTCATTGTTGGTCGGCGACGCCGGATTGAACACGTACGTGATCTCCAGGGTGTCGGTGGTGTCACCCGGCGCCTCGAATACCGCCTTCGAACACAGCCGCGGATCCTCGACGTTGTTCTCGCTGGTCTCCGCGGCCAGGCCGTCGCCGGTGGCATAGCACGAGAAGTCCAGCGACGACACCGCGGCGATCTCGGTCAGCTCCGGCGCCGTCACATCGGCGAGCGTCGCCACGAACACGGCCCGAACGGTGCCGTTGGTCTGCACACTCGTCGGAACGACAGGGCTGGTCACTGGCCGGTCTCCTCACTGCTCGAGCCCGCACGCCGGCGGGCAGTCTTGGCGGCAGGCTTCGTGCCGCCCAGGTCGGTGGCCGGTTTCGGGTCCCGCGCCTGGCGCCCGAAGTTGACCTCGTAGCCGGGAACCGGCTCGATCCCTTCCTTCGGCAGCAGCCGCGCCGGGTAGTCGATCCGGGCGCCGGTACTGGTGTCGGTGCACCAGATCCACGCCTTCGGCCCGTGCTCGGTCACCCGGCCGTCGTCACCGACGACGACCGTGGCCCCGCGCTGCCTGCTGGGATTCGTGTCGGGCATCGCCGCACGCTCCTTCTCTGCTGATCACAGTGGGTTGACAGGGGACGATGGGAGGTCAAAGAAGACGGCGGCCGTCCACGCTGGACGACCGCCGTTGCCGGGCACCGGGTCGGGATCCTCGACCGGCCCCGACCCCCCGGCATGTGTGATGTCACCCGGTATCCGGCCGGGCAGCACAGGTTTTCGCCGATGCAACGCCCGGACCAGCCGGTCCACGCCGCCGACCACATCCGCACGGGTCAGGCCGGCCACCGTCGCCTGCACCGTGGAGGTGACGTCGCCACCCCACCCGGCCAGCCGTTCCGCCTCCGCGACCGGTGACCCGGCAGACGACCAGAACACCGCGTACGGCCACCGCGGGCCGTACCCGCCCGCACCGTCCGGCTCGTCATCGCCGGGCACCGCGTCGACGTACACGGTCAGCGCCGATCCGAGGGCGGCCAGACGCGACACGGCCAGCGCGGCGATCGCGGCGGCATGCGCCACCGACGGCTCAAGATCAGACACCGGCGCCTCCTCGCATACCGCCCAGGTTGAGATCGGCCAGCGCCGCGGCGGCCGCCACGAACCTCGGCTCCTCCGCGTCAAAAGCAGGCCGCAAATATGGACGAGGGCTCATCTTTCGGGTGCCCAGTTCGAGAAACGCCGCATACGAGGCCTCCGGGCCGATCTCGGCCTCCATCGCCCCGAACCGGCCGTCACCCGACACACTCGTCGTGATCGACCCCTTCAAGAACCCGGTATCGACCGGCGCCCGCGCCTTAGCGCCGGCCTCGATCGCCAGCGCCGACCGGCGGATCACCGCCGAACCGCGCTTGCCGACCCGGCCGGTCGCCGACTCGAGCGCCGCATCCACCTCGGCCAGCACCCGCCACGCCTCACCCGCGTCGACCTCGATCCGCACCGTCTCAGCCCCCCTTCACCGCTGGCCGGTACAGGTCGGCGCCCAGATTGCGCTGCAGCACCTGCGTGGCGGTGGGCACGTCGACCAGGTGCAGCCGCAAACCGGCCTGCGCCGGGTCGGGGGAGCAGACGACGTCGACCAGGTCCCCGACCCGCGGCGTCTCACCCACGTCGACGGGCACGGCAACCAGATAGGTGCCCAGCAGCTGCCGGCGCCCGGTCTCCCCGGCCGCGGCGGTGAGCGCCGACCGGACCTGCACCCGCGCCGGACCCTCGTAGTACACGGCGCCCGCGGTCACCGGCGTCTTCCCCGTGACCGGGTCGCGGGTGCCGAGCGTCTCCGGCCGCGACAGCCGCACCGTGGCCTGCATGCCGCCGAGCGCGGTCCGCGCGTTCGTCTCCTGCCACCTTGGGTGGATCATGCGGGAGTTCGGGAGCGGCACCATCAACACCGCCACCGGTCGTAGTCGACGAAATCGAACCCGAACGAGTCGGTCACGTCCGCGCCGGCCGGGTCCTCGTTGTCGGCCTGCTCCCGCAGAGCTTTCGCCCGCGTCCGCAAGTCCGCCGACACGGCCGGGCCGTCCGTCGACAAATCCTGCGTGGAGATCTTCTTCGAGATGAGGGCCTCGCTGGTGGCGATCGCCTCCAGCTGCGCGGCCGCCGCCCGCTTCAGGTTGCCGCCCTCGAGGGCCAGGAACGCCAGGATCTCCGCATCGGTGTGCAGCGGGTACGCCGCATCCACATCCGTGGTGATCAGCCGAACCTTCCCGACATCGGTGCCCAGGTCGGTGGTGATCGGCGGCGCACCGGTCACATCCGCGGTCACCTCGAAACTCCCGCCGACCGCCCCATCGGCGGTACCCGTCGCGGTGACCCGCCACCCGTGCCGCCCGGCCGCGGCCGCCTTGTACGACAGCCGGTACGTCGCCGACCCGGTCTCGTGCTCGAGCACCATCGGCGCCGTGGCCCCGGCTGGTGTCGACACCATCCCCGACACGGTCGCATCGTCGACCGGGGCCCCGTCAAAGTCGGCGAGATCCCACTCGACGACGAACACCGACCCGACCCAATACTCCCGGCACACAGCCACGTCAAAGCCTCCTGATCCGCACCTGAGGCCCGGCCGGGAACCTCAGCCCGCCGCGCGTGTCCACCACCCGCACCCGGTCGCCGACCGGCCGCAACCGCGGCGGCGTCCCCGCCACCGCATCAACCTGCACCGCGACCGTGACCAGCCGGACCCGCCCGAACGGGCCCCGGCCCGGACTGTCGACAACAATCACCGTCTCGGCGACGGACCGGACCAGGCCCACACCGGCATCCGCCAGGCCCGCAGCCGTCACCGACTCGGCCACCAGGCGCGCCCTGCCGGCCAGCCGGTCCACCACGTCGGCGACCGCCAGCACCGCAGACACGCCCGCAGTACCGGCCGACACCCGCGACAGCCCGTCGGCCAGCTGCACCGCCTCGACCGCCAGGCGTGGCCTGCCGAACCCCGCCCGGCCGGCACCGTCGGCAACCGCCAGCACCTCACCGGGCTGCCGGGCACGACCGAACACGCCCCGGACCGCCGTGGCGGCCACCTGCACCGCCGCGCCGGCCGCCACCGCACTCCCGGACCCACGGACCACCACGTCGGCCAGCTGCACCGCCTCGACCGTCTGCCGGCCCGGCTGCGACAGCACCCCCCGCACCGGCACACCGGCCACGCTCACCGCCTCGGCCACACCTCGAGGGCGGGCCACCAGCCGGGACAGGCCGTCGACCACCGCCACCGTTTCGGCCACCGCGCGCGGCGCCAGCCCGGCCACACCACGCCCGACCGCGGCCGCAACAGTCACCGCCTCGACCACCGACACCAGACCCGACCCGGCCCGGGTCACCACCTCGGCCGCAGCCACCATCTCGGCGACCGCCCGGGCCCCAGACAGCGGGCCCCGCCCCGCAACGTCCGCGACGGCCACCACCTCGGCGACCGCCCGCACCAGCCCGGACACCCGGCCGGCCCCATCACCGGCCGCCACCGCCGCAGCGGCCGCCCGGGAACGGCCGACCAGCCGGGCAGGCATGTCCACAGCAGTAGCCGCCTCCGCCACCTGCCGGGACAAGCCGGCCAACACCCCGACCCCATTCGCGGCCGTGACCGTCTCGCCGACCGGCCGGGCCACCGCAACCAGCCGGGACAGGCCGTCGGTCGCCGCCACCAGCTCACCGACCGCCCGCGACCGGGCCACCGGCCCGCACCCCACCACGTCCGCGACCGTCACAGCCTCAGCCGTCTGGCGGCCCCCAGACCCGGCATAAAACACCGGGCCCACGTGATAGCAGGTCCCATCCCCGTTGGCGTTCGGATAGTCCAGGACCGTGTCGAGCCGGTACGTGCCCTGCGTGATCGTGATCTCGTCGATGGTGTCATCGTCGGCGTCCGCAACCAGGTTCCCGACCGTCCAGTCCGACCCGAAAAACCCGGTCGTCGCCACATACCGGCCGTCACTGTTGAACACGCCAACCCGCAGCAGGGTCCCCGCCGTGACCGGCACCGGCGTGTCCAGCAGCACCACATTGTCGACACCCGGCTCCGGCAGGCCGGGCAGCGTCTTGGCCTGCAGCAGGGTGCCGCCACCCGGATCGTCGGAGTCAACCGTCCACACGGCGACCGCATACGTGCCCGACACGGTTTCGGTGGCCCGGAACTCGACCGCCGGAACCTGCCCGTCGACCAGCGCCCGAAACGTTGTCGCCGTCGTGATCGACGGTGTGCCGTCGGCCATGTCGGCAAGCGCCGGCGTCAACCCGGCGAACAGCCGCTCCGCGACCGTCCCGGTCCCGGACGCGTACGCCACGGCCACCGACTCGGCCACCGACCGCGACCGGCCTGCCGCACCCCGGGCCACCACACAGGCGGCAGCCGCAGCCTCCGCGATCGCACGGGAACGGCCCATCCCGGCCCGGCCGGCACCATCACCAGCCGCCACCGCCTCGGCGGCCGCACGGGAACGACCGACCAGCCGGGACACGCTGTCACCAGCCGCCAGCGCCTCACTGGCAGCCCTGGCCCGGGCCACCATCCGGGACACAGCATCCGCCGCCGCCACCGCCTCGGCGGCCGCACGGGAACGACCGACCAGCCGGGACACGCTGTCACCAGCCGCCACCGCCTCAGCGGCAGCCCTGGCCCGGCCCGTACCGCCACGCGCCACCCCGTCACCGGCAGACAGCGACTCGGAAACCGACCGCGACTGTGCCGCAGGCCCAGGCAGGCCCTGACCGGTGACCAGCACATCATCGACACGAATGTCCACCCCGGCGACGTTTGCGACACACCCGACAGACACCTCGTCGGCCAGCCCGGTCCCGAAGTTCGCGCCAGCGGCGGACAGGGTCTCGTCGGGCACCGTGCTGGCCGGATCCCAGAACACGTGCACCGTGCCGGCCGCCGACGCCCCCACAGCGACGTCCCACGCGATCCGCCACACCGACACCCCGAACGTCAACGCCACCGAGGTGGACGCCACCGCCGTGTTCGCCGCGTTACGCAGCTCGATGATCCCGGACCCGTTCACCGTGATCCGGAAAACCTGCGCGGCACTCGACCGGACCCGGACCACACTGGTCTGCGCCGGGGCGGCACCGACCGCTATCGTCGCCCGCCCGTACACCCGGCCCGACGGTGTACCCCACGCCGCACCCGACCAGGTGGCGAAGGCCTGCGCGGCAGTCCCGGCGGTCGTGTACCGCATCGACAAGGTGCCACGCAGCGCCGACGTGTCGTAGATCAGGGCGGCGGCCGTGCCGACGGTCACGGAGGAGAACGCAACCCCGCCGACCCCCGAGTTCCCGGAAGAGACCGCCGTGTCGTCGGCCTGGCCGGTCTCGAAGGAATGCCACAGCCGGTTCATGCCCTGCGCGGACACCACGTCGGCGACCGACACCGCCTCGCCGACCTGCCGTGGCTGGGTGAGCGGGCCGAGGGACACCGTGTTGCCGGCCGTCACCGTCTCGGTGACCGGCCGGGCGGTTCCCATCGCCGTGCGGGCCACCGTGCAGCCGACCGTCACCGTCTCGGCGGCACCCCGGGCCGCGGCCACCGTGCGGGCCGTGATGTCGCCGGCCGTCACCGTCGCGGCGACCGGCACCGCCGCGGCCAGCCCGCCGCGGGTCACCGTGTCGCTGGCCGTCACCGTCTCGGCGGCCGCCCGCGGCAGGGCCACCACCCGCCCAGCCGTGTCACCGGCGGCGACGGTTTCGGATGCTGCCCGGGACCGCGCGCTTGTGCGGGACGTGATGTCGCCGGCGGTCACCGTCTCGGCGGCCGCCCGCGCCCCTGCCATCGCTGTGCGGGCCGGCGCGTCGCCGGTGGTGACGGTTTCGGCGACCGCCCGTGGCAGGGTTGTCGCGGACCGGGTCACCGCGTCGCCGACGGTGACCGTCTCCGCAGCCGCCGACCCCGCGGGCGGGATGCTGTTCAGGTTGTCAAACTGGGCGGTGCCCGCGGTGGCGCCGTCCTTGTACGCCTCCAGCAGGACCGCCAGGTTCTGGTACGACAGCCAGGACGGCGGGGTGGCAAGGGTTCGGCGGTTGGTCCAGGTGGCCGCGTCCGGGGACGTGTCCCAGAGCAGGGAGCCGCCGGAAAGTCTCACCCGCACCCACCGGTGGTCGGTGGGGCTGTAGGTGAGGCTGACCTGCGAGGCATCAAAATACGAGTCGTTGTTGTAGAAGTTGATTTGCCCGGTGACCGCGTCGACCAGGACCCCGATGTACCGGCCGGCCGCCGCAATACTGTCGATCACCGCGGCGTTCAGGAATGCGGTGCTGGCCGCCCCTGTCGCGCTGGGCGGTGCCACCAGCTCCACGTAGAAACCGGCCGCGTCCATCTGGGCATCGGTGGCGGTCAGCGCCCCCACATAGTCGTCGGTGCCGGACACGTCCATGTTCAGCCGGCCGCCGGACACGTACGGGACGGTGGCACCGTACAGGCCGGTCGAGAACTCGTCGGGCACGTCGGTGGTGAAGTCTCCGGCGATCGTCGACACCGGCCGGGCGAACAGTCCTTCGGCGCCGGACAGCTCGACCCACGGCGGGTCGGCGGTGGACGTTCCCCCGGACTGCAGGTCGGTGGTCGACGTCCCGCCGTAGCGGACGGTCCCCGTGTAGGTGGTGTTGCTCGACGACGCCCGGTAGCCGACCTCGACGACGATGCGGTCCCCGGCCGAGATCGCCACATTCGTGACCGTTTTGGCGCCCTCGGTGCGGCCGGTGTAGGTGGTCGGCCACTCCGTCGCGCCCACATTGTTGGACAGCAGGGTGCCGCGCACCGTGTCGGAGTCCCCGACGGTGACGAACACGTGCAGCTTGAAGAAGGCGTTGAGGTTGGCGTTCGACTCAAGAACACCGATGACCCACGACAGGGTGCCGGAAATCGTCCCGGCCGCCACCGCGGCACCAGAAATCCACCGGCCGACCAGAATGTCCCGGTTCGCTGTGGTCGACCCGACCGCCACGCCGGCCGTGGTTGTCGCCCCGGCCGGGCGAGGGCCGAGTGCCTGCGCCAGCGTCGCGGAACTGGTCGTCCAGGTGCCGCGCTTGGTGGCCGGCGTGTACCCGGCTGCAGCGGCGTTCAGGTAGAAGCGGGTCGGCACCGGCCCCGGTCCCTTCTGTCGTCATCGAGGAGGGCTGGGGCCGGCGGCCCGCACGCGGGGAGTCCATGCCCGAAATGTCGCGTGCGGGCCGACGGTCACTCAGGGATCACGAAACCGTGACGGTCACCGTGATCGTCGTGTTGTCGCCGCTGGCCGAGAACGTTGCTGTGGGAGACAGCAGCGACTCGAACACCAGCGTGCCGCTCGAGCTGGCGTTGAACACCCCGACCTTGGCCACAGTCACCGGCAACGAGTCCGAGCCGTTCGCCGTGAACGTCTTGGTCAGCGTGTACGTCGCCGCACCGGTGGTGTGCGCGTACGTGCCGACCGCGCGGATCAGGCCGCCACCACCGGTGGCGATCTCCGCGGTCAGGGTGGTGTCACCAGCCGACGGTGACGTCGAGTTCGCGGTCAGCGCGATGTAGGTGGCGGCCGCGGGCCGCGACCCGGACGAGTCGCCGAGAGACCCGCACACCATGTCCCGGCCTGCCGTGGTCAGCACAAGATCACCGGCCGTTCTTGGGTTCGGCGACCCGGTAAGGGCCGTGCATCTCGTCCGGGTTCTCCGGCTCCCGAACCTCGACACCGCCGTACGCGTCGGAGATCAACTCGGCGAGGCGGCGACTGGTCGACGCCACCCACGCCGGCGCCTCAGCGTCGGACACGTGCGGCCACAGCGCCTTCACATGCCCGGCCTGCTCGAGCAGACCCTGCGGCTCCAAAGCCACGTAGGTGCACGCCTTCGGCACCGGAATCTTGCGGCGCGTCTTCTCATCGCCGTCACCGACGACCTCGATCGGGGCCCGGTTACCCAGCCACACCTTCACCTGCGTCGGCTGGGCTTCGTCTTCGGTTGCTTTGGCACTGTCAGCCATCGCGTCTCCACTTCTGGGATTGGGTGCAGCCGGGCCGCGCGGGGCGGTGGCGGCTACTGGGCCGGGTCGGGCGAGGCCTTCGCCGGCGTCGTCTTCTTCCGGGCGGCCGCACGACTGGGCCGGCCGGTCTTGCCGGCGGCCCGGGGCGCGTCGGCCACGGCCCCGTCGCGTGCGTCATTGATCGGCTCACCGCGGCCGGGCTCGGCGGGCACGTCGGGTTCCAGCAGTGGCTGCACGGGTGCACCTCCCGGCTCCTGGTCGTCGGTGGGGCCGGCCGCCGGGGCGTCGCCGTCCCGGCCGGCCGTGTCACTGGTGCCGGCCGGGTCCTGCCCGACGGGCTGAGTTGCGGTCAGCACGTCGAGCAGGTCGGCCAGCAGCTCACACATGACGACGCCCACCGGATCGCGTTCGAGATCGGTGGGCGGGACGGTGGTGAGGCGCTGCGCGAGTTGTTCGCGTCGGGTCATCAGGAGACGTTGGATCCGTCGCCCCGGCTGGCGATGCCCATCTTCGGGTCGATGAAGGATCCGCCGAGGATGTGCTGCACCTTGCGGTGCGCGTCGCCGCGCTGGAACGACCACATCACCTCGGCGCCGCCACCGAAACGGCGCATGTCGGGGATCTTCTCGTACAGGGCGGGCTGCTCGTAGCCGGTGAGGAAACCCATCTCCAGCGCGGGGCGCGCGGAGTTCGGGGCGGCGAACAGCCACCACGACGTGTCGGCGTTCGCCGTGGTCATGACGGCCGGCAGCTGGTAGTTCACCGACACGGTCAGGTTCGCGCTGATGCCGTTGCCGGAGATGTGGGTCTCGTTGCCGGACCCGTCGCGCAGCACGTAGTTGGTGGCGTTGATGATGTCGTTGGCGGTCATCAGCAGGCCGGGGCCGACGACCAGTTCCACCGCGGTGATGGTGATCGGGTTGTCGCGCTCGTCCTTGCGCTTGAGCAGCCGGGTGAGGGCGGCCTGCAGGTTCGCGCGGGTGAGTGGGGCGTTGACCGCGGCGACGTTGTCGTTGGCGAGGTTGAAGTAGGTGGCGTTCGGGCCGGACGCGTCGGCCAGCAGCTTCGCGGCGAACCGTTCCTCGGTGTCGCGCGCCGACTGTGCGAGGTCCTGGGGCAGGCGCTCGAACATGCCAAGATCGTCGTTGATCATGGCTTCGAAGGACATGCCGAAGCCGGCCTCGTACTTGTCCACGCTGTACTCGTAGACGGCCTCGGCGGTCGTGCGTTCCGGGTGCTCCGCGAGCTCCGGAACCACCGTCAGCACGTTACGGATACCACTGTTGGCGAACCGCTTGACCTTGCGGAAGTCGTTGACCTTCGCGCGGCGCACGTACCGCTGCCATGACGTCGGCGCGGCCGTGTACGCGGCATACATCTGCCGGTCCAGGGCGTCGGCGTGCAGCAGCGGGAACAGGTCCGTGCTCATGGCCTCCTGGAACCGGTACACCGGCAGCCGGCCGTTGAGGATCGCGTCGGTGTACTGCTGGCACTCGGCGAGCGCCATCTTGTACTTGTGCGGGTTCCCGGCGATCTTCGGGTGGGACATGGCCAGCCCGAACGAACCACGCTTGATCATGTCGTTGGTGCCGAGCATTGCCCGGCCGGTCTCCGCGGCGGCCTGGCCGAAAGCCTCGACCGCCGGGGTGAAGAAGGTTGTGCTCATGTTGGTGCGGTCGCCTTTCAGACGAGGTCCACGACGATGTAGCCGTTGGCGGCCGAGGCCAGCGCCCCTGCGGCGACGCCGTAGAGCACACCGTTCGTGTTGTCCTTGTTGATGTTCGGGTTGCCGCCGCCGGGCGCGGCGTCGTAGTACAGGTCGTCGTTGATCGCGATCGCCGAGTTGCCGGCGGCCACGACACCGTGCGCCCTGAGCAGGTAGGAGCCCTTGAACCGGACCGTGGCGTAGCCGTTGGTGTCCTGGTCGGTCTTGAGCACGCCCGGCCGGCGGCCGACCAGGCACGGGTCACCCGCCTTACCGCCCGAAGCGGGCTGGGTGAGCTTGCGGTACAGGCTGTCGCCGTCCTCGTGGACGGTGTAGTCGCGAACTGCCATCGCGTATTACCCCTTCTTGATCGTTTCGGGCCGCGTGTGGCGGTCCGTCAGTACTGGGCCAGCGCCTTACGCGCCTGCTCGACCGGGATACCGCGGCTCTCCCAGATCGCGAGGATCGCCGCGTCAGCGGCTGCGGCCTCCCGCGTCTCCTGCTCGCTCATCGCCGGGCCCGCCGCGCCCGGGAACCCGAAGAAGCTGCCCCCGGCGGACCCCGACATGGCCGCCGACGGCGCATAACCGGCCGGCATGCCCGCACCCGCACCCGGCGCCGCACCGACACCCCGCACCTGCCCGGCACCGTTCGCCTCGAGCAGGCTGTCGACGTACGTCCTCTCCGCCGTGACCGACGCCGCGACCCGGGCCCGCAGCGCCGTCTCGTCCAGGCCCTGCCCGGACTCACGCAGCGGCAGCGCCGACACCGGATACTCGGCCCGGATCTTGTTCTGCGCGGCGGCCGGGAGCCCCGACTCGGCCAGCAGCTGCCCGATGATCGGGCTGGCCGTCTCGCCCGCCCGGTAGCGGGCCAGCTCCAGCTCGGCGGTGGTCGCCCGCTGCTCCGCAGCCTCACGCGCCACGATCTCCGGGCTCTTGGTCTCCTCGGGCATGACGCCCTCCTTCAGATTCGCGGGCCCGGTCGGCCCGTCGCTGGCCGCCGGCACCCCGCCGGCGGTGGTCTCTTGAATGGCCTCCGGCACAGCCCGCGCCGCGCCGGGGTACGCGGCCACATCCGCGTGCACCTGGCTGGGCGGCCCGTCGACCTGGCCCGGCCACTGCACGGGCTCGTACACGGTTCGTGCCCGCACCTCGACCCGGTCGCCGGTGAGCACCGCGGTGCCCTGGCCGGTGGTGTACGACTGCATCCACGTCCGCGGCGACTCGTCCGCCCCGGACGTGGTGAACCAGACGACACCCCGGTCGGTGTCGAAGTCCTGCACCCACGTGTGGCAGCCCTCGCCGCCGTACGTGGTGGTCACGGCCCGGTCCAGGGCCATCCGCGACTGTTCTGCGGTGGCCTCACGGGTGCGGCGTTCCGCGGCCTCCTCGATGACCGTGTCGCCGTCGGCCGGCTCCGGATCCGCGTACCGGCCCCGCGCGTACAGCTGCGGCGCATCCCGCTCGAGGCGGGCCACGAACGCGGCCAGGGCGTCACCGATCGCCCCCGACAGGATGATCCGCTCGTCACGGGTGACCCGGCCGGCGCCGTACAGCTCATCGCCGAGCTCGGTGAACCCGAGGTGGATCCGCGACTCCACGAAGGCGCCCAGGCTTCCGGCCTCACGGGTGGTGATCTGGTCCAGGGCGTGACGGAACTCCGGCGACTCGAACGGCCGGTGCGACTCCATCAGGCCGAGGATCCGGCCGCCCGCCCCGGGCACGGTCACGAAGTCCACGGACCGGCCGAACGTCAGCGCGTCGATGATCGTGCCGTCTCGGCCCTCCCGGGTGCCGTGCTCCCCGGTGCCGCCACCGTTGATGGAGACCCCGATCGTCTGCCACGCCTCCCGGATCAGCGGCTGCCACGGCGAGAACACCCGCACCGTGGTCCGCATGACCAGTGTTCCGTCGGCTTCCCGGACCGGCCACGGGTCGTCCTCGAACGTCCCGGCGAGCAGGGTCAGTGACCGTTCCGGGATGTCATCCTGCTCAGACAATCGAGGGTGATCAATAAATACTTGGGTGCCCTTGGGGTAGACGGCCCCAATGTCGCGCTCCAGGACCTCGGCGGGGTAGTAACGCGATCCGGAGGAGTTCCACCCCGAGCGGATAATATTGATAGCAATGAGTCGCCCTGCTGGCCCCTCGCCGGGCTGCTCGGCGATCGCGACACCGACAGACTCGCGCACCTCGAGCCCTGCTGGCCGGTCAAGGACTGCGGCGCCAGACTCGACCGTGGGCAACAGAAAAGCCGCCGGGGCGCCGGCGGCTTTTCTGTTTCGCTTCCCTCGGTGTCGGCCGTTTCGTGGTGGCAAATCGACCTCCAGGGGTCACTGGCTACACAAGTAGCGGCTGGTAAGTGGGCGCTTCGCGATCGCCCTTGCTGCTATTGCAGGGCTGGCATGCGGGCACAACGTTCGATGCGGTGTGCGACCCGCGTCGCGCAAGAGGAACCACATGATCGATAGTCAGGCGCCGCCGGAGCCCGCAATACGCGCACCGATGGCGGTAGGCCACCTTGATCAGGTGCCACTCCCGGGCCGTCAGATCGCAGACCGGGGCATTGCGCAGACGCGCGCGGCGTGCCGAATTCCAGGCCCGAATCTTGTCCGGGTTGAGCCTCCGGTACTCACGCCGGTAGGCCAGCACCTGGTCCCTGTTAGCCGCATACCACCGGCGGCGGCTCGCCGCGGCCCGCTCAGGGTTCGCGAGGTTCCACGCCTTCGACGCCAGCCGGTAGGCCTCGCGGTTCCGCTCGCGCTTCGCCTTCTGGGCGGCTTTCGCTCGGTCAATGTTCAGGTGGTACCACTCTTGCGAGTAGTGACGTCCGCACAGGCCTTTAGCTTGGTGCCTGTGCCCGCACCCCGGTCGGGCGCACAATTTCGCTGGGGTCGCCGGGCGAGGGCTTTTCGGTGGCTTGATCAGCGGGTGGCTGCGGCCTCCCTTTCTCGTCGGTAGTCACGAGAACAAAGACCGCGAGCAACGATGTCGTTTCTGGTGCAGCCTTCAGCCGCACACGTAGCATGAGCCACGTCGACTCCTAGACAGTCGGCCAACCCCGGGGCGCCTGCCAGCGTCGCCGGGATCTTCTTATGGCCTGACTATCTCATCCATGTACGACATTTCCGTCGGCTGTCACCGGTTGGCGTCGCCGGGCGAAGCCGTCCGAGCCGGCGGGGGACACGTACAAGCTCGCGTCGCTGCCGTAGACGCCGGCACGAGTGGCCGCATCCTCTTTGTAGAGCAGCTTCCCGCGGTGGCCCAGTCGGCGCAGGAGACCCAGCACGCGTGACACGTCCCGCATGTCGGCGTAGTCGAGGGTGTAGACGCACACTAGGAAATGGCCGTTGTCGTTGGGTGCCGTGGCGCGTTTGGCGGAGATCCCCAGACGCCCGGATCTGGTCCGCTCGTCGATCTGGGCCCAGCACTTGTCGACCTGTTCCAGGGTTAGCCAGAGCATCCACTTACCGACCCGCGGGTGCATTCCCGATGGCCGCCGCTCACTCGTGCTGTAGATCCAATGCCCGTTCTCCATGGACGGCAACGGTAGTAGTCCGCTGGTCGGCGACGCGACGCAGGTTGCTGAGGGTGTACGACGCGCGGACGGTGGCCTCGGCTTGGTGGTCGCCGAGTGGTGGCCGTAGTTCGGCGGGCCGCTCGTAGCGGCGAGGAATGCGGATCTTGGCCCTGGACATGCGGAACCTCCTTGTCGGGCGACGTTGTGGTCCCGCTTTCGGCTGAGAACCCGCAAATTCGCCACATATGATGTGTCGTGATTTTCAAGCGGGTGATACAGTGCAGTCGTTCGGCCGGACACCGAACACCGGCGACGAGACACCAGGAGCCCGAGATGACCGACGCCACCCGCCGCAACTACCGCGACCACGGCGCCCCGACCCGCGGCCTCTACCACGGACGCCACCCACGCCGCCCCGACCAGGACCCCACGCCGGTCACCTTCAGGCGCCACGGTCGAGGCCTCACCCTCTGCGGCCCCGACGGCAAGACCGTCGACAGCTTCGGCGACACCACCGTGTTCTGGCTCGCACCGATCCCCGTGCCCGAGCTGCGCGCCCCCCGGATGACCTGCCACCGC
>JACCDR010060364.1_pt1 | contig 24709 bp, 23 predicted proteins | sample 7446431 | NCBI WGS metagenome assembly JACCDR01 (sample SAMN15323443, study PRJNA562643) | freshwater metagenome | isolation source: river surface water | place: USA:Blue River Watershed | collected 2017-08-17 | reverse complement strand
GCCACCTCCCGCAGGAAGAGCGCATCCGCGCTGAGGACCAGCGCCGTGCCCGTGGACAAGCGCTCGCGCAACTGGCCGTGCAACAGCCACCGCAGGTCACCGCTACCGGCAGCGGTGATGCCATCGACCACCAGCAGGTCCGCCGGCAGTCCCAGCAACAGGCCCAGGGCCAGGGGCCGCACGACCTGCGGCGAGAGGTTGCCCGTGGCGGCATCCGCCTGGGCGCTGCCCACCCCGCAGCGGGCCAGCACCTCCTCCAGCAGGCGGGCGAGGGGGTCGCCGGACAGCCCGTGGAGGACCCCCAGCAGGCGCAGGTTCTCGCGCACGGTGAGGCCCGGCTTGAAGCCCGCGGTGGGACGGGCCACCAGGACGCAGCGGCGCGGGCGCCGGACCCGTCCGGACGTGGGCGCCAGCACGCCGGCCGCGATGGCCGCCAGCGTGGACTTGCCGCTGCGGTGCGCGCCCAGCACGCCGACGCACCGGCCGGCCGGGACCGCCAGGTCCACGCCATCCAGCGCGGGCAGGCCGTGCGCGCCCGCGCGCGGCAACCAGCCCCGGGGCAGCAGCATCTCGCGCCAGATCGCGGCCGCGGACTCCCCCACGTCGCGCGGGAAGACGCGGCAGACACCCTGGAGCTGGAGTACGTCGGGCGCCGCCATGCTCAATGCCCCACATAAGCCACGGCCAGCCCCAGGCGGGGGCCGTAGTAGGCCAGGCCAAGGCCGAGCAAGGGCAGGACGATGACGGCTGCGGCGGCGAGCCAGCCCAGGGGCGTGCCAGCGGCCGTGAGCACGACCTGGGGCGTGGCGGCAGGGAGCGGCCCCAGCACCAGGTCCCGCAATCCCGGCACCAGCACACCCAGCGGGTTGAGCCCCACCACCCGCGCGAGCAGGCCGTGCGTGGGCGGCTCGTAGAACACCGGCGTGGCCGCCAGCAGGACCCACTGGGCCAGCGGCAGGCCATAGCGCAGGTCGTACAGGACCAGGCCCGCCGGCAAGGTGAAGCACGCCAGGGCTGCGCCTGCCGCCGCGACCAGGAGCAGGCCGGGCAGCAGCACCCAGGCCCCCGGCCCCGGCGCCATGCCGAACCACACCAGGGCCGCGAGCACGAGCGGCAGCCGCACGGCGAACGCGGCCAGCGCCGAGAGTGCGCCCGCCAGCAACAGCGCCCGCGGGTCGAAGCAGATGGCACGCAGCAAGGGGCCGGCGCGGCGGGACAGCCGCATCGGCTCCAGCCACGCATCGGCGAACAGCTGCCACAGGGCCAGGCCGGCGAGCAGGCGCACCAGGTAGCGCGATGCCTGCGCAGGTTCGTAGAGACCGGCCGCCGGGCCCAGGGACACAGCCAGCGCCACCAGGCCCAGCATCGGCACGCACAGCCAGGCCATGCCCAGCAAGGTGCGGCGGAAGCGGACCCGCCAGTCGCGGGCCACCAGGGCGGCGGCCACCCGAAGCAGGTGCGGCAGTCGCCACCACGCTGGCCAGGGGACCGCCGGCGGCCGGTCGCCTGGTCCCTGCAGGCCGGGCGCGCTCATGGCTCGGCGCCACCGGACGCACGCAGCCGGTGAACGAGGGGACGCAGGCTGGCGGCATAGGCGGCATGCAGGAGCCGCCAGCCCGTGCGCCACAGGGCGCGAACGCCCAGGCGCAAGGCCTGCCGCACGGGACGCAGCAGGGACCGCGCCAGGGCCAGGGGGCCGCGGGCGCGGCGGGCTGCGCGCCCGCCTTTCCGAGCGTCCCTGTGCAAGCCCTTGTGCGCGCTGTTGCGCCGGGCATAGGCCAGGGTACGTCGCTGCAGCGCGAGCGAGTACAGCAACGCGCGCTGCGCGGGGGGCACGCGGCGCTCTGGCGGCACGAACAGCGCATCGAGGGTGAGGTCCGCGCCGCCTGCCGGCAGGGGCTCACCGCGCAGGGACGTCACCTCCTCCAGGAGCGAGGGCCGCACGAGGCCCTGCTGCACGTCCTCGGCCACCCCGGCCACGGTCAGCCGGCCGCCTTCCAGCGCACGCGCCACGGCCTCCAGCCAGGGCCCGCACCGGGGCGCGTGGGCGCTGTACCAGGGCCGGCGCGTGAACAGCCGCGCCGAGACCAGGCCTGCGCCCACCAGCCACGCCGGCAACGGGCCCGCCGCGAAGGCCGCCTGCCGGCTGGCCGCCTCGTAACCGGGATGGGCCTGCAGGTGGTCACGCAAGGCGGCGGCCTGCGCGCTGGCGTTGTCGACGGCGAACAGGTCCAGGTCGGCGACGGCGGTGACGCCATCGCTGGCGAGCGCTGGCTCCGGTCGCCACGCGAGCGCGGCGGGCAAGTCCACCGGACCGGGCAGGGTGTGCGCCGGCAGGAAGACGGTGACCGTGTCCTCCAGCGGCGCGAGGGCCACCAGACGAACGGCCAGGCGGCGCGCGGATTCACCCGGCACGTCGGGCCAGGACGGCAGGTCGCGCAACGCAGAGGTCCACAGCACTTCCACCGGGCTGCGGGCGGTGGCAGCCCCCCCACCCTCGCCGGTCGGCGCATCGACGCCCTGCGCGGCGGTGGCCTTGAGCGTGGCGGCGAAGTCCGCCAGGACGGCGCGTTGCGTGAGGCAGGCCGGGACATCGTCGATGAGGAAGCGCAGGCGGGTCATGGTGGGGAGCAGGTTCGTCGCGGGGACGTCAGAGCGCGCAGGGCAGGAAGCGGCGGTGGATGGCGCCGCGCCAGATCTCGCGCAGCAACTCGCCCCGGCCGACGGCGCCGGCGCGCACGGCCTCGCGCAGCCAGCGCCGCCACAGGGGCGTGAGCGGGTGCGCGGGGTTCTTCCAGGGCTGGCTGCGCACGTGGCTGAAGTGCGTGAGCCGGGTGTCGGGGGTGACGAGGTTGAAGTGGTTCCAGCGCGGGTCGATGGGCTGGATGCGCGCCGGGTCGAACCAGGACAGCATCATGAAGTCGCGGTAGCGGACCTGCCCGGGTCCCGGCTCGGCGCGGTTGGGCACGACGGGCTGGAACAGGGTGTCCGGGTCCCAGTCGCGCAATTGCGCGCAGTCCATCACCATCACGCTGGTCTGGTTGTGCCGGCCCACGGGCTTGCCGCCGAAGCTGCCCTCGGGCGCGTTGACCAGGCCGATGGCGTGGCGGTCGTCGAGCTGCGCGGCAAGCTCGTGGATGTCGTGGAAGACGAGCTGGTCGGCGTCCAGGTAGATCGCACGGCCGGCATAGCCGTTGAGGTGTGGGACCTGGAAGCGCACGAAGCCGAAGTTGGTGCCACCCACGCGCTGCCGGTCCTGCTTGACCGGGTGCAGGGTGACTGGCCGGCTGGCGCTGCGCAGGATGCTGTAGGCCAGCACCTTCTGCGGCACGAGCTGGTCGTCCTCGGTGCCGATGTAGACCGGCAGGGGCTGCGCGCGGGTGCCGTCCACCACGCCGGTCCCGCTCATGCGCCCTCCCCCGCAGGCACCGCGCTGGCCGCGGCCATGAACTCGTCGATCAGGTCGGACACGGGGACGTTGCCCTGCAGGACCTCGTACTGGAACTCGACCCGGTGGTAGCCGACGATGGGCGAGAGATTGAGCACGGGGACGCCCTTGCGCCGCAGGAAGTCCTGCACGATGAGCGTGCCCTTGACGTAGCTGTCGTAGTTGCGCTGCTGGCCCCGCTTGAGGACCTCGTCGTCACGGAAGCGGTTCTTGTCGTACTGCGCGTAGTGCCGGCCCCCCAGGGTCATGCTGTCGCAGCCGATGGTGAAGACGGCGCGCGCGCCCATGATCCACGCCAGCTGCAGCGCCGCGTGCAGCGAGCAGCCCTCGGGGGTGTAGTAGAGGTGGTCGGTCTGCTTGTCGAGCTCGTAGACGCGGTCGATCTCGTGGTTCCAGTCGAAGAAGTAGAAGTAGGGGTTGTTCCAGTCCACCGCCTCGGCGCGGTGCTTGCCCGTGCCCTTGACCACGGGGTAGCGGATGGACTCGAAGTGCGGATGCAGCGGCGCCTCGGGCGTGTTGCCCTCGCGGCTGTAGGTGGGGTGGTGCATCAGCGCGATGGGGGCCACGGCCGGGTGGATCTTGAAGCTGTCGTTCAGGGCCATGCAGACCTTGTCGGCCAGGAAGTCCATGGGAAAGGCATTGGCCGTGGGGCCGCTGCCGACGATGTAGATCTCCTGGCCCTGGTACACGTCGCGCAGGTCGCGCAGCCTCATGATCGCTCTCCCGTGACCCGCATGTCCCGCGGGTCGCGCCGCTTGAACTGCGCGGGCTCCTGTCGGACGTTGGTGAAGCCGCAACGCCGCAGCAGGTCGATCAGCGTCGCGGGGGTGTAGCCCCATCGGTGGCACATGAGCGGGTCGCGCCAGGACGGGTCGCCATACAGCGGCCACATGGCCAGCTGGCCGTCCTTGCCCTCGGCGCGGGCCGCGCGCTCGGGCTGCTCGACGAGCATGCGCGCGGCAGTGAGGAGGTTGGGGCACTCGAGCACGAGCTGGCCGCCGGGCTTGAGCGTGGCGTGCCAGTGGGCCAGCAGGCCGTCCGCCTCCCAGGGGTAGAAATGCTCGATGACATGGACCGCGAGGATCTCGTCGGCATGGCCCGGCGGGAAGGGCAGCGCGCGCAGGTCGCCCAGGACGTCGGGCGCCTGGCCCTTGCGCGAGGCGGCGACGTCGACGTTGACGTAACCGGGCAGGATCTTGTCGCCACAGCCGAGGTTGAGGCGGACCTGGCCGTGGACCGGGTCGTCATGCGGCGGCGCACGGCGCGGCTTGCGCGTGCGCGGTGCGGGGTGCGGTGCGCAGTGAGAGGCCGGGTGGGAGGGCGGCCCCATCCAGCGCCCGCCGAGGAAACGGCGCACCAGGCGCAGCACGCGTTCAGTCATGGCGGGGCTCCTGCGGGTGCCGGGGGGACGTGGCCTGCCGCTGCCCCAGGACGTGGAGGAAGAAGGCCTCGAAGCTGGCAGCCACCCGGTCGACCCGGTAACGCGCCGCCTGGGCGCGAAAGCGCCGGTGGATGGACTGGCGCAGCGCGTGGCTGGCGCACAGGCGGTCGAGCTGGCGCTCGAAGGAGCCGGGGCGGTCGGTGAAGAACAGCACGTCGCCGGCATCCGTGTCGTGCGCGGACATCTCGTCCACGTGCGCCAGCGCGGGCATGCCGGCGCCGTAGGCGTTGGCGAGCTTGACGTTGGACTTGTAGCGGCGCGAGAGGAAGTTGCCGTGCGCACCGCCGCGGGCGAGGACGACGATGTCCAGCTCGTTGTAGTCCCGCGGGTTGGCGACGAAGCGCAGGCCGCGCGCGGCGCAGGCCAGCTCGATGCGTGCCTGCCAGGGGCCCAGGTAGTCAGCGCCCTCGTAGCCCACGGTGCTTACCTGCGGCCGCACCGGGTTGGGCGCCAGCTGCGGCCAGTGGTGGTGGTAGATGGTGACGCCGGTGCGCACCAGGGGCGCCATGTCGCGCGCCATGCAGCGGGTGGGAAAGATGTAGCCGTCCGCCCGGACGGCCGACCAGGCCTGGCGGAACAGCGCGCGCGCCTCCTCCAGGCCGGTGCAGCGCAGGCCGTCCGCAGGCTGGGCCCAGGCGTCGACGATGTCGTAGACGATGGCCTTGCCCAGGCGGCGGGCATGGTCGATGACCTGCGGGTCGGGCTTCTTGACCACGCACAGCAGGTCGCAGGCCGCGATGTCGTGGTCCCCCGGCTCGTTGAGGGCGCGCCAGTTGGCGCGCAAGGCGGCAAGCTGCTCGCCGCGCACCTGCCAGGCTCCCGCCGACGAGCGGCTGGTGAACAGGGCGCGCACCGGCGAGAGCGCGGGGTGGAGGTGGCGACGGAGGTGGTCAAGGCCGGGGTTGGTCGCTGCGGGCCGTTTGTGCGGCGAGTGCGGCAGGTCCGGCGCAGGCGGCATCGGCGCCGTGTGCGTGCTGTGCGTGCTGTACATGGCCATCGCGTCGCTCCCCTGCCGGTCAGACCCGGTTGAACAGGCCGGCCGCGGCCAGGCCCAGGTTGCCGGCCAGCGTCTGCCGGTAGATGCCCGCGCGGGTCAGGCCGCGCAGGCGGTCCGCCAGGCGGCTGTCCCGCGCCCGGGTGAAGGCATCGAGCACGGCGCGGTTCTCGTCGGTGAGCCAGGGGCGAACGGCCTCCAGGGCCCGCAGGTTGCGGCTGTTCCAGTCGCGAAAGCGGCCTTGCCACAGCATGCGCAGGCGGTGCAGGCGCGCGCGCCAGGTGCAGTTCATGCCCACGAGGTTGCTGCCATGCTGGCGGTAGCGGACCGACGGCCAGGTGTCGTAGTGGACGCGGCCGCCGCAGCCGCTGACGACGAGGTAGACCCACCAGTCGTGCGTGACGACATCGACGCCCGCGCAGGCGCGCCGCAGCAGCTCGCGGGCGGCCTGGTTGTAGACCATGGTGTTGCCGCCGCCGATGCTTTGCACCAGGGCATTGCGGAAGGACGGCGGCCGGGCGAACAGCGGAGACAGGCCGATGCTGCGATTGGCTTCGTCCACCAGGCGCGTGCGCGAGCAGTACAGACCGGGCACGGACGCGGGCACGCAGCGCAGGAAGGCCAGCGCACGGCGCAGCTTGCCCGGCTCCCAGATGTCGTCCTGGTCGCAGTAGGCGTAGTAGTCGCCGCGGATGCGCGGGTCGCCGGTGAGCGAAAGGAAGTTGGCGGCAAAGCCTTCGCGCGGGCCCTGGTGCACCACCAGGCGCGATTCGCCCCAGGCCGCCCGGTACTGCGCCAGCACCTCCAGCGTGCCATCGCGCGAGCCATCGTCCGAGGCCCACACCACCCAGTGGGGCCAGGTCTGCGCGGCAATGGAGTCCAGCTGCTCGGCAAGGAAACGCCGGCCGTCGAAAGTCGACAGCAGGATCGCGACCTGGCCATGGCGTCGGTTCATCGGTGCCTCATGCGCTCAAAAAGAGCGGCGAGTATCCGGTCGATGAACCTGTGTCGTGTTGTAAGTGAAAGTAAGAATGTACTGATCCGCCCAGCACCCGCCAGTACCGCGGCCGCGCGTTTGCGCGGTCGCGCTGGGAAAGGTCAGCGGTCGAGCACTTCGCGCAGCATGCGCTCGACGCCGGACTGCCACTGCGGCAATGCCAAGCCGAAGTTTTCGCGCAGGCGCATGGTGTCCAGGCGCGAGTTGTGGGGGCGGCGTGCGGGCGTGGGGAAGGCCGAGGTGGGGACGGGATCGACGGTGTCCGCGCTGGCGCGCAGGGGCACGCCGAGCTGCTGGGCGAAGGCCAGCACGTGGCGGGCGTAGCCGTGCCAGGTGGTCTCGCCCGCGGCGGCGGCGTGGTAGAGGCCGCACAGGGCCGGATCGCGCAAGGCGGCGCGGGCCATGTGGGCGGTGAGGTCCGCCAGCAGGTCGGCGCCGGTGGGAGCGCCGTGCTGGTCGTCGATGACGGTCAGGCGATCACGCTCGCCGGCCAGGCGCAGCATGGTGCGCGCGAAGTTGCCGCCGCGCGCGCCGTAGACCCAGCTGGTGCGCAGGACCAGGTGGCGCGCGCCAGAGGCGGCGATGCGCTGCTCGCCTTCCAGCTTGGTGGCGCCATAGGTGTTGAGGGGGCCGGTGGCGTCGGCCTCGCGCCAGGGCGCGTGGCCCGAGCCGTCGAAGACGTAGTCGGTGGAGTAGTGGACCAGCAGCGCGCCCGTGTCCGCCGCGGCCTGGGCCAGCACGCCGGGGGCGATGGCGTTGATGCGGCGGGCGTTGTCCTCGTCGGCCTGCGCCTTGTCGACGGCGGTGTAGGCGGCGGCGTTGACGATCAGCTGGGGGCGCACGGCGCGCACGGTGTCCGCCAGGCGCTCGGGCGCGCTGAAGTCGGCATGCAGGTGGGTGTCCTGCGAGCCCAGGGCCACCACCTCGCCCAGGGGCGCGAGGCTGCGTTGCAGTTCCCAGCCGACCTGGCCGTTCTTGCCGAACAAGAGGATCTTCATCGGGGTCTCGCGGGATAGGAAGGCCCGGTCAGGCCGGGGTGTCCACGTACTGGCGCTGCACCCAGTCGCGGTAGGCGCCGCTTTGCACGCTGGCCACCCACTCGGGATGGTCCAGGTACCACTGCACGGTCTTGCGGATGCCGGTGTCGAATGTCTCGGCGGGCTTCCAGCCCAGCTCGCGCTCGATCTTGCGGGCATCGATGGCGTAGCGCCGGTCGTGGCCGGGGCGGTCCTTCACGAAGGTGATCTGCTGCGCGTAGGACTGTCCGTCGGCGCGCGGGCGCAGCGTGTCCAGCAGGCCGCAGACGGTGCGCACGATGTCGATGTTGGCCTTCTCGTTCCAGCCGCCCACGTTGTAGGTCTCGCCCAGGCGGCCCGCATCGAGCACACGGCGGATGGCGCTGCAGTGGTCCCGCACGTACAGCCAGTCGCGCACCTGCTGGCCGTCGCCGTACACCGGCAGGGGCTTGCCCGCCAGGGCGTTGACGATCATCAGCGGAATGAGCTTTTCGGGGAAGTGGTACGGCCCGTAGTTGTTGGAGCAGTTGGTGGTGAGCACCGGCAGGCCATACGTGTGGTGCCAGGCGCGCACGAGGTGGTCGCTGGCAGCCTTGCTGGCCGAGTAGGGGCTGTTGGGCTCGTAGGGATGGTCTTCGGTAAAGGCGGGCGCGTCGGGCGCCAGCGAGCCATACACCTCGTCGGTGGACACGTGCAGGAAGCGGAAGGCGGCGCGCTCGTCGCTGGCCAGCCCAGCGTGGTAGGCCCGCGCGCATTCCAGCAGCCGGAAGGTGCCGACCATGTTGGTCTGCACGAAGGCGTCGGGCCCGTGGATGGAGCGGTCGACGTGGGATTCGGCGGCGAAGTTGAGGATGGCGCGGGGCCGGTGCTCGCGCAACAGCCGGGAGACGAGCTCGGTGTCGCCGATGTCGCCCTGGACGAAGACGTGGCGGGCATCACCCTGCAGCGAGGCCAGGTTGCCGAGGTTACCCGCGTAGGTGAGCTTGTCGAGGTTGAGGACCGGCTCGTGGGAGGCGGCGAGCCAGTCGAGGACGAAGTTTGCGCCGATGAAGCCGGCGCCGCCAGTCACGAGGATCATGATGCGGACGATTATTGCATCGGGACGGATGTGAAAAGGCCCGCCATGAAGCGGGCCCCATCGACAGGCGGACGCGGGATCAGCGCGCCGCCGTCCGGTCCGAAATCATCTTCGGCGTGATGAACACCAGCATCTCCTGCTTGTTGGCCGTGCGCTGGCGCGACTTGAACAGGTTGCCGGCCACCGGGATGTCCCCCAGCACCGGAATGCGGGTTTCATCGTTGGTCTCGGTCAGCTCGAAGATGCCGCCGATCACCACCGTGCCGCCGTTTTCCACCAGCACCTGGGTCTGGATCTTCTTGGTGTTGATGGCGACGCCGGCTGCCGTGGTCTCGCCGCGGCTGTCCTTGTTGATGTCCAGCGTGAGGATGATGTTGCCCTCGGGCGTGATCTGCGGGGTGACTTCCAGCTTCAGCGTGGCGCGGCGGAAGGCCACGGAGGTGGCGCCGCTGGAGGTGGCCTGCTGGTAGGGGAACTCCGTGCCCTGCTCGATCAGCGCCTTGGTCTGGTCGGCCGTGACGATGCGCGGGCTGGACACCAGCTTGCCCTTGCCATCGGCTTCCAGGGCGGAGAGCTCCAGGCTCAGGAAGCGCGCCGCCGAGGCGTTGAACAGCGAGATCGCGAAGGTGCCCGGCGTGCCGAAGACGGAACTGGCCGGGAGGTTCACGAAGCTGGAGTTGGTGGAGGTGAGCGTGTTGCCCGGCGGCAGGCCGGTCACCGCACCAATGGCGTTGTAGGTGGCGCCCGCCGTGATGCGGGTGTTGCCGTCGACGGCGGCGCCGCGGCCGGCGCTGCCGCCCAGGCGCACCCCCAGCGTCTTGCCGAAGGTGTCCGAGGCCTCGACGATGCGCGCCTCGATGAGCACCTGGCGCACCGGGATGTCCAGCTTGGAGATCAGCGCCTGCACCTGCTCCAGCCGCGAGCCGATGTCGGTCACGAACAGCTGGTTGGTACGCTGCTCGGCGATCACGCTGCCGCGCGCGCTGAGGATGCGGTTGGCCACCGGGCCGGCCTGCAGCTGCGCCGCGATGTCGGCAGCCTTGGTGTAGTTGAGCTGGAAGGACTGCGTGCGCAGCGGCTCCAGGCCCTGGATGGCGGCGCGGGCCTCGAGGTCGGCGCGCTCCTTGGCGGCGATTTCCTCCTTGGGCGCGATCCACAGCACGTTGCCGGCCTTGCGCATGCCCAGGCCCTTGGCCTGCAGGATGATGTCCAGCGCCTGGTCCCAGGGCACGTCCTTCAGGCGCAGGGTCAGCGAGCCGGTGACGGTGTCGGAGGTGACGACGTTGAAGTTGGTGAAGTCGGCGATCACCTGCAGCAGCGCGCGCACCTCGATGTTCTGGAAGTTCAGGGAGAGCTTCTCGCCCGTGTAGCCCGGACCCTGCGTGAGCTTGTTCGGGTCGTTGCGCTGCGGGCGCACCTCGACGACGAACTGGTTGTCGCTCTGGTAGGCGCTGTGCTCCCAGGTGCCGCGCGGCTCGATGACCACGCGCACGCGGTCACCCACCTGCGTGGTGGCGATGGTCTGCACCGGCGTGCCGAAGTCGGTCACGTCCAGGCGGCGGCGCAGGCCCTCGGGGAGGCTGGACTTGAGGAACTCCACCACCAGGTTCTGGCCCTGCTGGCGGATGTCCACGCCCACCTGGTTGTTCTGCAGGTCCACGATCACGCGGCCGGCCGAATCGGTGCCGCGGCGGAAGTCGAGGTCCTTGATGGGCAGGGTGTCGCGGTTGCGGCTCTCGGCGAAGGTGGCGGGCACGGGCGCGGCGGCGGCCGGCGCGGCCTGGGCCACGGCCACCGGGTCCAGCGAGACCAGCAGGGAGTTGCCCTGCAGCTCGGTCTTGTAGGAGGTGGCGGCCTTGAGGTTCAGGACCAGGCGGGTGCGGTCACCGGCCTGGACGACGTTGACCGAGCGCAGGTTGCCCTGGTTGACTTCCACGGTGTTGCGGCCCAGGCCGTTGCTGGCGCCGGGCACGTCCAGCGCAATGCGCGCGGGCGACTGGATGGTGAAGCCCGTGGGCGCGGCCTTGAGCGGCTGGGAGAAGTCGATGCGCACGACCTCCACCCCGCCCTGGATGGAACTGCTGACCGACTGCACGGCCACCGTGGCGCCCGGCTCCTGGGCGCGCAACGCCGTCGGCAACCCGGCGGCCGCGGCGACGAGCAGCCCCAGGGCCAGCGTCAGGCGCTGCAGCCAGGCTGAAGTGATGCTTGTTGTTTTCATTTGGCTCTCTCTTGCAACTGCAGCGTTGCCGTGCGTTCGATCCACTCACCCGCCGCGTCCTGCACGATTTCGCGCAGCACGACCTCGGTCTCGGTGACCCGGGTGATCTTTCCGAAGTTCTGGCCCAGGTAGTTGCCCGGCCGCACCTGGTAGAGCAGGTTGTCGACCTTCACCAGCGCCACCGGCTTGCCCTGGCGGATCAGGCTGCCCACCATGGACATGGCGTCCAGCGGGAAGGACTCCAGGGGCTCCTTGCGGCGGTTGAGCTCAGGCGCGACGAGGGCCGAGCTGGCGGCGGACTGGCCGGCGTCGCGGCGCAGGGCCTGGGCCAGCTTCTGGACGCTGAAGGGATCGACCGCGGCCATTTCGGAGTAGGCCTGGGGCGTGAACTTCTTGGGCTCGGGGATGGGCTCGACCTTGGGACGGGTCTCGGCGCGGCGCTGCGCCATCCATTGGTCGATTTCCTGCTCGTTGCTGCCGCAACCGGCCAGCAGCGCGCCGGCCAGGACGGCGGCCACGAGGGCGAAGGCGGAATGGGGATGGCGGCGCATCATTTCTTGCCCTGCCCCTTGCGTTGCGCGGCCACTTCCTCGGGGTCGAGGTAGCGGAAGGTCTTGGCCGTGGCCTCCATCACGAGCGCGCCGTCACGGCCGGGCGTGATGGCGACGTTGTTGAGCGTGACGATGCGCGAGAGGTTGGCGATGTCGGAGGTGAAGGCGCCCATGTCGTGGTAACGCCCGGTGACGCGCAGCGCGATGGGCAGCTCCGCGTAGTACTCCTTGACGACGACCTGGCCCGGACGGAACAGCTCGAAGTACAGGCTGCGGCCCAGGCCGGCCTGGTTGATGTCCGACAGCAGCGCATCCATCTCGGAGCGGCCGGGCAGCTGCTTTTCCAGTTGGGTGACGTACTGCAGGACCTGCTCGCGCTGCTTGCGCAGGACGTCCAGGTTGACGGCCTGGCCGAGCTTGCGGGTGTACTCGGCCTTGAGGCGGGTCTCGCGCTCGATCTCGGCGTCGTGCTCGTCCGCCGTGCCGCTGATGAAGGCATACCAGAGGCCGGCGACGATGAGGACGATGACGAACAGGCACAGCGCGGTGCGCGGCGCCGGCGGCCAGGAGGCTGGGTCGTTGGGGTCGAGGTTGCGGAACTGCTGGCGTACCCGGGCGATGGAGGCCTGGAGGTCCGTGCGGGGTGCGGCCGTGGGGGAGGAGGTGCGGTTCGGCATGGCGTTCAGGACTTCGCGGGTGCCGGGGCGGCGGAGGCCGCCGGGAGCGGCGCCGAGGCGGCAGGCGCGGACGCAGCCGGGGCCGGGGCTGCCGCCTGCGCCTCGGAGGCGCGCAGCACGCGCACGCGGATGTTGAAGTTGGACACGCGGCGCTGGTCGCGCGGGCCGATGTTGACGTTGCCGGCGACGATCTCGACCAGCTCGGGACGGGTCAGCCATTGGCTGTTGTTGCCCAGGTGGCGCAGCAGCTCGGACACCCGCTCGTTGGACTGGGCCACGCCGGTAAGCGTGACGGTCTGGTTGTCCTGGCGCACGCTGGTGAGGTAGACGCCGTCGGGGAGCTGGCGCACCAGCTCGTTGAGCAGGTAGACCGGCATGTTGCGGTCGGCCTGCAGGTCCTCGACGGCCTGCTGGCGCGCCCGCAGGCCGGCGATTTCCTGCTGCAGGTTGGCGATGTCCTTGATCTGCGCGTCGAGCTTGCGGATCTCGGACTGCAGGTGCTCATTGCGCTCCCGCTGGTGGGCGATGCTGTTGAGCTCCAGCAGGTAGAGGGAGCCGGCGATCAGGCAGCCGGCGACCACGGAGCTGCCCAGGGCCAGGTAGAAGAGCTCACGGCGGCGCTTGCGCGCGGCCTCACGGTGCGGCAGGAGGTTGATGAGGATCACTGGGTGAACCTCCGCATGGCCAGGCCGCAGGACGTGAGGTACGAGGGGGCCTCGCGGCGCATCTTCTTCTCGCGGACGGACTCCGCCAGCAGCATGCCGTCGAACGGGTCGGCCAGGCCGCAGGGGAAGGAGGTGTGGGCGGTGACCGACTCGACCAGCCCCGGCAGGGCGGCCGAGCCGCCGGCCAGCAGGATGTGGTCCACCCGGTTGTGCGGGGTGCTGGTGAAGAAGAACTGCAGGGCCCGCGCCACTTCCTGGGCCATGCTGTCCACGAAGGGCTTGAGCACGCCGGTGGGGTAGTCCTCGGGCAGGTCGCCGCTGCGCTTCTTGACCTCGGCCTCCTCCAGGGAGTAGCCGTACTGGCGCACGATGAGCTGGGTGAGCTGGGCGCCGCCGAAGGCCTGGTCCCGGTCGTACAGAACCTCGTTGTTGCGGATGACCTGCATGCCGGTGCTGTAGGCGCCCACCTCGAACAGGGCGACCATGGTGTCGGCGCCGCGGCGCGGCAGGGTCTCGATGATGCGGCCGGCCGCCATGCGCGAGGCATAGGACTCGATGTCCAGGATGACGGGCTTGAGGCCGGCGGCCTCGGCCAGGCCCTGGCGGTCCTGGACCTTTTCCTTGCGGGAGGCGGCGATGAGGACCTCGACGTCGCCCGAGGAGGTGGGGCTGGGGCCGATGACGCAGAAGTCCAGGCTGACCTCGTCCAGCGAGAAGGGGATGTACTGGTTGGCCTCGGCCTCGACCTGGACCTCGAGCTCCTGCTCGGACAGGCCGCCGGGCAGGATGATCTTCTTGGTGATGACGGCCGAGGGCGGCAGCGCCATGGCGACGTTGCGGGTGCGGGTGCCGCTTTTCTTGACCACGCGGCGGATGGCGTCCGCCACCTCGTCGAATTTCTCGACGTTGCCGTCCGTGATGGCGCCGCGCTCGAGCGGCTCGATGGCACAGCGCTCGAGCACGTACTGGCCCTCGCGGTCCCGGCCCAGTTCGACCAGCTTGACGCTGGAGGAGCTGATGTCCAGGCCCAGCAGGGGAGCAGGCTGGCGGTTGAACAGGGATCCCAGCGAAATCAAAGGGTGGTCTCCGGACGGGCGATCGTCACAAATTGCAACAAACTTAAGGTTTCACTTGAATGCTAGCAGCAACATCATTGACGGGATAGGAATTTAACCGTACGCCGGCCGATTCACGTTGCCGCAATCCAACGAGGCGGCTGCGATACTCCCATCTCGTTCGCTTACAAGCGGGTCCGGTGCGCCGGGATAATCCGCTTTCGACTCCTTACCGCCCGTTATGCCTCCTGACCATCCCGTTGACAAGCCCCGCGCCGGCGGCGGCCCGCGCAGCCTGCTGATGCGCGCCCTGCTGTGGGCCCTGGCGGCAGCGGCCGCTGCCGGGGTGAGCCTGGTGATCATCGTCGCGGTGGCGCTGTCGGTGGCCTATCCCAACCTGCCGGACGTGTCCGACCTGGCCTCCTACCGGCCCAAGCTGCCGCTGCGGGTGTATTCGTCCGAAGGCGTGCTGATGGGCGAGTTCGGCGAGGAGCGCCGCAGCCTGACGCCCATCGCCGAGATCCCCAAGGTGATGAAGGACGCGGTGCTGGCGATCGAGGACGCGCGCTTCTACCAGCACGGCGGGGTGGACTACGTGGGCCTGGCCCGCGCGGCGCTGGCCAACCTGGGCCGGGCCAAGAGCCAGGGCGCCTCGACCATCACCATGCAGGTGGCGCGCAACGTCTACCTCAGCTCCGAGAAGACCTTCACCCGCAAGCTGTACGAGGTGCTGCTGACCTTCAAGCTGGAGCATTCGCTGACGAAGGACCAGATCCTCGAGATCTACATGAACCAGATCTACCTGGGCAACCGGGCCTACGGGTTCGCGGCGGCCTCGGAGACCTACTTCGGCAAGCCGCTCAAGGAGCTGAGCGTGGCCGAGGCCGCGATGCTGGCCGGCCTGCCCAAGGCGCCGTCAGCCTACAACCCGATCAGCAACCCCAAGCGGGCCCGGGTGCGCCAGCAGTACATCATCGAGCGCATGGAGGAGGTGGGCTACATCACCGCCGCCCAGGCCCAGGCCGCCAAGCAGCAGGAGCTGCAGCTGCGCACGGTGGGCGACCCGATGCGCGTGCACGCCGAGTTCGTGACCGAGATGGTGCGCCAGCTGGTGTTCGCCCAGTACGGCGAGGAGACCTACACCCGCGGCCTGAACGTGTACACCACGATCAAGGCCGAGCAACAGGAGGCCGCCTACCGAGCGCTGCGCAAGGGCATCATGGACTACGAGCGCCGCCAGATCTACCGCGGGCCGGAGAAGTTCGTGGAGCTGCCGGCCGACCCCAAGGAGCTGGACGAGGCGGTGGACGACGCGCTGTCCGACCACCCGGACAACGGTGACGTGATGGCGGCGGTGGTGCTCGATGCCGCCCCCCGGCGGGTGATCGCGGTGCGCGGCAACGGCGAGCCGTTCGAGATCACCGGCGAGGGCCTGAAACCCGCGCAGTCGGGCCTGTCGGACAAGGCCCCGCCCAAGATCAAGCTGCGCCGCGGCGCGGTGATCCGCGTGGTCAAGCAGGCCAAGGGCTGGGAGATCACCCAGCTGCCCGAGGTGGAAGGCGCCTTCGTGGCGCTGGACCCGCGCGACGGCTCGCTGTTGGCGCTGGTGGGCGGCTTCGACTTCAACAAGAACAAGTTCAACCACGTGACGCAGGCCTGGCGCCAGCCGGGCTCGTCGTTCAAGCCGTTCATCTACTCCGCGGCGCTGGAGAAGGGCTTCACGCCCTCCACCGTGGTGAACGACGCGCCCCTGTTCTTCGACGCCGGCGTGACCGGCGGCCAGCCCTGGGAGCCCAAGAACTACGACGGCAAGTTCGAGGGCCCGATGCCGCTGCACACGGCGCTGGCCAAGTCCAAGAACATGGTGTCCATCCGCATCCTGCAGGCGGTGGGCGCGCAGAACGCGCAGGAGTGGGTCTCGCGCTTCGGCTTCGAGTCCGAGAAGCACCCGCCCTACCTGACCATGGCCCTGGGCGCCGGCTCGGTGACGCCGATGCAGATGGCCACCGGCTACGCGGTGTTCGCCAACGGCGGCTACCGCGTGAACCCCTGGCTGATCGCCCGCATCACCGACCAGCGCGGCAAGCCCCTGGTGGAGACGCCCCCGCCCGTGGCCGCCGAGGCGGTGCGCGCGGTGGAGCCGCGCAATGCGTTCATCATGAACCGGCTGCTGCAGGAGATCACCCGCTCGGGCACCGCCGCCCGCGCGCAGGGCGAGCTCAAGCGCCCCGACCTGTACGGCAAGACCGGCACGACCAACGACGCGGTGGACACCTGGTTCGCGGGTTACCAGCCGACGGTGGCGGCCGTGGTGTGGATGGGTTACGACTCGCCCAAGTCGCTGGGCGACCGGGAGACCGGCGGCGGCCTGTCCCTGCCGGTGTGGATCAACTTCATGGAGACGGCGCTGCGCAACGTGCCCGTGATGGAGTACCCGGCCCCCGAGGGCGTGGTGAACGTCGGCGGCGAGTGGTACTACAACGAGTTCGCCCGGGGCGGCGTGAGCAGCATGGGGGTCCCGGGCAACGGGGAGCCCGTCCCGGGGCAGGCTCCCCGGCCGGCGGCGCCGTCCGAGGAGCGCAAGAGCATCCTGGACCTGTTCAGGAACTGAGCGTCAGGCGCTGAAGTCCAGCGCCATCCCCGCCTGCTCGCTGGCGCACTTCGTGAGGTGCGCGAAGAACTCGCCGTGGCCCTTGGTGTCCATCCACTGGGCGCCGTCGAACTTGTAATGGAAGCCGCCCGAGCGGGCGGCCATCCAGACCTCGTGCAGCGGCCGCTGCAGGTTCACGATGATCTGGCTGCGGTTGGGGAAGGTGATGGTGATCATGCCGCCCACCCGCTGCGGGTCCAGGTCGGCATCGGTGTCGTCGTTGAGCCGGTCGCAAGCCGCCTCCAGGCGCCGCAGCAGGGCCTCGGCCCGGTCCATGTACTCGAGGTCGGTCATTACAATTCTTCGATGATCAAGTCGTTCCGAACGATTCTAGTCACCGCCTCGGCGGCCTTCACGGCGCTCGCGCTGTCGGCCTGCGGGCAGAAGGGTGACCTCTACCTGCCGCCGGGGCAGGCCGCCCTCCCCACGTCCGCCGCGCCCGCGCCGCGGCCCCCCGCCTCCGCGGCGACTCCCCAGAACCCGATATCCCGCCAGCCATGACCCTGCCCTCCCCCGGCCAACTTCCTGGACAACCGCACCTGGCCTGGCGCGGCGATGAGCTCTGGCTCGAAGGCGTGCGCCTGGCCGACCTGGCCCAGGCGCACGGCACGCCGCTGTTCGTCTACTCCAAGGCCGCCATGCTGTCGGCCCTGGCGGCCTACCAGCGCGGCTTCGCGGGCCGCAAGGCCACCATCCACTACGCGATGAAGGCCAACTCCTCGCTGGCCATCCTGCAGCTGTTCGCCCAGGCGGGCTGCGGCTTCGACATCGTCTCTGGCGGCGAGCTCGAGCGCGTGCTGGTGGCTGGCGGGGACCCGGCCAAGGTGATCTTCTCCGGCGTGGGAAAGACCCGCAGCGAGATGCGCCGCGCCCTGGAGGTGGGCATCGGCTGCTTCAACGTGGAAAGCGAGGCCGAGCTGGAGGTGCTGTCCGCGGTGGCCGTGGCCGCTGGCGCCACCGCGCCCGTGAGCATCCGCGTCAACCCCAACGTGGACGCCAAGACCCACCCCTACATCTCCACCGGCCTGAAGGGCAACAAGTTCGGCGTGGCGCATGAGCGCACCGTGGCCACCTACCAGCGCGCCGCCAGCCTGCCGGGCCTGCGCGTGGTGGGCATCGACTGCCACATCGGCTCCCAGATCACCGAGGAATCGCCCTACCTGGACGCGATGGACCGGGTGCTGGAGCTGGTGGAGGCCATCGAGGCCGCAGGCATCCACCTGCAGCACATCGACTTCGGCGGCGGCCTGGGCATCGATTACAAGGGCGACACGCCGCCCGCGGCCGACGCCCTGTGGGCCAAGCTGCTGGCCAAGCTGGACGCCCGCGGCTTCGGCCAGCGCCACCTCATGATCGAACCCGGCCGCTCCCTGGTGGGCAACGCCGGCGTGTGCCTGACCGAGGTGCAGTACCTCAAGCCCGGCGAGCAGAAGAACTTCTGCATCGTCGACGCGGCCATGAACGACCTGCCCCGGCCCGCCATGTACGAGGCCTTCCACCAGATCGTCCCCCTGCACCGCCGCGCGGCGGCCGCCGCCCACGCCTATGACGTGGTGGGCCCCGTGTGCGAGAGCGGCGACTGGATCGGCCGCGACCGCGACCTGGCCGTGCAACCCGGCGACCTGCTGGCCGTGCTGTCCGCCGGCGCCTACTGCATGAGCATGGCGAGCAACTACAACACCCGCGGCCGCGCCGCCGAGGTGCTGGTGGACGGCTCCCAAGCCACGCTGATCCGCCAGCGCGAGACGGTGGCCGACCAGCTGCGCAACGAGCGACTCATCGGTTGACGCAGGCTGCGGGGGACCGAGGGCGCTGGGGCAGCGCCCGGCGCTCCCGCCACCAGCGGGCGACCCGCCATCCCAGCAGCACCGACACGATGGCGGCGTAGACCCCCACCTCGGCCAGGTCGTTCTTGGCCGAGCGCATCCACAGGAAGTGCACCAGCGCGAGGAAGGCGATGCCGTAGACCAGGCGGTGCAGCCGGCGCCAGCGCACCGCGCCCAGGGCCCGGATGGCGGCGTTGAAGGAGGTGGCGGCCAGGGGCGTAAGCAGCAGGAAGGCGGCGAAGCCCACCAGGATGAAGGGCCGCTTGATGATGTCCCGCACGATCTCGGTGAGGTCGAAGCCCATGTCCAGCCAGGCATACGCCGCCAGGTGCCAGGCGGCATAGAACCAGGTGAACAGCCCCAGCATGCGGCGCAGCCGCGCCAGCGCCGGCAGGCCGAAGACCACCCGCGTGGGGGTCACGGCCAGGGTGATGCACAGGAACCGCAGCGTCCAGTCGCCGGTGGAGCGGATCAGCGCCTCGGCGGGGTTGGCGCCCAGGCGGTCGGCGAAGGCACCGAAGAGCAGCCAGGCGAACGGCAGCAGGCACAGCACGAACAGCAGCGGCTTGGTCCACGGCCGCAGCAGCCACGCATTCCCCGCCGTGGTCATGGAGTGACGCAGCAAGGTCATGTCAGCCCCACGCTCGACCACTGCGTGTGGCTCAGTAAAACTTGCGCAGGTCCATGCCCGCGTACAACTGCCCGACCTGGGCCTCGTAGCCGTTGAACATCAGCGTCTTGCGGCGCTTGGCGAACAGCCCGTCCTCGCCGATGCGCCGCTCCGTGGCCTGGCTCCAGCGCGGGTGGTCCACGTTGGGGTTGACGTTGGAGTAGAAGCCGTATTCGTTCTTCGCCGCCTTGTTCCAGGCGGTGGGCGGCTCCTTGTCGGTGAAACGGATGCGCACCAGCGACTTGGCGCTCTTGAAGCCGTACTTCCAGGGCACGACCAGGCGCACCGGCGCGCCGTTCTGGTTGGGGAGCACCTCGCCGTACATGCCGAAGGACAGCAGCGTCAGCGGGTGACGGGCCTCGTCCAGGCGCAGGCCTTCCACATAGGGCCACTCCAGCACGCGCGAGCCGACGAAGGGCATGGTCTTCGGGTCGGCCAGCGTGGTGAACTCCACGAACTTCGCGCTGCCCTGGGGCTCGACCCGATCGATCAGTTTCGACAGCGAGTAGCCGACCCAGGGAATCACCATGGACCAGCCCTCCACGCAACGCAGGCGGTAGATGCGCTCTTCCTGGGCGCTGAGCTTGAGCAGGTCCTCGATCGCGTACTTGCCCGGCTTGTTGACGAGGCCGTCGATCTCCACCGTCCACGGGGTGGTCTTGAGGGTGTGCGCGTTCTTCGCCGGGTCGGCCTTGTCGGTGCCGAACTCGTAGAAGTTGTTGTAGGTGGTGGCGTCCTTGTAATCCGTGATCTTTTCCATGGTGGCGGCGCCCGCCACCGCGGAGGGGCCGCCCGGCAGGGCCGCCAGCTTGCCCGCCCGGGGCACCGCGGCCAGGGCCTCGCGCTGCGCCCAGCCGGCCAGCGCCGTGCCAGCCGCGCCCGCCGCCAGCAGGCGGATCAGGTCGCGCCGACCGTGGTAAATGTCCTGCGGCGTGATCTCGCTCGCCACAGGGTGGATGAATCCGTCACGGTTTGACTTGATCAACATGGCGTTCCTCGCGTGAAGGGGCGTGTTTACCATGGATCCCGTGGTACCGGGGGACGGTCAGGGATTCCTCACAGGTTCCCGTAGCTGTGCAGGCCAGACAGGAACATGTTCACGCCCAGGAAGGCAAAGGTGGTGACGGCCAGGCCGACCAGGGCCCACCAGGCCGAGACGGCGCCGCGCAGGCCCTTCATCAGGCGCATGTGCAGCCAGGCCGCGTAGTTGAGCCAGACGATGAGCGCCCAGGTTTCCTTGGGGTCCCAGCTCCAGTAGCCGCCCCAGGCCTCGGCGGCCCACAGCGCACCCAGCACGGTGGCGATGGTGAAGAAGGCGAAGCCCACCGCGATGGCCTTGTACATCACGTCGTCCAGCACCTCGAAGGCCGGCAGGCGCGCGGCAATGCGCTTGCGCAGCACCAGGATGCCGGCCACGACCAGGGCCGAGATGCCGAAGTACACCGCCCAGTAGTTGCTCATGCCGCCATCGGGCGCCTTGCGGAAGACCAGCGGCTCGAAGCACAGCACCACGCCCAGCGCCCACAGCGGCGCCAGCTTCCACCAGCGGGTCTCGTCGGCCTGCAGCTTGATGAGGTAGGCGAAGGCCACCATGGCGGCCAGCGCGAAGGTGCCATAGCCCACGAAGTTGGCCGGCACGTGCAGCTTCATCCACCAGCTCTTGAGGGCGGGGACCAGGGGCTGGATCTCGTGCGCCTCGCGTACCACCGTGTACCAGAGCAGGAAGCCGACCGCGGCGCTGACCACCAGCATCACGAAGGCGCCCATGCTGCGCGTGGCGTACTGCTGCTCGAAGTACAGGTAGAACAGGGCCGTCATCCAGCAGAACAGGACGAAGACCTCGTACAGGTTGCTCACCGGGATGTGGCCGATGTCCGGACCGAGCTGGTGGCTCTCGTACCAGCGCACCAGGGTGCCGATCAGCGCCATGCCCACCGCCACCCAGGCCACGCCGGTGCCGATGCGCTCCATCGCGTCCGCCTGCCCGCGCGCGAACATGCCGATCCAGTAGAAGATGGTGCTCATGAAGAAGAGCACGCTCATCCAGAGGATGGCGGACTGGCTGGACAGGAAGAACTTGAGCCAGAAGACGGTGTCGGCGCGGGCCAGGTCCCCCTGGTAGCTGGCGATGGCCAGCAGGGAGAAGCCGGTGACGACGGCCATGAGGGCCTGCAGGGGACGCCAGAACCAGCCCAGCCAGATGACGCTGGGGATGGCGCCCAGGAGGATGCCCTTCTCGTAGACGTCCATCGCGTGGGTGTAGCGGTTGAACGCGAACAGGCCGCCGGCCAGGACGGCCAGGGCGAAGAGCCAGTCCAGCGCGTTGCGCCGGGCGAGGAAGCCTTCGTTCAGGGTCAGCGTGGTGGTGGCCGTGTTCATTCTTTCGGGGCGAGCAGTTTGCCTTGCAGGTGGGCGAATTCGCGGTCGGTGTCCAGGGTCTTGCGGTTGGAGGACAGGGCCAGGGTGGCGGCGCTGCCCGAACCTTGCGGGCCGCCCTGGGGGGTCAACCAGACCCACAGGCGGCGCTCACGGACGTAGAGCATGGCAAAGATGCCGATGATCAGCAACGCGCACCCCAGGTAGACAATGTTGCGGCCAGGGGATCGCGTGACCTGGAAGACGCTGGCCTGGACCTGCTGGAAGTCCTTGAGCTGGAAGGTCATGGGGGCCGGATAGAGGTGGACGTCGCTCAGGGCCAGGACGGCCTGGTTCATGAAGGCCGCCGTCTCGTCCCCGGGCAGCAGGGGCTTGAGGCCGGCGCGCTCGCGCGCGACCTGGGCCAGCTCGAACAGCGTGCCATTGAGGATGCGCACCACCACCTCGCCCGCGCGCGGGCGCTCGGCCTCGGGGACGTTGGATTCGAGGAAATCGGAGATGGCCTGCAGGCCGGCGACCGGCTTGCTGCTGGTGCCGCCGGCGACCGGCTTGCCGTCCTGGCCCGCCAGCCCCTCCCCGGCGCCGGCGAACAGGCCCAGCGCCCGGGCGGCCGAGCCGGCCAGGGCCTGCTGCAGGTCGGGGCGCGAGGGGTCGGTGGCCCGGGCGGCGTAGCGGCGCACGGCCAGCTCACGGGACTGCGGGTCGGCCAGGGCCTGGCGCAGGCGCAGGAAGCCGTCCAGGTTGCCCTGCTCGTCGGCGGGCAGGCGCAGGTAACGGAAGTTCTCGGCCGGGTTTTCGCGCATGCCCAGGAGGAAGACGGGCACCGCCGCATCGTCTACTTTCACCGGCAGCATGTAGTTGTGAAACTCGCGGGCCTGGCCGGCGGCGTCACGCAGCTTGTAGGTGACACTGGGGCCGACGTTGCGCAGCTCCTTCTTCGTGGCCGTCTTGTGGCCCGCCCCCAGGCGGGACTCGATGGACGCCGCGAGGTCGACCTTGCGCACATCGGCCCCGCTGGTGGCTTCACCGCCCGGGTTGCCGGCGAAATTCTCCACGTTGATGACCCGCAGGGCGGTGTACTCCAGGGTCATGGTGTCGGCGCCGGTCCCCTGGCCACGGGTCAGCGCCGTGCTGCCGCCGATGCTGCCCTCGACCTCGAAGCCCTTGCCGCCGTCCAGCGGCACGGCCTGCAGCTTCACGCGCGAGCCCCCGTCGTCGAAGCTGGACTGGTAGATCTCGATGCCGCGGTGGCGCACCGGGTGGTTCACCTCCACCCGCGCGGGGATCTTCTCGCCGGACTCGCGGTCATGGATCACGATGTCGCTGGCGAACAGCTTGGGCATGCCCGTCGAGTAGTACTCGACGATGAATTTCTTCAGCTCGATGGCGAACGGCAGGTCCTGCAACAGCACGCCGTCGCTCTGGTTCAGGATGGCGGTGGACGACTGCGTGCCCTCGGCCACCAGCACATTGCCCCGGAAGGTGGGGTTGGTGGCGGCCAGGCGGTGCTGGGCGGGGACGTCGGCGATCATGCCGCCGCCGGCATAGGTTTGCTTGCCCCCCAGCCACATCTGCGCCCGCACGATCAGGTCGCCGTCGAACAGGCCGCCCAGGCACACCAGCACGATGGCGGAGTGCGCGGCCAGGTAGCCGATCTTGTTGGCGGCGCCGGCGCGGGCGGCCACCATCCAGCCGGTGTCGCCCCGCTGCTGCAGCTTGACCTTCCAGCCGGCCCTGGCCAGGCCCTCGCCGATGCGGCGGGCGGCGTCGGCCGGCGCCCCCGCCACCTGCCCGTGGGCGCGGTGGTGGAAGGCCTCCAGGCCCCGCACGCCGATGTTCTCCTTGTGCGACTTCAGGTCCGCGACGATCTTGGGCGTGTTGCGGGCGATGCACAGCGAGGTGCTGACCACCAGGAAGGCCAGGATCAGGAGGAACCACCAGGCGCTGTAGACGGCGTCCAGGCGCAGCTGCGTGAACAGCGCGGCCCAGAAGGGGCCGAACTGGTTGACGTAGTTGACGGCGGGCTCGTGCTGCTTGAGGACGGTGCCGATCACGGAGGCGATGCAGATGACCGTGAGCAGCGCGATCGCAAAGCGCATGGACCCGAGCAGTTCCACCGCGGAGCGCAGCGCCTGCGAGCCGGGGCGGTCCGGCCGGTCCTGGGTGGTTGCCGTCATGAAAGGGGAAAGGTTCGGTGCGTGAAAAACAAAAAGGCGGGAGCCGAGGGTCCCGCCTTTTCGATGTGGTTCAGCGGGCTTGGTTCCCGCGCGCTTCAGCGAAGGCCGGCGACGTAGTCGGAAACGGCCTTGATCTCGCGGTCGTTCAGCTTGGCGGCGACCTGCGACATCTGCAGGTTGTTCTTGCGCACGCCATCGCGGAAGGCGACGAGCTGGGCGGCGGTGTAGTCGGCGTGCTGGCCGGACAGGCGCGGGTACTGCGCGGGGATGCCGGCGCCGTTGGGGCTGTGGCAGCCGGCGCAGGCGGCGATGTTGCGGTCGGCGATGCCGCCGCGCCAGATGCGCTCGCCCAGGGAGACCAGCTCCTTGTCCTTGGCGAAACCGGGCTTGGCCTTCTGGGTGGTGAGCCAGGCGGCGATGTTCTTCATGTCCGCATCCGACAGCGTGGCGGCCATGCCGCTCATGACGGCGTTGGCGCGCTTGCCGGACTTGTATTCCTGCAGCTGCTTGACGATGTAGTCGGGGTGCTGCTGCGCCAGCTTGGGATTGGCCGGGGAGCCGGAATTGCCGTCGGCGCCGTGGCAGGCCGCACACGCAGCCGTGAAGCGCGCCTCACCGGCGGCCAGGTCGGGCTTGGCGGGGGCGGCAGGGGTAGCGGCCAGGGACGACATCACGGGCGCCATCATCAGGGCGGCCGTCAGCAGACAAGAGTGCAACTTCATCGTGGGGTCCAGGTCAAGACGCAGAACTTGTAAATTCTACAATGCGATTGACGGCCCCCCCCGACCGGCGACAATTCACCCATGACCGACACCCCGGGCGCCAGCGCCGTGATGAGCGGCATGGCCGCCACGCTGTCGGATGCGG
>JACCDR011064772.1_pt1 | contig 24711 bp, 33 predicted proteins | sample 7446431 | NCBI WGS metagenome assembly JACCDR01 (sample SAMN15323443, study PRJNA562643) | freshwater metagenome | isolation source: river surface water | place: USA:Blue River Watershed | collected 2017-08-17 | reverse complement strand
TGCTTCGTGAACCGCGGCGAGCACTCGTCCTGCCAGAGCTGCTGTTGCTCGTAGAGATACCCGATGTGATCGGGCAGAAGCTGCTCGCTCTCGTGAAGCTGGTCGAAGCCGCCGTCGAAGAACGGCCTCGGCGATGCCTCCGGCGACTCCGTGTCTAGGCACGTGATTGCGAGCGTGTGCAGAATCTTGGCGTTTGCGAACAGCTCGTCGTCGTCCGTCGGATTTGTGATGCCCTTCGCGATGGCGAACGCACGGGCGCGCTCGACGATCTGCGTCTGCTCGACGGGGTTGTACGGGCGCACGTCGAGCGTCGTCACGATGCCGTCGGGGCCTGCCTCCCATTCGCCCGTCTCGGCGCTGATGCGCGCGCGACCTAGCCCGAGCTTGATCGTGCGCCGCGCACGGGTGCCTTTGGCAAGTTGCGAAAACGTCGGCATATCAGCCTATAAGCTTCGGCCTGCCCGCCGCTAGCGTCAGCGTGCCGTTGCACACGCCCGTCTCGGCGTCCGACTCCATCGTGTTCTCGGTGACCGCCCATTTATTTGGCGGCCGGATCTGTTTTCCGCCGATAAGAAACATCGCGTCGATATCTTCTTGCGCGAGGATCTGCTCGAGATCTTTATGGCAAGTTAGCTCGCCGCTTACAGGAATGATCTCGTTTATCACGAGCTCGACGGACGAAAGACCTTTGGACCATGCGAGATCCTCGGCAAATACAACCTTGGTACGTGCATGATTGAATCTGGCTGTGACTTTGTTGGTTGCTCCAGCCTTCCGGTTCTTCCAATAGAAGACGCCCGAACGTACGACGGGAAGAGGCATATGCGAGTCCTTTCAATCCGCGCACATGCGCGAACGCCCACCTGCCGAGCGGCGGGCGGGCGCGTTGACAGCGAGCGAAGACGGCGACGCGCGCCGTCAGGTGACGGCGACGTCAGACCTGGTTGAAGACCTGGCGCACGACTTGGTCGAGGCGGTGCTGGACGCGCCTAACGGGCATTGGAATCTCGTCGACGATATAGCGTCCGGCGGCGTTGAATCCGCTCTTAGGCTCCCACGAGCCCGTGGGCGGATATTCGGTCCATCCACTGCGATACCAGGACTCCGCGCGTGCGATGACTGCGCCGTTCCAAAGCGCCGGATAGCCAACGCCGGGCGGCGGAGGCTCTTGCTCCGGCGCCGGATCAGGACCGACGTACGGATTCGACGGTCGAAAGTCCGTATCGTAAAGCGCCTTGAGATCCATCGTGGCGTACTGCGGGAACGTCGCGTCACCGATATCGAGGCAACGCTCGTCCTGCGCATTGCCTGTCGTCTTGCAATACGTGGTGATTGCGCGAACCATGCGCACAGAGCCGTTGATCGTCGTCACCGGCGTCACGCCCGCATTGAGGACTTCGTCCTGCTCGGGGTCCGAAGGGAAGTCCGACGGGAAGGCCTGCGGCGCGATGTACGGCATCTCGAGATTGTCGTAATCCGGTACCGGGTTCGTCTGCTCGTTGACCGAGCGATGCGCGGCCACCCATGCGGCGAGCTCACATGGATGCGACTCGCTATTGCGCATCCACACGACTTGACCGAGGAATGCGTTGAGCGTGGTCTGCGCGAGACTTTTGGCCGAGGCCTTCGTCCCGTTGTGACCCATGATGAACTGCTCGAGCAGCAGCGAGAGCGGCCCACCGTTGGTGTTGATCGCCGTCTCCCAGAGGGGGGCGTTTATTGTGTCGTTATGGCCAACGGCAATACGCGCGTAGCGCTCCGTGGTGAGCTTTGTTAGCAGCGTGGTGGCGTCCTCACTGCCCGTGCCTGTCGAGCTCGCGCCAAACCACTCGCCGCCAGGGTTAGCCTCGGCCGAACCCTCGATGGCGACACCGACACCAGGCCCGTCGGTGGCGTCCGCGTAGAGACTCCAAAGACGTCCTTGCGCGCCCTTGTTGCGCACCGTGACGGTGACGATATCGGTCGACGTGTTGGCTGCTGCCGTGACCGGTAGCCGCGGATACGCGTTGATGGCCGCGGCGATATTCGTGACAACGGTATCGACGGAGTCGGTCGCGGCGACAGCAACGCTGATCGTTTTGCCAGCGATGCGAAACTCGAGGACTCCGGCCTGCGTAACCGACCCGGTGATCGTGATCGTCGCGGTCGCGGCAGTCCCGCCACCAGGCTCCGTGACGGCGGCCATATACAGCTCGACGCCGGGCACCTTCAGGGCCTGATACGCCATCATGGCCAACTGGCTGCCTACGCCGGCGTAGGCGTCCGCCTCGTCCTCGTCGGTGACCGGCCCGACAATATCCTGATCAGCGGTCATGCTGCCCGCGGACGTCTTCATCCCGACGAGCAGACACTTCAGCCTTTGCGAACCAGCGCCGACAGCGCCCGCCGCGTAGTGGATCTTGGCGATAAATCCTGGCCGCTTAAAGGTCGGTGGTATCCCCGTATCGCCGATCGCCATGGTCAGTGCTCCTCAGTCCGGAAGCTGATGTTGGGCGCCAGTGATCTTTGGCGCGTTGGCATCTGGTCGAGCGGCAACGCTTCGGTCGGTACAGCCGCGACTTGCGCGCTTTCACCGAGCTGCGCTTTGCGCAGCGCAAGCGCCTTTGCTTTTTCGTTTTCGAGTTGCTTTAGCGGCTCGACGTAATTGGCAATGCCCGCCATGCGCGCGTGCTCTTCGGTGGCGACGATGATGCCGCCTTCGTTGATCGCTCTGGCGATCTCCGCAGACCACGGAACGGTGACCTTCTCACCGGTGAAGTAGTACCGAACTTTGCCGGTTTTCGCGGTGGCGACGTGGTCGATGAACGCCCCGATCGCGTTACGCGTCCCAGGCATCTCGACGACGCCTTGCGGAACGCCGTCAGCGTCAAGCGCAGAATACGGGTTTGCGTATACGTCAACCTTGCGCATTGGCAATCAGTCCTCGTAGGTAAAGGCGTTCGCGAGCGTGGCCGTCGCTCCGCTCGGCATTGTGGCGATCGCATCGACCGCCGCTTCCGCATGCGCGCCCGTGACGGCGGTAAACGTGCAATCGTCGAGCTGCGTGATGTCCGTGCACGCGACACCGCCGAGCGTGAGCGTCATCTCAGCGTCGAGCTGGCTGCCGATGATGGTGATCGTGGTCCCGCCATCGATCGAGCCGGTGGACGGCGTCACGGTCAGCAGCGTCGGCTTGAACGTGAACGCGCCGACGGTCAGCAGATCGTCTACGGGCCCGATCTTCACAACGCCCTGGACGTGCGCCAGGTCGTCGTATCCGTCGGCCGCCAGGTCCAGGGTTTCGGTCACTTCAAGCGCGAGCGAAAGCGCTGGGAACGTGTCCGCGCGCCCGCCATGGGACTCGATGACGAGGTCTTGGCGTTGGAATGGCCCTATCGTCAGCTTGGCGATCTTGGCGTGGTACAGGAAGACCGAACCGTACGTCTCAGCGTCGTAGTACTCGTCGTCCTCGACGACCCACGACGGGTGACGGCCCGCAGCGAACGCGTATCGAATACTCTTTTCGATGGCGTTGCGAAACGGGTGACGCTGCCGAAGCGTCTCCTCCATCTCCCGCGATGGCACCCAGAGGACGGGAACGGTGGTAACCGTGGCATCCCACGAGCCAAGCTTCGTCGGTGCCTTCGTATCCTGCCGCCACGCGAAAAGCGCTGGCAGCATCGCCGAGCGGAAGACTTCCGTGCCCGGATTATGAGTATCGGTGTGGATTACTGGATTGGCACTCGCAGGCGCCAGCGCGCGCCATGCATCGCCGGCAACGGCGTTGATGACGGCTTGCAGATAGCTAACCAAGACGTCAAGGAACGGGTCACTTGTCGCCTCGGTTTTCGCATTCGTCGGAACCGGTACAGGGAGTACCAGGCCGCCGAACATGTCAGGCATCGGTTAGCGATCCAGAATCGTCTGCGCTTCGCGAATGCCGATCTCCGTCTCGCGGATGATCACGGCTTCGCATTTCTGGTACGCGGGGCCCATGAACGGCAGCGGTTTGGTGCCAGGATGACTCACCGCGCGCGCGTAATGGTGCGTGCCTTGCGGTGACTGCCAGTGCAAGAGCCCGCCTTCCTTCTTCGGTTTGATCTCGTGCGCGCGCGTTCCGCCTTCGACGTACGAGGCGTATTTCGCCGACGCGACGAGTTCGCCGCGGTGCTCGTCTTCCGAGTTGCCAGTGACGCGACCTTCGATGGAGGCCTCGAGATGGCCCGTCTGGTTTTGGAATTTGTGCGTCGACTTGGCAAGCGCCGCGCCTTCGGTCACGCCGAGTCGCACGCCACGCCGCATCGCGCCACGCACCGCCGCGCGCACGTTCGCCCAGTCATGAGCGAGTTCTTCGGCGCCTTCGACGATGGCGTGGAACATGGCTATGCAGAACTTGTCGTATACGCGTTGATGACCATCCCGGTGATCAAAGTCAGCGACTCACCAGGATGTAGTATGCCTTGCAGACCGCTTTCGCGGTGTCGGTAGGTCACAGACGGATGGCGTTCGCCTACCAGGCGCGCGAGTGCCTCGTACGTGAGCATCGGCTCGGCAAGGTCACGACCTTCGCCGTTGATGGTAATTCTCACTTAGAAGTCTCCCATGTCGTCCCAGACGCGGACGGGTCTACCGTCCTCGTCGACAACGCCCGTGCCCGTGCTCACGCTGCCGGTGATACCGGCTGGCGTACCGGCCGACGCAGGCAGGCGCTGCACGGACTTTACATAGCGCTCCATCTGCTCGCGAGCGCGCTGATCGAAGTCCTTCCACGACTCCGCGCGCTGGCTCTGTCCTAGCTCGGCACGCCGCCGCGCGGTGTACGCGCAGCAGAAATCGACGGCGGCGAACTTCAGCTCATCGGGGACTGGATCAATCGGATAGGGCCCGGCGTACTGCCCATACAGGAACGAGTTACACTGCGCCGTCCCGTATTCGAGGCACGCCTCTAGTGGCCCCTCGTCGACTTCTCCATCGTTGTCGTCGTCGTACGCGCTGAGGATAATGTTGACGCCGAGGGCGTTTTCTAGATCTTCCTGCGAGCAGTACGACACGACGAATTACGCGCGTTCGATGATGTCTTTCAACGCTTCGGCGTCGACGCCCGTGAGCTCGACGATCTCTTGCTCGTTGTACGTCGTACCGTTGTGCGAAAGCTTTTGCCCTGGCTTGACGCGGTATTTACCGACGCCTTGCGCCACCTCGGCAGCGGAATGCGTCTCCGGCGCGAGTTCAGGCTTTTTGTCGGCGTTGAGATGTGTCGCTGGCTCGGAGCCGGTGGTGCCTGCCGCTTCCATTGGAGTCGTGGCTTCCGCCTGCGTCTCCGTTTGCTGGTCGGTATGTGTTGGCGGGGTTTTAGATCGGTAGGTGCTCATCTGATTCTCCTGATGCGTAAGCTGAAACGCTTCGCTGAGACGGGCCAAGTCGGTATTAGCGACCCACCGGTCACCGCACGCGACGCAGACCGCGATCGGGACATCGCCGGGGCCGAAGGTCTCTACGAGACGACCGCCACAAATGCAGCTGTCGTCATCGTTGATCACGATATGACAGTGGTAAACAAATACCCGGCATCGACGGCCACAATCTTGTGGTCCTCTTCCATCCCGACCTTGGCGTAATACCCGCCGCGTGTGCCAACAGCAGGGTCAAACCACTGCTGCGAGGTCTTGTCCCCAAAGCGGAGCGTAAATCCGTAGGCCGCGGTGCGCAGACCTGGCGATGTCGCGACGCGCAGAATGCCGAGGACCTTGCCCCAGACGCGCGAATACGAGACCGTGGCACCTTCATTCGCAGCGTCTTTGCGCGCTTTGCCAATCAGCAGTTCGTCGAGACCAAGGTAATTCGCGACCAGGGTACTGGTCGCAAGTCCTGGCGCCGTGTACTTGAACAAGTCCCGGATCTGCGGATGGCGATAGAGGACGTTCGCAACTTCGAGCGACGTATATCCAACAAGCCTCGTCGGCCCGTGGCCCATCCACATCGACGCGGCTGCGTCCTGGATGTTTTTGACGATGTCGCCGCCGCTCGCGGAATCCCAGCGGTCGGAGCCGCTGAGCGCGGTGGTTTGCCCGCTGAAATTCGCCGAGTTCGTAAGGATGTTCGCAATGCGAATTTCCTCGTCGAGGTCGAGCAAGTCGTTGATGGACGCCGTGAGGTCGACCATCTCGTTGAGAGGCGCGTCCTGGTTGGCGAGCGTCAGCTGATCCACAAAGTTCATGAGCGCGTACCCTTTGCAGGAATACGTCGCCGTGCTTCGTGACTCGGCGATCTCGTTCGGTCGCGAGCGCGAGTCGACCGAAGTGTCCGGCACGCCGAGGCGATCGCGCTTGTTGTAGACGTAATATTTGTCAGAAAGCTTTCCGACCTTGACGATCGGCATCAACTTCGTGCCGATAAACTCCTCGTTTTTGTACGCGACGCTCATCGAAGTGAGCATCGAGTCGTTGTGAACGACTCCAGGAGTTATGGCCTTTGCAACCAAGTCACGGTTGGCAGCATCGACCGCCGCCTTGACCTTGGGATCGCGAGAGTTGAGGAGTCCCTTCGCTTTCACCACCGCGGGGTTATTGACGGCGACGTTCATCTGCGATGTGCCTTTCGAAGACAAAGCGCCGCCATCCCCGCTCCATGTGGAGCGCGGCTCTTGGCGCGACTGGTCCTTGGTTGGGCGTCGTCGAATGGACGGCGCGGACGCCCTAACGCGCTTCGTAACTAGGAATCAGATATCGAATCAGGCGACGCCGGAGACGACGCAGCCAACCATCATCCCGACGTAGTCGCCGGCAACGCCAGACTGGAGGAATTTCCCGCCGACGTGTTTGACCGTGGTGCCACCGCCGAGGGTCTGATCGGTCCAGCCGTCGCTCACCGCTACGGCGAACGCGCCGCGTGTGGCGCCGCCGGTACCGACGAGCACGGGCACGATCGCGTGACCGTCAAGGACGACCTGGACGCGATCGCCATCGTCGTTCTCGGTCTCGTACGCGACGCCAATACCGTTTTCGCCCGCCGCGCAATTGGATACTTCGTCATCGGCGGAGGCAAACTTGACGCGTTTGCCCAGCGTCACGTCGGTGGAGGCGGCGACCTTGAAGCTCCTGATGAGCGCGTTCTGTAGATGCCTATGGGCTCGGACTGCCATGATCGTTTCTTTCCTTTCCGTTCAGCCGTCGAGCTGCCGCGCGTCGTGCGGTCGGCGTCTCAGGAGTTGAGCGAGGCCTCGAGCAGCGCGCCGAGTTCGGCGCCGTTGCCGCTTGCGACGGGCGCGGTCTGGTGCAACGGCTGCCCGCCAGCCACGCGTTGTGTCAGCGCAAGGTCTGGCATCGTCGCCACGACAGCGTCGAACGACGCGCGTGCGGTCTTTGCCAGATTGACGAAGGTGTCGCGCTGCGCGGGCGTGATCTTTTTGCCGACCAGAGCGTCGACGTCGCTCTCGATGCACCGATCCTCGGCGGCCTTCGCGCGGGATTCGGCGGCGGTCGCTTTGGCGACTGCGGCATCACGCTCTGCGGTGATTCGCGTGAGCGACGTCTGCGCTTCGGACAGCGCTGTCTTCGCATCCGTGAGCTGTGCTTGTGCCGTGCGCGCCGTTTCTTGCGCGGTGCGGATTTCGACCTCGAGGCCAGCAATTCGTCGTTCCAATTCCTTCGGGTCCATTGACCTCTCCGTGGTGGCTTCGAGCGCCGTTGGTTGTTCGGTTGCGGAAGCCGATGCGTCGGCTTTCGGATTCACAATCTTGTCGGCGATGCGCTCGCCGAGCGCCTTAGCCTTCATCTTGGCGACCGCCTCTGGGTTCGCCGGAATCGGCACTACCGAGATTTCCATGAGCTCATTCTGGGAAAGGACCCAGACCTCGCGCCCATTGCGTTTCTCCAGCCGCGCATCGCCCGGGCGGAAGCCAACGCTAACGGCGCGCAGACCGCCTTCCTGGACGCTGTTCCATACCTGCTCGGCGAGCGGGTTAGCCTTCTCGGACAGAAATTCGACGGTGCATTCTAGCTGCGCGCGCCCGGTCGCATTGACAACCTCACAACGCGTCGCTTTGCCAATTGGCAATTGCCAGCTGTTGTGAGCGAAGAGAATGACCGGGTTCGCAAGAAACCGCTTTAGGTCCCAGTCCTGCTCGACGATTTCGTCCCACGAGTCGATCGCATCGGTCGACGCGATGAACTCCGCGCTCCGATGCGCCTTGTTGACCGAGCGCAAGCAAAGCGAACGCGTGACGAGATCAGGCTGCACCGTTCACTCGCTTTCGTCTGTCACGCGCGTCGCGCTGGAGTTGCTCGGCATCGATCGCGCGGTGCTCACGCGGCGGATCGGGTACCTGTTTCGCTTTTCGTCGCTTTGCGGCGGCCTTTTTCTTTGCGGCCATGCGCCTTCTCCTCGCCTTCCGTGTCCGGCGTTGGCGTGTCTGGCGGATCGGTATCGGCGTCCCCGTCGGCGCTGTCGCCCGTGTCAGGCGTGGCTGCCGGCTTTAGAAGCTCCTCGTCGCCCTTTGGATCTGGGATGCCCGCCTCTTCACGTACCCAGGACTGCGGAATCTTCGTGCCGGCCTCGGAGAGGTTTTTGACACCTTCGCTGAACGCCTTCAGATCGACCGCGTCGTCGGTGACGAACCGCAGCCGCGGCGGGCGTACGCCGTCGCCGAAGTTGATCAAACACATGGGCACGATGACGTCGCGCGTCAGGTCAAATGCGATCGAGCGCGCGCGTGCTTCACGAAGGTCCTTTCGAACTTCGTTGTGTACCTTCGCTTGCGCGTATCCAGAGCTGGCCGAGGACTGCGTCGTCTCGGTTTGGCCGAGCACGCATTTGGCCATTTCGCGTGCGATGGTCTCGAACAGCTCAGAGTGCGAAGCTTTCGTCGACGCGTTCGGGGCCCACTTGACGTCGATTTCCGTGGTCGTTGGCACCACGGCAACGCCGTTGGTCGACATGCCATCGAGGATGGCTGCCAGATCGGCGATGCTTTCTTCCTCGGTGCCCGGCGCGTATTTCCCGATACGCCATGGCTTCCAGGAAATCTCACCGGTACGCAGCCAGTCGGTGAGCGTCCAATTTCGGAACAGCGCCGCCCATACGAGCACGCGCACGAGACCTTCTCGGCACGGCACGTCGCCGGTGACACGTGGTCTAGAGACAACGAATTTGCTCGGATACTGGCTGAAGATATCGACGCCGACGTCCGGCATTCCTTCGTCGCGCAGGACGAAAGTGCCGTCGGTGTGTCGGTACCCGAACCGCCGCGCCGCAAGGCACTCGAACGTGCCAGGCACAAGACGCCCGGCGTCCTTCACCCAAACCGTCTCGGCAACGCCGTGGCCGTAGTACACGGCGCCAGCGAGGTGGGCGATGAGCCGGTAGAAAGCCGCGCTCGACCTAAGGTACTGGTCGATAAACTCAGTGGCCTTTTTCTCTTTTCGCTTTGGCCTATCTGGCAGTTCCAGTTGCCATTCGAGGCCGGCAATGCATTCCTCGCTTTGCGCAAGCACCGCTTGCAGCGTGCTGTCTTTTTGCCGCGAGTCGTTGGCCAGATCCATCAGCGGCGCCATCTGGCCGCCGTCCGCTTGACGGATGATATTTGTAACCTGCAACGGCGTGAGCGAACCGCCGATCCGCTGGAATTGGCTCCAGAGCGAAAGGTCTGGCACCACGCGTGCGCCAGCCATCGGCCGCGCTGCGCGTCGTGTGGATATCGGAGTGACCGCGCTCAAGAGATGTCGCTACAGCGCTCGATTCAGGCTTCGGTCACCGCGTATACGGCCAGGTCGGCCAAGGATGGCCCATGCTGTTGTGGAGCCAGAATTGGTGACCGCGGTGATGCGGGGGAAAACCTTCGAGTGCCCGAACACGCGAAGCTCCGCAAACTGCGAGTTGCTCGCAAGCGCGGGCGTCGTCTCTGCCGCGAGCGAGCCAAGCGTCACGCCTGGGGCAGCGCCGAGCAAGATGCGCGACCAGCGCGACCCATCGGCCGCGTTCGGGTCATAGAACAGCGCCTCGAGCGTCATCGTCGGGCTCGAGCCACCGGTAATCTCCACGCCGAGGAGAATGGTGTCGTAGCCGCTACAGTCGACCGCACTCGATGGCGCGATGTTCGCGTCGGTAAGCGTGGCGCTGTCCGCTGCGATGACCGCGGTAGCCGCGCGCAGGATCGTCGTTTCGCCGACGTACAGTGCGCCGGATTTGCGAGCCATCAGGCGCCTGCGTGCTCAAGGATCGTCGCAGCGGCGAGCACGAAGCCGGTCCCTGCCGTGAACGCCGACGTAATCCGGTCAAACCGTATCGTCTCGGTCGGTATCCAAAGCGGGCGGCGTTTGGCAAGCGTGTCATAGCCTGCGCCAATCGTGCCCATGGCGCAGAGGCCAGACGCGGCCACGAGCGTGGCTTCCACGTCGCCCGTGGCGCCACCGAGCAGGTCGCCCTTCGTCGTCAGGCTGGTCTTGTTCGAGCTCGACACGCCGATGGCGCTCGATGATCCGCCTGTCCAGTTGGCGCTGACTTTCCAGGCGAATTCGTCAATCTTCAGAAGACATCCGGCCGGCACCGTCAGCAGGACGGCTGCGTCCGCCGTTCCGAACGCAATCGGCATCGCCAGCTCCGCAGCGCCGAGGTCTCTTAGCCACCGACCCGAACCAGCGCTTGGCGCGACCACGAGGATATCGTCGCCCGTCAGCGCGCTCGTGCCGTGAAACCGCCAGCGCGAGCCATCGGTCGTGTTGACAGCGAGCATGCCCGCGTCGCGACGATTCGCCGGGATGGCCTTCAGCTCGGTGAGCGATGCGACCGGAGCGGCAATACGTGCCGACACCGCAATGGCCGCGGTGTCACCGTAAATCTGCTTCATGTGTATTTTCTCCGCTTCCCGTCAGCACGCGTTACCACGATGCACATGCGTCGCAGCGCGTCTCCGTGAGCATGGCCGTCGTCTGGCCGGTGCCGTCTTCAGTGACGGAGACCAGGCGGAACATCCCGCAAAACATGCAAATCTCGTAATACAGATCTGCGGTCGCGGACGCGTTCGCAGCGTCGCGTAGTGCATCGATGGTCTCTTGACTTAGTTGGAATGGCATGACGTTTTAGGCGGCCAGCGCTGTTCCATACAGTCTGCCGGTGCCTCCGTAAGCGACCTTGTACAGAGTCGTGGTGCCGATTGTAGTGCCCCAGTTGTTGCCGTTGGCTTGCAGCGTTATCGTGTTTCCGCCGAGTACAACTGCTGTTGCGTCGACAATCCAATTTCCGCCTTCGGTAGCAGGCAATACGACCGTCACGTTCCCGGACAGTGTTCCCGTCAACTTGATAAGCGGGAACATGTACTGACTTTGCGTCAGCGTTACGGTGCCCGACGTTAGAGCGACAGGATTGGACGCACCGCCAAGCTGGAGGCCGGCGTTACCAAAGGTTGTGACGGTAGCAGTTGGGCCGCTTTTTAGCTGAATTGTCCCTCGGGTGTTAGTACCCGCGTTGATTGCAGAGCCTGCTGACAGGATAACGCTGCCACCAGTATTGGTGGTGGCGGCGCCCGTCGCGGCCCCTGCGGTAATGTTTACGTCTCCGGCTGTTACAGTACCGCTCGCGAGCGTTGTGCTCTGCGCGGAAAAGCTATGACTTGCGCCATTGGCAACGGATGTCGAAACCTGCGCCCACGCGAACGATGTGACCGTAGACTCCCACGTGAGCGAATTGGCGCCCGCATTTCGTAGCCCCCAGGTGGCGACGCTGCTCGACCCTTGCTGGAGGCGGAGGGCGCCAATGTTGTTGGTGCCTGCACCGCTGGCATCACCAGTTCGCAGATTTATTGAGCCCGCATTGTTCGTTGTAGCGGCACCTGTTGCACTACCTGCCGCGAGAGTGAGATCTCCACCAGAGGCCGTTCCTGTAGCTAACGTCGTCGACTGCGCAGAGAACGTGTGGTTGACGCCATTCGCAACCGACGTCGCGGTGGATGCCCATGTTACCGAGGTAAGATTGGAGGCCCATGTCATCGACCCGCTTAGGGCGCTGCTACCGCCCGAGAAGGTCAGTACGCTAGTGCCATTTTTCTGAATGCGAACACTACCAAAAGTGTTCGTTCCACCGTTCGCTGCGTTGCCGATGTTGAGGTTTATCAGACCACTTGTGTTCGTGCCGCCGTGCGTACCCGTGGCGCTGCCGCTGGTGAGGGTGAGGTCTCCACCTGTTGCACTCGCGTCTGTACGTGTTGTCGACTGCGCAGAGAACGTGTGGGCTGCGCCGTTCGCTGCTGACGCTGCCGTATGATTCCACGCGACCCCAGTGACGGCTTGCGCGAAAGTGAGCACGGTCGTGCCACTAGGTACAGGTGTTAGCGTTAGAGCCGTAGACCCCGCGCGGTTGAATAGGACGACGCCTTGGGAGACGCCATTTCTGACGTCCAAAACGATGTGCCCACCATTGCCCGACGCTCCGCCGGCACCAGAGAGCAAGCGGAGATTCCCGCCGTTGCCCGCGGCGAGGCTGCTGCTCTGAGACGCAATGAGCAGCTCCTGACCGCTTGCGGTCGACGAACTCGCCTGGGTAAGGGTCGGCGACGTGACATCCGACGCCCATTGCAGGGCCGCCGGAAGGATCGTTAGCGGCGACGTGCCAGTAAGCGCGCCAAGACCGACCGTGAGCCATCGGCCGGTGCCAACGTCGGGCGCTAAGACCGTCGCGCTGGCGGTCGCCGAGCTATCAGCGTCGAACACCCAAAGCGTGGAGTCTGCAAGGACGCAGCACACCATGCCGTCTTCGCGACGATCGGCAGGGATGGCTTTTAGCGCCGTCGTAGTGGCAGCAGGCGCGGCAATGCGCGCCGATACCGCCTGCGCCGCTCGGTCGCCGGTGTGCAGTTTCATCGTGTAGTTTCCAAGTGCGTCGTCTTCAGAATCCGCGTCCGGCACCGGCGAAGCGGTACGGTTGCGCCGGCCTTTTCGGCGCGACGATCTGCGCTGGCTGCTCGTCGAGCATCAGCTCCGTGAGCGCCCATACGAGCGCGTCGAGGCGATCGGGAGATGGCGAGTTGCCCGCGGGGTCCCAGTCGCACAGCTCATCTTCGAGCTTCGGGAACGCGCCAACGTGGTGGATGCGCCCCTGCTCGTATAGGGCGGCGATCGGCTCCGCGCGCGTCTGTTTACCGCGTGACGCGCGTACGCTTTTGAACGGGAGCACGACGGCTTTCGGCTTCGCGTCGCGCGCTGCCGTTTGCACGTTCGCCTCGACGAGATCGCCGCCGTTGTTTACCTCACCCACGACGAGATTCGCCTGGTGCAGCGCGTACGCCGTAACGACGGCCGCGCCCCACTTCGCTGGGGTATCGCTTAGCGAGCAGTCGGCCAAGACGTAGCCGTGATTGTCGTTACCGAGCCCCGCGACGACGATGCCCGTCTCGCAACTGTTCGCGTTCGCCGAGACCGCCGGGTCTACGCCGACGATGATTCGTTTGAGCGGCGGATGCGTGCGCACGCGGAGCTCGTCGATGCGCTCGCGCTTCCATAGCGCGTTTGGGTTGTCGTCAAGGACCTCGGCGTACAACTCCTGGCGGCCGAGGCGTGTGCCCTCGTATTTCTCCCGAATGCGCGCAAGGAACGCGGCCGGAAGATTCGCCCGGTTGTCATACGTCGAGCCGCGGACGGTTTTCGTACCCTCCGCTACAATCAGTCGGCGCACGAGCGGCGTCGGTCGCGGCGTCGTCGTGACGAGCGCGCGCGGTCTGGCACCAAGGCGCAAACCAAATTCTAGGTTGTCCCACGTAGGAACATCGTACTGCCAGGCGGCTAACTCATCTGCCCATGCCAGATCATGCTGCGGCCCGCGGAGCGCGTCTGGCTCCTCCGCCGAGTACATGGTTGCGATGGCACCGTTCGGCCATGTAACGCGCCGCTTCGACGGTTCGTAGTGTGGCCGTCGAGCAGGATGCGAGCAGGCGAGAATGCCGCTCTCGCCGTCGACCATGACGTCGCGACAGTCCGCTGCCGTGCGCGCAACGAGCGCGATGCGCCTTGCGCCGTGATGCCAAACCTCTTCGTTGCACCACTCCGCGCCCGTGCGCGTCTTTCCCCATCCGCGGCCGGCGAGGATGAACCAGAGCGACCACTCGTCGCCGCTTGGCGCAAGCTGCTCCGGCCTCGCCCAGAAACCTCGCCACGCGTGAAGGAGATCAATCGTCTCCGCTGCGCTCAGGCTCCGAATCAGCCTCTCCCGCACCTGCGGCGCGAGCGAGAGCATCAAGTTTCGCAATGACGCTGGCATGTCCGCCGTCGGTGACGGTCACGTCGGCCGCGACCTCGGCTTGTGTTCGTTTCGGCGCGTCGATTCCCAGGTACGCCGCGCGGCGCTCCATGATGCGGATGACGCGGTCGATCGCCTGGACGTCGCCGCCCTGGGCGCGCTCTAACAGCCCGCCGCGCAGCATAAGGTCGAGCCGCTCGAGTTCTAGCGAAAGGACCGCCTTCGCTTCCTCCTTCGGAATGGCGGCGATGGCGCTAGAAACGAGCCGGTGCGCAGTGCCCGCGTCCGTGCCGAGTTGCTGGCCGATCTGCTCGTAGGTGGCGCCCGCCCGACGCAGGACGAGTGCCCGCTGCTGCTTCTCCGCCTGTGCGGCCTTGCGGTCGTCGCGGCGCGACGAATTGCTCATTTTCCTACGGCGCTATGCCGCTCTTAGGCCTCGCCGTTGGCGAGGCTGTGCATTGGTTTGGAGTCCTCGCCTGAAGCGTAACCTCGACGCACCGCCTTCTCGCCCGTGAACGTCTCCCATCGCTCGACGATCACGTCGCAGTACGCTGGGCTGATCTCAATGCCGAGCGCGCTGCGGTTCGTCTTCTCAGCGGCGATCATCGTCGAGCCTGAGCCCATGAACGGGTCGAAGATGACGTCGCCGTCGTCGGAGAAAGCCTTGATAAAGAACTCGGGCAGACCGACAGGGAAGGCTGCAGCGTGTGCACCGTTACCACCCGGCGCGACCTTTACGACATTGCCCGGGTACGCGAGACCAGGCTCCGACCTAGATGGACAGGCAATGTTGCCGTTGGCCCCTTCGCGTCCAGGGTCACCTGGCTCGCGCCATGGAACCGCGTCACTGTCGTGAGACACCGCCCGTGGACGAAACTTCAAGTCATTGCCGCGCGCGAAGTGAAACACCGGTTCAAATTGGTTTTTGAACCGCGCGTCATACTTGCCTGGTAGTCCCTGATGGCACCAAACGAGTTCGTCGACAAACCGCCACCCCCACCGCCTGACGTGCGCAATCGTCAGATCCTTCACATAGAGCGAGCGCTGTCCGTCCTCGCAGTGTTCCTTGATGTTGACGAACCACGAGCCGTCGTCGGCCAGCACCGCCGCGACGTTCGCCTGGACGGCATCGAACCACGCGACGTACTCGTCTGGCGGGATCGGCTTGAAGCCTGACGTCTCGTCGTACTTGCGCTGCGACGCGTACGGCGGCGACGTGACGCGACGTTGACCTTTGCGTCAGCGCAGAGCCGCGCGACGTCTGCCGGCACGCGACAGTCGCCGCAGAGCAGCCGATGACGACCGAGCAGCCAGATGTCGCCGCGCTGCGTGATCGGCGGGCCCTTCGGGGACTCCGGGACATCGTCTTCGCCGTCCACGCCCGGCTCATGAGCAGATCCGTTCTCCACAAACGTAATGGGCCCTTCGAACCCGACAACGACTCGGTCCTCGTTCGGCAGTGTTGCAACGATTTCTTCGAGTATGGGGACATCCCATTCCGCAATCTCGGCAAGTCGATTGTCCGCGAGCGCGTACGCGTCAGCGTCATCCTCGCTCGCGAACTCGTGATACACCACGCGCACGAGGCCAGGACCTGGCGCGCCTTTGGCCGTAAAGCCAGCGTCCTCCGCCATTAGCGCGCGCATCGCCTTTAGCCGCGTATGGCCGGCCACCATGCGGTTTCCGCCGACCCACACGACAATCGGTGCCACGAAACCAAAGCGCCGTATCGACGCCGCTACGCGCGGCACGGCGGGATCATTCTTGCGCGGGTTCTTCTCCCATGGCCTGAGCGCGTCGAGCGGCACCCAGTGCGCGCCAACGTCGAGCTTTGGCATGCGTTTGGCGCGGCTCACGGGATGCTCGAGCGGAGAAACGGCGGCGGTCATGCTTTCTCGTGTAGCAAGCGCTGTCACGGACAGCAGTAGCCCTGCATCGAGTAGCCAGACACCGTGTCTCCTCTCAACTGGGCCTTGAAGCACCGCGGGTCTGGCGGCGCCTGCACGATGCCACCATCTGCCTGGGTCGGGCAGCTGTAGAAACTTTCGAGATTAAAACCCTCGGTACACAGATAGTCGTGGCGTGTATCGCGTACGCACGCCGGCGGGCAGCACCAATGGGTGGTCCAGTCACCGAGCTGAATTGCGCCACACCCGTCGATTGGAGGCCGCCTCCCGCCGTTGCCGCCGTCCTTGACATCGCAGATGACAACAAATCGAGGACCACCCGCGTCAGCCACCTCCGCGCATTCGTGGTCCTTGCACGGTCGACCGATTAGGCATGCTGTCGACGTTGGCCCCGACGCTAGGCCGCACCATCCTGGCTGCATGCGCTGCTCTGCGTCGCCTCCGGCGTCGACGAGCTCGTCGAGCGGGCCGGCGTCCTGCGACGCGTCGTCGTTGTCAGCGACAGGCGCTGCGCCGCCGTCGGCATCCATCGCGCGCGCTACGGGCGCGTCGTCGGGTTGCTCGAGCGGGCTCGTGGTAACGGTACATGCGGCAGCAGCAGCGCCGGCAAGGGTGAGGGAAATCGCGAAAAGGGTGAGACACTTTGACATCACGTCAAACGAAACGCCTGTTTGACGACGCGTCAATGTGCGCGCGCGACGTTATTGAAGCTTGACACCACCATGGAAAGCACGGTGGGATCGCGCGGTTCCTGTCGGACATCCCGCTCCGGCAGATGGCCAAAAATAAATCGACGCTGAGGCCTAAAGAGCTGCGATCGACGGCCCGTTTATCTGTACGTACCCGCCAAGGGGAAAGGGAGAAGCCTGCGCTGAGATCGGGCGCACATGGCGCACATCGCGCCCGGCTTCCAAAACGGCCTAAGACGCATCGCACGGCGCCAACCATGGCGAGCTCGCTCGCGGCAACGAAAGCGGCACTGAGCGCAGCGTCGGCGCACGGCAACGGCATCCCGCCGGTCTTCCCCGCTGCTGCCGCCCGTTACGCTCCGCCGCCGCCGGCCCTAATCAGTCGTCGCTCTCCCCCATTACCATGATGACCGACGCGGCGCCGTGACGCAAGCGATCGGCGATCGAATTTCTCACTTCGCCAAACACGCACCCGTGTGCGCCGTTTCGGCAGAGGCCAGCGCCCCGGCGCCCGCCGCGAGCCTTCGCTCTCTCGCCTCGGCCACGCGGTAGCGAAGCGGCAGGAGCCTACCCTCGGTGTCTCTCTCGCCCCTTGGCGTCATCCGTGACATCGCCGCCGCCGCCGCCCGCCGTTTTGCCGCCCCGTCGCTCATGTCTTTACTATACGGCGCGGGGCGCCCAGCGTAAAGGGGTCTCGGCGATTTTTTTCGCGCGCGCAAACAGCGCTCTTACCGCCACGACGGCGCCATCGTGCGTCACGTGTGCGCAAATAATTTCTCAGAAATCGGCGTTGGCGCCCTTGCGCTGGGCGTCCAGCGCCCGTATAGTATAGTCATGAACAACGCGACGCAAAACAGCAGCAACGAAGAACTCGCCAACCTCAAGGCCTTCGCCGACGCGGTCATCGCCAAGGCCCAAAACGCCGACGACAAGTTCCGATTCGGCCGCAACAAGGTCTTTATCGCCGCCCTCGAGCCGAGCAAAACCACCAAGCGGATGCTGATGGAGGCCCACAAGGCCGGCTTCCTCCGCCTCTGCCGCGCCGACCTCACGGACGCACACGAGAACGCGGTCCGCGAAGCCAGCCGAATCGCCTACGGCCCGAGCCTCTCGTCAGCGTTCCACCTGATTGACCTACGCGGCCAGTACACGGTGCTCGGGGCGTGACCCGGGCGGGGCCCGAAAGGGCCCCCAGCGGCCTCCTAGGCGCCGGAAACGACATCGGCCGGCACGGGCAGAACGAGCCCCAGCCGGCCGCTAAGAGCGGCCATGCGACACGTGCGCACCAATCTTGGGATAATCGTTCGCAGGCACGTTGCGCTGGGCGTCCAGCGTGCTAGATTCAATTGTGTCGGGGCGAGATACCGACGACGGGCAAAAACAGGGACGACGAGGAGGATACGGCGATGAGCAGCAAAGAGCAGGTTGGCGCAGCGGTAGGCGTAATCATGGCACTCGCGGAGGCGGTGCGGGAGCGCACGGCGGTGCCCTCCGGGGAGCTATACGCCGTGGCAATGGCCGGCGGGCTCTCGCTAGAGAGCTACAACGGGGCCCTAGGCGTGCTCAAGCGGGCCGGCCTCGTCAGCGTGACAGGGCACATGGTGCGCTGGATCGGCCCGGAAATCGCCAAGGTCGCCTGAGGACGACGCCAAGGGCGGGCCAGGTAGGTGGCCCGCCTCTTTTGGAAAATCGACATCCAGCCGCTTGCGCGCTGGGCGTCCAGCGCTAGAGTGAATTGTGTCGGGGGCAACGAACCGCGCCGACGAGGAGGATAGGGCGATGATCACGATGACCGAAGGACGAATCGCGCAGATGATGCGAGAGCTGCAGAGCGACCTAGCCGACCTGGTCGCATCTGGCGACATGACCGCCGAAGAGGCGAACGAATGGGCAAACGCCAAGGCGGACCAGTGGACCGCAGAGAGCGAAGCCGAGATTGCCCCCTGACACGACATCCGCGCCGGAGCCGCGACCGGCTCCGTATGTGCGCACCCGTAAGCCGTAGCGTTTTTCCAAAATCGACCGCCCCGCACTTGCGCTGGGCGTCCAGCGTGTCAGAGTACTAGTATGGGAGACCGACGACTTGATCTAGGCGGGGCGGCGGAGGAAACGCCGCCAGAAAACCAGCCAAAACCGAAGAAAAAGAAGGCGAGCGGCCGTAGCCTCAGCGAGGGCGAGCGCTCGACAGGGCGGATGACGCTCCGCCTGCCGGTCGAGGCGCTCATCGAGCTCGATTTGCTGACGAGACAGCTCTCGTGCAGCCGCGCCAAGGTTTTGGAGCGCGGAATCTACGCGCTACGCGCCGCTGTAGGACCTGTAAGCGACCGTCCCCCGCCGCGCCGTACACCGGAAAATCCTTAGCCGCGGCGGGCGGTCACTTTTTTTTCTACAACTTGCTTGCGCTGGGCGTCCAGCGTGTCAGAGTACTAGTATGGGAGACCGACGACTTGATCTAGGCGGCGACGGGGCGGGGGCGGCGGAGGAGGAAACCGCTCGTCTCGGCGCCGCCCTCCAACAGGCACGTGACATGACACGCCGATCGCAGTACGCTTTAGGCATGGGCCGCCAGCGAAGCTACAACGTTTGGGTGGTCGTCCGGCCGGCCTCGGATTTGCCTGGCCAGTGGGTCGCTCAATGCCTCGACGTAGACGTGGTTTCGCAGGGCAACTCTCTCGATCACGCACTCGGCATGGCTCGGGAAGCCTTGGTGATCGTCATCCTTGACGAGCTCAGTCGTGGCCGCGACCCGCTTGAACGGCGCGCTCCAGACGAGATCTTCTCCGAGCTGTACGACGTGCTTGAGCACGGGCACAAGATCTCGCCGGCCGAAATGCAGCAGGCTGGAGATGAAGGCCAGCTCACCGTCGTTGCTACCCAATTCGAGCTTCGGTTCGAGATGGTATCGGACCGCATCGCGTCACGTTGGACGCGACGGTGCCCAGTCGCCATTGCTCAGTCGTTGGCCTGTTGATCCGTGCCCGCGCGCCTACGCGATCTCGCCCGAGCCCTTCGAGCCCTCGGCATCGACGTCGAGGAACCATCGAGCGGCTCACACTGGAAAGCCACGTTCGACGGGCGCGTCTACCCACTCCCCGCACACAACGGACCGAAGAGCGAACTCGCCGACGTCTACATCCGCGGCGTTTGCCGGGCGTTTAGCCTCGACGAAAACGAGCTCCGCCGGCGGCTTTGATTGCCACTCGCGCGTCTCATTGCCGCTTTTCGGTTGACCACGACGATCGCAGCCACGTAATCTCTCGCGCACGCGTCTTCGGTGAGACGAAGCAGCGCCGGACCGCGCGAGAGGAGACCAGCTCGATCCGACGCTGCCTCCGGGGGGGGGCATGGCGATGCAACGCGCCACTCGCGCGCCGTTGCCGGCGCATCGCGTGGTCGTCACACCCGATCCCGCGAAGCCGTCACCGGCGCTCGTCCGCGCACGACATCGCCGCGCTCTCGTTCACGCAGCCGCGCCCTTCGGCCGCTGAATACGTGCAATGTCCCTTGTATTTTGCCCGACCTGGGCAATCACGCGGCGCTGATCGAGTTTCAGCGCCTCCGTCGTTTCCTCCAACGCGTCGAGCCGAAATTCAACGCTCTCGACGGGCGAGAACAAGTCAGGCTCCAGCTTGCACAGCGTCGCCGGCATCAACCGGAACGCGCGGTTCATGCCCGTCGATGGGATCAGCAGCCGCCCGCCGTGCTTCTCATCCAGCCGCTTCAGCCACCGTCGCGCTCGCAGATGCGAGATGCCGACGTGCTCGGCGAAATCGGAAACGCTCCAGATACGACGCTTCCGCGCCGCGCTCACGACGCTGCCCTCAGGCGCCGCTCAAAACGCGCCGTCGCCCGCTCGTCCGTCCGTCCCATCAGCTCGGCGAAGAGCGCCGCGCCACGCGCCTCCACGGCGGCGCGTTGCGCCTTCTTCGCCCCGGCCTCCGCCTCCACTCGCGCGATCCGAAGCTCGTCGTACGCCGCAAGCGCCGCGTCTCGCAGAACGTCGCACTCCTCCCGCAGCTTAGCGAACAGCTGGTCTGCGCCACCACGCCCGGCGTCGACGAAGAATTCAAGACACCGCGCGGCCGTCGCCGGTGCCTCCGACGGGTAGCGCTTCGCCACGGCCGCTACCGCCCTCGGTAAGGCCGCCGCCAACGCGACGAAGCATCCCCGTCCCCATCGCGGTGAAAGCGCGTCTGCGAGCCACGTCGGCCAGCCGTGCGGCGCGTACGTCAGCGCAAGCGTACGACGATGCTCCGCCGGCAGCTTCGCCATCGTGTCCGCAACCGCGTCGTACCGAGCTAGCGCGCCGTGCGCGATCTGGTGAATCAGTGCCAGGTCGCCAACTCGCGGGTCAAACGCACCGCCCACCGGCTCGTAGCTCTGCGCACGCACGCCAATCGCGCTCGTGAAAAAGTCAGACAACTCCGCGTCTGCCGCCAGAAATTGCTTCCCCATCGCACGCCTCCTCGTTGCCCGCGACCCGCGCGAGCGCTACCAATCAAACGAGGCGTAAGTGTTCAGTGCGTTACAGCCCCGGACGCTGGCAGGCGTCTCCGGGGCTTTGTCATTTTAGGTAACTGCAAGATGCAAGTTAGCGCAAGCCCTGCCAGTCTCGGATGACCCATTACGCGTTTCGAGGTTTCAATTTGCCAAGCGTGCGCAGCTCTTTCCTGCCAGTCTCGGATGATCCATTACGCGTTTCGAGCGACGAAGCCGTGACGCTCGCACGTCGCCTCCGTGCCTGCCAGTCTCGGATGATCCATTACGCGTTTCGAGATACCTCCCTGGCAATTGCTACGGCGTGCACAACCCCTGCCAGTCTCTGATGATCCATTACGCGTTTCGAGCGACGAAGCCGTGACGCTTGCACGGCGCCTCCGCGCCTGCCAGTCTCGGATGATCCATTACGCGTTTCGAGAGGCATCCTAGATCTGCTCTCCTTCCCGCCACTTGCGAGGCGGTTTGCGAGAGGCGGGCAGTTGCGGTGCCCCGCCGAGGTCGTCGACGAGGCACCGCTCGCAAGTGCCCTTCGCGAGTGCCACATGGACCTCGCGTTCGGGGTGCACAGTCACCCCGCAAAAAACCCACAAAACTTCATTCACGCCGCCTTCCCTTTGCGCGTTTCCAGCGTGGACTTCGCCACGCTCGGCTTCAACCCTGCCTTTCGTAGCTGATGCTCGAGAGCGGCGGCCCGCTTCTCCGCCTCCCCTCGCAAGCGCCGCTCGTCTTCTAGCTGCTTGCGTAGTGTTTTGTTTGCCGACTCAAGTTCGGCCACGCGCGAGAGTACGGTACCCGCTCGTGTTTTTGCAACAGGAGGAAGCAAGTGAGCATGAGAAAGAACAGATGCTGCGTTCTGTCGCGACGCAGGGACACCGTTGAACGCACGCACCTCGGCGAGCTTCTTCATTGCTTCGTCGCGCTGGGCCTCTGGCACCTTCGTCGCCACGACGGCGGCCTGTAGACCGATGGCCTCGACGGCGTCAGCGCCAAACGTGTCGAACGCGCGCACGCTGTCACGATACCGGCTTGACTTGCAAATGTTCGTCGATGCCAGAAACGCGTCGAAGCTCGCGTCGCCAGCCTCCTTCCACAAGCCACTCGACTCAAGCCATCGCAGGTAACGCATCAACCGCCCTTCCCCATCATCGGCGGCGATGCGCAGAGCCTTCGCCAACGTGACTGCATCGGCCAACGACTTCGGCGGCGTCTTTTCCCATTCGTCCGCGATCTTCATTGGGCTGCCTCCTCTACGGTTGAACGCGCCTTCGCGCGTGCCTTCTTCACCTTTCGATCGATCGTCTTGGTCGCCTCGGTCTCGCCGAGACGATGCAGCATGTTGAACGTAGCCACGAGATCGGCGGGGCGCTGCCAGCCGCATGCCGTGCACGTAAACGTTCCGTACTGCGGTGAGTCGTGCTCATGGCCGCATGCACGATCGGTATTCGCGCATCGACGTACGTTCGCCGTTGCGTCCACCTCACGGATCTCAATGCCCGCCTTGTTGCATGCCCATGTGATCGCCGACTTCAGCTCCGCCCATGGCCATCGTTTCAGCAGCCAGTACGCATCCGACGCGGCGTCGACGGGCGAGCCAAACGCTTCGATCGCCACGCTCCCGCAACCGTGCGCCCGCGCTTCCTTTGCCACCCATGCTCCGATCTGCTGGCAGTACGTCTTTACGAAACGTCCTTCGGCGTCTTCGATCTTCCGTAAGCCAGCAAGACGTCTGGCCTCGCCGTGACCTCTCGCGCCAGCTCCAACGTCCTTGTTGTGCCGCTGGATCGAGCGGCGCCGCGCGTCGAACTTTCGCTTCGCGTCGATGAGCGCGCAGCCAGACGGACGACCGCGCTCGTCGCCCACCATCATCGTCGCCGGCTCGAATCGCCCGAACCATCCGTCCGAGCTCGCCGCCGTCAGGATGCTCGCCATGCCGCGACGGACGACCATGACGTGCTTCGCGTCGACCGGCTTGTCTGGCTTCGGCCACGAGTAGGAGATCAGAGCGAACCACTTTTGCTTTTTCTCGTCGCGCAGCAGCTTCACTTCACCGAGCTTCACACCAGGATCGCCCGATACCATTCTGCGCAGATGACCATGCGCGCCGCCTCCGCTCGCCGCAATTGCAAATTGCACGTAGTTCATTCGCCCTTGAAAAATCTTCAGCGAGAGTACGTATCCCTTTTCGTCACTGGATAAGGACCATTGCCCATCCCGAAAGGGGATCGGGGTTCCCTTTCGGACAGATGGCAAGGACACGTCCCCGTTCATGATTCTCTTTTTATGCGTCGCGAAAAGTTGCTCGGCACGATAGCGCCACGTGTCCACCATGGTTCCGACGAGATTTAGCGCAGCTCGACGTTGGTGAAATCCACCCTCATCCCCAGGCTTCGACGCGGCCACCTGCTTCGCGTTCCAGTCCTGATACGACTTCAACTGCTCGTCCACGTAGGGCCGCGTCGTTCCTGACTTCTTCTTTCCGATGGAAGATGCGGCCCCACGAAGGCTCGCGTTCATAAGCCGATGCCCGATATCACGCAGATCAAAGAGCCGTTTGCCGATGTCCGGCCAGTCGGCGTTCAGCGGCTTGATCAAGTCCACACGTACGTTTCCTGTCAGCGTTGGTTTCGATTTGTCCACGCCACACCTCCTCTTCTTCCCCTGCACCCTCATGCCCACGTGAGGGACGTCATCGCGCACTTACGCCTGCACCCTCATGCCCACGGGAGGGACACTTGGATTCCCTTAGGCATTTCGGTTCGCGAGTGCCCGGATGTCTCCGAGCCCCGCGTTAGGGCCGTGCAGTCGGCCCGCAAAACTCTCACGTCACTCCCGCCTTCCCCTACACCTCTCGTTCCCGTCGCAACGCCTCGAGCCTTAGGCGCTCCAGCGCATCAGCGAACTGCTTGCCATCCGGCATGGCACGAAGCGCATCGCAGCAAGCCTCCAGCTCTTCCTCCTGCGCGCGATCGAGCAGCTCAACGACAGCGTCCTCGTCAAGCGGGAGTTCGAAGGTCCCGTCGCACGGTCGCATCGGCTGCCTCGTAACCCAACACTTCCAAAAACGCTTCACACGTTCGCGGTTGCTGATGGTCATCGTCTCCCTCCCGCCTTCCTTAGCGCGGCCTCCCATAAGCCATACGCGCGAGCGCTCTCGTCCACGCTCACTACAGCTTCGTCCTCTAACCAATCTTCACGCACAAGCCTGTACCGATAATCGAACACGACGCCGACGAGCATGGCGCCCGTCTCCGTCTCTTGCGTCACGCCCGTAGTGACACCGCGATCGCCTTTGCTGATCCCGTCGACGCACAAGACGCGCACGCCGCGCTGCCTAAAATCCGTCACGATCTGTCTCGCACGACGAATGGGCACGGATAGCCGTCGCCTTCGCCGTAGCCGTCGCCGTCGCCGTA
>JACCDR012160575.1_pt1 | contig 24727 bp, 33 predicted proteins | sample 7446431 | NCBI WGS metagenome assembly JACCDR01 (sample SAMN15323443, study PRJNA562643) | freshwater metagenome | isolation source: river surface water | place: USA:Blue River Watershed | collected 2017-08-17 | reverse complement strand
GTAAACCGCTGCGCCAAAGCCGGTGCTGTAAAGAAAGTTTAAAAACATGAATAAAAAACAAAAAGCCGCTTTCATGGCTAAGTTTACAGAGCTTATGGTTGAAGTTGGGGCAACGCTTGAACCTGAGCCGCTTTCAGGTGGTTATATTATACCTTGGGCGGGGCACCGCTTGCGCTGTGTGCCTTACGCTGAGCATGGGGCTTGGATTGCTTGCCAGTGGCGAACAGGCAACCCGGAGCTATTAAGTACATACTTAAACTTAAAGGGAGGCAATTCTTTAGCACCTGAAACACCCGAAAGCACAGCCGCTTATGATGCTTACCGTGAAAGTAAGCGCCTAGAGGTTGAACAAATAAAAGCCAAGGGCCTGCCTTATAACAACCCTTACAGCTTAAAGTGGAATCATCACGGCTTTGAGGCTTGCCCTTGCCCAATTGATAGTTTACGCCAAGGGCTTGCGCCTTTACTTAAACAAAAAGAAAGCTTGACCAATGCTAACTAGTTGGCTATTCTTAGGGGTGTGCAGCGTAGCAATGGTTTACGCTAACAAGTAAACAAGAAAAGGGTTAAATTATGATATATTCAGGTTATAATTTAATTTATGATAAGCTTAGCGGTATTTGGGTTGTTTGCCAGCCTTGGTTAGGTAAACATTACTACTTCCGAACTCGGGCCAACGCTGTGGCATGGATTAAAGAGGATAAACAAACAAAGAAAGGATAAGATTGTGCGAGACACTGTGTTTTATGCTGATGTGCGCAAGTTTGGCTATGCTTTTGAGGGGCTAACCTGTGACGCTTGTGGCCACAAGGGCGAAGTTGTTATGTTTAACGCTGGAGGTGCCAAGTGCCAGTATTGTGGGGAGTGGCAAAAAGCCGTGCTGCCTGATGGGTTGGATAAGCCAAACTTTGACAGGCTGTCGGGGCTACAACCTTACACCAAACTTACAGGCTAACACCTGGGGCCTTTACAGGCCCTTATTGCTTAACTACACTGTAAGCAAGGTTAGGTTACAAATAAAAGAAAAGGGAACGCCAATGATGCAGCAGGTTTACAAAGTAGACATGGCCAAAGTCAAGGCCCACGACAGCGTGCCGCCGTATCTGCGCATGGTGCGTGAGCAAATTAAAAATGGTGATGGTTTGGTAAGTATTTGGGAAAGTCGTGGAGGCTTTGCGGCTGTTTACGCTGCGGGTAGCTATGCTTACTTGTTAGGCTGCCCATGGGTGCCACTTGAGGCGCTAACCCTAGCAGGTGAGGTTGAGCAGGAGGGTGTTAGCTATGCCTAAAGTTTACATTTTAGCAAGCCTAACGGCTTTGCTTGTGGGATGGTACGGTATGGGTTTGCTGTTGAGTGTTGCGCCTTGCTGCTAAGGCTTAGGTGTTTTAATGTTGCCCCGCTGCTTAGCGGGGTTTTTATTGTTGACTGATTTTAGGGGTTATTGTGGTGGGGCGGCAGAGTGTGTTTTGTTGCTACGCGCCCACAACCACGGTTCTCATTTCAATATTCTTGAAGTATTCTCATACATGAGTCATAGTGTAGCCTAGCTATTATCATTTCATGATTGTTGAAATGTTGTTCCACGTGGAACACTAGTAGCGCTGCTTAGCACTCTACTTAGGTAAGTGATTGCTTACGTTTCACGTGGAGCATCGCGGATGAACCCCCCCCCTACCTTAAGTGATTGACGGGGGGTCTGGGCGCAGTGGCGGGTGGGTAGCATAATCCACACACAATCAGAGAGTTAGAGGGGTAAACCTAAACTGCTCTATAAAGTAAAAATGGCGACTGAGGCAGGACTCGAACCTGCAACCTACGGGGTAGAAGCCCGTTGCTCTATCCAGCTGAGCTACTCAGTCGTGGGTTAAATATATCTTAAGACGTGGGTGCTGTCAATGGGTGCCAGAAGATTATCCTTGTGGCTGTCTTAGAGAAGATTAAAATCGTTTTTAGGTGTTGGAATGGATGGGAGGTCATCCTAGCTACTAAAAATGGTTTTAATGGCTAGCAATTCGTCCTGAGGGGTATAGTACAGGTATCCGGAGAGTGGGTTCAGAGGGTATCCTGTGAAAGTGATAGCCTAGGAGTCTGGTTCAGAGGAGTATATTCGCACAGCGAGGAGTGGATGCTCTGTCGAGCAGACAGCTCAGAGCTGTTTTTAGGTATAAATATACCGCCCAGCGGGCGGTTTAGTATGATAATAAAAGCAGCGTAGCTGCTAAGTTATTGATTTAGTATATATTATATATTTATATATAATATATTTAGTATAATATATAACCCCTACGGGGTTATTAGTATATAATATACTACTACGTAGTAGTAGTTAGTAATATATATATTATATAATAGAGTTATTATATAATAATACTAGTGTAACACAGCTTTTCCATTCTGTCAATAGCTGTGTAAAAATAAATATACTCACCTTACAATACTCGTAAGGTTCGTGTAAGGTTGGTATAAGCCTGGCGGCTTAAGCTAGAATACAACCTGAGGTTGTAATGTACTATCTGAACCCAAAAAGGGTTTATCCCGTTCCCCGGCAGGGGATAGTTTGTATACAATAAATTATTTTTAAATACCACTTGACAAACCTGTGGTGCCTGTGGTATACTCCGGCTATGGATGCCCAAGTGACTGCTAGTAAACCTAAACAAGCAGCTATCCGCATTAAGTATCGCAAGGACGGGCGTCCGTCTAAACAACTTCAGCTTGACCGTCGTCATCTGGCCCGTAAGCGCTTCCGTGAGCGGTTTGGGATTGACATTATCGCGCTGATGAAGGACAAAGGCTATTTTATGACCAAATATGATGCTAAGCTCGCTAAAAAGCAAAAGGAAAAGGCCGCCAAAGCTAACCCAGAGTTGGCTGCGGTTGTTGAAGTAGAGTCTGAGCATGTGCTTACCACTGAGCCAAAAGTGACTAATGATGCTTTTGCTGACAAGCCAGCTGACAAAGTGGTTACCGCGATGGTGCGCAGCTTGCTGAAGGGCGACCGCGTACCTGGCTTTACACTGGTACCGGAAGGTAAGACTGCCAGCAATATCACTATTGAGTCGGTAATCATCCCGAGCTTTCCACAAGGCAACCCAGCCTACGGCATGGCACTGGTAAGTCTGAAAGAACAATATGCCGACTAAGGGTTTTGACCCTAAGAAGTTTGCTGAGGCGTATGCCGAGACCGGTAACGCCACTTTAGCCCTCCGTGAAAGTGGGGCTCAGCCCGACAAAGGGGATTATGACGAGAACTGGGCTCACCGCGTAGCAAATCGCTACAAAGCTAAGCCTGATGTCCAAGCAGAGCTCGTTAAGATTTATTCGCGTAAAGCCGCGATGGAGTACGCCGACTGTTTACCCTTGGCGGCTAACAAGGTAAAAGAGTTTCTTACCGCTGATTTCAGCGACAGCCCTAAAGCCTTCGCTACACAGGCTTCACTCGGAGCTAAAATCCTTCAAGACGCTAATATTGCACTCGGCGGCTCTGAATATAAGCAGCCTGTGATTGAAAATCGGAACGAATTGCTTGAACAACTCTCAAATCTTATCCTCGCTGATAAAGGACTCATTGGCGAAATTGCCGGACGAGCAGCTTCAGTCATTGATGGGTCGTCTGCAAGGGTTATCAGCCCAGAAACTGACGAACCAAGCCCAGTTTTACAAGCCGTACCCGAAGCAGAAGGAGTTTCTGAGCGCGGGGAAGAAGAACAAGCAAAGGTTGTTCTTGGCGGGTAACCGCTGCGGTAAAACCTTTACGGGAGCCGTAGAAACAGCTTACCATTTGACTGGCTTGTACCCCGATTGGTGGGACGGTTGGCGGTTTGACCATCCGATTGATGCTTGGGCAGCTTCTAATACTACCCAAAGCACCCGCGATGCCTTGCAATACACCTATTTGGGTGATATTACAATTCAAGACCCTAATGCGACGGGTGGTAGGCTGGCCTACGGGTGCGGAACCATCCCAAAAGACTGCATTTTAGAGATTTCTAGGGCTCGTGGCGGCGCTAATGATGCCGTAGACGTTGTAAAGGTACGCCATACCTCTGGCGGAGTTAGCACCCTGGGCTTTAAAACCTACGAGCAGGGCCGACAAAAGTTTCAAGGTACTGCTAAGCACTGGATTCACCTCGACGAAGAGCCTCCTCAGGACATTTACAACGAGTGTGCAATGCGTTTGGCGGGTTCCCACATTAACGGTCGGCTTATCCTAACCATGACACCGCTGATGGGGATGACCGACGTTTGCTTGAAGTTCCTTCAAGATAAAACTGGGGCTTTTCACTATACCCAGATGGGCTGGCAAGACGCTGAGCACCTGTCAGAAGAAGAAAAGTCTAACCTGCTTTCGGGTATGCTACCCCACGAGGTAGAAGCCCGTGAAAAAGGTATTCCAGCCATCGGCGCAGGGCGAGTTTATGTCACGCCTGAGTCTGATTTCGTCGTAGACCCCTTCAAAATCCCTGATTCTTGGCGTTTTTGCTACGGTCTCGACTTCGGGTGGAAGAACACTGCCGGAGTTTTCATCGCTTTAGACCCTGATACCGATGTTGCTTATGTGTACGACACGTACAAACAGGGCGAGAAAGAGATTTTCTATCATTCTTCGGTGCTCAAGCGCAAAGGGGCTACCTGGATGCCCGGTTTCTGCGACCCAGCGGGGCAAGCCAGCAGCCAGAAGGATGGGGAAAGTTTGATGGACATGTACGCGCTGGATGGTTTGAACCTTACAAAGGCTGATAACTCTGTTGAAGCGGGTATTATGGAGGTCTACCAGCGACTGGCCTCTGGCAGATTAAAGCTGTTTTCTACTTGCCAAGACTGGCTTTCTGAGTACCGGCTGTACGCCCGCGACGATAAGGGCAAGATTTCTAAGAAAAACGACCACTTACTAGATGCTACGCGCTACGCCATCATGTCAGGTCTAGCTTACGCCAAACAAAAACCACTTGAAAAACGTAATGATTACGCGTTTTTTGCTGAACCCAAAACCAAATCACCGTGGATATATTAAATGCCCGCTATCCAGCAACCATACCAAACCAGAACCAGCGTTACCAACGCTAACTTTTCTACAAACTATGTTCTTGTAGATGTTGCAGCTCAAGCCAGCATCATGGGCGTACTGACCGCTGCTGGTGCTCCTTCAAGCGCCACATTGGAGTACACGCTTGACCGACCAGACCTCGTTGCAGCCGGAAGTGCTAACTGGGTCAGCGACTTTGCTGCTGCTCGGTCAGCGACCTTTGGTACCACCGCAGCTGGGCCTGTAACTGCTGTGCGCCTTAACGTAGCCGCGTCTGGCGGTACTTGGACGATGGTTGTGCTTCAGGCTTACGACGCCGGTAAGGTAAACTAGTTTGACCGTTACGCGTAACATCTTTGCAGAACGCAATGCTGTATTTGGCATGGGCATTGGCGTACCTCAGGTACAGTCCTTAGCCCCTACGGCGTTAATAGACTTTACGCGGCACCTAACACCCAACTACGTGAGCGGTACTCGCGCAAGTAGCGCGACCTGGTTCGACGCTAACGGCGCGCTTCAAACCGCAGTTACTGACCAGCTGCGCTATGACCACGACCCGCTAACTCTCCGGCCTCGGGGATTGTTAGTCGAGGGGGCCAGAACTAATCTACTGCTCAATAGTGCAGTGCTGTCTACGCAGAATATTACAGTCACTGCTGTAGCACATACCCTTAGTTTTTACGGTACTGGCAGCATTACCCTTAGTGGGGTTGCTACCGGCACGCTGAATGGCGCAGGAGCTTTCCCTAACCGAGCTGTACTTACCTTTACACCTACAGCCGGGACTTTAACCTTAACCGTTAGCGGCACCGTAGAGTTGGCTCAGTGCGAAGCTGGCGGCGCAGTAAGTAGCTACATTCCCACCACTGGGGCAGCCGCAACACGAGCCGCAGATGTAGTACAAGTACTGAATCTCGCGAGCGTGGGCCTTACCCCAACAGAAGGTACGATATTTGTAGATTTTGAACCTGGCAGCCAAATCGGTAACGAGACCGTATTAGGCCTATCGGCAGCGAACTCGACAGCGGATGCCATCTGGTTTTTTAGGGAGGGTGGCAATGCTAACGCATTTATTACAACAACAGGCGGTACAGGTGGGCGTATCTCTGGCCCTGCTAGCGGATACGGAACGGCCCGCAGGGTGGCGGTTGCCTATAGAAACCTGGATAGCTGCCTAAGCGTAAACGGTACTAACTATACCAATTCCACCTTTAACATGCCTGTGGGGCTGGATAGACTATGCTTAGGCAATCAAAACGCCGTTTCTACCCGCGCTCTATTTGGCTGGATAAGGTACGTGCATTGTTACGCACCTAGAATGTCCAACGCTCACCTTATAGCACTGACTACGTAATATGTGGACTGAAACTCACTACTACCGCTTCCCGAGCTTGGCTACTGCTGAGGGTATGGCTCTGCCTGAGCTATCGGCGGTTGACCATGTTGGCGGAGACAGCGAGTGGTTGGTAAACGCCCGCTGGTGGGGTATTGAGCCAGAGGCGTGGGAAGCTTACCGCATTGCGGCACCTAATAATCCGAAGCGGGTATTTGCGTAATGGCTAAAAAAGATTTAGAGCAGATTAAGCTGCTATTTGAAGCATCAGTAACTTCTACGACGTACCGCACGTGGTTAGACCGCGCCATGGAAGCTCGTAAGTTCTATGATGGTATCCAGTGGACTGACGAAGAAGCCAATGCACTTAAAGAGCGGGGGCAAACCCCGGTTGTAATCAACAAGATTCGCAACCGCATCAAGGGTTTGACCGGAACTGAAATTGTAAACCGCACCAGAATTGGGTATGGAGCCCGCTCTTTCCGCCCAGAGGATTCTGATACTGCCGATGCTCTAAGCCAAATTGCGCTGTACATTCAAGACAAAGGCAACATCGCTTTCCATCGCAGCCGGGTGTTTGAGGACGCTCTAGTCGAGGGTATAGGTGGACACATAACCGAAGCATACGAGCAGGAAGTTGCCACGCGTCGAATAGACCCCCGCGATATTTTCTGGGACGTTAGCGACACGACTCCAGATATGTCTGATAGCTTCTACAGAGGCTTTAAGAAATGGTTTAACGCCGAGGAGCTGGTTAGTATCTACCCCAACCAGAAAAAGAGCTTAATGGCTATGGTGGGCATGTCTGACGAGAGCCGCTACCCTACACAGCTGCCTTATGCTCAAAATTATACCCAAGGGGTAGATTATATCGACGAAAGCAACCAGATTAACTACGCGGATAAGACCCGTGGGCGCATTTTGGTGGTTGAGCTTGAGTATCGGGTTAAAGAAGATGCTTACGAGTATGTGGATGGTCAAGGCCGCCTAATCCGCACTTTCGACGAGAAGGAAGCAAAAAAGAACAGAATTACTAAGGAGCAGGCCCGGCAAAAAGGCTTTTACGGGCTTACTTACAGGGAACTTCTCGCTGACCGCTATTACACCTGCCAATTTGCTGGGGATATTGAGCTGTATCACGGCGCAAGTGACTTGGCCTACAAGAACGATTTTGACCTACAGATTCTATGTATTGACCGCACCGCACACGATAACGTGCCCACGGGGCTGGTTTACTGGGCCATTGACCCTCAAAAAGAGCTAAACAAGCGCCGTAGCAAGCTTCTGCACCATCTTAACACTAATCGCGTGGTTATGGATAGTGATGCCGTAGAAAACGTAGAGCTGGTGCGCCGCGAGGCTAGCCGCCCTGATGCTGTTATTACGAAGAAAAAAGGCACTGAACTGCGTGTCGAGAGCACAACTGACCTAGCCAAAGGTCAGTTCGATGTTATGCAGCTCTCTGATAAGGAGATTCAGGACACGCTTGGTATCTACGATGAGATGCTTGGCCAGCAAACTAACGCAGCCAGCGGGATTGCTATCGAAAAACGTCAGCAAAGTGCTCTAAGGCAGCAAGCCCCACAGTTTGACCAATTTAAATTATTCACCAAAAAGTACGGTGAGCTGTTGCTAGGCTACATTCAATTCGCCTTCCGCGACGAGCAGGTGCTAACGATTCTTGATGACGACGGGCTAACCAAAGCTATCTCCCTAAACGCCCCGGCCCGCGATGAGAACGGCCAGATGGTTATGGGTGCTGATGGCGAACCTAAGATGGTCAACGACATTCGTGCGGGTATGTTCGATGTCTACGTTAAGGAAGCTCTGGATGTTGCGGCTATCAGCGGCGAAACCCTTGAGCGCCTGAGCCAAATGCTGATGAACGGACAAAACCCCAACGAGCCGCTGGTACTAATTGCCGCTGGGTTCTCGACTCAACAAGCTTCTGAACTTCTCAAAAAGGCAACTGAGCTACGTGCCCGCATGGCCCCTCAGCAGCCTCAACAACAAGTTTTGCCTTCCGCTGAACAAGCAGCAGGGCAAGCCCCAACGCCGCAGGGCTAATCTCAATAGTCAAGTATTACTTGACAGTTGAACTTTACAATCGCGGCTAAATCCATCCCCGTTATCGGAAAGGAAGATAATATGACCGACCAAGCATCCACGCCGGAAACCAATGACGCGTCCCTGAGTTTCGACGAAATCCTCAATCCTAAAAAAACTGAGGACAAGAAAGAGCCAGAAGTAGTTGAAAAGACTAAGGCAGAGGATAATCAACCAAAGGTTGCCAAAGAAGAAGAAAAAGCTTCTGACCAACCTAAAACCGACGAAGCGCTAGAAAAGCTTAAAAAGCGCCTGGAAGATACCCAGAAGTGGGGCAATAGCCAGCGCCAAGCCACTCTGCAAATCATTAAGAACTTAAAAGAAAAAGGTCTGTCCGACGAGGACATCGCTGATACTATCGGCGGTAAAGAGGTCTTTGATAAAGTTCTGAAGGGTTTGCCGATTGAGCAGGAACTCACTAATCCTGTCGCTGTCGTAACTCAGGCTTTCAACTCACAGATTGGTGCTGTTGAAGCCGCATTCAAGGAGTTAGGGCACACCGACGACCAATTAAAAGAGTTTATGGAGGCTTTTAACTCGCTAGCTTACGATGAGCCTGAGCATCGCGACGAGATGTATCGCCGCGCAACATCAGGTGAAGGCAACGTAGCGGCCTACGCTCTCAAGGTCGGCAAAGAAAAGCTCGAAGAATATCGTCTTTCTAAAGAAATCAAGAACAAAGGGGTAAAATCCTTTGAACAAGAACTCCGCGAGAAGATTAAACAAGAGCTTATGGCCGAAATGAAATCGGCTAAAGACGAGGTTGAAGAAGAACTTGGTAAGTCTAAGGGCAAGCCCAGATTGGTGGGCGGGTCTACCCCAACAACTGAATCTAAACCTAACGACCACAAGGGTCTCAAAGACATCTTGGGTATGTAATCAACAAAGGTAATATAACATGACTGCCTCTTTTGGCACTAACCATGCTGCTACCGTTAAGAACTGGGGTTCGGAAGTATTTCAAGAATATCTCCGTGGCAACACCCTAAGCTTCTTGATGGGCAGCTCTAGCGACGCCCCTATCCAGATTATGGACAAGAGCGGCGAAAAAGGCGACACCTTCAAATACCACCTGCGTGGCAAAATTGCTGGCGGCGTATTTGGCGAAGGCCAGCTAACCGGTAACGAACAGCCCCTCAACGTATTCACGGACGAAGTAGCCGTGCGTATGGTGCGTAACGCTGTGCGGATGGACGATTGGTACATCAGCAGCGAGAACACTCGCCTTGACCTGGCCATGGAAGCCCGCACCGCTCTCAGCGATTGGCTGAAGGAGACTATCCGTGATGACATTCTGTATGCCCTCACTGGTACCCCCATTAACGCCAGCCAGTTAGCCAACAGCACTGTGTACCCCGTAGCTCGTACCGCTGGTCGTACTGCTGCTCGTGCCCTGTACGGTATCAGCGCTGCTAACTACAACGCCACCGAAAGCACCGCTTTAGGCAACATAGACGCCGTAAACGACAAGCTTACGCTGGAAACTATCCGCGTGGCCCGCGACCTAGCTATGACTGGCACTAACCCCATCCGCCCTGCAAAGTTCAAAATGTTGAATGGTGCACCGAGCGAAGGTCTGGTAATGCTGGTAAACCCACGCCAAGCCCGCGACCTTGAGCAAGACGCTACCTTCCGCAACACTCGCCTGTGGAAAACTCAAGATGACAACGCTGGCCTGTTCCGTGGCGCCTTCTACAAGGGTACCGTACACGGCGTAGACATCTACAGCATCCCTGAAATCCCAGTTCTGACTGGTGTTGGTGCCGGTGGTATCGACGTAGGTCAAGCTGTACTGCTGGGCGCACAAGCGGCTACCGCAGTGTACCGTCAGCGCCCTGATTTCCAAGTCCGGAAAGAAGATGACTACGGTAACACCTGGGGCCTCGGCGTAGCCGAAGTTCGTGGCGAAAAGCGCAACGTGTTCAACAGCACTAACTTTAGCTGCGTACACGTGCTCACTGCTGCTGTAGCTGACTAAGGAGAGCAAACTATGAAAACTGCTAAAGTTATTGCTTTGGCCGGTTTGATGGTAATGGGCGGTTTCACCGCCGCCCATGCTCAAGCTTTGACCAGTTCTACGACTGTTGCTGCTGAAGCACCCCTGATTGTGGGTGTTGGCGCAACCGTAGCTACCGTTCAGGTGTTGTCCACTGCGGCAACCAGCTTGACGCTGCAAATCCCTCAACCCCGCACAGTCATTGGCGTGCCTAGCTGCGTGACCTATGACAACACTGGTGCTGGGCCTCTGGCTCGTCGTTACACTTACGATGCCGTTGCTGGCGTTGTGGCTGTAAACGCTGCCCCTAGCCAAGTAAGCGGTACCGTAGCTGTAGGCGACCAAGTTCGCTGCACGGCTGTAGTTCGCCCCTAATATAAAGGAATAATATCATGAGTAAAGCTCAAATCATGCGCCGCGCCACCGCAGCTACTACTGCTGCCGCTGTTGCTGCGCAGACCTATGGTGAAGCTCAGTTTGCTGTTGCTGTTGTAAACCCTTCAACTGAAGAAGATACGGCTAACAGCATGACTGTAAGCTTTGCAAGCATGTTGACTGGCCCCATTGACTTTGTGGCTGTTCAGATTCGTAACGCCTCGAACGTAGTGCGTGTGCCCCAGGGTGCCGTAACCTTCAGCGGTACGAGCGTCACCATCGCAGATACTGGCCTGGCCGCAACCGACCAAGTTATCGTGCAAGCGTTCACCAGCCCGCTGTTCTAAGCTGGTAGCCTAGGGGCGGCTTTGTAGCCCCACAAGATTTTAATACTATAATGTTACTTTTGTAACTAATAAGCGGTAAACTAATAGAATAGTATCACTTTATGGACGTAGCAACGATTGTTCAGCGGGTCATAGACCTAGGGCTGAACGAAAACGCCCCCGATACTGGTCTGCAAGCCAAAGCCTTGGGCTGGGTAAATAACGCGTATAAGGAAGCCTACAATGTTGCTGCTTCCTACGCATGGGTTAGATTGTATGAGACCAACACAGTCGCGGTTACTAACGGTGTAGGTACTCTGCCATTTTACCCTAAACGCCTTATTTCGGTAGTGGATACCACTACTAAAAGGCCGCTAAAGCAGTCTGACATTGCATACATTCTAGACATTGACCCAGGCCTAGAGCGCACAGGTAACCCAGCCCGTTTTTATACTGAAGGTGACACCACCATCAAGACCCACCCTAAAAATGATACAACGCTCAGCTACGTGGCTATTAAGCAGCCTGCCGAGCTAAGCCTTACTAGCGCCGAGGCAGACATTAAGATTCCACCCCACCACCACGAGCTGCTTATCTGGGCCGCCCTGCCAGAAGCAATGATGTACGAGCGTGGGTTTGGTAACGAAGGCCTGCTACAAGTTGCTAACGCTCGTAAGACTATTCTTATGGATAATTACATGCGAGAAATGCGCGAGAGCGCTACACGCGCTCCCCAACGTACGGAATACCAAGAGTTCTAATGCGCCAAGCGACCTACAACAGCGTCGTTTTTCCTGCTGCAAAGCAGCTTATGAACACGGCTACAGCGCCACAGGCTCTTAGTGCAGCGTTTGCCCAAAATATTACAAATATGCTGCCAACCAAAGGCGGCACCCTTGCTGTTCGCCATGGTACGTTGGCACTAGGCAACTCAACCGGGGATGGGAACATCGTAGAGATTATGCCGTTTGTAAAAGCGGACGGCACCAGCCAAGTTTTAGTCTACACTGATAATGGCAAAATTAAGTTATTTAATGAAGGGTTAGGCACTTATAGCGACGTAAGAACTGGTCTTAATACAAACGGGGTGCCCTTCTACGCAGAACATCTGCAAGGCGGTATACCTTATCTTGTGATTGTAAACGGGTTCGATTCTAATATGATTTGGGATGGCTCGGCAATCACCAATATGGCGGAGTATGTCGCCGATATTGCTACCTCCGAAACGTGGGTGTCCGCTACGCAGCTGAGTCTGAATACTGGTACTTTAGGAGCAACAAACTACCCCAATGGACGCAGCGTAAAAGTTACCTTTAGTACAGCTTCTCATTTGAACCTATCCTCCTTAACGCGGTCTGGCTCAACTGCAACGGCCACGACTTCGGTAGCCCATAATCTACAGACTGGTGATTACGTAACTATAACTAATGCTAACGAAGCCGCCTATAACGGTACCTTCCAAATTACCGTTACAAGTGCTACAGTATTTACTTACACTCTTGTTGGCACACCAGCTACTCCAGCTACGGGCTCTATCCAGCTTACCTTTTCCGGTGTAACCCGCACTACTACTGTTTCGTCCAGCTCTTTGGCCGGCCAAGTGCTCACATTAACCTTTGCGGCAGCTGTTATGCCGGCGGCGTCGGTCACTATTGTCAGTGTAGCCTTCCAGACCTCGCCAGAGCCGTTTTCCTTCATTTTTAGTGCTCAAGGTAGGCTGTGGGGTATCCCAGGAGGGGAAACGCACCCTACAAGCTTCAAGAACAACTCTAAACGAGGCTACATCTACTACACAACGAGCCTGAATGTTATTAACGCGTGGTTTAGCCCAGTTACGATGCAACAAGCCTTTTTGGATGTGTCAAACACCATGGCCGTATCCGATGAGATTATTGCCATCAATGAGTTTCAAGAGTTTATGGTGTTCATGGGGCGCAATCACCTTCAGTTCTGGAAAGGTACCGACCCGTCGGATGCTGACCTGTTCGGGTATGCCAACACCTTCCCTATTGGCGTAGTCCAGGCTAAGATGATTCAACGGCTACCCAATGACCTTGCTTTTATGTCTCCCTATGGGGTTCGTACAGCCAGTCTCGCTGTTCAGAACGGTGTGCTACAGACCAGCGGGGATTTAGGCTCGTCAGTTGATTCTACTGTGCTCAAAGAAGTAGCTGATATTTTTGGTGATGTGGCACAGTACAAGAGTTGTCGTAGCTTTCTTTACCCCAAACAGGGTATTTATGGATTTAAGTTTCCAGCTAAGACCTTGGTGCTTCAGATAAAAGAAGAATCAAAGGGTTGGGTGGAGTTTACTGGGGACTTCAAGCTGGCCGGAGCAGTTGCTTCACAGAACAACGGCCAGCGCTTGTTTCTCGCAGTAGATGGCCAGCTTATTCGTTACGCAGACGGGGATACTAGCACGACGTTAGCCTACACCGACAGAGGAACTGCCCTCAAGTGGAACTGGTGGACGCCTTGGGTTGGTGGCCAGCGCCGCTGGGCTAATCATGCGTTTGAAGTTATCCACAATGACAGCGCTCAACTCGGTTTTGAAGTACTGCGCCTAAAGGACAACAGCTTAGGCTTTATAAGTTCCAACAGCTTAGCTACTTCGCCCGTTATGGGATTTTGGGACGAGGGATTCTGGGATGAGGCCCAATGGGACGAGACCACAACTGTAATCCCCCGCATACGCGATAAGTTTGTTGCCCAAACCATGAGTTTTGTGGTTAGAGGCGAAACCTCAGTTGGCCCGTTTGAGATTGTTTCTCTAGCGTGCTACGGACAATGGGAAAGATAATCAATGTCTACACAGTTCTACCAGCGCCCCAGCGCAGGTTACACCGGCGAATCTGGGCTGCCTAACCGCACAAAGTACAATGATGACAGTACGGCGTCACCTCGGCGCCCCATTAGCAGCACTAAACTGGACGGGGACATTAACTATCTTATTGATGCTGTTAATGCCTTGTATGACACCGCAGTGTCGGGGGTGGTTGCTGACAACAGCATTACTGACGCAAAACTGCGCGATAGCGCAGGTCTTAGCGTTATTGGGCGCTCAGCCAACACGACCGGCAATCCCGCTGACATCGTTGCGGCCTCTGACGACCAAGTGCTACGCCGCAGCGGCACCAGCATAGGTTTTGGCCAAATAGCCACCGCAGGCATTGCGGACAGTGCTATCACGGCGGTTAAAATCGCAGACACTAACGTGACCTTCGCAAAGGTTCAAAATGTTAATACTAGCACTATTTTGGGTCGCACAAGCAGCGGAGCTGGCCCTGTTGAGGCTCTTACAGTAGGTGCGGGCTTAGTTCTTGGCTCGGGCACGCTGGACACCGCGCTACAGGCCGCCTCAGCAGCTGAAGTGCAGACCGGCACTGCGACTAACAGGGCCTTAACCCCTGACGCCTTTCGCCAAGGTGCTATCGTCTATAGCTCTGTGGTAAACACCACCAGCGGTACCCAACACGATATTACAAGCATCCCTAGCTGGGCCAAGCGGATTACGCTGGCGTTTAACGGCGTTAGCACTAATGGGACGAGTAACGTGCTTGTTCAAGTGGGTGCGGGTGCTATGGTTTCCAGCGGTTACACCTCAACAGGCAGTGTTATATTCGGGACTAACAGTTGTGCGGTAACCACTTCGACGGTTGGTTTTGTAGTAAACTCCGCTAGTGCGGCTAGCGCCCGTACAGGACATATGTTGATTATGCGCCAGGCCTCTACCAACAACTATATTTGTTCCCATACTGTTATCGCGGGTTCCGATAGCTGCACAGGCGGCGGCTCAGTTGGGTTGTCTGGTGATTTAGACAGAGTTCGCGTAACCACCGTAAATGGTACAGACACTTTTGATGCGGGTAGCATTGTGGTAAGCTGGGAATAATTAGCATCGTATCTTGACAAAACTAATATTCTGTGTTAGAATAGCATAGATGGCTTATAAGCCCTACTCAGAAGTTTACCACGCAGCCTTATTCAAGACAGAGGCTCCGCTACTGGTAGAAAACAAGCAAGATACTGACTACTTCTACGTAGATGAGGACGAAAAAGCTTTAATCGGGTACCGTGTTTACGGGCACTATGCAGAAGTCAGCTTAAACCGGTCAGACAGCAGCGCGAAACGCTGGTTTGGTCGTAAGTTCTGGAATAAGTTTTACAGCGTCCCCGCAAAGGTTTTGGGTGTTACCCAGCTTATAGCGGAAGCGGAAAATCCTAAGATAAACACACTGCTACGCCGCCAGAAATGGTATGAGTATGCGCCTAATCACTGGGTAATCAATTTGGACGAGAAAGTTAAGTAATGGGTAGTTTTTTCAAAGGCAAAAAGGCTCCGCCACCTCCCCCACCTGTGGCGCCTAAAACAGTGCAAGACCTCATTAACGGGGTGGAAACCGTTACAGAAACTCGGGATGGCAAAGAGTACATTGTAACGCGCCAACTACCCCTTACGGCTGAACAGCAGGCTTTCAAAGACGATATTACAAAGCGTCTTGATAATATTGATAGAATAAGCCAAGGCTTAGCCGCCCTCAATCCTGATTATCAGCCCATGGTTGCGCAGCTGCGTGCCTGGCAGCAGCAAACTCGTGGCCAGCTGTTTGGCGAAGCCGCCCGTGCCCAACAAGATGAGCTTACCCGCAGAGGCTTAGGAAACAGCACGGCTGCTGCTAATGCTTCTTTGCAGCTTGGGCGCCAAATGGGTGAACAAGTACAGCAGGATGAGCTAAACCTGTTTGGTTTGGCTGAACAAACGCGTGCTGAGGACTTGCAGCGCCAACAAAACAACTTGGCTTTACGGCGGGATGTAAACCAGCAAAACTTGCAAAACATCGGCTCCGCTGGGCAAGCTACCGCTAATCAGCAACAATCACGCCTAGGGCTGGACAGCAATATCCAGCAGCAAAACTACCAGAACCAGATTACTGCTTTCCAATCGCAGCGGCCCAGCTTGGGGAGCCAGCTTCTCGGCGCAGCCACGCAACTAGGAGCCGCATATTTAACAGGTGGGGGCTCTTTAGCACTGAGCCTGGGCTCTAAAGCCGCAGGGGCGGCTATGAGTACCGGCTCTGAGCTTGGCACTGGTGACTGGCGTAACCAACAAATGGGCTTCTTGCTCGGTAGGAGATAGTGAATATGGCTGAGTCTAAATCCCTTCGGTTGGGTAACGTGTTTAATAAGGTTGAGTCGCTCGGCGCTAACACGCAAGAACAAGCCGCCCGTAGTCTGGCGCTCGGCAACACCTTCTCTGGTGTCGCTGATACTCTTGCTGGCAAAGATTACCAACCAGGCATGTCTGGCTTTGAACAAGCTTTAATTGCAGGCGCCCGTGGTGCAGCTACTGGCTTCCAAGGTAAAGCCGCTATTGAGCAAGCTAAAGGCCAAGATGAACTTAACGCGTATGCCAAAACCATCGCGGACTATGAGATGGAAACTGCCCGGATTGAAGAGGTCGAGCGTAAGGAGCAAGAAAGTATAGCCCAAGCTGCACCGGCTATTGCAGCTGCTACTATTGCCTTCGCCGAGGGCAAAACCGACGAGCAGACTTATTCTGCTACTGTTGAAAACCTAGTAAAAAACATTATGCAGACACAGGGCCGCGAGGTCGTTAGCGTTACTAAGCAGGGCACTGACCCCTTTACTTACGCTGTAACAGTCAAAGACCCTGAGACTGGGGAAACTGAAACAGCTATCCGCAACGTCGGTAAGGAGTTTGGTGCGGCTGTGCTCAAAATGGACGCCGAGCTTGGGAAAGCCTTTATTGCCTCCTCTGGCCGTCTCCCCGCAAACTACTTCCAAAAGCAAGAAAAACCTACGGGTATGCAGGCTACAGTTGAGCAGGCTAAAGCTTTGCTAGGCCGTGACCTCACCCCTGAGGAGCGCACTGCCGTAGCAAATAAGGAACTTGGCATCTCTGAGCCTAAAGAGGACAAGACAACCCAAAAGCGTAAAGAAAACCTAGGTAAATTACTAGACGACCCAAACAAGTCTCCCCTGTTGAAGGCTGGCAAGACTGCCCAACAAGCCCAGATTGCTGCAAGCTTGGTCGTAAATAGTGGCCTTGAGGGTGGTTTTGGCACGGACGTATTATCGACTTTAGCTTCTGCTTTCGGTACTGCCCTAAACCTACCAGACCTAACGAAAACTGCTGCTACTACCGAAAGCCTGCGCGCTGCCCTGGCCCCCCTGGTGTTTTCGTCCGTTTCTAACCTGGGTAGCGGTACTGGTATTTCTAACAAAGACTTGGATTTTGCTGAAAAGTCTATCGGTTCTATTACGAACACCGCTGAGTCTCTGCTTCGTAACATGGCGTTAGCCCAGGCCTTAGCAGAAAAAGACGCCGCTGGCTACGAGATTGAGCAAGCTTGGTTGCGAGGAGACATTGAAACAGCGGAACGTGACCAGCTGCTGACCAATCTCCGTAACGTGGACGTAAACGACCCAGATTTTGGTGTAGCGGCTGCAACGGAACGGTACTTCCAGCAATATATGGCGGATTACCAAGCCAAGAAAACTGGGGCTACTGCACCAGCGCAAGCGCAATCTATATCTATCGACGAGAACGGGAACATTATTCAATAATGATTACTGTACGCCTGCCAGATGGTCGCACCGTAAATGTTAATACGACAGACCCTAAGAAAGCTGCTGAAGCGGCTAAAAAGTTCTTGTCTAGAAAAGCTGAGGCTCCTAAAGAAGCTGGTACGCTAGAAACCATTAAAAACGTAGCTAAAGCCGCGTTTACGCCCTTGTCCATGAACGAGGAAAACCCTGTTGTGCAGGGTATTTCTGGTGCTGTAGAGTCTGGTGTGCGCAATACTGCTCAGTCTGTGCGCGAAGATATTGGGGGCACTGCTGGGGGCATCGGAGGCGCGCTTGCGGGTGCACAGGCCGGGGCTACACTAGGCGCCCCACTAGGGCCCTTTGGCTCCGCAGCAGGGGCTGTGGTTGGTGGTGCTGTTGGCGGCTTTACTGGGGAGCTCAGCGGCAGACAGCTGGGGGAGGCTGCGGGGCTACAAAAAGAGAGCAAAGATAGTTTTGTAGAGCAAGCACGCCAAGCGGGCTTAACTAGCCTAATTGGTGCAGCAATTCCTGTTGTTGGCGGGGGGTTAGCTCGCGCTTCTCAAGCAACCCGCGCCCCATCAAAGATTTTAGAGCGTATTGCAGCTGGAAAGCGCGTACCTGCTGCTGAAGCAGCTAAGGCGCAGGCTGCCCAAGATGCAGCACGACAAGCCGCAGAGCAAAACTTAGGTACTAACCAGTTTGTTAAAAACGGTATGACTGTTCGCGAAGCAGCCTCTGAGCTCGGCCTAGAGAAAGAACTGTTTGCCACCGAAGCCGCTGCCGGTGCTCCTACTGAGTTTGGTGCCGAAGCTGTACAGAATGTGCGCACTACGCTATTTAGCGCAGGCAACCGCCAGAGAGCCTCCGAGATACTTACGAAACGCCAGAAAGCTGTTGAGGACGCTATTGCCCCAGCGGACAAGTCTTACCGTAATTTCTCTGAGGTTAAGAGCCGTGCTGACACCCAGCTTCGTACCCAAGAAAAGTTGCTCCGCCAAAAACAAGATGCCAACGAGGCAGCCCTGTTTACCCCTAAGCCAGCGAATACGAACATTCTAGCGTCTGAGCTACGCAGAGCCTTGACTGACCCCAAAGTAATCCAAAAGATGAGCGCTGTTGGGGCTTACGACGCCGCGAACCCATCTAAATTAGGTAACATACTATCCGCTGTACCTGAAAAGGGTTCTTTAACAACCGAGCAGCTGGCTAACTTTATGCGCCGCGTAAATAGTCAGTTTGTAACAAAAGAAGATGACGCGGCTCGCCAGGCGTTTTATAGCTCAGCTGAGCCCGCGTTGCGTAAGCTGTTTACCCAAGCAAAGGGCAGCTCTCTGAGCCCTGCGGCACGAGAATACGCTAACAAAGCTATAAGCTACTTTGACACACGCTTCGCGCTAGCCGACCTGGGCGGGGACTTTTCTCGCGCTGTCTTGGAAAACCGTCCTACTGACGTTCTGCGCGCCTTTCAGTCTCAAGAGACCCTTGATTCAGCTAAACGAGCTTTTGCTAAACTTCTCCCAAATGAGGACTTTGCTGACTTCATGCGGTCTGCTGTATTGGAGTCGGCCAAAGGCCGTGGGACTACGGTAGACGCCGCAGCCTTGTTTAATACCGTGCAGCAGCTTAACCCAGATGTAGCGAAAGGCGTTCTGGGGGCTGGATACTTACGTAAGCTTATGGCGGCTGACGCCTTTATGAGCGCAGCGGAGATTGCGGGCACCGCCCGCCAGGCAGGAGCTTTTGTTAGAGGTGAGCGTGCTCAGGCCGGCCAAGGCTTAGGAGAGTCGGTAAAGAGCTTGGGTGTAAACGTAGCTGCTAACAACCCCCTCGGTGTAGGCGCCGCTACTGCAAACATTGGACGCAACGTCGTTTCTGGGTTTTTTAGTGGAAGCATAGACAACACCTTGTTTGATGCTGTTGCTGAGCAAGCCGCCCGCAAGGCTACTCCTGTGGTTGCTTACCAAACTTTAGGCCAAGCTGCCGCCCAGGCGGGTATTCCTTTTACAATGGGCTATGACAGCTTTCAAGAGCAGTACGCTAAAGCGGTGGACGCTATGCAAAAAGCTCAAGCGGCACCCCAACCAAGCCAGGGCTCAACACTAGACAAACTGCGAAGCAGGACTCAAGGTGCTGGCCAGTCCACCATTGATAGGCTTCGGGGCAAAGCGCTAAATGGCCAAGGCGGAGGCCCAGACGAGGCTGCACCAAGCTTAGGCCCTGAGCGGGATATAGCTGCCCTTATGGGAACTGACAACGACCAAATGGGCCGACTAATTAAGGCTTCTGTTGCTCAAGATGATATGAACAATCTGGTAGAAGCAGCGGTAAGCCAGGACGATTTAGACCAACTCATTCGTATGCAAATGGAGGAGGACACCAAAGTGTTGAAAAAGATAAGCACCCGCCAAGAGGAGGGTTTCCGTACCCGAGTGTATAAAGACACTAACGGTTTTCGTACCGTGGGTATTGGCTTTAATATGGACGCAGCTGGCGCACGCAGGATTTGGCAGCAAGCTGGTGTTAAAACAGGCTTTAACGACGTCCTAGAAGGCCGTAAAACCATTTCTAAGCAAGAGTCTGAGGCTTTATACTCTGCGACTAAAACAAGTGCTGTAAATGGCGCCAAGAAGCTTGTTAAGAACTATGACAAGCTGGGTAAGCACCAACAGGAAGCTTTGGCTGATATGGTATTCCAGCTGGGCGAGACTGGCGCTCTTGCTTTCACCCGCACTCGCGGTCTGATTGAGCAGGGCAAGTTTAGAGAAGCAGCCCAGGCTATGCTTCAGAGTCGCAACGCTAAGCAGACACCTAACCGAGTTCTGCGCCGGGCCTATATGCTTGAAAACAACGTATCCTTGCAGGAGGCTAACGATGCGCTCATTAGAGCTGGCAGAATTGCTGCGAAAGACAGCATCGCCTAATGACCCAGCTGCGGCGCATATCCACCGTAAACAGCTCACCTGAGCTGGTGCGTAAGCGCGTCAATGACCTTACCGACTTGGTAAATGCACTAGGCTCAAACCAAGCTCTCCCCGCTGGGGGTACAACCAACCAGGTTTTACGCAAAGCCAGCGGCAACGACTTTGATGTAGAATGGGGCACTGTCTCAGGCGGGGGCGGAGGCTCTACCGCTTGGGGGGACATTACTGGTACCCTCAGCAGCCAGACTGACTTGCAGGCTGCTTTGGATGCTAAGGCGGCATCAAGCCATACGCATACTGCTAGTCAAATAACTGATTTATCTAACAATCTCAGAGTTTTTATTCAAACCACACAACCCAGTGTGAGCGGCCCGTATCTATGGATTGATACGACTGGGGGTAACCTTCAGTTCAAAGTAGAGGATGGGCTATAATGGCTCTGCAAAATGCTTTCGGAGCAATCGCCTTAGACACCAGTGTTCAAGGCGTAAAAACTGCTGTTGATACTCTTGCATCCGCTGTTAAAGCGGAAGATAGCCCCAGCACAAATGGGGACAACGGCGTTGTGTTCTTAGCGCAGCGGCACGACACGGATAGCTCAACAGCAAGCGCAAACGGCGACTACGTAACCCTTAAGATGGATGAAGAGGGACGGCTAAAAGTCTCTGCAAAACCCGCAAGTTACGCCGACATTACCGGAGATATTACGGCTATTCAAGCCACTATCGGGACTCCAGTACTGGGGGGCACAGTTAGCGGTGACGTATCCCGTGCCTCTAACATTATGGCGTTTTGCACTGGTACATTTGCTGGTGTGAACTGCACTTTTGAAGGTAGCCTTGAAGCCACTGGTGACACCAACTGGTTTGGCATCCAGGCCGTACGCTCAAATGCTAACACCATCGAAACGGCTACCGGGGCTCTGTCCGCCGCCCCAGCTTATGCCTGGGAAATGTCCGTAAACGCCTTGAAGCGTGTTCGGGTTCGTGCAACCGCCAGAACATCGGGTACGCAGTCTTGGAGATTCGTACAAGGCACTTACGCGACTGAGCCTATTCCTGCCGCGCAGGTTAGTGCAACCCAGCCCATAAGCGGGTCAGTTACTTCTACTCTGGCTGCGGCTACCGTACGGGCGGGTTTTGTGGCTGGGGCTGGCATCTGGTTTGATGATAGTGCTACCTCTCTGGCCGCTAACGCAACTTTTACAGGCACAAGCCGGGACTTAACCGTAACTGCTACGGCTACAGCCATGGCTAACGCTGCGACTTACACACAGGAGCTTCGCGTAGCCGCAGAAAGCGACGTAGCAGGCACGCTATGGCTTGAGGTAAGCCGCGATAATACGAACTGGCGTAGAGCCAAGTCTGTTGCTACGACTGCTGTAACAGGCGGCGGCCAATACGCAGAAATCGTGCATAGGCCAAGCTGGCGCTATGCGCGGGTAGGATTTACTAATGGTGCCACAATTCAAGCACGATTTACTATTAACTCTTTACTAATGGCTTCTTAACATGGAACCCAACTTAAATATTGCCCACATTGTTGCTGAAGATGGCACGGTCTACCAAGTGTTGAACGTCGACGGTACCGACTGGGACGAAGCAGAAACACGTAAGTTAATTGAAGAAAGTATGAAATAGTGTCTTGGGAATCAATTTTAACCTATGCAGGGATTAGTGCTATGTTCAGTGCCTTAAGGACGTGGATGTCGCCCCACAAGGCTCGTAGAGTACAGTATTTCATTTCAGCTATGGTTTCAATCCCCGTAGGGGTAATTGTAGGGTTTTTAGTGGAGGACTTGGGCTTCACCCAAGGTATTGTGTTTGCCTCTGTTGCTGCTTCGGCTTTAATTGCTGAAAACATTATCAATATTGTACTGAGCTTCGGTAAAACACTGGAGAAAGACCCTGTCGGGACTATCCGCAAGGTTAAAAAACTAACTGGAAAGTAAACTCATGGAAGCTTTTGCTATCTTCAATATCGTAACCGCTGTTGTGGCTCTGGCCTCGGCTGTGGCTAACGTAACCAAAACCGACGCTGACAACAAAGTCGTTGCCACCCTGTCGAAGATTGTCAATGTGTTCGCTCTTAACTTCTTCAACGTAAAGAAGTAGTTATGAAAAAGTACGATTCCGCTACTGTAAAGGTGTGGGACAAGTCCCGCCCTAAGAGCGCAGGTAAGCCTAGTAAGCTGAGTCCTTCCCAGAAGGCTTCTGCTAAGGCTGCCGCGAAGAAGGCTGGCCGGGTTTACCCGTCTTTAATCTATGACATGAACGCCGCTAAAAAGTGTGGTAAATAATGCGTTTTTGCCCCGCCTGTAAGCAGCACAAGGAACACTTCTGGAAAGGACAGTGCTATTGTGTTGATTGTAACAGAGCAAAACAAAAGCATGTGTGGAACAGCCGCACACCAGTAAAACGACTAGAGCAGCACTTGAGATATAAATACGGTGTTGCTCTAGCCGATTTCTACAGTATGCTCAGCACACAGCAAGGTAACTGTGCTATTTGCGAAACACAGCTTCCAGATTTGCTACAATATGATGGCGCTAGGCGCGGATACGCTGTAGACCATAACCACGAAACAGGCAAAGTAAGAGGCGTGCTTTGCACAAACTGCAACTCTTTGCTGGGGATGGCTGGGGACTCTACAACTGTGCTACAGAACGCCATTACATATCTAAACGTTAATGGCTCATACGATAATATGCGTGCAGCGAAGAAGAAAAAGTAATGGTTAAGAAGGCTTACCAGAACCCGAAAGGTGGCTTAAACGCTAAGGGCCGTGCTCATTTCAAGCGGACGGAAGGTGCTAACCTCAAACCGCCTGTGAGTGCTGAACAAGCGGAGAAGTCGCCCAAAGCTGCTGCACGGCGCAAATCCTTTTGTAGCCGTATGGGCGGGGTTAAGGGGCCTATGAAAGACGAAAAAGGGCGCCCTACGCGTAAGGCCCTGGCTCTGCGCAAATGGGACTGCTAACAAGGAGATACAACAATGGCCTGCAAAGGTAAGAAGAAGCCGAAAGGTAAGTAGTAAGTTTAGCCCTCTTGACAATAGAGGGCTTTCTAATGTTCAATAGTGAACAACGGTGACACCGCTAGTCGTTTTACAGGAGTAACACGTGCCCCTTTCCGACGAGGAGGTTGCATGGAAGCTTTACAGCTCCGCAAAGAACGGAGCGCCAACAAGAAACAAGGACTTTGAACTTTCCTACGGCGATGTTCTGCGCCTGGTAAAGCAGGGTCATTGTGCCATGTCGGGAATACCCTTCGACATGAACGAAAAGCCTTTCAAAGGGCGTGATATTCCTTGGAGGGCAAGTCTAGACCGTATTGATAACTCTGTAGGCTATTTACCTGATAACATTCAGGTAGTCTGCAAGATGTACAATGCGGCCAAGTATGTGTGGTCTGACGCTGAGGTTCTCAAGCTTGCCAAGGCTTTGGCAGAAAGGAACAGGCTATGACGGGATACAAGGAGCGCGCCGACAGGTTTGCTTCGAGCAGGCTCGTCGGCAAGATATACTGGAAGCGGCGCAATTCCAACACGTACATCTACCTCGGCGACGTTATTATCGTCGAGAATGGCAAGTCCCAAGGGCTCCAGCGGGCCATCCTACTGGTAGCCTTTGATGACAAAGCCACCATGAAGTATTCTCTCACTCCGCACGAGCGGGCTACAGAGATATTTATGGCGGCTAATTTTACGGTCAACCACTGAGGAGGTTATAATGACCCGTAAACAGAAGCGGCGGCTCGAAGCCCGCAACACGGCTTACCGGTGCAGCCGGTGCAAACATAAGCTGTACAAGCAGGAAAGCATCGCGAAGGGCTTAGGCCCTAAGTGCAGCCGCAAGTACGAACACGAGCTGCGTGGCTTGAGAGAGCTGGCAGCTTACGAACAGGGTTGACAGACCCAATACGGCTATAGTAGGCTCCCCTCAAAAGGAGCCTATTTTTATGTCTAAACAAAAGCATCAAGTATTACTTCGTGGTGAAGGCTGGAGAGTGCGCAGGGATGATGGCGCCTACGGCTATAGACTTGATATTGACAGCGAGCATATTGAATCCAGCC
>JACCDR011088453.1_pt1 | contig 24734 bp, 19 predicted proteins | sample 7446431 | NCBI WGS metagenome assembly JACCDR01 (sample SAMN15323443, study PRJNA562643) | freshwater metagenome | isolation source: river surface water | place: USA:Blue River Watershed | collected 2017-08-17 | reverse complement strand
TGATACAAATAAGTTTGATACAAATAAGTTTGATACAAATAAGTTTGATACAAATAAGTTTGATACAAATAAGTTTGATACAAATAAGTTTGATACAAATAAGTTGTCTGAAGAAAATATTATTTTGTCACCGATTGATGAATATATATTCAAAACTCAATTATTAAAAATAACAAATATTAACAAGATTAACAAAAAAGATATTTACATAATAGAAAACACACTAGATGATTGTAATGTAATAAAAGATATTCTTAAAAAACTTGGGTTTATTAAGATAACATGTTATTATGATATTACTGAAAACACAAAATTAAATATACAAATTAATTCAATAGTTTTTTTAAACACAAAATTAAAAAATGTGATATTGATTGACAAGATTCCAAAACCAAATATTATAATAAATATAACAAATACTGATGAAGAATTATGTTTAAAAAAACCTATAACTATTTCAAGTATTAAAAATGTATTAAATTTTTGACTATTATAGTTGTTTTAATCTTTCAAGATTCCATTCTAAATCTTTATTATTATTATAATTATCTTCTTTTAATTTATTTTGTTTATTCAAATTAATTTTATTGTCATTGTTGTTACTATTATCTTGTTTTTCAACTTGTTTTTCAACTTGTTTATCAACTTGCTTTTTATGCTCTTCATTGTCATTATTTTGTTGATTATTATGTTGTTGATTTAGGTCTTTATTTGGATTAATTCCGTGTTTTGGTGTACTTTCAATAATTAATCTTTTAAGTTCATCAATATCATCGATGTATTCTATACCGAGTTTTTTACATTCTATGATGTATTTTTCTTTATCTGAGTCTTTTATATCTGGATCATTTTTTTCTATATTTGCATATTCTTTTTTTACTTCTTTAAAAAAATTTATTAAATCTTTTCTATCATCACTAAAAGTTATTGAGTTTTTTTTAAAATTATTAATTGGTAATGTTAATGTATTTTGAGAACTACTTTGAGAACTATTTTTTTCTATATTTTCTTTAGAATTTTTAAGAGATAATATTTTTATTTCAATTTTATCATATAATTCTTTGTATAAAATATTTTGTTTTTTTGCCGTATCTCTAATTTTATCATATTTTACATAATCTTTTATTTTAATTAACGAAGCAACAACAAAACTAATAACTACAGAAGAAAAACTTTGTGTATCATTACAATTTTTTTCTTGCGATAATGCCAAAATAGGTGCTATTATTGCCAATAAAATATGAATCCAACTAAATATTTTGTCTTTCAATGTGTAATTTGTTATTACAAAATTTAACAGAATTTTTTTCTTAATAATAAGTTTCGAAATATTCTGTAATTGTTCCATCTTTATAAAATAGTTATTTTAAATTTAGAAAAAATAAATTTTGTATTATCCCATCAAAGTCGACTATCAACAAAGTTGATGTATTGACAAGTTAGAAATTATTTAAGAATAATATATTATCCTTGACTTGTTAAATGGTTAATCACTTATATCAGATCTGTCATCATAGTCAGAACCATTTTCGTAATCATCTATAGTTATAACTCTTTCTTTATTATTTTCATGTACTTCAGATTCATTATCATGTACTTCAGATTCATTATCATAATCTCCATCGGATAGAGAATATTCAGAGTCAGAAGCCTCTGCTGCCATATTTTGATTTATAGTTTGTACTTTTCCATCTTTAATTGGTGCTTTAACATTTTGTTTGTCAAAATTTGTTCTTAAACTTAAAATTTTTTTCTTTGTACCAACATCACAAAATTCATCACCCGATTCAATTTCATAATTTTCAGATGTTTCATTGTCATCTGTAACTTTTTCGGCTCCATAATTACTTTCATTATTTATTTCTTCCATAGCTAATTTTCTGATTCCATGTGAATCTATTAATTTTGTAAGTTCATTTTCAAATAATATATACCATATATTTAATGGAGAAGTTCTTCCAATCCTTTGGCCTCTTCCTATAACTTGACATTCCATTTCAACATTATGCATTCTGTGTAAGAATACTAAATCTGTTGAAGTTTGTAAATTTAATCCGCTACAATATTTTGTTGCTTCAATTAATAAAGCGCATTTTGTCTTACAATTAGTAAATTGTTCCGCTAGTTCATGAATTTCTTTAGCAGTTCCCCCTAATTTCCAAAATTTAATATTATTATTTGTTAATTTGTTCGACATTTTTTCTATAGATTCTTTAAAATTAGCAAATATTAATACTTTTCTTATATCATTTTCAGGCATATAATTTGATCCTTTCATAACATTAGGTAAATTTAACTCTACTCTAACATCATTTTTAATTTTTTCTCCATTAACAATGGAAATTACTGCCTCAAATTTGTCATTAATTTCTTTACTATTTTCATCAGAGACATCGGAATCATCTGCAGGTTCAGAATCATCAAATTCTTCATTTATAATTTTGTTTAATTCTAATTTTTCGCCTACAAATACTAAATCATTTACTGTTAAAGCTGCCCTACAATTAGAACATCTAGTTATTTTTCCATTTACTATTTGTGCTTTTATTCCGCATTCGCGGCATAATATATTATTACAACATTTAACAATAATATAATCATCAACTTCTGCTAATGATCTCATACAAATTGGACATTCTCCATGTTTAATATTATCTTTGACTCTTTGAATTGACAAACCAGCTTGTTCTTTAATAACTGTTTGTCTCAAATAAGCCTCTCGTAGAAAGTTATCAATATTTGGATATTTATATTTTATTTCTTCAAAATTATTTAATCTTTCATAACCATAATATGTGTCTTCTGGATTAGGATTATCTCTCATAGGAATCCATTTATCTGACTGAGCTTCCTGACATTCGATGAATGCCATAATTTTGCTCGCCATAATAAAATTAGTATAATTGTTTCCTAATATTTTTTCAAATATGTCAATAATTGATGTAGCATTAATACCAATTTTGATAGCAGCTTCTTGAACTGCATCGCCATTAAGCATTTCTGTGATATTAGTATTTCCCATAACATCAATCATATTTATAACATTATCATTTACATTAACAAACATCACAACATGAAATTTAATATATGGCATTTTGTTATGTTCATTGATAAATTTTTTGTTATTTCTAATGTTTAATAAACAAAATCCTATTTTATCTTTAATGATATTTATGTATACATTAGGTGACTCTCTCAAATAGCTAATATTATCTTTATAGTTAGGTATGTCAGATTTTAATGATGTTTTTGTAGATGATACATACCATGTAAATAGTGCATTAATTTTTGACGCTTTAGTTGGTATTTTAATGTTATCAAAATCATCTAAAACAACTCTTGCCCAACAATGATTATATAAATTTGAAATAATATCATATATGTATTTGTGATTTGTTTTGTTTTTTTCAAACACAATTATGTCATCAGGAAATTCCAAAGGTACTGTTACGACACCATTTTTTATCAAAATAATATCATAATCATTAACTTTTTTGCTTAATATTAAACTAAACAATTTCCTAATTTCCAGAACTGATTTTATCACAAAGTATTTTAAATATGTGAATTTTTGAATTGCTAATTCCCATTGATTTAACACACTACTACTAACAAATATTAGTGTTGCTTTTATTAGTTTGCTATATTTTGTTCTAATTAAAATACCATTTGCTTTTTTAATATCTGGTATTGCTCGAGGAATTTTATTAATAATAATAATAGATAATATATCAATGGTTTTACCTGAACCAACTGGCTCCGACAAAACAGCTGAATTATAAGTTAATTCTTGTAATTTATTATTATAAATAATTCTTTCTCTTTCTAGATCTAACATAGCAGCGACGGCAGTTTGTTGATGTTTGTATAACATTGTTTTTAATCCATAAATTTTCTCGATATGGTTGTAATTTTCACCAATAATAATAAAAGGATATTTATTTATAAATATATCTTCGAACATACATGCTTTGATATCACCAATTATGGATTTATTTACATCATTGTATTCAAAAGTATCGCGTAATTCTTTTTTAATTTTTCCTTCCATTATTTTGTTAATGCGTTCTTCTCGCGAAATAGTCTTTTTTCTGAGTCTTGCAACAACATTTTGGTGATTTTTTGACATGATATTTCGTTATATCAAAGATAATATGATATTTAAATTAAATTCATTTTTTATTTATATATAAAAGGTATATAATATATAAAAGGATAATTTTCCAATATGGAAGAACCAAATGATAATGATAACAATGATGATGGTAATAAAGATGGTAATGAAAATGATAACAATGATAACAATGAAGATGGTAACAATAACACAAATAACACAAATAATACCATTAACACAAATAACACAAATAACAACAATGTTGAAACAAAAAAAGTTACCAATGAAACAAAAAAAGTTGCTAATAATATTGTTAACTCGGCCGAGGAAATTGATAAACATGTAAAAAAATTAACTTCAGCTATCAAAAAATCATTGAATGGTGATAATTTATCAGTTGATAATATTATAATAGTCACTGCAAGTGTTTATTCTGTAGTATCAAATATTAAAAAAATTACAGTAGACTTAAGACATAAACTTATTATTGATGCGTTAACAATTATAATAAATGAACAAAATATCTCTGATGCTGAAAAACAATTATTAATTGCGATGACACCTACTGTTATAACATCAGTTTTAGATATGCTTAATTGTATTAAAACTAAAGCTATTGAATTAGAACAAAGTATTATTAAAAAATGTATTAGCTGTTGTAAATAAAATTAACTTATCATGTTGCATAAAATGCAGGTGTTTGATAATCAACTTCATCAAATGGTCCATTCATTAATAGAGAATTTTCATGATCCATGGGTTTATTTGATGGTGTAAAAGACTCTTTTCTAAAAAATAATAAATATATAACTACTATTATTAACAAAATTTTTAACATAACTACTATTTATATATTATAATAAATAAGTTATTTTAGTCTTTTAAATTTGAATCCAAATTATTTAAATATTCATTTATTTCTTTTAGTGAACAACTCCATACTAAAGATGATATGAATGCATTAATTTTCGCACAAATACTAGGAACATGTAAATAATTAACATCAAAAGTATTTAACAATAAGGATAAAGCACTTATTTTTTGTTCAATTACAGATAAAATACTGTCTGTTTTATTTATTTTAATTTTCTTCGATAAATATTTATTGATTATTTTTAGGTCTTGATCTTTTAATATTTGTTCAATTATTCTTGTTTGTATATTGCTTTGAATTGGATAATTACAATCATTAGATTTATCTTCCCATATTTCTATATATTCAAGCAAAAATTGTAAAACATCATCATCTATATTCATTCCAATAATTAAAGGTTGTTCTTCTGTTCCATTAAAAGGATTATTATTATAAATATTATCAAATTGTTCTACTAAATTTATAGCATCTATATTAACTGTATATGTGTTGTTATTAATTTTGAAATAAAACTTAGTCCGCGTTTCAAGTATATTGTTTTTTCTTTCCACCATAACTCTCTTTTTCTCTCTAACTATTTTTTTCTTATCACTGAGTTTTTCGCTTTTATTCTTTTTCTTTTTTTCTTTCACTTTATTAATATCATATTGTCTCTTTGTAGTTAAAATATTTGTTGAATTAACTGATTGTTCTTCCATTTATTTTATATATTATATTAATTTCAATTTTAACAAAAATAAGATACCATGAGATTTTTTTGAATAATACATTACTTCTAACAAGTTAAAATTGAAATTAATATAATATATTACCATATAGCAAAAATAAATAAAATAATGTCTATTAATAAGTTTGATTTATTTGATGATTTGTCCGATGAATGGATAGAAATATTAGATAATACTGAACTTGATAATATTATTTCATTTCTTAATACAATTGATCTGAACACTATTTCGCCAAAAATAGAAGATTTATTTAATTTTGCAAGAGTAATAGAACCTAAAGATATTATTGTTTGTCTTTTAGGTCAAGATCCTTATCCAAATGTTGAAAATGCTCATGGAATGTCCTTCAGTTGTTTAAATGGAATTCCTGGTTCTTTGTTAAATATTTATAAATGTTTAGTAAAAAGCAAATTACTTGATAAAATTCCAAACACAGGTGATTTAACAAATTTATCTGAACAAGGTATATTATTACTTAATACATCATTAACTACACAAAATGCTAAATCGAATTCGCATAAAAATTTATGGAAAAACTACACTGATAAAATATTAATTGATATAGTTAATTATAAATTTAAAAATAAATTATTAGAAAAATCTCCATTGATATTCATTAATTGGGGAAATTTTGCAAAAAATAAAATCAAAATAATAGAGGAAATTCCACATATTTATAAATTATATCATCACCATCCTAGTCCAAATGTAACGACGAAAGAACCATTTTATAAATGTCAAAATTTTATTGAATGTAATGAAATATTAAAAAGATATGATTTAACAATTAATTACAATTTATTAAATAAAAAAGCAAAAAAGCAAAAAATATGTGAAGAAAGTGATAGCGAAGAAAGTTATAGTGAAAATAGTGATAGTGAAAAAAGTGAGAATGAAGAAGAGGAAAATGAAGATAATGAAAGTGAAAATAAAGATGAAAATAAAGATGAAAGTGATGGAAATAAAAATAAAGATGAAAATAAAGACAGTAATAAAAAAGATAAAAAAGATAAAAAAGATAAAAAAAATAAGATTAAAATAGTTGAAGATAAGAAAATAAATTTAAATACTTTAATATTGGATTTTAAATCACATCTACCTATTTATGAGAGAAGTGATAATATATTCATTTTTACTGATGGTAGTTTTAGCAAAAAAAATAGACCAAGAGGTGGTTATTCTTATATAGTAGGAAATTATTTAGAATTAAATCATTTTGAAGGCGGAACATGTCAGAGAGCGGAAGGTCTCGCAATAAAAAGAAGTTTTGAATATATTAATTCTCTTAATTTGAAAAAAAATCAAACAGTAAATGTTATTACAGATAATAAATTTTGGAAAGATATGTATGAAAGATTTATGCCAAATTGGAAATCAGAAAATGTAGATTTTAATAGATATAAAAATCCAGATATAACTATTCCTGGTTTTGAATTATATTTGAAATTAACAAAAACTATTTTTATCAAATTTATGCACATATATTCACATGGAAAAAGCGGTTGGGATAAATTTGATAAAAATACTTTTGAGTATTATTGTTATTACAATAATAATTTTGTTGATCAAATGGCAAAATATGCACGTGATCTAGTTTCATCAGATGAAATTTTAAAAATAGATATTTCTGTAGTAACATAATATCATAATAACATGATAATTTGTAATTTTTTGTAATTTGTTATTTTTGTATTTTGTACTTTTTATTTGTCAAATGGGTGGTCAATAATTTCTATCATTTCGTTAAAACAGTAACCAAAATGTAATTTTTTTACTCGTGTTGTGTAAAGTAAATAATGTAAATGTATTTTATCATACTCTTCAATTGAAAGTAATTGTAATTTAATTAATGATAAAAATACTAACTCGCAACAGTTAGTTTTATTATTACATTTTTCAATACCTAATGCTTTTTTTAATCCAGATGATACTACATCATAGTCATATGACATGTTTTCACGGGCGTAATTTATAAAATTTTTAAAATCTCGATTAACGTGATCTTCAACTGGTTTATTTAATTGTTTAATAAATATTCTTCCTTTGTACTTTTTAAGTCTATCATAAAGTTTAGATAAAAATACACCATTTTTTGGATGATGAGATAATAGTGGCATTTTTTCTATTCCATTAGATTCAAAAATTAACGGTTCTTCTTTTGGATCATCAGGATCAACATAAATAATACCAATATGACCATAATAACTTCCTGTCATTAAACTATTAGTATTATTCTGCGCTTTAAAAACAACTACATCACCAGTTTTTAATTTACTTGCATAACACGATTTATTACTAAACAAGTCATCTAAAAATACTTTATTAAATGTAACATCAGAAAACAACATTTGATAACTATAAAAAATTAGTATTAAAATCACTACAAGTAAGTAAGCACATATCCCCATTTATTCATAAATTATTTATGCTTTTATAATAAGAATTATATATTTATAACAAAAAAAGAAATAACTTATACAAAAAAAGAAATAACTTATACAAAAAAGAAAGAAATAACTTTACTTTGTTTTGTTTTTTCGTTTTGATTCAAACAACACAGCAATCAGTTTTTCGTACTCTTTTGGAGATTCATACTGGTAGGTACCAGAGAGCACATCGTAGTAAGTTTTCCAGAGAAACTCGATTTGCTCATTTTTGTAACCATAAGTTTTCATCATGGTGTTAAATTTTTCTCGAGCAATTTTCATTGTATTGAGATTATCGATGGATGAAAATGAACGAACTTCTGACATTTTCTTTTTTCAATTGATTTCTCTAATACATACTAAAGATTTATTCAATTTTATTAACCTTTTAAAGTTTTATAAAAAAGAAAAATAAAGCAAAGTGTCATATTACTTTGCTTTACAATTATTGTTTTGAGTTCTTTTTCTCCATGTAGTCCTTGGCAAACTCCTTGGTGACGTATCCAGCACGCAGAAGACAGCTCAAAACAAATGTTTCGAAACCAGTGATTTGGTATTTGTAGATCGCCTCAATAGAATCATAATTGTACTCGTAAATTTCCCACAGAGCACGCTGGGTCAAAGTCGGTTCAAATTTTTTCGCAAAATGATTGTACAAACCAAAAGCGTCAGGGTTTGCTTGAATAGCTTTGCCATTCACACAAATTTTGTATTCTAAAGATCTCCATTCAAAGTCGAACACTTCAGGCATGCTGACCATTTTAATTTCAGTTTGCCCAGCCATTTTGGGAACAATCGGTGATTCTTGAGCCATTTCGAATGATTTGGAATTCAATTTAGTGCGATATTAATAGTATGAAAATATTCAATTTTTTTATTTATATGTTACCCCTGCGTAAAATGGTTAATGTATAAAAAAATAAAGCAAAATAATACCTTTTGCTTTATAAAAAAACGATTAAATATAGTTAAAGATAATCCGTCAGCTTAAAATATGATGCATCAAGACTAAAGCTCACATATTCATCAAATTCTCGCCAATTCCCTTTTTCTTTTCCTTTGAGATAAGTAGATGTGTAAGATCTTAAATGAATCGCAAAGATCTCTTCTAATCTTGGTTGACAATTAGGATTTTTGAGAGCTTTTAATGTCCTATCTTTACCATAAAGATATACAATTATGTCTAAAAAGTAACCCCAAACATCTCTTTTTAGCTTAGCTTGTTCAAGTTTAGCTTGTTCAAGCTCGGTTTGTTTGTTCATATCTTTATTATCCATATCTTTATTGTTCATATCTTTATTGTTCATAGACATTATGGTATTATATAAAATGTTGTAAAATTCAATTTTTTTATTATAAAAATTGAAAAATATATATCTAATACAAACATATTCCAATCATTCATATATACATATTAATATCAAATAAAATATGGGTCAAACATTTAGCATTGAAAAAATGAACGGATTTATGAGACAAATGTCATCAGAATCAATAATACACTGGATTCATGATCATCCAAAATTAATAAATGAGGAAAAACTTCATATACTGTATTTATGTATTATGAGTGCAAGATGTCCTTTATTTACTTTTGAATTATTATTAGATTCATTAAAATTATCAACTATATCTGAGTTTAAACTCAATCAATTTACATTAGCTTATAAATTTCCAAATGAAGAGCTTGATATGCATGATATTGTATCAAAGCTAAATTTATTACTAAAATATTACAAAAAATATGATGAAAAATGCTTTACTAAGATTTTCATTAACTCAGGACAAGAACATTTATTTAAAAAAATAAATGACACAGATAATGCAGAATTTATGATAAATTTATTGTATTTTATTCTAAATAAATTCGGCATGACAGATTTAAGTGATCAGTATTTCTGTTATAATATGGAAAAATATATCAACAATTTCTTAAATCTTAATAAATTAACTATAATTAATACAATGCCTGATTTTCTTATCACAAAAATTATGGATACTTTAAGAAAAGACACCCTCGATAATGAAATTAAAGTAAAAAGATTTCGGTTTTTACTTCCAAGATTATTTGTCAACGAAGAAATATTTTATAAATTATTAATGTATCTTAGAGCTAACAAAGCAAGATTTCCAAATTATACAGATTTTGTTATGGATGTAAGAAGTATTTTTGATAACATATTTCATAATAGCGGAAATAATATGAGATTTATGAGTTTCATGGAAGCATTAATTAAAGATATTAACTACAAAGAATTGAAAAAAATAGACATGCTTTTAGTTAAATGTTATCCAAATGCGGATTATCTTAATTCCCGAATTTTACAATTACATCTTGATAATAATAATATTAATGGAATAATTAAATTCATGAAAACTACTAAACATGTAAAATGGATTCATATGAAAACAATAGTTGAACATAATTGGAATGAAAAAGATCTTACAAAAATTTATAATCATATAGATGATAAAAATTTAGAAAAAATTAAAGAAATTATTGTGTTAATATTAAATATAAGTATTAGCAAAAAATACTATATATTGATTAAAACTATACTTGAAAATTTTACACAAAATAACATGTATGAAGAAATAACTGAATCTTATCAGAAGTTAAATACACATTTTAATGTTAATGTTATAAATTTATTTGTGAAACATGATTATAATTTTATTCCAAAAATACATCTCAGTGAAGCTAACTTTATGGAATGGTATTCAACTTGTCATATGATAGGAGCACCTGGTATGGACCCAAACGCAAGCTCGGGTACAATTATAAACATGCCATTACTAGAAAACATATGTTTTGAACATCAAGAAGAAGGTGTTTGTCGGTGAATAAATAATTAACAAGTTAATAAGTTAACTATTATTTTTTACATTTTTTCACAATTTATTATATAAATGTCTTCACAATTATATATATAAGATAAATGACTACTTTACTAGAAAAAAATAAAGTTGTTATTCAACCATGGCATTCAGATTTAGAAAAAAAAATTATAGAAACAACAGTTAGTATTGATTACTTAATCAAATGGATTGACAAAAGAATTTGGAAAGATAAAAATACCCCACCTGCTATTCCAATAAAAGGAATTGGTAATAAAGTTCTAGTATTACAATCTGCAACTGGTTCTGGTAAATCAACTATTATTCCTCCCTATTTATACAACAAATATAATGAAGAACATGGTGGTAGAGGTATTCTTGTAACGCAACCAAAAATTATCACAACACAAAGTATTCCTTTTGATATTGTACATTATAACAAAAACTTAAAACTTGGTGATAACATTGGGTATCAAACTGGCACTTTAACTAAAAAAAACAATCGAGGTATTTTATTTTGTACAGTTGGTATTTTATTGCAATTTTTAAAAACACTGAATGATAAACAATTTTTAAATAAATACAGATTTATTATTATTGATGAAGTTCACGATAGATCATCTGATTTAGAAATTGTGTTGTTTTATATTAAACAATTATTAACTCGTATGTGGAAAGATTCTGAATGTCCATTTGTTATTTTAATGTCGGGTACTTTGCAGCCTGAGGCTCTAATGAATTATTTTGAATGTCCGCGAGAAAATTATATTGAAGTTAGAGGTGCATCATTTCCTATCCAAGATGAATTTACTAAATATGATGTTCCAGATTATTTAAATTATATTATGAGTAAAATTGCAGAAATACATATTAATAACATTAGTGATATCACAGAAGACAAATCAACTAGTATTACTTATTCTGCAAATAACAATACCACTGAAAAATCTACAAATGAACTAAAAGAAAGAAAAAAGAAAAGTAATATTAAAGATAATGACATTGAATTGATAAGTTTATCTTATGATGATATGGTTAAGGATAACACGAATATCAAAGAAAAAGTTGAAAAGCCAAAATTAATTGATGGTAGTTTTATTATCGATGAATCACAAGAAATAGATGTACAACCTGATATTAGTAAAAATCAGCTTCATGTTAATAATTTTAACATAAAAAATACATTTGAACCTATACAAGAAATACAAAAACAAGTTAATTATAGTGTAAGAGATATTATAGTTTTTGTTCAAGGTCGGGCGCAAATTACAGAAATAGAAAATAAAATTCATAAACTAAATACAGAATTATTTTCAAAAGGATACACATACGCAAAAAATGTTATTAATAATATTAATACAAATGAAAATGAAAAAAAGAATAAAGCCAATAAAAATGAAAAACCTGATAATACAAAATATTATTTATTGCCTATTAGTTTAATGAGTGAAAATATTAAACAGGCATCGAAAGAGTATATGAATATTTTTACAGATATTAGTAACATTGATGTAGAAATTTACAACATTGATAATAACGGTAAACCTGGAGAAGTAATAGAAAAACACAAAGTTAGCCGCAGAGTTATTATAGCAACTAATTCGGCAGAAACTGGATTAACTATTGAATCTTTAAAATATTGTATTGATTCGGGATTTGTAAAAGAATTGATGTTTTGTCCTACACATGGATGTATGACTTTAATTAATAAAAATATTGCAAAAAACTCCAGCACACAAAGAAGAGGTAGAGTTGGCAGAAAAGCGCCAGGTATATTTTATCCAATGTATACAAAAGAAACATTCGATTATATGCCAGTTTTCACGTTTCCCGAAATAGTAAAAGAAGATATTACAATGGTATTGTTAGAACTTATTATTAAATTAACAGAAACACAAATACATGAAATAGATGTTACAGAAAAAAATATTTATGAAACAATTAGTCGCAATGATGCAAGTTTTAATCAATTTCAAAAATTAGACAGAAATAAATTATATCATAAAAGTAAAATAGAAAAAGATTTTAAAGAGTTATATTTTCAGACATATAAGTTCAGCCAACAATGGTACAAATTAGTTAATGGAGATGTTTTTGAAGCACAAAATCTGGATTTTATTCAGTATCCTAGTTCTGATAGTATGAGTTACTCATTAGAAAAACTTCATGTTTTGGGATTTATTGATCATGAATTTAAACCAACTATTTATGCATTGTTAGGTATTAAATTTCGTAAAATTAAGTTAGATAATATCAAAATGATATTAGCAGGTTATTATTATGGAGCAAATATTTTAGATCTTATAACAATAGCATGTTGTGTTCAGGAAAAAAACAATATAGGAATTCGCAGAAATAAATATAAACCGCGAAATCCACTAAATTTAAGTGAAAAAGAATGTCAATATTACTATAAATTAGTTTTTGCTGATGAGTTTATTGAATATCTATTTATATGGAACGATTTTATGAATATTATTAATAATATTGGCGAATTGCTAAACAAAAAATCTACAAACATTAATGAAATTATATTACCAAGTAACTATTTAACACATTGGTGTGAAGCAAATTCATTCAAACTTCAAGGTCTTCTTTATGTGATTGAACTTCGTGACGAAATTATTAATGATATGGTCACAATAGGTCTAAATCCATATTATAATAGTTTAGAAATTCCGCGTGGTAAATATAATCTAGTCAATATTTTAAATAAAAACTTAAGTGAAGGTATTGAAGAAATTAAAAAAATTAAAAACTGTATTTATGAAGGTTATAAAATGAATTATTGTATATGGGATTCAAATATTAATAAATATATTTCGCCTATATTTCACTTACCTCTAACTATTTCTAATATCTTAATTAATCCTCTTATCCCCACAGATAAAATAAAAGATGATATCCAAACAAGACCAAAACATATTGTTGTTAGTGAATTCGTTTGTCGTGAAGTATTTATGTCAAAAAATAATTCATATGAGCTCACTTGTGGCGACATTTCTGTATTAGATAATTATGTTGACATTGATGTAGCGTTTTATCAAAATTAAACAAGTCAGGGGTAATATATTACCCTTAAGTAATTTTTAACTTATTAACTTGTTAACTTGTTAACTTATTAACTTGTTATTGCCTTTCGCAAAATGTTATTATTGATAATAATATACGAGTTTTTACTAATTGATAAACAATTTTTAATTATTTTCAATTCTCTATTCTCTAAATATGATAATGTATCAATCAGATTATTTAACGTTGGATGTATATAATTGATATAATTTTGCATTATTTGTTCGAGATCATAGATTTTATTAATACCTGCATTTACATTATAGTAAAATGTTGGATTATTAATATTTTTTTCAATATATTTGTAAATTTTTATTATTACTGAAAGATTTTTATGTATATTACTTAAGATAGCTTGCGTATTAGTGATATCTGAAGCAATAAGATTTTTAAAAATTTTATTTTCTATTTCATTGAAAGCATTTTCGACATCTTTTAACATTGTACTAAAATATTGACACATTTCATTATCAATATCCATTTTATTGTAGAATAAATCACTTGTAATGTTGTCTTCTCTTTCTTCACAAACTGGAACTATATTTTTATCATATATATCTTCAACTCTCAATTCAGGTTCTTTCTTTTTTAATTCTTCAAGTTCATTCATCATATCAAGAATACTTTTTGTATTAAAATGACTATTAATCATTTTTTGTCTATTAATTTTGGATGCTTTTCTTCTACCATAATAATCTGTCATTGATGATGCTCTTAAATCATACATTGTAAGATCAACAACATTATCATTATCATGTGTAGAATATACATTTTGCTCACTATTATCATTGTTAAAAGATTTATTTGCATTTTGTTCACTATCATTCAAATTTGTATTTTGTTCACTATTACTATTAAAAGATTTATTTGTATTTTGTTTACTATTTGAAGATTTATTTTGCTCACTATTTGAAGATTTATTTGTAGGAGAAGATACATTGTAATTAATTTCTGAATCTTCTGTCATTTTTTCTACTGTTTCATACATACTATCATCCGATATATTACTATCAGTGTCGTCTTCTACTCCTTCAATGCATTTTCTATTATGTGAATAGAGAGTTTCAAACATTTTATCTTTTTTGCTTTTTAATTTGCTTGAATGTTCACATTGAGCTAATAATAAGATATTTAAATTTTCTTCTCTGTTAAATTTTTTATATAAAATTTTATTTGCTAAATCACTTAGTAATATGCTTCTAATAATAAATAATGGATCATATTGTACATATTCACATTCAATAACTAATGTATCAAATGAAAATTTACATGTTCCCATATCATATTTAACTCTTACATATGCATCTCTATCTTTCTCTATCGTGATATATACAAAAAATTCCCCTCCGATAAAATCTATGTCAGTTACATCAGTAACGTTAATTACTTTAGTCTCTTCAATATTATCAATAAAGTAAATATTCGAAAATGAAATTATATGTGAAGTTCTATTATCAAAATATATTATTCTTCCATTATAGTTAATTTTTTCTACAAATTCCTTGTCTTCTTTGTAATATACAAGTGAATTATATTTAAGATTAATACTACTATTTATGACAAATTCTCCGTGTTGCATAATATAGTTTTTTCCTAATGAGTGAGCCATGGTAAATAATATGAATTAGGTATATATAATTAATATAATTCAATTTTAATAAGTTAAATTTTAACCAGTTAACAAGTTAACCAGTTAATAAGATAGCGGAAGGTACCAAGTTAATAGTTAATAAGATAGCGGAAGGCGCCAAGTTAATTCAAATTATTATCATAATAAGGATTATAATTAACACTTAAACTACAGTAATTTACTGGTGTTATTTCATAATTTACAGGAGTATGAATACCACATTCTTCCGCGTTTTGAACTAGCTTCTTAAAATTAAGCCAAAATTCGTTTCCTTCATGACCTATCATATCACTAGCTAAGTGTGCCATTTCGTGCATTAATACAAATTCCAATATATTTTTGTTATGAATAATATTTTTTCCAGATTTTTTTTCGCGTAAACACATAGCAAATACTTTTCCTTTGTCTTCAATATAACTTGTATTTACACTAGAAGGAGGATTATTTTCTACAATACTATCTGGATTATAATTAAGTAACAAATTTTTTACCATTCTTTGGTCTGCTAACGAGACTGCATTTTTATTTGGATTCCATAAATATTTTTTTCTTAAATGTCGCATCAATTTAATTGCAAATAAATTTAAATAAGCTAACATTTCGCTTGCTGATAGCGAGTTTTCAAAATGCTCAAATACTGGATAACATCTGTTGTCAATGTCATTACAAACAGGCGACCGATTTATAAATGCATCTAACTCGGGTTTAAAATAATAAAATAATATACATAGTATTATCAAAATTACGATATTATTAGACATGTTATATTAAATCTTTTAATTTAATATAAAAATGAAATAAAGTAAAATATAAACAAACTTCATAAGTTTAAAAGGTTAAATTTTTTCATGACTTCGCATATTCAAGATCCAATAATTATTAAATACATTGATGCGAAACGAAATTATATCAAATGTATTTATGTTTTTGTTAGTTATGCGGACAAAAAAGTTATAGATGAACTAAACAAAATCGAACAAAAATTTAATAGAAATGAAAATATTAATAGTAGTTCTGTACTGCAAAAAGAATTTGGTTCTACATGGAAAAAAAAATTAGGGCTTAATACAAAAATAACTGGTGGAAACGAATTTGAAGATACTACATATGATGACTTTGATGAATATCACAATGATGAACAAGATGATGAACACAATGAACACCACAAACACAATCAAAACCACAATGATGAACAAGATGATAATGAACAAGACGAACACCACAATCATAATCAAAACCACAATAATGACAATGAACACCACGATGATTTAGATGAACTTGTACATTCAATATCAATTGATAATTATATAGGAGGTGATGAAAATTTAGATATTTCTGACAATACAATAGATGATAATTTATTAGATGAGTTAAATATTCGAGAATCAAATATGGTTGACGTGTCTTTAGATGATTTGAGAGAAATTGATTATCAAATTGAGGAAAAAAAAAGACAAGAAAAAAAGAAAGAAGAATTAGATGATGATTTCGAAGACAATACAAATACAAAAAATAATGCAAATACAGGAAATAACACTAATAACAAAAATAACAAAAATGACAAAAATTCAAATAACACTAATAACAAAAATTCAAATACTAATAATACAAAAAATAACAAAAATTCAAATAACAAATTAACATCAGATGATCACAAACATCAAACAAGGATAAAATTTGTTCATGGTATTAATTTATATATGATGGATAATATTATTGAAATGAAAAACAAAATTTATGTAACAACAGGTATTCCCATGTATAGACAACATTTATGGTATAAATACAATAATGTTAATCATCCAATGAGTTATTCTATTAACATAGATAATAATATTAGAAATATTGATATGGAATATGTAATAGATTTTTATAGTAAAAAAATAAACTCTGATGAAATAGAAAATATACCAGTTGACATTAGTTATTTTAGAAATAAATTATATTTACAAGTTATAGCTGAAGATTCATTTAAAATTATTAAAACCTATTATGAAGACCTCTCAATTAGAGAATTTTATGTTGTAGATCTTAATGATATTATTAATACATCCGAACTTTATGATAAATTATCAAAAGATAAATACCAACTTGATATTATATATTATGGATTTATCATCAAATATTTTCCTATTGTAACATATTCTATATGGAATACGTATATTAAAAACGAAAATAACATAAAAGATTTGTACCCATTTATTTATCCAAACAAAGAAATCTACAAAAAGAAATTAGAATTAGAAAAACAAATTACAGAACTATCATATTATGCTTATAATAATACAGATTTAAAGAAAAAAATTTATAGTTCTATCATAAACACAAATATTAATATACAAAATTATAAACAAAATTATAGTTTGCTTTTTATTTTGCGGAATATTTTTGACTTGTTAGAACTTACAGATACTGTTGTATTTTGTAAAGCCAATTTATTATACAAAAATAATAATATTATTCTTAAAAAATCATATCATAATGAACCGGATGTAAAATTAAATATTCCAATAAACTCGTTGTTGATAAAAGTTAAAATAAGTAACGATGAGAATGAAAATATCAAATTAATTTTGTATAAAAATGGCAATTATATGATTAAAACTGATTGGCGTGAAGAAAATAAAATGACATTTGATAGTATTATAAAAATTGTATCTGAAAAAATTAATCCAATTATTAAACTAATTAACAAAATGGGACCAAAAATTAAGTATTATGATGTTGAAATTCCTGAAGTGAACAAACTAAATGCTATTTTTACTAACACTTCTGTCGTACATTATTATCAATCAGACTTATCTATGAAAAATTATAAGTTATTTTTGGAAGTTCTGCTTGAATTTAATAAAGCTGATATTATTATTAATAAGCCTGAAGTATCACAATATTTAGAATATTATTTTAATAAAGGTATGTATGACTTTGATAGTAAAAGAATAGAAAAAATTATCAACATTGACAACTATTATGGATTTTTGAGTGACAGTGTAGTGAAACAAAAATGGATGACAATCTTTAAAAATACTAGATTACTTCAAGTATTTAATAATATTAATAATATTAAAGTTATCATAAATGGTATTAAAAATAATACAGAAATGAATTTTTTTAATATTTATCTTAATGGTATTTTTTATATGTATAATGAGAAAATAAAACATGTTAAAGATACTTCGACAAGTGTTGTTAAATCTAACCTTACAATTAAAAATTTAAAAATTCAAGATCCTATTTTATATGATTTTAAAAAAATATATAACAGTGATGTCGTATATAGTAAATTATGTCAAAAACAACATCAGCCACAAATAATATCACAAGCTGATTATAATAAATTGTCTGCTTCTGAAAAAGAACGAACAGTCAAATATTGGAATTTTACAAAAAAAGAACCAACATGGTACAATTGTCCTAATACAAAATATCCACATGTAAAATTTATTACAAACGAACATCCAAAAAAATATTGTATTCCATGTTGTATGAAGGTTGCAATGAGCGAAAAAGTTAACCCAATAAGACAAAATATTCATAACACATGTTTAAAAGAGCATTCTTATGAAGGAGAAAAGAAAAACATAACAAAAAAGAGTAATTACATAGCAACATACGGAAAAAATATTGAGTTAGGTAGACTATGCAGACTTCCGGAACTTACACTTGAACCTTTGTTTTTCGATACATATTCTGACAACGCTAGTATTGAACCCGAATGTGTAATTAATATGGGTTATTATTTATTAGGTATTGATCAAAATTTAAAATCTGTTAGTAAAATTGGTTATTTATTCTGCTTAGTACATGCGTTAGGATATTCAGTTGAAGAATTTTTGTTAAATTGTTGCGAGAAAATTAAAAAAGATCCTAATAAATTTAGTGTGTTGACTGAAAGTAATAACGAATTTGAAACATGGCAAGAATTAGTTGGTATGTTAAGTATGCTAAATGGAGATGCTTTAATCAATAATAAGTATCACAAATTAAATTGGAATAAATTATTTATGTCAATTGGGTATTATTATTATGGAGTTAATACTTTGTTATTTCACGATAAACATAAACAAAATATTAATTTTGTATTACCAAAGGGGTTATCAAGTGTCGATGCTATGTTTCCAGTTAATCATAAAAACCTAATTGTCTTGTTAAAAAATCATAATTATTATCCTATCTATTTAGTAAATATTGAAATATTTAAAAAGACTGGAATAATTGATACTCGGTTATTTGCAAATGACAGTAGTATCATAACTATTTTAACAGCAGTATTAAGACAACATTTTGTGACATACGACAATGTAAAAACAGTTATAGATTTATCTGTAATTACAAAATTTGCAAACGATAATTCTCTAATTATTGAAGCTTATTATATTAATTATTCAAATATGTGTTATGCTGTGTTACTAAATTCAGAATCAGGAAAAGATAAAAACAGTTGTTATTTTCCAATTGAAACTTCGCATTATTCACTTGACAAAAATATTAAATTGTTATTTGAACAAAATTATGGAACAGATATTAAGAATATTGTGAGTATTATGAATTTATATAATAAATGGATTAAGAAAGAGTCAAGTAATATTAATGAAATTATAAGAAAACAAACAAACTCAAAAATAAGTAATGATATTATATATTTTCCTGAGTTCAAAATACAAAATTGGTTAAATTTTAAGAATAATATTATTGGGTTTACTGCTTTTAATTTGTATTTTTATTGTAACGAATTAACAACAAATCAAGCTTTAAATATAGCGAACGCGCCTGTTCAGCATTTAATGTATAATCCACATGAAATTAATAATATAATACATGATATTAAGAAAAAGAAAAACAAAAATGAGTCATCAAGTATATTTAGAAAAAAACTTAATGTAAGTTTGTATAATTATTATATTTACAAATTGTTATTACTACATTATATAAACATATTTTCAAAAGAAAGAAATGTCAAACTAAGAAACTTAATAATAAAAACTTTATTAACAAATGAGAAAAATAATGATAATATTAATAAAATTGTTGAAAGTATCGAAGATATTGAAGATAGCATGAAACTTAAAAATATCATTGTTTCGTTTATAAATAGTAAACATAATAAAACTGACTTAATTAAGAATATTTCAGATACAAAATTTAACTTTGATATGATAGAATTAGAAGCTTTAAAAAAAATGGGAAAAAAGCAAATATTTGACAAATTAAAAAAATTATCAAAATCATTTGTCAAATATGGTGATATTGAAAAAATTAAGAATTTTGTTTTTCCTGATATACTTTCAACATGTGCAGAAAAATCATCAAATGAAGGATACTGTGAATCATCAAAATTTATTATTAAAGAATCAAAACTTAACGAATTACTATTAATTATGACAAATGATATAACAAATCCTGATAAATGGAAATGGATTTTTAATAGTATATTTATAGAAAAAAATACAAATTATTTTAAATTCATCCGACGACCCAATGAATCTATTTTCATTGAATATAATTAGTTTGATAACCATTTAACAAGTCAGGGGTAATACATTACCATTAATTAATTTCTAACTTGTTAAAATTTTCAATTAATCATTGAAAATAAGTTAACTTTTAAATAGTTTTAATTTGGTATAAAACTTTAAAAGGTTAAATGGTTAAAAACAAAATTCATTCATTTTCAATTTGTATTATTGTATTTTGTATACATTGTAGATCTTTTATAAATTTTTCTTCTTTTAACATGTCATTGTAAAGCATTAAAGCATTATCTTCAATTCTAAACAAAGCAAGTTTATCATCTTCGTCAACTCCAAGATAGAGAATTCCAATATTATATAATGCTAACTCATATCCTGTATCCGGAAATCCTCCGTATTTTCCTGCTAATATTGCACATTCGAGGAGAATAGATTTTATCTTATCACCAGTTATTTTGGGATAGATAATAAAGTCATCGTCATTGGATGTGTTATTGTTGTTATTTGAGTTATTATGATTATTGGATGTGTTATAATTATGTTTATCATTTAGTAATTTTTGTTTTCGTTTGTTGTAATCAATGGGTTTGAGTATTTTTCGCATGAATTTAATTTCCTCACATTGGATGTTATAAAAATGAATTTGGTTTGCTATTGCATCAAAATTACAAGTTAAAAGGTATCTGATCAAAAATTCTTTGTCCATCATTTTTAGGGCTTTTATAATACATCTTTATAGTATTCAATTTTTTCTTACAACATATCAACAACACCCTTGAGATGTTTGAGTGAAGTATTTACATTGTGTCTTAAAATTCGCTCATCTAGTTCTTCTCCGTTGTTTGATAAAATATCAATTATAATTAGTAATTGACTTTTAATATTTTCATTAACATTAGCTTTAGCATTTCTAGCACGTGGTTTTTGTACAAGAATAGGATCAGAAGTAAATTCAGTATCTCCGAGATCTTGTTTTTTCCTAGGTGCTCTCTTTGACATAGTTAAAATATAATAACTTTGGTTTAATAAATAATAATATTTAAAATTTATATTTAAAAGGTTAAAAATTGAATAATTATAATATATAAACAATTCGATTAAATATGAATAACAACCACATCGAACAAACAGAAAATACAGAAACAGAAAATGATTTAGAACCATCCTATGAAATACAAAATGATTCAGTATATTCGCAAGATCCAATTTATTCTATTATTGACAATATTTGTGTATATGATGGAACAACTCAACAATCAAGATATGAATATTCAAGCAAAATAGAATTTTTAAAAGAACTTAACTCTACTATTATTCCAGAAAATGATAAAAATGATGCATCTGATTATTTAATATCAGAATTAATACCATCAACTATCACAGCTCAAGGATTATTTAGTAATGTTTCATTTAATGAATCTGAAATATTTAAAAAATTAACAGAACCTTCGAAATATATCATTTCCATAGGTTGTAATTATGGAGAGAAGAAAAATGACTTATATAATAGTAGCGAAGTAGTTAAATCTGGAAGAGGAAGAAAAGTTAAACCAAAAAAACAGAAAAAAAGAAAAACACAGGGAACAGGTTTGTATTTCAATAGTCAAATATCATTTGTAATAAAACATCCTGATAGTTCTGACACTTCGAACAATGCGAAAGGTAAAGATATTTACAAAATCAAATTATTTAGAAACGGAGTATTTCAGGTACCTGGAATTAAAAACCCTAACATGACAGATCTAATAAAACCAATAAAAATATTACATCAATATTTATTAGATAATTCTGATTTATTAACAAAAAAAGTTGAGACAAAAGTTGAGATGAAAGAAGAAATGAGTAAGGATGAAACTAAAGTTGAAAAAGTTGAGACAAATAATAATATGAAAGTTGAAACGAAAGTTGAAAAAGTTGAAAAAGTTGAAACAAATAATGTTATTGAAATAATGAATTTTACAAATAATATGAGAAACTATAAAGCCGTATTAAAAAATAAATATTATCATGTATATCTTGAAAAATTAGAAAAAATAATAAATGAAGAAAAAAAAGATCCTGTTTATGGAAAATTTGTTGATTATTTATTGCGAAATTTAAAACCAGACCAGAGAGATAATATAAAAAAAATTGTTGGTAACTACAATCCAATGAATATTGCAGAAATTTCTTACAACACAGACAGGTGTTTTTGCTTAAAAATTAAATTTTATAGACCTTCTTTACTTAATATGGAAAAGAAAACTACTATGAAATTATTAAAAAAAGGTAAAATTAATTTTGATGGAGGAAACTCTGAACAAGAAATAATAGAATTATATCATTGGATAGAATACATATATAGAAAATATCAATCTGATGTATTAATTGATATTAGAACAATCAAAAATGAAACAGATTCAGAACAAGATGATAATGAAAGTATTTATGATGATAATGAAAATTCTAGAACTCCAAGTGATATTATTAAAAAATATATCAAACGAATGAAAAAAAATGAATCAAAACAAATAGAAGAAAAACCAATCAAAACAAAATCAAAAACTAAAGCTAAAACAAAATCAGAAGATTAATTTTTTAACAAGTTAAGATTATTTTAGGAGATCTTATGGGTACTTAAATAAGTTAACAAAATATTCCTAACGTATTTGACAAATTAAATGGTTAAATTATTTTACCTGCTGATAGTAAATCAAGCATTAAGTATGCTAATATAAAAAGTAGTAATTGAATTATAGTTCCTTTTGTTGTTGTACACTCGCCATATATTGAATCATTAAATTTAGTCAATACATTATTTATGAATAAATCTGAAAATATGATCATGCCAATAAAAAATAAGAAGATGGCAATTTTAATATTAACGTTTCCGGCTAGACTAAATAACATTTCTACGAAATCACTTTTTCTATGACTTGATTTATTTTTTGTTTCATTCTCACTATCAATAGATTCAGACATTTTATATATTTAAATTTATTATTTTAAAATAAAAAATTGAATTTAATAAATGATAATATACATTTAGACATCACATAATAATATCTTTAAAATGCAGGCTTTAAATTCTAAGTTAGCTATTTTTCAGATGCCAACATCTTTAAAAAATCACATAAAAAATCTCTTAGATTTATATTTTATTAATAATTGCATTAATTCTTGTATAGAAAAACCCGGACCAAATTCTGTTATTTATAAACTTTGTAGTGAAGGAACATTATTGAAATTAGAACCTGCAAATATTAAACAAGTTGAAGAACTTAGATTTTTACTAAAAGACAATAAGAATATCAATTTATTAGAACAATATTTAAAAAAACACAAAGTTAATATCGAAACACAATGTGAATTATTTAATAATAATCGTGAACCAAATTGGACTTTAATCGAAGAAAGATTTTGCCAAATTATTACTGCAAAAAGTTTACATTCTTTACATAAAAAACTTATGATCTTATTTGAAAATAAACAAGACAAAAATCAAGACAAAAATCAACAAGACAAAAATCAAGACAAAAATAAACAAGTTGACAAACAAGTTGAAAAACAAGATGAAAATCAACAAGTTGACAAACAAGTTA